>Ga0070666_10000620_pt1 | contig 21303 bp, 13 predicted proteins | sample KBSS23metaG_FD_64677 | JGI IMG/M metagenome (GOLD analysis project Ga0070666, IMG submission 64677) | Switchgrass rhizosphere microbial communities from Kellogg Biological Station, Michigan, USA - KBS S2-3 metaG | ecosystem: Host-associated > Plants > Roots > Rhizosphere > Soil ... | reverse complement strand
ACCACGCGGACGGCGGTTTGTCCGAGCGATCTCTCGAGGAACGCGAACCGGTCGCCTCGGGGCGAGAGGCGTGGAACCAGGGGCCTGTGCTCCGTCGTGTAGATCGGTTTGCCGAGCGGCAGCTCGATGCGGTAGTGGCCCTCCAGGAAGCGGAGCACGGCGAGCTGCTTGCCGTCCGGCGTCCAAGCCGCGCGCTCGACGAATTCCGCGATCGGCCGCGGGGAGCCTCCGCCGATCGGAACAGTCGCGAGCGTGCCGACGCCCGCGGGTCCGGCGAGGAAGCGATCCCGAAGCGAGATGGCGAGCTCGCCGGAAGGCGAAACGGAGTACAGGTCCGCGTTCTTGACGCCGATGGGCGTCGACTCCGGCCCCTCCGGGCGCGTCGTGTAGATCTCGAGGGGCGCTCCCTCCCAGGAGGCGCCGTAGACGACGCTGTGCCCGTCGGGCGCGAATCGCGCCGTGCCCATGTTGCCGCGGCGGAACGTCAGCCGGCGAAAGGTCGGCGTCGACGGAGCCGGCGGCCTCCAGAGAAAATGCCCGGCGGCGAAGGCGGCGAGCACGGCCGCGAGCGCGGCGATCGGCGCCAGGGGCAGCCGACGGGCCGCCCGAGGAGCGGCGCCCGAGATCGCCGTGCCGGAGGCGCCGGAGAGCTCGCCGAGGTTGAAGGCGAGGTCGCGCGCGGATTGGAACCGGCGCTCCGGGTTCTTCTCGAGGCAGTGGCGGACGATGCGCTCGAGCCCCGGTGAGATGGCCTGGTTGGTCACCGAAAGATCCGGCGGGTCTTCCTTGAGGATCGCCGACATCGTGTCGGCCGCCGAGTCGCCCTGGAACGCCCTCTTGCCCGAGAGCATCTCGTACAGGATCGCGCCGAAGGAGAAGATGTCGCTGCGCGCGTCGGCTGGCTTCCCGCGCACCTGCTCGGGCGCCATGTAGCCGAGCGTCCCGAGCACGACGCCAGGCTCGGTGCCCTTCGTCTCGGTCGGAATGTTCGTGCCGCCCGAGGCGGCCCCCTCCGTCAGCGTCAGCTTGGCGAGGCCGAAGTCGAGGATCTTGACGCGGCCGTCACGCGTGACGAAGACGTTGTCGGGCTTGAGGTCCCGGTGGACGATTCCCTTCTCGTGCGCCGCGGCCAGTCCCTCCGCGACCTGCGTCGCCGTGTCGATGGCCCTGCGCGGCGAGAAGCGCCCCCCCGCGAGCTCCGAGCGGAGCGTCTCGCCCTCGAGGAGCTCCTGTACGACGTAGGGGGCGTCCTCATGAGTGCCGATGTCGTAGACCGCCGTGATGTTGGGATGGTTCAGGACTCCCGCCGCCTTGGCCTCCTGCTCGAAGCGTCGGAGGCGGTCGGCGTCGGCCGAGAACGACGAGGGCAGGACCTTGATCGCCACCTCGCGCGAGAGGCGGGGGTCGCGGGCACGATAGACCTCGCCCATCCCCCCCGCTCCGATCGGCGCGAGGATCTCGTAGGGGCCCAGCTTGGAGCCGGCCGAGAGGGTCAACGCTTCGGCTCCGCCTCGGTCCGCATCCACACGTCGGAGTTGCTGCCGACGCGCACGACGTAGCAGGTGGCGTTTCGGCAGGCGAGGTTGTTGTAGACGCCTGACGGCGGATTCGGCAGGACGAGCCGCTCCGTCTTGGCCGTCAGGTCCGCGAGGTGGATTCCGTCGGCGTCGCGAAACGCCAGGTGGTCCCCCCAGCTCGATGCCCGGCTCGCGTGCCCGAGAGTCTTGAATCCCGTCACGGCTACCGAGAGCTTCTTCGTCTCCACGTCGTAGGCGAGAAGGCTCGTCGACGCGTGGTCCTTGAGGGTGACGCTCGCTCCGAAGAGAACCTTGCCGTCCTGCGACCACGCAAAGGGAAAGAACATGACGCCGTCGGCGGGGCCGCGGATCTCCTCCATCGGGCCGGCGAGGCCCTTGTCGTTTACCGGAAACAGGGCACCGATCACGGCCGTGTGCGCCGCGACGCGCCGGCCGTCCGGAGAGATCAGGGGCTCGATGAGAGTGTCCTTGTCGCTCTCCGTCACCTGGGTCAGGCCGCTCCCGTCGGTCGAGAGCACCCAGACCTCGTATCGTCCGGTTCGGTCGGAGATGAAGTAGAGACGCTTGCCATCGGGCGAGAACGTCGGATGGCGATCCTTCGGCGTGTCGTCGAGAAGCTGACGAAACGCCGCGCCGTCCACCGTGAGCAGAAAGAGGTCGTCCTGAGCGCCGCCGCGTGAGTCGACCGCCAGCATCTTGCCGTCCGGTGACAGATCGAGGTCAGCCATTTCCTGCGAGCCTTCGTAGATCGGCTGTGGCTTGCCGGCAAGCTGGCCGCCGGCGTCGAAGGTGATCCGGTCGATCGCGTGCGTCGTTCGCCGGTCGACGAAGGCGAGGTGGTGGCCGTCCTGGGCCACGGCGATGCCCCCGACCTCGCGGGCCGGAAGCGAGAGCGGCTCGGCCGGACCGAGGACTCTTCCCGTCGCCTCGTCGATCGGGACGCGCCAGAGGTTCATCACGCCGTTGCGGTTCGAGAGGAAGTAGAGGCTGTGGCCGTCCGGCGCCCACACCGGGTTCCAGTCGACCGCCGCATCCTGCGTAACGGGAACGGGTGTCTCTCCCGCCGCGAGACCCTTGTACGGAATCGTCCAAACGTCCCGCTGGCTTCCGCCCGGGGGAAGCGCCCAGTACGCGATCCGCAATCCGTGCGGAGAGACGTTCGGCTGGACTCCGTCAGTGGTCAGGACCTTCCGCGTCTTGCCCGATCCCATTTCGACTGCCCACAGCTCGCTCGTGCCCTGGCGCCCGTAGGGTCGGACGATGGGCTCGGTCGAAAAGACGAGCTCGCGGCCGTCGGGCGACCACGCCGGATCGCTCCCGAAGCTCGTCACGCGGCGCGCGTTCTCTCCCGTCGCGCTCATCACGAAGAGGCCGCCCTCGCCGCACTGCGACGCGTACGCGATCTGGCTGCCATCGGGGGAGAAGGCCGGGGCCAGACTCTCGAGCTTGCAGTCGAGCGTGAGATTCATCGGCTTCCGGCTTCCGGCCCGCTGCGCGAAGATGCTCGCGCCGCCGGAGTCGCGATGGACGAAGGCGAGGAGCTGACCGTCGGGTGAGAGCGTCGGGAACTCTTCGGAGCCGGACAGGTTCGTGAGCCGGCGGTAGGTCGGCATGGCGCCGGCCGGAGCGCCCGACGCCCCACGGCCGCGGAGCGCGACATACATGACCGCGGCACCGAGCGCCACTCCGGCCAGTGCGGCGAGAAGCGGCCACGGAAGCCGCCGCTCGCGAACCGGCGCCGTTCGGTCCACCACCGAGGGCGCCGACGTTCCGGTCAGGGCATCGAGCGCGAAGGCGACGTCGTGTGCGGAGTGGAAACGTTGCTCGGGATTCTTCTCGAGGCAGTGCCGGACGATGCGGTCGAGGCCGGGCGAGACGTTCTGGTTTGTGACGGAGAGATCCGGCGGGTCCTCCTTGAGGATCGCAGACATCGTGTCCGCCGCCGAGTCGCCGTGGAAGGCGCGGCGGCCGGAGAGCACCTCGTACAGGATCGCGCCGAAGGAGAAGATGTCACTGCGCGCGTCGGCGGGACGGCCCCGGACCTGCTCGGGCGACATGTAACCGAGCGTGCCGAGGACGACGCCGGGCTCGGTGCCTCTCGTCTCGGTCGGAAGGTTGGTGGCGCTGGAGACGGAGCTCTCGTTCTGAGTCAGCTTCGCCAGGCCGAAGTCGAGGATCTTGACGCGGCCGTCTCGTGTGACGAAGAGGTTCTCGGGTTTCAGGTCCCGATGAACGATGCCCTTGTCGTGGGCGGCGGCGAGGCCGTGTGCGATCTGCGTCGCGAAATCGGAGGCCTTGCGCGTCGAGAGCTTTCCACCGGCGAGCACCGAGCGCAGCGTCTCGCCCTCGAGCAGCTCCTGGACGACGTACGGCGCGCCGTCCACCTCGCCGATGTCGTAGACCGCGGTGATGTTGGGGTGGTTGAGCACTCCGGCCGCCTTGGCCTCCTGCTCGAAGCGGCGCAGGCGGTCGGCGTCGGCCGAGAACGACGCCGGCAGGACCTTGATCGCGACCTCGCGGTTGAGGCGCGGATCGCGCGCGCGGAAGACCTCGCCCATCCCGCCGGCGCCGATCGGCGCGAGGATCTCGTAGGGACCGAGCTTCGAGCCAGGGACGAGGGTCACTCGGCGCGGATCTTATCCGCTCGCCGAGGCTATTTCGGCACGTTTGCGTCCCAGTTCACCACCAGCGTGGCCCGAATGGGCGTCGGGTCGCCGGCGTTGTTGATGAGCAGACGCGCCCCGTCCGGCGCGACGTCGTAGGCCGGGACGCCGACACGCGGGCCGACGTACATATTGGTGCGGAACAAGGGATTCAGGCTTCGGACCTCGAAGGCGGCGCCGCGGGCCTCCACCGCTGCGGCGACGAGCTCTCCCCGCGGCGACTCGAAATAGAGCGCCTTCCCGTCCGGGCTCCAGCGGGGCTGCCGCCCGCCGGCCGCGGAGACCTGCCATTTCGCGCCGCCGGAGGGGAACGCGGTCACGTAGACCTCGTCCCGTCCCGTCTCGCGCGAGACGTAGGCGATCCAGCGCCCGTCGGGAGAGAACTGAGCGCTCATCTCGTTGAAATTCGAGTGAACGATGGGGAACATCTTCTCCGGCTCATCCACGGGAATGACGACGATGTCGTCCGTGGGGATCGTTCCCCGCGTGCAGAGGACGTAGCGGCCGTCACGCGACCAGTCCGTCGGTTCGAGTCGAGCGCTCGACTTGAAGATCGTCTTGCGGTCGCCGGCCCCGTCGGAGCGCGTCGTGTGAATCGTGTAGTCCGCTGACCCCGTCTGACGCACGTAGAGGATCCGCGAGCCGTCGGGAGACCAGACCGGCGACAGAATGATCTGCCCCTCGGTCGTCAGCCTCGTCTTGACGCCGCGCTCGAGCTCGTAGATCCAGATGTCGTTGTTGGGATCCCCGACGACCACCGACGCGCGCTTGCCGTCGGGTGAGAGCTTCGGCGCGTAGGCATCGCTGTTTTCTCCGATCTCCTTGAGGTGCTTGCCCGCCAGGTCGAACCACGTCAGCTGACCGCCGCCCCCGGGTTGCGCGAGCTCATACGCCAGAAGGCCGGTCTGGGAGACCGTGAAGTTGCCGTGCCAGGTGCGCGTGTCCAGCTGGACGTCTCCGGCGATGAGCGCCGGCTGGCCGGAGAGAGTCTGCCTCGCGGCGTCGAAGGGCTGGGCCATGAGGTTCGCTTCGCGCACGAACAGCAGGACACCCGAGGCATAGACGGCGCTGCCGAAGTTCGGAAGGATCCTGCGGTTCTCCTTGCCATCGATCGACACGGCGTAGATGCCGGAGTCGGGGGAGTGCGGGCTCTCGTGGCTGCCGGCCGTGTAGAGGAGGTGGCGCCCGTCCGGAAGAAACAGCGGCCAGCGGTGAGTGGTGTGGAGCTTCGCGTCCAGCCTGGTCAGAGGCGCCGGGATCCCGCCTCCGGAGTCGACCCGAACGAGGCCGGAGCGGACGTCGGGCGCGAAGACGATGACGCCCTGTGCGCTCCACGTCCCCCCGCGGGGATTGGGCGCGTCGCAGACCACCTGCGCGGGTCCGCCGGAGATCTCCATGGTCTTCAGCTTGCCGTCCGCGAAGAAGCCGAGGGAGCGACTGTCCGGAGACCAGAACGGGTAGCGTCCGCCCTCCGTTCCCTTCACGGGCGCCACCGCGCCGGTCCGCAGCGATTGCAGCCAGAGCTTGTCGCCCGTTCCGAACACGAGGCGCGATCCGTCGGGGGAGAGCTCCAGCGGTCCGGCGTCGTCGCCCTCGAAGCGGAAGGGAACTCCTTCGGGAGCGACGAGCGAAGAGTGAATCGCGACGCGAGGGTCGATCCGGGGCCGGAGCAGGAGCCCGGCGAGGAGACCGGCGAGCAGGAGAAGGGCGGCCGCGATCCAGGGGCGGACACGGCGGGATCGCGTCGGCGCCGCGGCCGGAGCGGCGGCGACGGAGAGGGACGACTCGGAGCCCTCGCCGACCCAGCGCAGCTGCCTCGCGACGTCGGCGGACGACTGCCAGCGGTCCTCGGGGTCCTTCGCGAGACAGGTCCGGACGGTTCGGTCGAGCATCGCCGGCGTCATCGGCTGGACCTGCGCGAGGGACGGGGGCTCGTCGCGAAGGATCGAGGAGATGAGCGAGGCCTGACTCGTCCCCGTGAAGGCCTTTCGTCCCGTGACCATCTCGTAGATCACCGCCCCCAGGGCGAAGATGTCCGATCGCGCGTCGGCGTCCTTGCCCTCGAGCTGCTCGGGCGCCATGTACTGGAAGGTGCCGAGGATCGCGCCCTCCTGCGTCAGGTTCTGCTGGGTCGGGAGCGCCGTCAGGCTCGACGGGGCGGGCGCCGGCGCCATCGCCTTCGCGAGCCCGAAGTCGAGCAGCTTCACTCCCGTCTTCGTCAGCATCACGTTGCCGGGCTTCAGGTCGCGATGAACGATGCCCTGCCGGTGCGCCTTCTCGAGGGCTTCGGCGATCTGGACTCCGTAGCGCACCGTCTGCTCGAGCGGGAGAGGACCCCTCGCGAGACGCTCCGAAAGGGTCTCGCCCTCGAGGTACTCCATGACGAGGTAGTCCGTGTCCCCGTCGCGTCCGACGTCGTAGAGCGCGCAGACGTGAGGATGCGAGAGCTGGGAGATCGTCCGCGCCTCGCGCTCGAAGCGCTGGCGCACCTCGGGAGATGCCGAGAGATGCCGCGAGAGGACCTTGACGGCGACCGTCCGGTCGAGACGCGTGTCTCGCGCCCGATAGACCTCGCCCATCCCGCCGGCGCCGATCGCGGAGAGGATCTCGTAGGGACCGAGCCTGCTGCCGACGGCGGGGCTCACGTCAACTCACTGACGGCGAATGGAAAACTCAACGACGGGAGATTATCCGCCATGTCTGCGAAACGACGCGGGAGGCGGGAACCGGCGCCGCGCGCCGTCTCCCGCCTCCCCGTTCCCGATCCCCCCGAGGCGCGAGGACCCTCTCATCGCCTCGGAACGCATCGCCTCGGTTTAGTCGAGCTGCGTGTGTCCGAGACTCAGTCGAGTTGCATGTCGAAAACGTCGACATCCGCCCTCGCGGTGCCCGGCTCCACGGCGTTCGTCGCCGTGGCATGAGCGGACGTCACGGGGACGGCCGCCTTCGCTTGCTCTCGCGCCGTGCCGAAGACCGACAGGACGCCGGCCAGGACCAGAGCCCCCGCCACCAACAGCCACCCGCTCTTCGTTCCCCTCGTTCTCTCCATGACCTTCCTCCTTGGCGAGGAATCAGAGAGGGCAAGGCGCGGGCCAGAGCGTGCGCGGAGGAGCCGCCCGTCGGCGCCCTCTCGTCTCAGAGAGTTGCGTGGCCCGTGCGCGGCGTCACAGGCGCCGCGCGTCCATTTTCCGGGCGCAGAATCGCGATTCTGGACAGCCGAAGGACCGCGCGCTACGCGCGCGTGACCGGGATGCGGTGGCGCTGGATCCTCTGGTACAGGGAGCTGCGCGAGATCCCCAGACGCTGCGCGGCGCGGCCGACGTTGCCGCGCTCCTCCCCGAGCGTGCGCTCGATGAGCGAGCGCTCCGCGTCCTTCAGCGTCGTGCCCGCGGCCGGGGACGCCGGCGATACCGCCGAATCGCTCGGCGCGAGAGCCGTCGGGTCGAACCCGAGATCGTCGGCCTCGAGGGTCGCCGCGGAGCTCAGGAGCACGGCGCGCTCGAGCACGTTGCGCAGCTCGCGGATGTTTCCGGGCCATGAGTGGGCTCGCAGGCGGCGCAGGGCGGAGGAGGAGAGGATCGGCGGCCGGCGGCCGAGCTCTCCCGCGATCCGACGAAGGAAGTGCTCGGCGAGCGAAGGCAGGTCCTCGGTCCGATCGCGCAGCGGCGGGAGCCGCAGCGGAATCGTGCTGATCCGGTAGTAGAGGTCGCTCCGGAACCGCTTCTCCTCCACGAGCCGCGAGAGGTCCTGGTGCGTCGCCGCCACGAGCCAGACGTCGGCGCGCCGGTCCCGCACGTCGCCGAGCCGGCGGAACTCTCCGCCCTCCAGAACCTTCAGGAGCTTGGGCTGGACCTGCACGTCGACGTCGCCGATCTCGTCGAGAAAGAGGGTTCCCCCGTCCGCCGTCTCGAAGAGTCCGGTCTTCGAGGCGATCGCGCCCGTGAACGCCCCCTTCTCGTGGCCGAAGAGCTCGGTCTCCAGGAGCTCGCGCGTCAGGCCGGCGCAGTTCAGGTCCACGAAGACCTCCTCGCGGCGCGGGCCGTTCGCGTGAAGCCAGGCGGCGAGCACGCCCTTGCCGGTGCCGGTCTCTCCCTGGATGAGGACGGGGCGCTCGGAATCCAGCACGCGTCGCGCCTTCTCCGCGAGCTCGCGGATCGCGGTCCCGCCGCCGAGAAACGGGTCGGCGGGCTCCCGGCCCCGCACCGATTCCTCCTTGAGCCGGCGCCGGCGATTGCGGCGGTTCTCGAGCGCGCGCTGCAGCACGAGGAGGAGCGCCGGCCGGTTGACCGGCTCGATCAGGAACTGGTCCGCTCCCTCCTCCAGCATCTTCGCGGCGAGGTCGAGCTCCCCGGGCCCGGCGAGGACGATGCAGGGGATGCCGGCGGCATCGTCCCGGGCGAACGGGAGCAGGTCGAGCGCGTCCCCGTCGGGCAGCCGGCAGCGCGCGATCAACGCGGCGGGCCGGGAGGAGCGAAGCCGGTCGAGCGCCGCGCGGCACGTGTCGGCCTGCTCGACGTCGTAGCCGTCCGCCGTCAGAACCTTGTGAAGGCCGAGCCGCGCGGTTCCGTCCTCGCCGACGAGGAGGACTGTCTGCCTGAGCGCCAAGAGTTCCGAGCTCCCGAGCCGGCATTCTACGTCGCGGGCCATAAGATCCGCTTCAGAGAGTCGAGAGTCGAGAGTCGAGAGTCGAGCGTCCCGAGTCGAGAGGGAGTCGAGGGGGGCCGTTTCCGCCGGGGGAGCCATGGACCTGAAATCGCTCCAGAAGCCGCTCAAGGATCGCTACCGCGCCGACGCGTCCGCGTCCCGGATCACGTTGCGAGCGGAGGGCCGCGGCGAGGGATCCGGGGCCGGTCCGGTCGCCTGCTCGGTCGACATCGGCCGCGCCGTGTACGAGGCGCAGGCCCATGCCGGCGTGGGCGGTCCCGGCACGGCGGGATGCTCGGGGGACCTGTTGCTGGGGGCGCTCGCGGCGTGCGCCCAGATCACGTGCCAGATGGTGGCGGCGGCAATGACGGTGCCGACGGAGGACATCCGCGTTTCGGTCGAGGGCGACCTCGACCTCCGCGGCACGCTCGGCCTCTCGCGCGAGGCGCCCGTGGGCTTCGAAGGAATCCGCGTGCGGTTCGACATCGAGGCGCCGGCCGCGACGCCGGAGCAGCTCGCCGCCCTGCGCACGAAGACCGAGCAGTACTGCGTCGTCCTGCAGACGCTGACGCACCCGCCCGCCATCCGGGTCGAGTGGGCCTAGGAGCCCGGGAGACGCCCGGGCACCGGCCGACCCGCCCCCGGCGCGCCCGCCGGGATCTTGCAACAGGTGGTGCATAGCCGCTTCGGCCCGTGCGATCCGGCCGAAATGCGCGCAGTCTTGACGCTGCGCGGAACGCTCTGTTACCGTCCAGCAACAAATGTTGTTCGCTGGCGGGAGCGCGCGACGGCCGGGGGAGAGGCGGTGAGCCGGTCGTCGGTGGCCTCCTCCGGGGCGCCGCTCCGGATCGAGGCCGTCGAGATCCGACAGCTGCGGCTCGACCTCGTGGAGCCCTTCGAGACGAGCTTCGGCCGCGTCGGCTCGCGCCTCATCGTCCTCGTGAAGCTCGAGGGCGAGGGCCTGGAGGGCTGGGGGGAGATCGTCGCCGGCGAGCGCCCGCTCTACAGCTACGAGACCGTGGGCACCGCGCTCCACGTCGTCCGCGAGTTCTTCGCGCCGGCGCTCCTGCGCGCGCCGCTGTCCGGCCTCGCGGAGCTCGCGGAGCGGCTCGCGGTCTTCCGCGGGCACCCGATGGCGCGCGCCGGGCTCCAGCTCGCCTTCGTCGACCTGCTGGCGCGGTCGCGCGGAGAGTCGATCGCGAGCGTCCTCGGCGGGGTGCGCGAGCGGATCGAGGCGGGCGTCAGTCTGGGAATCCAGGGTCGCGTGCCGGATCTCCTCGAGCGCATCGATCGCTACCTGAGCCTCGGGTATAGGAGGATCAAGCTCAAGATCAAGCCGGGCTGGGACGTGGACGTCGTCGCGGAGGTGCGGCGCCGGTTTCCCGACATCCCCCTGTCGGTGGACGCCAACGCCGCGTACACGCTGGCCGATCGCGAGCACCTGAAGCGGCTCGACGCCTTCTCGCTCCTGATGATCGAGCAGCCGCTCGACCACGACGACCTCCTCGATCACGCCGACCTCCAGCGCACGCTCGAGACGCCCATCTGCCTCGACGAGAGCCTCTCCGGGGCGCGCGCGACGCGTCAGGCGATTGCGCTCGGGAGCTGCGGCATCGTCAACCTGAAGGTGGGTCGCGTGGGCGGGTACTCCGAGGCGCTGGCGATCCACGAGGTCTGTCTCTCTCGGGGCGTTCCCGTCTGGTGCGGCGGCATGCTGGAGTCGGGCGTCGGCCGCGCGCACAACATTGCGCTCGCGAGCCTTCCCGGATTCACGATGCCGGGCGATCTCTCGGCGAGCCGGCGCTACTTCGCGCGGGACATCATCGTCCCCGAGGTCGAGGTCAGCGCGGACGGGATGGTCGAGGTGCCGCGCGGCGCCGGCCTGGGGTTCGAGGTCGACCGGGACGCGGTGGCCGCCGCGACCGAGGCCGTCGAGCGCTTCACGTTGCGCGACGAGACGGTCTCGGTGTCGTGAGATTCTACGCGGGCTCGGGACGCCGCGCCGGCGGAGATCCGGGCGGAGGGGATCGAAATGCCGACACGGACCGCGATCGAGCAGCGGCTGTCCGACGCGCAGGCCCGGCTCAACCCTCGGCGCCGCCGGATCATCCAGGCCGTTCTCGAGAATCCCGACGAGACGTTCTTCCTCTCTTCGCGCGCGCTGGCGCGCCGATACCGCGTCGATCCCGCGACCATCGTGCGCACGATCCAGGTGCTCGGCTATCGCCAGTACGCCGACTTCCTGCGGGACCTGCGGGAACACTTCATCCAGCGCGTTACGCCGTATCGGATCGTGGAGGCCACCGCGCGCGAGAAGCGCAGCGTCGCCGACCACGTGCGCCACAGCCTCGAACGGGACCTGCACAATCTGGACGCGGTGCGCTCGGGGCTCGACCCGACGCGCGCCGTGGACCTCGCGCGCCGGATCCATCGGGCCCGCTCCGTCCTCGTCGTCGGCGTCGACCTCGCCGCGTCGCTCGCCTGGTTCTTCGCGTACGGGCTGGATGCGCTCGGGTTCCAGGCCGAGGCGCCGGTCGGCAGCGCCGGGATCCTGCAGCACAAGGTCCGCGCCCTCACGGAGCGCGACCTCGTCGTCGCGATCAGCTTCGGCCGCTGCCTCCGCGTTACGATCGACGCCGCGCTGGAGGCGAAGTCCCGCGGCATCCCGACCTTCGGCATCACCGACAGCGACACGACGCCGATCGCGCGCAGCTGCGACGCGTATCTCCTGGCTCCCATCTCGGCGTCGACGCTCTCGGGATCCTACGCGGCGCCGATGGCGGTGTTGAACGCCGTCCTCGTGGCCTGCGCGCAGCTGAAGCCGCGCCGCTCCCTCGCGCTGCTGCGGCGGACCGAGAAGGAGTACCTGTCGGGGCCGCGCTGGTACGACCAGGCCCCCGACGACGAGGCCCTGGGCCCTTCGCGCCTGCGCACACGGAAGCCGCGCGGGAAGCGCTGAGGTGACGTCGTGAGGCCGCGGGACTGGCTCGCGCGCTTCGAGCCGCGCGCAGAGGCTCTCGCCGCGGACCTGGAGGCGCTCGTCCTGCAGGAGAGCCCCTCCGACGATGCCGCGCGCGTCTCGTCGCTGGCGCGCTGGGTCCGCGATCGGCTGCGGGGCGCCGGCGTGCGGGCCGAGACGCGTCCCTGCGCCCGCCGCGGCGACGCGCTCATCGCGCGCGCAGGCAACGGCGGAGGCGGCGCCTTGATCCTGGGGCACCTCGACACGGTGTGGGCCACCGGCACGCTGCGCGACTTCCCGTTCCAGGTCGACGGAGACCGGGCCAGCGGTCCCGGGGTGTTCGACATGAAGGCGGGGATCGCCGTCGCGATGGCGGTGCTCGCCGAGCTCTCCGTTCAGGGAGCCGGCGAGGCGTCGCTCCTGCTCGTGCCCGACGAGGAGGTCGGCAGCGCGGCCTCGCGGGCCCTGATCCTGGAACAGGCCGAGCGTCACCGCTGCGTCCTCGTCCTGGAGCCCTCGCTCGACGGCGCCGCCAAGATCGCGCGCAAGGGCCACGGGATGCTCCGGCTGCGCTTCCGCGGCCGGGCCGCGCACGCGGGGCTCGAGCCCGAGCGCGGCGCGTCGGCTCTCGCCGAGCTCGCGCGCTGCGTCCTCTATCTCGAGACGCTCTCCGACGCCGCGCGCGGCACGTCCGTCAGTCCGACCGTCGCCCAGAGCGGCTCGAGGACCAACGTGATACCGGAGTCCGGCGAGCTCTTCGTCGACGCCCGCGTCTGGACGACGGAGGAAGCGGAGCGCGTCGAGCGCGCGGTGCACGCCTACCGGCCGGCGGATCACCGCGTCGAGATCGAGGTGGAGGGAGGCGTCGACCGGCCGCCGCTCGAGCCGACTCCCCACTCGCTCGCGCTTTACGACCGCGCGCGGCGCCATGCGGACGAGCTCGGATTTCCGCTCGAGGCGGCGCGGGTCGGGGGAGCCTCGGACGGAAACTTCACCGCCGCCGCGGGAGTGCCGACGCTCGACGGTCTGGGGCCCCGGGGCGGCGGCGCGCACGCCCGCGACGAGCACGTCGTGCTCTCCGATCTGCCGGCGCGCGCGGCGCTCATCGCGTCTCTCGTGGCGGATGCGTGAGGCGCGGCCGCCGCACCGGAGGGCGATGGATCGTCCGCGAGCTCCGCGAGAACTCCGACTACGTCGCGGCGCAGCGCGTCGCGCAGCGGGTCTGGAGGATGGCACAGCTGCAGGTCCCGTCGACCTACGACCTGCAGGTCGCCGGCCACGTCGGCGGAATGACCGCCGGCGCCTTCTGCGATGGCGAGCTCGCCGGATTCGTCCACGGCTTTCCGCGGACGGATCTCGATCGGCCCGCCCATCACTCGCACCTGCTGGCCGTTCATCCGAAGTTCCGCGGCCGGGGCCTCTCCGTCCGGCTGAAGCTCTTTCAGCGCCGCTGGTGCCTGTCGCGCGGGATCCGGCTCGTCACCTGGACCTACGACCCGCTGCTCGTCGCCAACGCGCGGCTTAATCTGGTTCGCCTTCGCGCCCGCGCGCGGCTCTATCTGCGCAACGTCTACGGCGAGCTCGGCGGGCTCTACGGCCCGCTGCCCACCGATCGCTTCGAGGTGTTCTGGAGCCTCGGGTCGGCGGCCGTGGCGAGGGCCGCGAAGGGGCGGGCGCCCGAGCCTTCCGACGCCGACCGTCTCCCGCGGGCGACACCGCGGCGCGTCTCGCGCGGGAGCCGCGTCGCGGTGGAGATTCCGGCCGGTGCGCCGGCGCTCTACGCCGAGGATCCGGCGGCCGCGCTGCGGGCGAGGCTGCGTCTGCGCCGCGCGGCCGAGGCGCTCTTCGGCCGCGGCTACGAGGCCGTCGCGCTCGTGCCTCGAGGCGAGACCGCTCTGTACGTCTTCGAGCGATAGGCGCGGACGGGCCTTCGATTCTGCCGGCACGACCCCGTCGCGGCTCCTTGCAATACTTGATGCGAACACTCCGAAGAACCGACGGTTCTCGGCGGGGATTGGCGCATTTCGCTACGTCAGGACGCGTATTGACAGGGTGGCAACGGATGATGCATCCTCCGCCCAATACTGGTGGCCGCTTCGACGTACGGGCGAACCGTGCGGGGCGGGGAGGAGGTCTCATGGGCCGTTTTCCGAGAACCTGGGCGGGAACCTTGGGAGTCGCGCTCGCCGTTCTGCTCGTCGCGTCGGGCCTCGCGGCGCAGGACGTCGGAGGCACCATCTTCGGCCGGGTCGGCGACGAGTCGGGGAAGGCCCTCGGCTCGGCGACGGTATCCGCGCGCAACGTGAATACCGGGCTGACGCGCGTGTCGCCAACCGACGCGGCGGGACTCTACCGGCTGGTCGGGCTGCCCGTCGGAACCTACGAGCTCACCATCGCGCTCGCCGGGTTCGCCACGGAGGTGCGGTCGGGCTTGAGAATCCTGATCGGCCAGCAGTCGGAGCTCAACTTCGTCCTCAAGGTCGCGGCCGTGGCCGAGACCGTGTCGGTCCAGGCGGACGTGCCGATCGTCGAATCGACGAAGAGCGTGATCGGCGCGAACATCACGACCCGCCAGATCGACGAGCTGCCGCTGCCCGAGCGGAACTTCGAGAGCCTCGCGTTCCTGGCTCCCGGAATCACACAGAGCGTGACCGAGACGACCAACATCTCCGCGGCGGGGAGCAACGGCAGCGCGAACACGATGCTCATCGACGGCGTCTCCAACGACCTCGACGCCGTGAACGACTTCCGCGGCGACTTCTCGCCGGACGCGATCGGCGAGTTCCAGGTGATGTCGAGCCAGTACGCGGCCGAGTACGGGCAGGCGTCGGGCGCGATCATCAACGTCGTGACCCGCTCGGGAACCAACGTCTGGCACGCGCGCGCGGCGGGCTACTACCGCGCGGACTCGCTGGCGGCGAGCGATCCCTTCGCGCAGATCAACCCGAACACCGGAGAGAAAGAGAAGACGCCGTTCGACCAGTGGATCCTGAGCCTCTCCGGCGGCGGACCGATCGTCAAGGACACGGCGTTCTTCTTCGGCTCCTACGAGCAGACGTGGCGCAACGCGACGGCCGTCGTCGGCGTCGACCCGAACCTGCTCGAGTCCCTGGGCCTGGGCTCGGACACCGCATTCCCGCAGGACGTGCGTGAACCGCGCGTCGTCGCGAAGATCGACTGGCACCCGACGACGAGCCAGACCCTGATGGGACGCTTCCGGCTGGACAACCCGAAGACGACCAACGACCTGGTGGGCGAGATCGCGGGTGCCGGGCAGGTCGTGACGGAGGAAGCCGGCTTCACGAATAAGGTTCAGAACTACGACTACGTGGCCAGCCACACCTGGGTCATCGACCCGAATACGCTGAACGACGCGCGCTTCCAGTTCGCACGTCAGAACGACGACCTCGATCCGAACTGCCCGGGGTGTCCGTTCATCTCCCGACCGACGCTGCTCTCCGGAAAGCTCCCCAATCAGCCGCAGACGCTCCGCGAGGATCGCCTCCAGTTCCTCGACAGCGTGAGCCTCAACCTGTTCGGGGGGGACCACTTCGTGAAGGCGGGGTTCGACTACAGCCGCATCAAGCTCGACGCCTTCGTGCCGCAGAACTTCGACGGCGCGTTCATCTTCACGACCGACGCGCCGTTCAACGCGAACGACCAGACCACCTATCCCTTCATCTGGCAGGGCGGCTCGGGCAACCCCAACGTCGCATTGAAGAACAACATCGTGGCCCTGTTCATCCAGGACCAGTGGCGGGCGGCGTGCAACCTGACCTTCAACATCGGCCTGCGCTGGGACTACGAGGACGATGTCTACACGAAGCACGACTGGAACAACTTCGGCCCGCGCATTCACTTCGCCTGGGACCCGTTCTACGACGGCAAGACGTCGGTGCGGGGAGGCTTCGGCATCTACTACGACCAGGTCCTCCTGAATGCGCCGCTGCTCGCCACGATCTTCGAGCCGGGACGCTTCAACTTCCAGACGATCCTGTTCCCCGGCTACCCGGATCCGCTCCAGGGCGGCGCCCAGGTTCCGCTGCCGCTGCCGCCGAACATCTCGATCCTCGACCGGAACAACCAGACCCCGTACAAGAACGTCGGCAGCCTCGGCATCCAGCGCGAGCTCCTGCCCGACATGGCGGTCAGCGCGGACCTCGTCTACGCGCGCTCGTACCATCTGCTGATGCTCCGCGACAACAACGCGCCGACCCAGGGCGTCTATCCCGATCCCACGATCGGCGTCGCCTACGAGCCGCAGACGCGCGGCCGGGGCGAGTACATGGCGTTCCAGCTGGGACTGACCAAGCGGTTCGGGCAGTCCCTCGGCGCCCAGCTCGCCTACACGCTCGCGCGCAACCGCGACAACACCGACGGCTCCCAGTACACGCCGAGCGACAACTTCAACATCGACGCCGACTACGGCCCGAGCAGCAACGACATCCGCCACACGCTGAACGCGGCGATCGACTGGAGAGGACCGTGGGGGATCGAGATCGGCACGAGCGGGAGCCTTCTCTCGTCGCCGCCGTTCAACGTCATCACGGGCAACGACGACAACGGGGACACGTACATCAGCGACCGTCCGGCCGGCGAGAAGCGCAACTCCGGCCGCGGCGCCACGCTCTGGACCGTGAACCTGCGCCTCGCGAAGTCGATCGCCCTCGGCCCGACGAGCCTCCAGCTCGTCATGGAAGCCTTCAACGTGTTCAACCACACGAACCCGACGAACTACATCGGCAACATGCAGTCGCCGCTCTTCCGACAGCCCACGGCCAGCGCCACCGGTGCGTTCGGGCCGCGTCAGATACAGTTCGGCATCCGACTCGACCTGTAAGGCCATGAGGGAAGACAACCGATGAAAGCCATCGCCAGGGCCGCTCTTCTCCTCGCCGCGCGCCACGCGGCGTTTCTTCTCGTCGTGATCCTCACGCCGGCGCCCCTGCTCGCGCAGGGGCCGGCGCCGAAACCCCCCGCGGCGAAGAAGCCTTCGTCCGCTCCGGCGCCCGCCGCGGCTCCGGCGGCCGCTCCCGCTCCCGAGACCCCGCAGCTGACCGCCACCGACGTCGCCGCCTTTCTCGACGGCCTCGTGCCCGCGCAGCTCGGTCCGGCCGACGTCGGGGGCGCGGTCGTCGTCGTGGTCAAGGACGGGAAGATCCTCTACGGGAGCGGCTACGGCTTCTCCGACGTCGAGAAGCGCGCCCCGGTCGACTGGCAGACGACGCTCTTCCGCCCCGGCTCGATCTCCAAGCTCTTCACGTGGACGGCGGTGATGCAGCAGGTCGAAAAGGGCAAGCTCGACCTCGACACGGACGTCAACAAGTACCTGGACTACCCGGTCCCGGAGGCGTTCGGCAAGCCGATCACTCTCCGCGACGTCATGACGCACACGCCCGGATACGAGGACTACGCGAAGGACCTGATCGTCGGCGACCCGAAGATGCTCGGCACCCTCGGGGCGCACCTCAAGTCGCACCAGCCGCACCGCATCTTCCCGCCGGGGTCGACGCCGGCCTACTCGAACTACGCGACGGCGATGGCGGGATACATCGTGGAGCGCGTGTCCGGGAAGCCGTTCGCGGATTACATCCAGGAGAACATCCTCGGACCGCTCGGGATGAAGCACGCGACCTTCCAGCAGCCGCTGCCGGCGGAGCTCGAGCCGTCGATGTCCAAGGGCTACAAGGTGGCGTCCGAGAAGGCGCGGCCCTTCGAGATCGTGGTGCCGGCGCCCGCGGGCTCGCTGTCGGCGGCCGGAGCGGACATGGCGCGTTTCATGATCGCGCACCTCCAGGACGGACAGTACGAGGGCGCGCAGATCCTCCAGCCCGAGACGGCGAAGCTCATGCACGCGCGACAGCGCGGAAAATCGCCGGAAACGGACGGGATGTGCCTCGGCTTCTACGAGGAGTCCCGCAACGGCCACCGCATCATCGGCCACGGCGGCGACACGAACTGGTTCCACAGCGACCTGCACCTGATGCCCGACGCGAACCTCGGGTTCTTCGTCTCGTACAACAGCGGCGGCAACGGCAAGGGCTCGGGGCGGACGCTGCTCTGGGAGAAGTTCCTGGACCGCTACTTCCCGTACACGCCGCCCGCCCTGGCGCGCTCCGCCGACGCGAAGACGCAGGCGCAGAAGGTCTCCGGCAACTACCTCGTGAGCCGGCGCGAGGATACGCACTTCCTGAGGCTCCTCTACCTGCTGGAGCAGACGAAGGTCTATCCGTCGCCGACGGACGAGGGCGCGGTCGAGATCTCGGCGCTCACCGACTTCAACCAGAAGCCGAAGGCGTGGGAGCCGATCGGCAACGGCGTGTTCCGCGAGGTCCACGGCCAGGAGAAGGTCGTCTTCCAGAAGGACCCGCTCGGCCGCGACGAGCTCGTGACGGAATATCCGTTCTTCGACTTCTTCCGGCCGCCGGCGCACCTCGACGCGAAGCTGTTCCTTCCGGCGGCGATCGTGACCCTCGTCATTCTGGTCCTGGCCGTGATCCTCTGGCCCATCGGCGGGTGGGTGCGCCGGCACTACGGCCGGCGCCTCGATCTGCCTCCGGGCGAGCGCCGCCTCCGCTTCTGGACGCGTCTGGTGTGTCTGATCGACGTCGCGCTCGTCACGGGCTACGCCATCGTGATCATCAAGGGGCTCGAGGACCTGGACCTCCTGACCCCCAAGACGGACCCGATCCTGCACTTCTTCCAGGCCCTCGCCGCGCTCGCGCTCGTCGGAACGCTGATCGCGCTCGTCAACGCCGTGATCGCCTGGGGCAGCCGCCAGCGGGGGATCTGGAGCAAGCTCGGCGAGACCCTGATCCTCCTCGCCTGCGTCGGCATGGCGTGGATCATCCTGGCCGGTCGCCTTCTCCACGTGGGACCGTCGTACTGATGCGGGCTCGGCCGCTCGCCGCCGCCGCGTTCGCCGTCCTCCTCGTCGCCGGGGGGGCGGCGCTCCTGTCCGCCGCCGAGCCGGCGCCCGCCTACGACGTCGTGATCCGGGGCGGCACCGTCTACGACGGAACGGGAACGGAGGGCCGCCGCGCCGACGTGGGGATCAAGGGCGACCGGATCGAGACGATCGGCGATCTCTCGAAGGCGACCGCGGGGAAGACCGTCGACGCGGCGGGACTCGCCGTCGCGCCCGGTTTCATCAACATGCTGTCCTGGTCGACGGACTCTCTCATCGTCGACGGCAAGTCGCAGAGCGAGCTGCGCCAGGGCGTGACGACCCAGATCTTCGGCGAGGGCTTCTCGATGGGCCCGCTCAACGACAAGCTGAAAGCGTTCATGAAGTCGCAGCAGACCGACTTCAAGTACGACATCCCCTGGAACACGCTCGCCGAGTACCTCGCCTACCTGGAGAAGCGCGGCATCTCGCAGAACGTCGCCTCCTACGTCGGCGCGACGACGCTGCGGACGTATGTCGTCGGCTTCGACAATCGCCCGCCGACGGCCGCCGAGCTCGATTCGATGCGCGAGCTGGTCCGCAAGGAAATGGAGGCGGGGGCGCTCGGGATCGGCTCCGCACTCATCTACGCCCCGGGCAACTACGCCTCGACCGAGGAGCTCATCGAGCTCTGCAAGGTCGCCGCGAAGTACAAGGGCAAGTACATCTCCCACATGCGCAGCGAGGGCGACAAGCTCCTCGAGGCGATCGACGAGCTCATCCGGATCAGCCGCGAGGCGGGACTGCCGGCCGAGATCTACCACCTCAAGGCGGCGGGCAAGGCGAACTGGCCCAAGATGGACCAGGCGATCGCGAAGGTCGAGGACGCGCGGCGCGCGGGGCTGAAGATCTCGGCGAACATGTACACGTACACGGCCGGCGCGACGTCGCTCGACGCCTGCGTGCCGCCGTGGGCGCACGACGGCGGTCCGGAGGAGCTGATCAAACGCCTCAAGGACCCGGCGACGCGCGCGAAGATCGCCGCGCAGATGCGGGAGCCGGGCAAGGACTGGGAGAACCTCTGTCTCCTGACGGGCGGCCCCGAGAACGTGCTGCTCGCGGGTTTCGGTCCGGAAGCGATGAAGCCCATGACCGGGAAGACGCTCGCCGAGGTCGCGAAGACGCGAGGCAAGGACTGGGTCGAGACGGCCCTGGATCTGAACGTCGAATCGGACGCCTCGGTCGGCGCGATCTTCTTCCTCATGTCCGATGACAACGTCAAGAAGCAGATTCGGCTGCCCTGGGTCGCGTTCGGCTCCGACGCCGGCTCGGAGGCGCCCGAGGGCGTATTCCTGAAGTCCAATCCGCACCCGCGCGCCTACGGGAACTTCGCGAACGTGCTCGGCAAGTACGTTCGGGAGGAGAAGGCGCTGACGCTGACCGACGCGATCCGGAAGCTCTCGAGCCTGCCCGCGACGAATCTCGGGCTCGACCACCGCGGCTTCCTGATGCCGGGCATGTACGCCGACGTCGTCGTCTTCGACCCGGCGACGATCGCTGCGAAGGCGACCTACGAGAAGCCGCAGCAGTACGCCGTGGGCGTCCGCGACGTGTTCGTCAACGGCGTGCACGTCCTGAAGGCCGGCGAGCCCACCGGGTCTCCGGCCGGCCGCGCGCTCAAGGGTCCCGGCGCCGTTACCTCGCCCGCGAAGTAGGCCCGGCCGACGGCGTCAGCGCCGTCAAAGGAAGGACCCCGCAGGCTAGTTCAGGTCGAGCGACTCGCCCTGCCTGGGGACGACGACGAAGGCGCTCGGGAGCCGGGCCACCGCCTCGTTCGCCTTGTGGTGGTACACGATCACCCGGCGCGCGTCGATGCTCTTCCCGTTGCGCACGATCGCGGCGAGCAGCCACGGAGAGACGAACGCATCATCGAGCCCGTGCCGGGACACGAGGTCGTCGTAGCGGTCCGTGTCGCCCGTGAAGTAGAGGCGCCGGCCGTGCCAGGTCACGAGGTACGAGAAGTGCTCGACGTCGCCATGCGGCGTCCGGACCGGCTCGATCGTGAGGTCGTGGTAGACGATCCGGGCTCCGAAGGGCAGCACGCGGTCCGCCGGGAGAGTCGCCGCCAGCGTGGGAGGGGCGACGATTTTGGTGCCGGGAGGCATCTTCGCGAAGAGTCCCGCGTCGAAGTGATCGCGGTGCCCGTGGGTGATCAGGCAGAGGGCGTCTCCCGGCCCGGGCTGCGGAACCGATGCGAAGTCATAGGACATGTAGCCGAAGGCGCCAGACTCGTAGGGGAAGTCGGTGAAGAGCGTCGTCGTCCCGTCCGTGATCGCGAACGCCATGTTGCCGATGAAACGGGCCCGGAGAACGGTGGGCTCCGGGGCCGCGAGGAGCGCGAATGAGACGAGGAGGCCAACCACGCCTGTCATCCCGAGCGCAGCGAGGGATCCCTTTCTCGCCATGGGGCTCGCTGAAAAGGGATCCTTCGGCGCTCCGCGCCTCAGGATGACCCAAATGGGTGCATCACTTCGCGATCCCCATTTGGGTCAGCTCGAACGCATAGTCGAACGCGAGCTCGTGCAGCCGGTCGTAGCGGCCCGAGGAACCCCC
>Ga0070666_10000618_pt1 | contig 21325 bp, 20 predicted proteins | sample KBSS23metaG_FD_64677 | JGI IMG/M metagenome (GOLD analysis project Ga0070666, IMG submission 64677) | Switchgrass rhizosphere microbial communities from Kellogg Biological Station, Michigan, USA - KBS S2-3 metaG | ecosystem: Host-associated > Plants > Roots > Rhizosphere > Soil ... | reverse complement strand
GCCGCATGACAAGTGCCGCCGCCGTGGCGCAGCCTCACGGGCGGCGGCGATGCGCGCAAGGTATTCGCCGCGCCGTGGCGCGCTGCGCTCGATGATGCGCTGCGTGACTTTGGCGACAGTTGCATTAACGGACATGAGAACCTCGTTGTCAGGCGCAGGAGTAGACGCGCAGCGGCACACGCGCCTCTTTCAGGATTATCCGCAACGGACTGCCGGCAAGCGCGCCGATGCCTTCGCGAATTCCCGTGAGTGTATGCTGCTTGTCTGCGCCTTCGATTTGCAGATACAAGGCGCGTGTGGAAATCAGGGCGGCCAGCGTCAGCGTGATGCGCGGCTCGCCGACGCTGGGCGAACGCATCGGCAACACGCGCGCGGTGGCGTCTGCAGCGACGGCTTGCGCGAAATGATCGCCGTCCGCAAACAGAGACGCGCAATGGCCGTCGTTGCCGAGCCCCAGCACGACCGCATCGAATGGCAGCGCCAGCGCGTCCACACGAACGGCGATTTGCGCCAGCGCCGACTCGGGGTCCGGCGCGTGCGCATACAGGGGCACGAATGTCGCGGCCGCGGCGCGACCGGCGAGCAGCGTTTCGCGCACGAGCCGCTCGTTCGAACGCGAGTGCGTCGGCGGCACCCAGCGCTCGTCCGCCAGCGTGATCGTGACCCGCCGCCAGTCCAGTTCCTCGCAGGCCAGCGCCGATAGAAAGCCGCGCGGCGTCGTACCCCCGGACACCGCCAGCAAAGCTTGTTCGCGTTCGTCAATGCCGCGGCGCAAATCGTCGGCGACGCTGCGCGCGAGTGCCGACGCGAGCGTCGCGCTATCGGCGTAGCGATGCTCGCGCACGCCGTTCTCCATCAACCGGCATCCTCGTGCCAGGTACGCCCATCCCGTTCGATCAATGCAACGCTCGCGCTCGGACCCCAGGAACCGGACGTATACGGTTTCGGCGCATCGTTGCTCGTCGCCCACGCGCCGAGGATCGGATCGACCCAACGCCAGGCCGCTTCGACTTCATCGCGGCGCATGAACAATGTGGGGTTGCCGCGCACGACATCCATCAGCAGGCGCTCGTAGGCATCCGGCGCGCGCGTGACACCGAATGTGTCGGCGAAGCTCATGTCGAGCGGCACTTCACGCAGGCGCAGGCCGCCAGGGCCCGGCACCTTGTTCATCAGCCACAGCGTTACGCCCTCGCCCGGCTGCAAACGCAACACGAGCCGGTTCGGCGTGATCGTACTGCCGGTTTCGGCAAAGATCGAATGCGGAATCGGCCGGAACGTGACGACGATTTCCGACACGCGCGTCGGCAGGCGCTTGCCGGTGCGCAAATAGAACGGCACGCCGGCCCAGCGCCAGTTCGCGACTTCGGCCTTGATTGCAACGAAGGTCTCGGTGCGCGTTTGTGAATTACCGAGTTCCTCCGCATAGCTCGGCACCGCCTGGCCCTCGGTGGCACCTGAGCGGTATTGGCCGCGCACCGTCAGTTGCGCCGCATTGCTGCCATCGATGCGGCGCAACGCCTGCAACACTTTGAGCTTCTCGTCGCGTACGGCATCGGGGTCCAGCGACGAGGGCGGTTCCATCGCCACCAGACACAACAGCTGCAGCATGTGGTTTTGCACCATGTCGCGCAGTGCGCCAGCCTTGTCGTAGTAAGCGGCACGCTCGCCGGCGCCGAGCGTCTCGGCGACCGTGATCTGCACATGGTCGATATGCTCGGCGCGCCAGACCGGTTCGAACAGCGCATTGCCGAAGCGCAGCGCGATCAGGTTCTGCACCGTTTCCTTGCCGAGATAATGATCGATGCGGAAGGTGTTGCGTTCGGCGAAGGCCTGGCCGACCGCGTCGTTGATCGCGCGGGCGCTGGCCAGGTCGCGCCCGACCGGCTTTTCGATGACGACGCGCGCCTCGTTCGCGGTGAGGCCGGCCGCGCGCAGGCGCTCGCAGATCGCCGCGAACAGATCCGGCGCGGTGGCGAGGTAGAAAACGTGCTCATTGCCCTCGCGCTGCTTGAGCAGCGCCGCGAGATCGGTCCAGCCCGCGTCCTGCGTTGCGTCGAGCGCACGATAGTCGATCAGCTCCAGAAACGCATCGAGTTGCTTCACTCCGCCCGCGCCGAGCACATCGTGCAGTTCGCTGCGCAGACGTTTGCGGTATTCCGCGATCGACAACGGATCGCGGGCGATCGCGATGATGCGGCTGCTGGCAACGATCTGGCCGTCGGCATAACGATGCAGCAGCGCCGGCAGCAACTTGCGCCGGGCCAGATCACCGGTGCCGCCGAAAATCACCAGGTCGAAAGCGTTAACGGGAGCAAGGGCTGGACTCATGACGTTTTGGTTGCGGGCTGATCGACCATGAAATAATACCACACCAATACCACTTTCTCGTAATTACGCAATGAATACGTATGTTTTACACACTGGTATGTTAGTGGTATTGTCGCCGCATGAACGACGCAATCGCCAGAGAATATCGCCGTTTGGGCCGGCGCGCACCCACGCGCGGAGCACACGCGTACGTGCGGCTGCGCCAGTCGATCCAGCAGGCGATCGAATCCGGCATGCTGGAATCCGGCCACGCGCTGCCGAGCGAGCGCGATCTTGCCGACGAGCTGGCGGTATCGCGCGTGACCGTGCGCAAGGCCATCGCCGGCCTGGTCGAGGACGGCATGCTCGTGCAGCGCCACGGCGCCGGCACTTACGTGGCCGAGCGCATCATCAAATCGTTTTCGAAATTGACCGGTTTCACCGACGACTTGCGCGCACGGGGACTCAAACCGCGCGTGGAGTTTCTCGAGCGTTCCATCGGCACGGTGAGTCCGGAAGAAGCGCTCGCGCTGAGTCTTTCGCCGGGCGCCCGCGTCGTGCGCCTGCGCCGCCTGCGCTTTGCGGCCGACAAGCCGCTGGCGCTGGAGAACACCGTCGTCCCGCAAGCAATCCTGAAGGACCCCAAGAGCGTGAAGCTGTCACTGTATGAGGTGCTCGAGCGCATGGGATGCCGGCCGACGCGCGCGCTGCAACGCTTGCGTGCCGTCGCGCTGGATGCCGATCAAGCGCGCCTGCTCGCGCTGCCCACCGGCAGTCCGGCGCTGTCGATCGAGCGCCGCGCATTTCTCGAGGATGGCCGCGCGGTGGAATTCACGCAGTCCTTGTATCGCGGCGATGCCTACGATTTCGTGGCCGAATTGCAGAGCGAACCTTCCGCATGACACTCCCCGCAGCCGCTCAGACCTTGATGTATAGCGAAGCGCGGGAAAGCGCCGAGCGCATCGCGGACCAACTCGCCGCGAACGCAGTGATCGTAAGCCGCCTCGCGCAGGAACTGCGCAACAACCCGCCGCGCTTCGTCGTCACCAGCGCACGCGGCAGCTCCGATCATGCCGCCACCTTCGCCAAATATGTGTTCGAGACGCAGCTCGGCTATGCGACTTCGTCGGCCTCGCCGTCCGTCAGCTCGGTCTACGCAGCGCCGCAGAAGCTCGATGGCGCGCTGTACCTGGCGATTTCCCAGTCCGGCAAGAGTCCAGACCTCCTGCGTCAGGCACATGCGGCGCACGCGGCCGGCGCACGCGTGGTGGCGATGGTCAACGCCCCGGATTCGCCGCTGGCCGAAATCGCCGACACGCTGATCCCATTGCGCGCCGGCGCGGAAAACAGCGTCGCCGCAACGAAGAGCTATCTGTGTTCGCTTTCTGCCATTGTGCACATTGCCGCAAAATGGAAAGGCGACGACGACTTGCTTGCGGCTCTGAGCGGCGTGCCGGCTGCAATTGCCCGCAGCTGGGACCTGGACTGGTCGCCGCTGGTCGATGGCCTCGCCGGCGCGCGCAATCTATTCGTCGTCGCGCGCGGCCTCGGCCTTGCGGCCGCCCAGGAAGCGGCGCTCAAGCTGAAGGAAACCGCAGGTTTGCACGCCGAAGCGTTCAGCGCCGCGGAAGTCAAACACGGGCCGATGGCGCTGGTCGACACCGGCTTTCCGGTGCTGTTCTTCACGCAGGGTGACGACACCACGGACGGAACGCTCGCCGTTGCCGACGAGTTCCGCCAGCGCGGCGCCAATGTATGGATCGCGTCGGCCACGGATGCCGGGGCCGGCACGCTGCCGGTCGCGCCGATCGGCCACCCGGTGTGCGCGCCGCTGGTGACGATCGCGAGTTTCTATCGCGCCGCAAACGCGCTCGCGCTGCGCCGTGGCCGCAACCCCGACGTACCGCCGCATCTACGCAAAGTGACGGAAACAGTCTAATGCAGGCATTCGTCAACGCGCGCGTCCTCGGTGGCGAGGAGTTCCAGAGCGGGCTCGCCGTGGTGATCGCCGACGCGGGCATCGTCGACCTGCTCGCCGATACCGACCCGCGGCTCAACCGCCTGCAAAAACACGATCTCGGCGGCGACTACCTCGTTCCGGGTTTCATCGATGCCCAGGTCAACGGCGGTGGTGGCGTTTTGTTCAACGACGCGCCGTACGTCGACACGATCCGCCGCATTGGCGCCGCGCACAGCCAGTTCGGTACGACCGGCTTCCTGCCGACGCTGATCAGCGATGACCGCTGCGTGATGCGCAGCGCGATCAGCGCGGTCGATGCGGCGATCGCAGCGCGCGTGCCCGGCGTGCTCGGCGTCCATCTGGAAGGCCCTTATCTGGCACCGGAGCGGCGTGGCATCCACGACGCCGCAAAATTCCAGATCCCGGATGCGCACGACGTCGAGTTGCTTTGCACCCTGACCCGCGGCAAGACGCTGGTGACGCTGGCGCCGGAACGCGTGCCGGAAACCGTAATCCGCCAATTGCAGGCGCGCGGCATACTCGTGGCAGCCGGCCACACCGCGGCGGATTACGCGCAGACGGTGCGTGCGCTCGCCGCCGGTGTGCGCGGATTCACGCACCTGTTCAACGCGATGACGCCGTTGCAGGGCCGCGAGCCGGGCGCCGTCGGTGCCGCGCTCGAAGACCGCGACAGCTGGTGCGGTGTCATCGTCGATGGCCAGCACGTGCACCCGGCGGCGTTACGCATCGCCGTGTTGACCAAGCCGCGCGGCAAGGTGTTTCTCGTCACGGATGCGATGCCGCCGGTTGGATCCAGCGCAACGCAGTTCACACTCAATGGCGAAACGATCAGCAGCCGCGACGGCCGCCTTGTCAATGCGCAAGGTACGCTCGCCGGTTCGAATCTCGACATGGCCAGCGCGCTACGCAACACCGTTGCCCAGCTGCACATCCCGCTCGCCGAAGCGGTGCGCATGGCTTCAACCTACCCCGCCGCATTTCTCGACCTGGAAGCGACGCACGGCAGAATCGACAAAGGTTGTGCCGCCGATCTCGTCGTGCTCAGCGAATCGCTGCAGGTGCGCGAGACCTGGATCGGCGGACAGCGCGTCTTCGTCAACTAGGCCTGAGCAGACCCCTGACCTATTCGGTGATCGTCAGGCGCTTGATCTGTCCCGATCCCAAATCCACGCGTACGACTTCATGCGCATTCGTGTTCGCAACCCACAGGGCGTTGCCGCCGAGCGCGATTCCTGCGGGCTCCTGCAGCGTGTACGGCAGGTTGAGCGTGCGTAGCTCCGTGGTGCGCAGATTCAGCGCCTTGATTTTGCCGTTGTAGCTGTCGGCTATGAAGACCAGGCCGCGCGCATCGACACAGGCGGCAAGCGGATTCTGCATGCGCGCAGCATCGGGCTTGCCCGGCGCATCGCCGAATTCGTACAAACCCTTGCCGATGAGTGTGCTGACGCGGTTGTCGAGCAGGCGCAGCGCACGGATCGCCGATGCTGCGGCATCGACTACGATGAGCTGCTGGCCGATTGCGCTCAGGCTCACCGGCTGGGCGAAGCTCGCAGCAACGCCGCTGCCGTCCTCGAACGCGAGTTTGCCGCTGCCGGCCAGCGCAACGAGCTTGTTCGTGTTGAGGTTGTATTGCCAGATCTGGTTCTGCCCCGATACCGCCATGTAGATAATGTCGCCCACTACGGTGACGTCGGTTGGCGCCGACATCGCGATCTTGGTCGGCTCCACGTATTCGTGCGGAATGTCGTGGCCGAGCGCGCCGGTGCCGGCAACGGTCTTCACCTCACCGTCGAGCAGGCGCACGCGCCGTAGCGCATGGTTACCGGTATCGGCGACGAAGATCGAATCGCGAGCGATCGCGATGCCGTGCGGCGCCGAGAATCCGGCGTCCAGATTCGTGCCGTCCCAGAAGCCGGGGTTGCCCGAACCGAACTGGCGCACGATGCGACCATCGTGATTGCACTCCAGGATGCGGTTGTGACCCGTGTCGGCGACCCACAGGCTCGAATCGGTCACCAGCAGGCGCGTGGGAAAACGCAGCGGTTGCCGTGGCTCCGGACGCACCGAGCTGACCTGCGACTCGTAGACACGCAAATCCTGCTTCGCCGCTTCGTCGAGCAGGTGCCCGATCATCGCATCGGCTTCGTCGCGGCGACCCTCTCCGGGCAGCAGTGCCGCGAGCTGGCCCTGCGCATCGATCAGCGCCAGCGTCGGCCACGCCTGCACGCCGTAAGCCTGCCAGGTGGCGTAACCCGGGTCATTCGCCACCGGATGGCGGATGTGATTGCGATTGACCGCCTTGAGCACCGGCGCGCCGCTGCGTTGGTACGGGTACTTCGGCGTATGTATGCCGACGACGCTCAGGCCATCGTGGTATTTGTTTTCGAGAAAGCGGATATCCGGCAGCACGTTCAGACAACTGACGCTGTCGAACGTCCAAAAGTTGAGCAGCACGACGCGGCCGCGCAACGACGCGAGCGACGGCGCTTCGTCGGTATTGACCCACTCCAGTGCGCTCGATAACTCCGGCGCGGCAACGCGTGCGTTCACTTCGATTCCCTCTATCGGTCGATATTATAGAGGCTGCCGCAGCGCCGCCAGCTTCCGCGCAAGCGCGTTCGCACCGTAGCGTGCGAGTTCGATGACACGCTCGAAATCCGCGGCCCCGCCGTAATACGGGTCCGGCACCTCTGCCGGCGTCGCGATGCCGGCGAACGGCAGGAATAACGCCACGCGCGTGGCGAATTCGCGCGGGCATACTGCCTGCAACGTTTCCAGGTTTTCCCGGTCCATAGCCAGCAGCAGGTCGAACGCAGTGAAGTCGCCGGCCTGCACGCGGCGTGCGCGGTGCGGCGAGAGGTCATAGCCGTGCGCGGCCGCACTCGCGAGCGTGCGCGCGTCAGCCGGTTTGCCGACATGCCATGGACCGGTACCGGCAGAAGCGACCGCGATATCCAGTCTGGCTTTCGCGAACTCACTGCGCACCACGAATTCAGCCACCGGCGAGCGGCAGATATTCCCCGCGCAGACAAAAAGTAGATTTTTCATTGTTCCAGCAGTTGCTGCACGCGCGCGAGGTCCTCAGGCGTATCGACGCCTGCGGGAAACGGCTCCGGCGCAATCCGCGCGGCAATCGAATAACCGTGTTCGAGCGCGCGCAACTGCTCCAGTGATTCAGAGCGCTCCAGCGATGCCGGCGGCAGTGCCGCGAACGTACGCAGGAAGCCGGCGCGATACGCATAGATGCCGATATGCCGCAGAAACCGCTCGCCTGACGGCAGCACCTGCCGCGATGCAGCAAAGGCCTCGCGCGGCCACGGCACGGGAGCGCGACTGAAATACAAGGCCTGGCCGGCGGCAGACACGACGACTTTGACACAATTGGGATTGAGGAACTCGCCGATGTCTGTAATGGGCGCCGCCAGCGTGGCCATCGGAGCCGAACTTTGCGCCAGGCACTCGGCGACAGCGCGAATCCCGCTTGGCGGGGCCAGCGGTTCATCACCTTGCAAATTCACGATCAGCGCGTCGTCTGGCCAGCGCAGCAATTCTGCGCATTCGGCAAGGCGATCGCTGCCGGAAGCATGATCGGCGCGCGTCATGACCACCCGCAAGGGCTGGCCAACCAATGCCTCACCGATGCGTACGTCGTCGGTGGCGACGACGACTTCACTGGCGCCGGCGGCGAGCGCGCGGCGGGCCACGTGCAGCACCATCGGCGCGCCGGCGATCATCCGCAGCGGCTTGCCTGGCAGGCGCGTGGAAGCGTAGCGGGCCGGGATGGCGACGACGAACGGAATCTGACTCATGTGGGCAAGTGTACCTAACCAAAGCCGCATGACGCCGTCACCGGAAAGAACTAGGTTAGCGCTGCGGTCAATTGCGCATTCGCGCGGAGAAAATCATGTACACCAAAATACTGGCTTGCTTGACCCTTATGTTGCTCAGCTGCGGCACGGCCCTGGCAAGGACCTGGACCGTCGATGTCGGCGGCCAGACCACCAGCGGCGGTGACGGCTACGGCGGCGGCGGCACCACTCCGGTGCTCGCGTTCGGCCCCACACCGCTCACGATCGATGCCGGCGACAGCGTGACGTTCACGAATCTCGGCGGCGCCGCGCACAACGTGCACGCGGATGACAATTCATTCCGCTGTGCCAACGGCTGCGACGACAGCGGCGGCAACGGCACCCCCTCGGCCGCCAACTGGAGTTTCACCCGCACATTTGCCACGGCGGGAACGATCGCCTACCACTGCGATGTGCACGTCAGCATGGGCATGACCGGCAGCATTATCGTCAACGCAGTGACTCCAGCGATCGCGCTCGGCGGCTATCTGAGCGGCAACTGGTTTATTCCGTCGCAGGGCGGCGGTCACGGCTTCCAGCTCGAGTTCACCAACGCGCCCGGTTCGCCGGGCATGCTGCAAGCGCTGGCCATCTGGTTCGTCTACACACCCGCCGGCAGCACGGCCGGTGACGGCAGCGGCCAGAACTGGATCTATGCGCAGGGCGACTACGATCCGTCGACCAGCACGGTCACGCTGCCGGCGGTGCTGCTCGTCGGTGCGAGATTCCCGCCGAATTTCAATCCCGCCGACATCCACCGCGTGCCGAACGATACCTCGCTCTGGGGTCATCTCACGTTCGCGTTCAGCGGCTGCAACGACGGCACCGTGAGCTGGCATTCCGATGTGCCCGGCTACAACGGCGAGAACGACACGCCGCTGGCGATTCAACGCCTGACCCAGATCGCCGGTACTACCTGTCCCTGATCGCTAGGCGCCACGCGCTGCATATTTGCGCGTGACGTAATCGTCCACGACGCCGACGAAGTCCTGCGCGATGTTATCGCCGCGCAGGGTCATCGCCTTGGCGCCGTCGATGAACACGGGCGCTGCCGGCGCCTCGCCGGTGCCTGGCAGGGAAATGCCGACGTCCGCATGCTTGGATTCACCAGGACCATTGACGACGCAGCCCATTACCGCGAGCGTGAGGTTTTCCACGCCATCGTATTTGAGACGCCACTCCGGCATCTTCGCGCGCACGTGATCCTGCACGGTTTTGGCGAGTTCCTGGAAGAGCGTGCTCGTGGTGCGCCCGCAGCCCGGGCATGCGGTCACCAGCGGCGTAAACGCGCGCAGGCCCATCGTCTGCAACAGTTCCTGGGCGACGATCACTTCGCGCGTGCGCGATTCGTTCGGTTCCGGCGTCAGGGAGATGCGGATCGTGTCGCCGATCCCTTCCTGCAGCAGCACCGCCAGTGCCGCCGTCGAAGCGACGATACCCTTGCTGCCCATGCCCGCTTCTGTCAACCCCAGGTGCAGCGCGTAATCGCAGCGCGCGCCGAGCTCGCGATAGACGGCGATCAGTTCCTGCACGCCGGAAACCTTGCACGAAAGGATGATCCGGTCGCGGGTCAGGCCGAGCGCCTCGGCGCGCTCAGCGGAATCCAGCGCCGACCGGATCAGCGCTTCTCGAGCAACGTGCGCGGCATCCCAGGGTTCGGCGCGGCGATGGTTCTCGTCCATCAGCGCCGCAACCAGGGCCTGATCGAGCGATCCCCAGTTCGCGCCGATGCGCACGGGTTTTTCGTATTTGAGCGCGAATTCGACGATCGCAGAAAACTGACTGTCCCGCTTCTTTCCAAAACCCACATTGCCTGGATTGATGCGGTATTTCGCCAGCGCCTGCGCACACGCCGGTTCGGACGCGAGCAGCTGGTGGCCGTTGTAATGGAAATCGCCGATCAATGGCACGTTCGTGCCGATCATGTCCAGGCGCTCGCGGATGCGCGGCACCGCGGCGGCGGCTTCCGGCGTGTTGACCGTGATGCGCACCAGCTCGGAGCCGGCGCGCGCAAGCTCGGCGACCTGCTTCGATGTCGCCGCCACATCCGCGGTGTCGGTATTCGTCATCGACTGCACGACTACGGGCGCGCCGGCACCGACGCGTACGCCATTTACGCTTACGCCCACAGATGCGCGCCGCGGCGTGATCGCCGGGCCAGGATTCGAGGAATTCATGCCGAACCTATTTCAAAAATCGTAGCGAGCGAAGACGGATTGCGGGTCGCCGGAGCGCAGGAACCGGAGTGTACACGTCAGTACACGAGGATTCCGAGCACCGCCGGCACGCAAGCTGTCGAGCGCAGTAGATTTTGAAATAGGTTCTGCTGTTTGGACTTGTTTGCAACCGATCTGTTCACCCGCTTGCGAGGGCCGCGTCAAGAGCTCCGACTAATCTTCACCGATCGCTGTAATCGTCCGCGTGCCGGTATCGTCGTTCGCGGCGGCAACCGGCAGCGGGTTCGGCTTGCCGGGTTCGCCGGCCGGCGGGGTCAGGTCAATGCGCAGGTAGCCGCCACCGTGTTTTTCGGCGCGGATTCCGGCCAGCATTTCGACGCTGGGTTCCGGCGGCCAGCCTAGCGGATCGCCGGGCTTGGTCAGTTCGATTTCACGCAATTCATGGTCGAACAGCTGCGGCACCATGATCGCGCCATTGCCAGCCGCAGTATCGAGCGCGTCGAGCATGACGCCACGCAGTGTGGCACCGACCGGCTCGTGGCCATCCATGCTGCGCACCGCGACCGGCAATGCGCGGCGGGCCAGCAATTCGACACCGGTCTCCATCGATCCGCTCGGGTCGATGCGCAGCCAGCGCACGACGCCGATCATCCAATCCTGACTGTCCCCGTCTTCAGCCATGGTGGCCAGGCCGACCAGTTCACCGACCTTGATACGCAGACCGCCGAGTTTCTCCCAGAGCAAGCGGTAGCCACGCAGGCTCTGGTCGAGCACTTTCGCCGGCGGGTGTTTCACATACACCTGCGCGCTGCCCGGGCCAGCCCAGGCGGCGACATATTCATTTTCCTGCAAGCTGATCGTAACGCCGCGGTTCTTGCGCAGGAACGCGTCGAAATCCAGATTTCCGGCCAGCACGTAATGCAGATCGTGCATGCCGATGACCGCGTCGAGCAGGTGTCCGGCCGGCAGCCGCTGCTGCTCACGCTCGGCGCGCGTCTCCCACAGGCGCATGAGTTTGTCGACAAACGCCGCATGCGTGGGCACCGGTTGCCCACCGCGCGCGGAAAACTGGGTCGTCACCGTGCCCGGCGGCAACAGGGCGAGATGGCCGTCGAGGTGGCGCACGAGCGCGTTCATCTCAAATGCCCATAGCCCGGTTTCCGGTGCTTCGCGTTCCTCCGGCAGGTAGCCGATGCTGCGGTCGCTATCGGTGCGGATGGCGATCGCGCCGTCCGGTGCGCGGCCCTGGCGCAATCCGCAGTATTCCGTCCAGATCCGTGTCAGGGCATGGATGTCGCGGTTCTCGCGCTGCGTGAATCGATACGGATTGCTCAGCGCGAACAATAGCGCATGCGCGTAAGCGAGCCGCACGCTGACCGGCGCTCCGTACAGCGGGTCATCGACCGGCTTTTCGTCCAGCTTCACCGCGACAGCAAATCGGAACAGGTCATGCATGTTCTGCCAGGCGCCCGAAGACGGCGCGCGATATTGCAGATAGGCCTGATACAGACAGGCGCCGCGGTGCTGCAGCGCGCGTGCCAGCGCCAGCGTGACCGCTTTGCCGCGCAGGAACGGCACGGCTCCGGCTGGAGCGCAGAAATCGTAGACACAGGCGCAATAGCCAAGCGCGAGTTCGTGTTCGAAATCCTGCGCCAGCTCACCGAGCTTGTGCTTCTGCGGCGGCAGCGGAAAACAGTCGCTGACAACTTGATTGCTGAGAGTGACGACGATGCGCTGCACGTGCGGACGCAGCACCTCGAGCGCGTCGAGCCGCTGCTGCGCATCGATGCGCAACTGGTTCATCTCGCGCAGCGCGCCAATCAGCAGCCGGGCACTCGCGCCGGGATTGGCCAGCGGCAGCTGCGCCACCCATTGGCGCAGCAATTTTGCGTCAGTTGCAAATGAGGTTTTTGCTGGCGCATGACGTTCGGGAAGACCATGCACCAGGCGTTGAAACAGCGCACTCATGGCTCGCCCCCGTCTCCCACGAACACCAGTATACCCCTCTCGCCGCAGTTACTTACGGCTGGCGCAGCGCCCTGATCACGAGTCGGCGCAATATCCGCTCCGACAGGTTTCGCGGCGCGGCCAGATCCAGGCGCCGCAGCAGTGCCTCATCCTGCGGTTTTGCCGACCCCTGCCAGAGGGAAGAAAGCAAAAACGCGGCCAACGCGCCCTTGCGGGCAGATACCGCCTGCAACCGTTGCAGGGCCGGCAATAGCGCCAGTTCCTCCGCACTGAAATCGCTGCCAAACGGAAATGGGGGAAAATGACCGCGATGCGGCGCCAAGTCCTGCGCCAGCCGCGCAGGCGTGTTCTGACGCCAGCGGTCCGGAATCACGAAATCGCGCCGCAACTTGCCATTTGATTTGGCCTGGGCCGCCAGTTGATCGATAAAACGCGCGTCGCTGATGGCCAGCATCGCAATGATGCAGGCCTCGTCCGACTTGCCGCGCAGGTCGGCGCTGCCGTATTCGGTCACATAGATGTCGCGCAGGTGTCGCGGAATCGTCGTATGGCCGTAATTCCACAGGATGTTCGAGGCAATGTCGCCGCCTTTCTCGCGCCAGCTGCGCAACAGCAGGATCGAACGCCCCCCGTGCAGCGCGTGCGCCATCGCGACGAAGTTGTACTGGCCGCCGACGCCGCTGACGACCTGGCCGTTCTCCAGCGCATCCGATGTCGCCGCGCCGAGCACGGTCGCCATCATGCAGGTATTGAAGAAGCGCGCCCCCCGGCGTTGCAGCGCATCGAGTGTTTCGCGGCCGCCGTAAAGCTGGTTGATGTCGGAGACGCGCGTCATCGACAAGCCATCGAACGCCTCGCCCTGGAGTGCGCGCAGCCAGGCGTAGAATTCTTTCGAGCCAAGATAAAAGGCGCCGCGCAGATAGCGGCCGTCGCGACGCTTGCCCACGTCGAGTTCACGGCCGTCCGCAAGTGCCCGTTCCGCGTCCATGTCGTCATAGACGCAGCGCTTTACGACACCGGCCTTGGCCAGATGCATGAAGCCGTCCATCACCATTTCGCTGGCGCCATACAAGCCCGTCGCGAACGGATCCAGGCCGCCGATGCTTGGAATCAGCGGATTGTCGGCACCACCGAGCGCAGTGAGTGCGCCACGATAATCGGCATTGCAGGTCTGGCGCAGTCGTAGCACATGCACAAGCGCATCCGACAGCGCGCCAATGCCGATCTGCAGCGTGCCGCCGTCGCGCACCAGTGCACTCGCGTGCAGGCCGAGCGCGTATTCGGTTACGTCCACCGGCTCGCGTGGCAACGCGAACAGCGTGTGCGCGCACGCCGCATCGCGCAAGACGATATCGAAGAAATCCGCGCCAACCTCGGCGTCGTTGCCGATGAACGGCAGATCCGGATGCACTACGCCGACGACGAGCGGCCGCGGCATCTGCGCGGCCTTGATGCGCTCATCCAGGTCCAGGGTGACATCGGGATTGCAGGCCAGACTGTAGCGGGTGCGCCCGGCTTCTTCGGCCACGGCGATCAGCTGCACCACGACATTGATGCCGATTTCGACGAGATCGCGCACCACGTGCGTGTAATTCAGACTCGCATAGTCGCGCTGCGCCTGGGCTACACCGAGCAGTGCACCGGATTGCAGATAGAATTCGTGCACGTGAATATTCGCTGGCATCGCGTTCGCGTGCTGCGCCGCCACCCAGGCCAGATCCGGGTAATTCCTGCCGAAATGGCGTTCAAGAAACGGTGCGAGAAAGCGCCGCTCCAGCTCGGTCTTCGGCTGTGGCCGCGCCAGCGACAACGCCGTATAGATGTCCAGCTGCAGGCCCGGGTCGTTCGCCGCACGCTGATAGATCGCATTGAGCAAGACATTCGGTTTACCCAGACCCAGCGGCGTGGCCAGGCGCAACGTCCCGCACGCATGCGCAAGGACGCGCGCGACGCAGGCTTGAATGTCATTGAGGAACTCGGTCATGGCTGAATCATCGCAGATCACGCCAGCGGCATCGAAACGCGGCGGTTCACGGGCCATCAAGCCACATCGGTGGTACCCTACGCCATGGAGGTCGCATAAGGCGGAAAAACAGGGCGGATGCGAGCGTTTTTTTCTTTCAGGACCGCTGTGATGTCGCGCAAACTGTTCTTTTCATTTGTCCTGCTGGCGCTGAGCTGCCCGGCGTTGGCGTCTTCGGCACACGTCACCATCAACGCCGTCGGCGGTACGCCACAGACCATCCCGATCGGTCAGCAGCTGCCGCAACCGTTCATCGCTCAAGTCACTTTCGACGATGGCAGCCCAGTCATCGGGCTCGACCTGGCGTTCAGCGTGAACAGCTGCTCCAGTGTGCCGGAGTTGCCCGGAGCCTCGCCCTGCCCGGCGCTTTCCGCGTATGGCCATTTTCTTGGTGAGGCGGTCGTAACCACCGATTTGTCTGGCGCGGCCATTGCGCCGCCGTTCGTCGCGGGGAATGCCGCGGGCACGTACAGCGTGTTCGCGACGCGTGCGGACTGGTCGCAGGTCATCAACGGCCAGACCTTGACGGACATTCCCACGTCGCCGTCCGCTTCCAATCTGTTTCAAATCACCCAGACGATGACGGGCGCTCCGACACCCGGGTTCCCGACCGCCGCGCCCGCTCCGACACCGACGCTTCCGCCTGTTGCAATGCTCATGCTGATCGGCCTTCTCGGCGCCGCGGTATATTTTCGGCAAAAGCGAGCCTGAATGCTCGCGCGCAGTTCCGAACTCCTGCGCAGGCTGCCGGGACCCCGATCGGCAAAATGGCCAGATGGCGAGCGCTTCGTCGAAGCGTTCAGGCATGGCACGCTCGTGGTCGAACTCTACGCGCCACGCGGCCACGACCCGCAGACCCCGCACGATCGCGACGAAGTATATTTTGTGCTCTCGGGTAGCGGCGAGTTCACGTGCGCCGGCGAGCGTGAAGCGTTTGCTGCCGGTGACGCGCTATTCGTGGCTGCGCAGGTAGAGCACCGTTTCGAGAACTTCTCGCCGGATTTTGCCGCATGGGTGGTGTTCTACGGTCCCGCCGGCGGCGAGAAATGACTTTGCGCGCGCTCCTCATCTGCTGCGCATTGCCGCTGCTGCATGCTTGCGCGCTAGGCCAGATCGGGGCGGTCGTACATCCGACCATCAGCGGCGCATTCTTGGTGCGCGGCGTTGACGGCACGCAGACGCAGTGGGTGCCTGACCGCTGCAGCTCCGGCGATCTGAGTTACTTTCTCGGCCTGGATTTCGGCTCGGCGCAAGACGGACATCGATTGCGCGCCGTGCGCGAGCCCACTGGAGAAACCCTCGTGTTGTGGACTACACCCACGGGCACGACAACGCTGCGCGCGCCCGATTGCGCAGAGCTGCAACTGGACATCCAACCAACGGGCTGGCGCGTCAACGAAGTACGCGAATTCGCCGGCTCCGTGAAGTTGCGCTGCACGCTTCCGGACGGCGGCGCCCTGCAAGGACGCATCGGCGTCGATCATTGTCATTGAACGCGTTGCGACGCCGACGCCCATTACTGCGTCGCTGAAGCGAACCCCTACCGGAAGCCTGCCGATGCGTCGCAATGCCATGCTCGCGATTCTTTACGGCGGCTTCGTCGCCGGCACGATCGATATCTTCGCGCCCGTGCTGATCTACTGGATCAATCCGCTAGGCGTGCTGCGCTTCATTGCCGGCGGCCTGGTGGGGCGACCTGCGGCGAAAGCCATGGGTCTGCAAGCCGCCGCCCTCGGACTTGCGCTGCAGTGGCTGATGGCGCTGATCATCGCGGCGATTTTCGTGTACGCCGCGACGCGCATTCCGGCGCTGCTGCGGCGCTGGATTGCCGCGGGAATCGCGTATGGCGTGGTCGTGTTCTTCGTCATGAACTACGTCGTGCGGCCGCTGTCGATGCATCGCGATTTCCCGCAGATGGATTTGTACGGATTCATCACGAACATGGTGGCCATGTGGCTGTTCGGTCTGATCATCGCTTGGTTTGCACAACGTTGTCTGCGCTCCGGCGAGTCGTAATCAGCTTGAAGCAAGTTCGCGACGGCGAACCGCTGCACGCACTTGCGGTAGACAGCTAGGCGACGCTTTGCCTGAATCCTCTGCACGGGTTACCCTGCAGGTTCCATGAATTCGCCAGCTGACCTGTTTGCGCGCGAACAGCGCGAAGTGTTCTCGCCGAGCGCGCTGGTACGCATGGCGCGCGACGTGCTGGAAGACACGTTTCCGCTGATCTGGGTCGAAGGCGAGATCTCGAATCTGTCGCGCCCCGGTTCCGGGCATCTCTACTTCAGCCTGAAGGATGCGCAGGCGCAGGTGCGTTGCGCGATGTTCCGCTCGCGCGGAATACTCCTGCGCTTCAAGCCGGCCGATGGCACACGCGTGCTGGTGCGCGCGCGCCTGAGCCTGTACGAGGCCCGCGGTGAGTTCCAGCTCATCGTCGAGCACATGGAGCCGACCGGTGAAGGCGCCCTGTTGCGTGCGTTCGAACAGCTGAAGACCCGACTTGCCGCTGAAGGCCTGTTCGCGCCCGAGCACAAGCGCGCACTGCCGAAACTGGCGCGTCGCATCGGCGTTATCACCTCCCCGAGCGGCGCAGCGATTCGCGATGTACTTAGCGTGATCCGCCGCCGTTTCCCGCTCGCCGACATCGAAGTACTGCCGGTTCCGGTGCAGGGCCGCGACGCAGCGGCGGCGATCATCGCGATGCTCGGCGCCGCCTCGAAAGCGCGCCGGCACGATGTGCTGCTGCTCACGCGTGGCGGCGGCTCACTCGAGGACCTATGGGCATTCAATGACGAGGCGCTCGCACGTGCGATCCGCGCCAGCGCGATTCCAGTCATCTCCGCCGTCGGTCACGAGATCGATTTCACGATCGCCGATTTCGCTGCCGACCTGCGCGCGGCGACACCGTCTGCAGCCGCAGAATTGCTCGTACCGGACGCGAACGAACTGCTGCGCGCCCTCGCGCATCAGCGTGCGCGTTTGCGCCAGCATGTGTGCCATCGCCTGCGCGCGGCCGCGCAGCGCGTCGATCACGCGCTCGCGCGCTTGCGCAGCCTGCGACCGCGCGCGCGCCTGCGCGCCGGCGGCGAGCGTCTGGCACAACTGCACGCACGTTTGCACCGGCAGCATCCGGCAACGCTCGTCGCGAGCCGTCGCAATGAACTGCGGATCAGCGTGCGGTCGATGCGCGCCAGCGTTGCGCATCGGCTCGAAGCTCGTGCGTTGCAACTCGGCGAACTCGCACGCGCGCTGAACGCGGTGAGCCCGCTGGCGACGCTGCAGCGCGGTTATGCGATCCTGACCGAACGCGACAGTGGCCGTGTCGTGCTCGCGCTCGCGCAAGCCAAGGCGCACTCGCGCTTCTTTGCCCGCCTGACCGACGGCGAATTGCCGCTGAAACACGATCCGGAGTAGCTACATGCGCCGTTGGCATCGCGAATATCACGTCACCCATCGTATCGGCTGGCTGCGCGCAGCGGTGCTCGGCGCGAACGACGGTGTGATCTCGACGGCGAGTTTGATCGTTGGCGTCGCAGCGGCGCATGCCAGTCATGAAGCGATACTCACGGCCGGCCTGGCAGGCCTGGTCGGCGGCGCCATGTCGATGGCGGCTGGAGAATATGTGTCGGTCAGTTCACAAGCCGACATGGAACACGCGCAGACCGAAGTGGAGCGCAAGGAGATCGAGACAGACAGCGCCGGCGAGCATCGGGAACTGGCGAATATCTATGCCAAGCGCGGTTTGACGCCGGAGCTCGCAAAGCAGGTAGCCGAACAATTGATGGCGCACGACGCGCTCGACGCGCATTTGCGCGACGAACTCGGCATCACGCCGACACAGCGCGCACAGCCGGTGCAGGCGGCGCTGGCGTCCGCTGCCAGTTTTGCGGTCGGCGCGGGGCTGCCGCTGCTTATCGTACTTGTTGCGCCCACATCGCATTTGGGTGCCAGCATCACGTTGTTCTCGCTGGTCGTGCTGATGGCGCTAGGCATGATCGCGGCGCGCGCCGGCGGAGCGAGTGTTATAGGCGGCGCGCTGCGCGTACTGCTCTGGGGTGCCGCGGCGATGGCGCTGACAGCGGGGGTCGGCGCGCTATTTGGCGTGGCCGCCTGAATCCGGCGCAAGCCGCCGTCAAGCGCGCTTGCCGTCCTTGCCGCGGGCGCCTTCCAATGTAGCTCTGCGCCCTGGCGCGCACTCGCTATCGGCAGCGACCGACTCTGCGGCGTTCATCCCGCATATGGCGGAGTTAGAATCGTCGGGTTGATACGGATCAAGGAGAAGAGCCGTGCTGAAGCCGACCTACCCGTACTATCTCGCCAACCAACCGGTCGCGGCGAACACCGATCTCGAAGTCACCGACAAGTACACGGGCGAAGTCGTCACCCGCGTTGCGCTCGCCGACGCGCAAGCCATCGATGCCGCGATCGCCGCGGCGGTCGCAGCGCAGGAAGCGTGCCGCAAGCTGGCGCCATTCCAGCGTCAGGCCATACTCGAACATTGCGTCAACCGCTTTCGCGAACGTTATGACGAACTCGCAATGGCATTGTGCATCGAGGCCGGCAAGCCGATCCGGGATGCGAAAGGCGAAGCCACACGACTGATCGATACCTTCAAGGTTGCCGCCGAGGAAGCGCTGCGCATCGATGGCGAAGTGCTGAACCTGGAAATCTCGCAGCGTGCGAAGGGCTATCGCGGTTTCACGAAACGCGTGCCGATCGGCCCATGCTCGTTCATCTCGCCGTTCAATTTCCCGCTGAATCTCGCCGCGCACAAAGTTGCTCCGGCGCTAGCCGCCGGCTGCCCCTTCGTGCTGAAGCCGGCGAGCCGCACGCCAATCGGCGCGCTGATCATCGGCGAAGTGCTCGCCGAAACCGATCTGCCAAAAGGCGCTTTTTCGATATTGCCAGCGCATCGCGACGGCGCCGACCTGTTCACGACCGACGAGCGTTTCAAGCTGCTTTCGTTCACCGGCTCGCCGGCGGTCGGCTGGGAGCTCAAAGCCAAGGCGGGACGCAAGAAAGTCATTCTGGAGCTCGGCGGCAATGCGGCGTGCATCGTCGACGCCGACCAAGCCGAGCGTCTGGACTTTGTCGTGGAACGCATGATTTTCGGCGCGTATTACCAGTCCGGCCAGAGCTGCATCAGCGTGCAGCGCATTCTCGTGCAAGAGGAGCTCTACGACCGCTTTCGCGACGCATTCGTCGCCGCTGTGAAAAAGCTCGTCGCCGGCGATCCAAAAGACGCGCAGACTTTCATCGGCCCGATGATCGACGAGAAAGAAGCCGCGCGCCTGGATGGATGGATCCAGGAGGCGATCAAAGGCGGCGCCAGACTGCTTTGCGGCGGCAAACGCGACAAGGCAATGCTGCAGGCGACAGTGCTCGAAAATGTCGATCCGCGGCAGAAAGTGAGCTGCCTCGAAGCATTCGGGCCGGTGGCGTTGCTGCAAAGATACCGCGACTTCGACGACGCGATCCGCATCGTTAATGCGAGCGACTACGGCCTGCAGGCCGGAGTGTTCACGTACGATATGCGCAAGGTGCTGCGCGCCTGGGACGAGATCGAAGTCGGTGGCGTCATCATCGGCGATGTGCCGTCGTTCCGCGTGGACAATATGCCGTATGGCGGGATCAAAGCCTCGGGCCTCGGCCGCGAGGGCATCCGCTACGCGATCGAGGACATGACCGAGATCCGCCTGATGGTGATGAGAGATTCGTAACCCCGCAGTACGGGTGGCTGCGTTGGACTGCAGATGAACTACTCAGCCACACCGAATTCACGTAACCTCTTTCCCCATGGGGGAAGCGTACTCGGACGAAAAGCTCATGCTCGCCTATGCTGACGGCGATCTGCGTGCTTTCGACACGCTGTACGCACGCACCCGCGGGATGCTCTACCGCTTCATCCTGCGCAGCGTGCCGGACCGTGCCAGCGCCGACGAACTGTTCCAGGAAACCTGGAGCCGGTTGATCGCGTCGCGCGAACGTTACCGCGTGGAGGCGAAGTTCAGCACTTGGTTGCTGCAGATTGCGCACAATCTCATTATCGACAGTTTCCGGCGCGCGCGGCCGCAAGCCGGCGCCGAGGAAACGGAAACCGTGCTGCGCGAACTCGACGTGCCCGAGAACGAGCGTCCGGAGCAGGTCCTGAGCGAATTCGAACAGCGCCGGCGCCTGCAGATGGCGCTGGATGGACTGCCGGATGAACAACGCGAAGCATTCCTGCTGCGCGTGGAAGGTGCGCTGGGGCTGGCGGAAATCGCGCAGATCACCGGCGCCGGACAGGAGACCGTGAAATCGCGACTGCGTTATGCATTCGCGAAGATCAGAGAGAAATTTGCGGAATGAACAACAAGGAACAATTCGAGCGCGAGTTCGAGTCCTTTCTCAACGATGGGGATTCGCGCGTCGCCGCGCTTTATCGCAAGCTGCCGCGCCCCGAGCCCGATGCAAAGCTCGACGCGGCCGTGCTGGCGATGGCGCGGCGCGCCGCGGCGGCAGCGCCACGCCCGCGTGCGCGCGCACCGCGCTGGGTTCCGGCGCTGAGCGCCGCCGCTGTCGTCGCGCTCGCCGCCGGTGTCGCGTTTCGTATCGGTCCCACGGTGTGGCAGCAACCGGTCCCAGCCACGCAAAAGCCCATAGGCGAGAACGTCGTCGCGCCCGCGTCGGCCGCTGCTCAAATGGACACGAAGCGCGCCGAAACCGAAGCGTTGAAAGACAAGGCTGCGCCACAAGACGCAGCAGTCCCCGCTGTTCCGGCAGCGCCTCCGGCTGCGCCGAACGGACAGGAAGCCCGTGCGCCGTTGCGCAAGATGGAACCGACTGCCCGCCGCGTCGATGCGCCAGCGCCACAGGCTTTTCCAAAACAGGCCGCCATGGAACGGGAGAAAAAACCCGCCGAGTCCGGCGCCGCGGGCGGCGCGAGCGCTGCGACGGACCAACCTGGCGCTCGCGGCGAACTCGACGCGCAAACCTTGGATCACGGGCGCGACGAATCCCCGCAGGCGGCTCCTGAACG
>Ga0070666_10000615_pt1 | contig 21454 bp, 21 predicted proteins | sample KBSS23metaG_FD_64677 | JGI IMG/M metagenome (GOLD analysis project Ga0070666, IMG submission 64677) | Switchgrass rhizosphere microbial communities from Kellogg Biological Station, Michigan, USA - KBS S2-3 metaG | ecosystem: Host-associated > Plants > Roots > Rhizosphere > Soil ... | reverse complement strand
CCCGGCGCCATCGTCACGACCTCCCACGACATCAACAACCTGGGCCAGATCGTCGGGATCTTCAAGGACGAAGCCGGCGTCAAACATGGATACCTTCGGATCCCTGCCGAGCGCCATGTTGGACATCTTGAAGCGGAAGCGGATAACGAATCGGATGACGACTGAACCCGGAGATCCGACAACCCCGGTGCTCGCCATGGCGAAGCTTGCCCGGGCAGCCAGGCTTCTCTCTCTTCGCGGGCGCGGCTTCACGCCGCGCCCGCCACTTCGAGCATTGGTATTCCACACGGACGGCGCGGTATGGCGGGCGAAAAGTTCGGGGCCCCTCGGGCTCCGCCCTCGGGATGACCTCGAAACGCTTCGACTTCGGGATCCCTCGGCGCTCCGCGCCTCGGGATGTTTGAAACCGGACGGACTTCGTCAGTCTGTTTCAAACACCTTGTAATACACCGCTCCCCAGGAGATCAGCCACGTGTCTCGAAACGGCCGGTAGTGCGACGGACCGCCGTAGATCGCGCGCACGGGGACGTGGCGGAAGCGCCGGAGGTGAGGCGCCGCCTTGAGGAGCATCTCGGTCTCGATGATGTAGCCGCGGGCATTGAGCGAGAGCTGCCGCAGCAGGTCCGCGTCCACGACGCGATAGCCCGACTGCGCGTCCTGGATCTCGAGGCCCGTCATGCGGGAGAGGATCCGGCTCCCGATCTCGTTGGTCCGATGGCGGTACGCCGGGATCGACGCGGCCTCGTCCATGCGCGAGCCGATCACGAAGGGGTCGCCCGCCCGCGCGGCCTCCAGGAGACGCGGCAGATCGTCGGGATCGTGCTGGCCGTCCGCGTCCAGGAGCGCGACGTGCGTGGGAGCGGAGGCGGGATCGCCGCGCGCGAGGAGCCGGTCGAGGCCGGCCCGCAGCGCCGTGCCCTTCCCGCCGTTGACGTCCAGGCGGAGCACCTCGGCGCCCGCCTCGCGGGCCGCCTCGGAGGTTCGGTCGGGCGACCCGTCGTCCACGACCAGCACGCGCGGCACGTGGCGCAGGGACCCGCGCACCACGTCGCCGACCGTCGCCTCCGCGCGATAGGCCGGGATCAGCGCACAGGGCGCGAAGAGGTCCGACACGCCCGGATCCTAACCCGGCCGCCCCGCGAACCGGGACGCGCTCCGCGCGCTAGCTCCTTTGCGCTCTTCCAGATGCGTTGACTCGCGGCAGGCCTTGTGAAAAAGTTCGTGCGCTCCCATGCCAGTCACTTTCCTTCCGATTCTGATCGCTCTGGGCCTCGCCGCGGGGATGGCCGCCACGATCCTCCTGCTCAATTCCCTCCTGGGTCCGCGCCTGCGAACCCGCAAGAAGCTCGAGACCTACGAGAGCGGCGTTCCCCTGGTCGACGCGTCCCACAAGCGGATGTCGATCAAGTTCTTCGTCATCGCGATGGTCTTCATCCTGTTCGACGTGGAGATCGCCTTCGTCTACCCGTGGGCGCTCGTCTTCAAGACGGCCGGCTGGCCGCTCTTCGCCGAGATGCTGGTCTTCCTGCTGGTCCTCTCCGTCGGGTATGCCTACATCTGGAAGAAGGGAGCCTTCGACTGGTGAGCCACACCCGCTATCGCGTCGAGGACGCGGGTGAGCCGCGGGTCTTTCCGCCGGAGGCGATGGCGCGCATCCAGAAGATCCTGACCCGGTATCCGACCAAGCAGGCCGCGCTGCTGCCGGTCCTGTGGGTCGCCCAGGAGACCTGGGGCTGGATCTCGCGGGAGGCGGCCGAGGAGGTCGCCCGCGTCCTCGAGCTGCCGCCCTCTCACGTCGACGGCGTCCTGACCTTCTACACGATGTACAACCTGCGCCCGGTCGGGCGCCACCTCCTGCAGATCTGCACGTCGATCTCCTGCCACCTGGCGGGCGCCGAGGGCCTGATCGAGCAGTGCCGCGCGCGCCTCGGCATCGGCCCCGAGGAGACCTCGAGAGACGGCAAGTTCTCGCTGGTCGAGGTCGAGTGCATCGCCGGCTGCGATCGGGCGCCGTCGATCATGGTCAACGACACCTACTACGAGCCGATGGACGAGAAGAGGCTCTCCGAGCTGCTCGACCGGCTGGGACGGGAGGCCTGAGCATGGAGCCCGTCCTGACCCGGCGCATCGGCAAGGAAAACTCCCGGACGATCGACGGCTACGTCGCCGACGGGGGCTACGCGGCCTGGAAGAAGGTCCTCTCGGAGGGTTGGACGCCCGAGCGCCTGACCGACGAGGTCAAGAAGTCGGGCCTCCGCGGCCGCGGCGGCGCGGGCTTCCCGACAGGCGTCAAGTGGGGCTTCATCCCCAAGGACACCAAGGGCAAGCCGATCTATCTCCTGTGCAACGCGGACGAGTCCGAGCCCGGCACCTTCAAGGACCGCCTGCTGATGGAGCAGGACCCGCACCAGGTGATCGAGGGTGTGATTCTGTCGGCCTACGCCATCAAGTGCAAGACCGCGTACATCTACATCCGAGGCGAGTTCTACCTCGGCGCGCGCGTGCTCGAGAAGGCGATCGAGGAGGCGTACGCGAAGGGATACCTCGGCGAGAACATCCTGGGCTCGGGATACGCGCTCGACCTCACGGTTCACCGCGGGGCCGGCGCCTACATCTGCGGCGAGGAGACCGGGCTGATCGAGAGCCTCGAGGGCAAGCGGGGCCAGCCGCGGATCAAGCCGCCCTTCCCCGCGGTCTCCGGCGTGTTCAACGCCCCGACGATCGTCAACAACGTCGAGACGCTCGCCTGCGTCCCGCACATCGTCAATCGCGGCGCCGAGTGGTTCGCCAAGATCGGACGCAACGAGAAGAACACGGGGCCCAAGCTCTACTGCATCTCCGGGCACGTCAACCGGCCCGGCGTGTACGAGGCCGCGATGGGGCTGCAGCTGAAGGAGCTCATCTTCGGCGACGCCTACGCCCGCGGCATGAAGGGCGGGCGGAAGGTGAAGGCCGTCATCCCCGGCGGCGCGTCCGCGAACATGCTGACGGCCGCCGAGATCGAGGACTGTCCGCTCGACTTCGACGGCGTCGCCGCCAAGGGGTCGATGCTGGGGTCGGCCGCGATCATCGTCATGAACGAGGACACGTGCATCGTCGACGCGGCGCGCAATCTCTCGAAGTTCTTCTCCCACGAGTCCTGCGGCCAGTGCACGCCCTGCCGTGAGGGCACGCCCTGGCTCTTCAAGGTCCTGGACCGGATCGAGGAGGGCGAGGGCCGGGTCGAGGACATCGACCTCCTCGCCCGCATCTGCGGCCAGATGGCCAACGGCATGACGATCTGCGTGTTCTCGGACGCGGCGATCGCGCCGCCGCTCTCGTCCGTCTCGAAGTTCCGCGACGAGTACCTGCACCACGTCGAGAAGAAGACGTGCCTGGTCGGGAAGAGGGCCCTGGTCACCGCATGAGCGCGAACCCGCCGAAGCCGCCCGCGGCCGCTCCCCCGCCGGCCCCCGCGGGACCGCCCAAGGACACCTTCACGGTCGTCTTCGACGGCACGCCGATCGAGGTCCCCAAGCACCTGAACCTGATCGAGGCGGCGAAGCTCGCGGGCATCGACATCCCGCACTTCTGCTTCCACCCTCGCCTTTCGGTCGTCGGCCAGTGCCGGATGTGCCTGGTCGAGATCGAGGGCATTCCGAAGATCCAGGCCGCGTGCACCACGCCTCTCAAGGACGGCCTGTCGGTCAAGACCACGACCGACAAGGTCAAGTCCGGGCGCGCGGCGACCATGGAGTTCCTGCTCATCAACCACCCGCTCGACTGCCCCATCTGCGATCAGGCCGGCGAGTGCACGCTCCAGGACAACTCCTTCGGTTATGGGAACCAGCTCTCCCAGTTCGACGAGACCAAGCGGCAGTACCCGGGCTTCGACCGCACCCTGCTCGGGCCTCACGTCATCGCGGACATGACGCGCTGCATCCAGTGCACGCGCTGCATCCGCTTCTGCCACGAGATCGCGGGCACGAGCGAGCTGACCTTCCTGGACCGCGGCGGCCGGACGCTCGTCTGGACCCACGACGGCAAGCCCCTCGCGAACGACTGGTCCGGCTGCGCGGCGGACGTCTGCCCCGTCGGCGCGCTGACGACCCGCGAGTTCCGCTTCCGCAAGCGCGTCTGGTACCTCAACAAGACCAGGTCGGTGTGCCCCGGCTGCAACGTGGGCTGCAACACGTCGATCGAGTCGAAGGAGGAGATCGTCTACCGCTTCCTCCCGCGCCTCAACCCGGCCGTCAACGATTACTGGCTCTGCGACCACGGCCGGTTCCTCTCCGAGAGCCTCAACGCGCGCGACGTGCACAAGGCCACGATCCGCGCCGGGTCGTCCCTGCAGGACGTCCACGTGCCCGCCGCGATCGAGAAGATCGCTCAGGAGATCCGGAAGACAGTCGAGACGACGGGGCCCTCGGGCCTCTTCTTCCTGGGCTCCGCGCACCTGTCGAACGAGGAGAACTTCCTCCTGCGGAAGATCGCGGATCACCTCGCCTGCCCGAACCGCGACGTCGTCGTGGACAAGTCGCGCACGCGGAAGGTCAAGAACCCGAAGGAGTGGGTGTCCGGCGACGAGGCCGGCGCGAATTACCGCGGCGCGAAGGAGATGGGCCTCGAGCCCGGACGCGGCGGATACGGCCTCGAAGCGGTCCTCTCCGGCAAGGCCTCGCCCGAATGCATCCTCGTCGCCGACGCCGGTTTCGCGGCCGCGGCCGACGACGCCGAGAAAGTCGCCCTGCTGCGGCGCGCCCGCTTCCTCGGTACGGCGGCGCGCACCGCCAACGCGCTGACCCGCGCCGCCGACGTCGTTCTCCCCGCCGCCTCCCTGGCCGAGAAGGAAGGGACCTTCACCAACGTGCAGGACCGCGTCCAGAAGTTCGACCGCGCGTTCCTCCCGAGGCCGCCCATCCGCGCGCACTGGGAGCTCCTGCTCATGCTCGCGGTGGCGATCGGCTGGGGAGACCGGAACTGGACGCCGGCCGACGTGCTCGAGCAGATCGCCGCCGAGGTCGAGGGCTACGGCGGCATCCGGGCGGGCGACGGCGAGCTCGAGGGCGGCGCGCTCCTGAAGAAGGGCGACTTCGCCTGGGCCGGCCAGCCGTGACGCTCCTCGACTGGACGATCCTGGTCCTCCGCGTCGCGTTGCCCGCGCTCATCCTTCCGGCGATCGTGACCCCGCTCGTGTGGGTCGAGCGCCGCGTCGCCGCCTTCATCCAGGACCGGCCCGGCCCCAACCGCGTCGGGCCCTTCGGCCTGCTCCAGAGCCCGGCCGACATCCTGAAGCTCTTCATGAAGGAGGAGGTCGTCCCGACGAGCGTGGACCGCCTCCTCTTCTTCCTGGCGCCCGGCCTGGCAGTCTTCGCGGCCCTGTCGACGTTCGCGGTGATTCCCTACGGCTCCTCCATCACGATCCACGGAGAGGAGGTCCCGCTCATCGGGGCCAACGTCTCGATCGGCCTCCTCTACGTCTTCGCGATCACGTCGATCTCCGTCTACGCGATCGTGCTCGCGGGCTGGTCGTCGAACAACAAGTTCTCCCTGATGGGGGGAATCCGCTCGAGCGCGCAGATCATCTCCTACGAGCTGGCCATGACCTCGGCCGCGGCCGGCGTCATCCTCGCCGCCGGGTCCTTCCGCCTGAACGACGTCGTGGGGATGCAGGCGGGAACGTGGCTCGGGTTCGTCCCGCGCTGGAACGTCCTCGTGCAGCCGCTCGGCTTCCTGATCTTCTTCGTCTCCGCCTTCGCCGAGACCAACCGGCTGCCGTTCGACCTCCCCGAGGCCGAGGCCGAGCTGGTCGCCGGCTACCACACCGAGTACTCGGCGATGCACTTCGGGTCCTACTTCCTGGCGGAGTACATCAACGTCATCGTCGCCTCGGCGATGACCACGACGCTCTACTTCGGCGGGTGGTCGCTGCCGGGCTTCCACCCCTCCGGGATCCTGGGCGCCGTCGCCTCGATCGCCATCTTCGCCGCGAAGACCGCGTTCTTCGTGCTGATCTTCATCTGGGTGCGGTGGACGCTCCCCCGCTTCCGCTACGACCAGCTGATGACGCTCGGCTGGAAGACGCTCCTTCCGCTCTCGCTCGTGAACCTCTTCTGGGCCGCCGCCATCGAGATGTGGCGGATGGGCGCGGGGCACTGACGTGGATCGCCTGGTGTTCGAGGTCTTCGCCGCCGTCGCTATCGTCTTCGCGGCGCTGATGGTCCTCTCGCGCAACCCCGTGCGGAGCGTCCTCTCGCTGGTCGTGGCCTTCTTCGCGCTCGCCGGCTGCTACGTGCTGCTCTTCTCGCCCTTCATCGCGGTGATCCAGGTCATCGTCTACGCCGGCGCGATCCTCGTGCTGTTCCTCTTCGTGCTCATGCTCCTGAACGTCGGGCCCGAGCGACCCGAGAAGACGGGCCGCCCGATCCAGACGCTTCTCTCGGGGATCGCCATCGTCCTCTTCGCCGGGTTCCTGCTCTCGGCGCTGCGCCACAGCGGCTCGGCGGCGCCGCGCGCGCTGGCCGGCGAGCCGAACGTGCTGGGAAGGCCCGAGGCGCTGGCGCGGGAGCTCTTCAGCGGCTACCTGCTGCACTTCGAGGCGGTCTCGATCCTCCTGCTGTCGGCGCTGGTGGGCGCCTTCGTCCTGGCGCGCCGCGACAGGGAGCCGCGCGGATGATCGGCACGATCCCTCTCTCCGAGGTCCTCATCGTGTCGGGCGCGCTCTTCTGCATCGGGCTCTGCGGCGCCCTCCTGCGGCGCAACGCGATCCAGATCTTCCTCTCGATCGAGCTCATGATGAACTCGGCAAACCTGGCCATCCTCGGCTACGGCGCGAGCCTCGGCACGCGCGAGGGGCAGATCGTCGTCTTCTTCGTCATCGCGATCGCCGCGGCCGAGGCCGCCGTGGGCCTCGCGATCTTCGTCGCCCTGTTCCGGCACACCGAAACGATCGACGTCAACCGGATCAACCTGCTGAAGTGGTGAGGCGCCGCCGATGATCGCCCTCTGGGTCATCCCCGTGATCCCGCTCGTGGGATTCGCCCTGAACGGGCTCCTGGGGACGAGGCTCGGCAAGGGGTTCGTGTCGGCGGTCGGCGTCGGGTCCGCGGGCCTCGCCACCCTCGCCGCCTACAGCCGCCTCATTCCGTACCTCTCCTCCGGCGGCGGAACGCCGGTGATCGAGCCGTACGGGAGCTGGATCGTGGCGGGCTCCCTCTCGATCGACCTCTCGTTCCGACTCGATCCGCTCTCCGCGCTGATGCTGTCGTTCGTGACCTTCGTCGGCTTCCTGATCCACGTCTACTCGGTCGGCTACATGCACCACGACGAGACCGACGCCGGCTACGCGCGCTATTTCGCGTACCTGAACCTGTTCCTGTTCGCGATGCTGGTCCTGGTGCTCGCCGAGACCTTCCTCCTCATGTTCGTGGGCTGGGAGGGTGTCGGGCTCTGCTCGTATCTGCTGGTGGGCTACTACTACGACCGCGAGTACGCCGCGGCGGCGGGCAAGAAGGCGTTCGTCGTCAACCGCATCGGCGACTTCGGCTTCCTGCTCGGGATGTTCGGTCTCTTCACGACCTTCGGCAGCCTGAGCTACTCCGAGGTCTTCGGCAAGGCGGCGAGCAATCCCGCGCTCTACCAGCCGGCGCTGACGCTGATCTGCCTCTGCCTGTTCGTCGGCGCCGTCGGCAAGAGCGCGCAGGTGCCGCTGTACGTCTGGCTCCCGGACGCGATGGCGGGCCCGACGCCGGTCTCCGCTCTGATCCACGCCGCCACCATGGTCACCGCCGGCGTCTACATGGTGACGCGCTGCAACGTGCTCTTCCGCCTCGCGCCCGAGGCGATGGCGGTGGTCGCGGGGATCGGCGCCTTCACGGCGATCTTCGCCGGCACGATCGCCGTCGCGCAGAACGACATCAAGAAGGTCCTGGCCTACTCGACGGTCTCGCAGCTCGGCTACATGTTCCTCGCCTGCGGCGTCGGCGCCTACGTGGCCGGCATGTTCCACGTCATGACGCACGCCTTCTTCAAGGCCTGCCTCTTCCTCGGTTCGGGCTCGGTCATCCACGCCATGGGCGGCGAGCAGGACATGCGGAAGATGGGCGGGCTGAAGTCCAAGCTCCCGATCACCTTCTGGACCTTCCTCGTCGCCACCCTCGCGATCGCCGGCATCCCTCCGCTCGCCGGCTTCTTCTCGAAGGACGCGATCCTCGCCGGCGCGTTCGAGGCCGGCGGCCTGCGCATCCTCTGGGCGGTCGGGCTCTTCACGGCCGGCCTGACGGCGTTCTACATGTTCCGCCTGGTCTCGCTGACCTTCTTCGGGCGATTCCGCGGCACCCCCGACCAGGAGCACCACCTGCACGAGTCGCCGCCGTCCATGACGCTGCCCCTGATCGTCCTGGCGATCCTCTCGGTCGTCGGCGGCTGGGTCGGGCTTCCCGCGGTCTTCGGGGAGAACGCCAACGTCTTTGCGCGCTTCCTCGCTCCCGTGCTCCCCGGCCTCAAGGGCGTCGAGGAGCACGCCGCGCTGCCCCACGCGACCGAGTGGGCCCTGATGGCCGTCTCGGTGCTCGTCGCCGCGGCGGGGCTCCTCCTGGCGTGGAGCTGGTACGCCAGGGGCGAGGGACGGACCCCGGCGCGCATCGCCGCGGCCTCCCCCGGCGTGTATGCGCTGGTCGCCGACAAGTTCCGCATCGACGAGCTCTACGGCGTCCTCTTCGTGAAGCCGTTCTACTGGCTCTCGCGGACCCTGTGGAAGGTCGTCGACGTCCTCCTGATCGACGGGGTCCTCAACGCCGGCGCCTTCGTGGTCGAGCTGACCGGCGACCTGCTGCGCTTCCTCCAGACCGGCAACGTGCGCAACTACGCCCTGACCTTCCTGCTCGGCCTCGTCGCCCTGCTGCTCGTCGTGGCGGGGTGGATCTAGACGGCGATGAAGACGCTCCTGGCCGAGCACCTGCTCACCGTCCTCGTGTTCCTGCCGACCGCGGGAGCGATCCTGTTGCTCCTCCTGCCGCGCTCGGCGGCGGGCGTCGCGAAGGTCGGCGCGCTCACCGTGGCGACGCTCGAGTGCGTGCTGTCGCTGCCGCTGTGGTGGCACTTCGACACGGCCCTGCGCGGCTTCCAGTTCCGCGAGGCGGCGCCGTGGATCCAGCCCCTCGGGATCTCCTACCTCCTCGGCATCGACGGCATCTCGCTCGTCCTGATCCTGCTGACGACGATCCTGACGCCCGTGTCGCTCCTCTTCTCGCTGACCCATGTCGAGAAGGAGGTCCGGGGCTTCTCGATCGCGTTCCTGATCCTCGAGACGGGCGTGATCGGGACGCTCGTCGCGCTGGACCTCGCCCTGTTCTACGTCTTCTGGGAGGTCATGCTGGTGCCCATGTACTTCATCATCGGCATCTGGGGCGGGAACCGCCGCATCTACGCCGCCATGAAGTTCTTCCTCTTCACGATGGCGGGCAGCCTCTTGATGTTCCTCGCCATTCTCTACGTCGCGATCAAGCACCACGCCGCGACGGGCGTCTGGTCTTTCGCGCTCGAGGACCTCTACCGGCTGACGTTCACGGGCACGACGGCGGTCGTCCTCTTCGCCGCGTTCGCTCTCGCGTTCGCGATCAAGGTTCCCGTCTTCCCGCTGCACACGTGGCTTCCGGACGCCCACACCGAGGCGCCGACGGCCGGCTCGATCATCCTGGCCGGCATCCTGCTCAAGCTCGGCGTTTACGGGTACCTGCGCTTCGCGCTGCCCCTCTTCCCCGGTACCGCCCTGCGGTATGCGCCCTGGCTCGGCGTCCTGGGGGTGATCGGCGTCGTCTACGGGGCGCTCGTGGCCTTCGCGCAGCACGACATGAAGCGCCTCGTGGCGTACTCCTCGGTCTCGCACCTGGGACTGGTCGTGATCGGCGTCGGCGCGTTCACCACGATCTCGCTCCAGGGCTCGATCCTCCAGATGGTCAACCACGGGCTCTCCACGGGCGCGCTGTTCCTGCTGGTCGGCGTCCTCTACGAGCGCCGCCACACGCGCGAGATCTCGGCCTACGGCGGCGTCGCCGGCATCGTCCCGGTCACGACCGCCCTCTTCCTCGTCGCGACGCTCTCGTCGATCGGGCTGCCGGGCCTGAACGGTTTCGTGGGCGAGTTCCTCATCCTCCTCGGCACGTGGACCTCGCCCCACCGCTGGTGGTCGGTCGCCGCCGCGACCGGCGTGATCCTCTCGGCGATCTACATGCTCACCCTCGTCCAGCGCGTGTTCTGGAACCCGGTCACGCACGAGGAGAACCGCCGCCTGACCGACATCCGCTGGAGCGAGCTCGTCGCGGCCTCGGTCCTCGTCGTCCTCATGGTCTGGATCGGCGTGCGCCCCAATGACGTCCTCGACCGCCTCCGCGTCTCGGTCGACGCGCTGCAGCAGGCCGTGGCGAACAAGCAGCTCGTCGAGGCGCAGGTGAGCAACCCGCCGGAGATCGCGAAGGGCGCGAAGGGCGAAGCCCCGTGAGCACGAGCCTGATCCTGCTCACCCACGCGGACTGGCTCTCGATCCTGCCGGAGGTCTCGCTCGCCGCGGCGGGATGCCTGATCCTGCTGCTGGAAGCGTTCCTGCCGTCGCTGCGCCGGTGGTTCGCGACGCTCGCGCTCGCGGGAGTCGCCGCATCGCTCTACTTCCTGATGGCCGCGCCGCCGGGCGCGACCTTCGACGGACGATTCGAGACCTCGCCCCTGACCTGGCTCATGGGCCTCTTCCTGGGCGGCTCCGCGGCCGTCGCGATCCTCGTCGCGAAGCCCTACCTCGAGCGGACCCGGGACGAGCGCGGCGAGTTCTACGCGCTGCTCCTCTGGGGACACCTCGGCGTCTCGCTCATGATCCGCGGGCTCGACCTCCTCATCGTCTTCATCGGCCTCGAGACCCTGTCGCTGTCCTTCTACGTGCTCGCCGCGTACTTCCGCGGCATCGAGGCCTCCTCGGAGGCGGGGCTGAAGTACTTCCTGACGGGGGCCTTCGCGTCGGCGTTCACGCTGTACGGCATCGTCCTCCTGTTCGGGGCGAGCGGCTCGACGCGGATCGCCGGCCTCGCGCAGGAGGGGCTCGCGGGACGCCCGGCCGTCATCCTCGGCGTGCTGCTCCTTTTGGTCGGGTTCGGGTTCAAGATGTCGCTCGCCCCGTTCCACGCGTGGGCGCCCGACGTGTACCAGGGCATGCCCACGCCGGCGGTCCTGTACCTCTCGATCGCTCCCAAGGGCGCGAGCGTCCTCGTGCTCTTCCGCGTGCTCGCCGCGACCTTCCAGCCGGGCCTTCCCGACCGCTTCCACGCGGCCGTGGCCGCTCTCGCGGTCCTCTCGATGACGCTCGGCAACGTCGTCGCGCTCGCGCAGCGGGACGCGAAGCGGCTGCTCGCCTACTCGGGCATCGCGCACATGGGCTACGTCACCATCGCGCTGGCGGTCTTCGGACGCGAGGCCCTGGCGGCCGCGATCGTGTACTTCTTCGCGTACCTCGTCTCGAACGCCGGTGCGTTCGCCGCGGTCTCGGCGCTCTACCGCGACGAGACCAAGCCGCATCCGGTCGCGATGCTCGCCGGGGAGGGACGGCGGGCCCGATTCGCCTCGGCGGTCTTCGCGCTGTGCCTGTTCTCGCTGGCCGGCATCCCGGCGACGGCCGGCTTCATCGGCAAGTTCTTCATCTTCAAGGCTGCGCTCGAGCGGGGAATGTACGCCCTCGCGATCATCGGCGTGCTCAACAGCCTGGTCTCGATCGGCTACTACCTGAAGGTCGTGTACATCCTCTACATGCGCGACCCGATCGAGCCCGAGGCGCCGCCCCCGCTCGCCTTCGCGGACTGGCTCGCGCTGTCGATCTGCGCCGCCGGCATCTTCGCCTTCGGCGTTTTTCCCGCCTCGCTGTGGAGGCTCGCCCGCTCGGCGGCCGCCACCCTTCCCCTGCCCGGCCCCTGAGGGCCAACGCCGCACTTGCGAACCGCCCGAGCATAAGGAGAGAGACGAATGGCATCCAAGCGTCCGGCCCCCCGCGTCGCGAGCGCGAAACGGAAAGCGGCTCCCGCCGCCCCACCTTCACCGGAGGATCTCAACCCCTACGACTTCGCGCAGCGTCAGTTCGATCGCGCGGCCGATCACCTCGGGCTGAACGCCGGCATCCGCGACGTGCTGCGGAACCCCAAGCGCCAGCTGACCGTTTCGATCCCGGTCAAGATGGACAACAAACGCATCAAGGTCTTCACGGGCTATCGCGTCCAGCACTCGATCGCGCGCGGGCCCTCGAAGGGCGGCATCCGATTTCATCCCGGCGTCACGATCGACGAGGTCAAGGCGCTGGCGATGTGGATGACCTGGAAGTGCGCCGTCGTCAACATCCCCTTCGGCGGGGCCAAGGGCGGAATCACGGTCGACCCCAAGAAGCTGTCGATGGACGAGAACGAGCGGCTGACCCGCCGCTACACCTCCGAGATCTCGATCCTCCTGGGTCATGACAAGGACATCCCCGCGCCCGACGTCTACACGACGCCACAGCACATGGCCTGGATCATGGACACCTTCTCGATGACGCAGGGGTACTCGACTCTCGGCGTCGTGACCGGAAAGCCGATCTCGCTGGGCGGCTCCGCCGGACGAAACGAGGCGACGGCGGAAGGCTGCTTCGTGGCGATCGAGGAGGCTTCGAAACGGATACGGCTGTCGTTGAAGGGCGCGACCGCGGCGGTGCAGGGCTACGGCAACGCCGGAATGCACGTCGCGCGGTTCCTGGACGAGGCGGGCGCCCGGGTCGTCGCCGTGTCCGACTCCAAGGGTGGGATCTACGAGAAGCGCGGGCTGCGGCTGGATGATGTCAACGCGTCCAAGGAAAAGAAGGGAAGCGTCACCGCGGCCCGCGGCCAGAAGATTTCCAATGCCGAGCTTCTCGAGCTCTCCGTCGACGTCCTGGTCCCCGCCGCCCTCGAGGGCGTGATCACGCGCGAGAACGCGCCTCGCGTCCGCGCCAAGATCGTGGCCGAGGCGGCCAACGGGCCGACGACACCCGACGCCGACGACATCCTCCGGCGCAACGGCGTCGTCGTCATACCGGACATCCTGGCCAACGCCGGCGGCGTCACCGTGTCCTACTTCGAGTGGGTCCAGGACCTGTACTCCTTCTTCTGGGACCCGGACGTCGTCCGCAGCCACTTAGAGCGCACGATCCGCCGCGCATACGAGGACGTCGCGGAGACGGCCCGGCGCCACGACACGGACCTTCGGACCGGCGCCCTCATTCTCGCGGTCGGACGCGTCGAGGAGACGACGCGGATCCGCGGGCTGTTCCCCTAACGTAGCCGTCGCTTGCCCGCCGCCTCGGGACGACCAGTCGAGCTATTCCTCGATCAGGATCGCCCGCACGGGCGAGGCGTCGAGGCTGTCGAAGCGCAGCGGGAGCGCGACGAGCTGATAGTCGCCCTCCGGCACGTCGCTCAGGTCCAGGTCCTCGAGCAGCGCGACGCCCCGCTCGAGGAGGGCGCGGTGCGCGGGCAGGTCATCGGCGTCCTCGGGGTCGATCGACGCGGCGTCAGTGCCCACGAGCATCGCGCCGCGCTCGGCCAGGCGGATGGCCGCGAGCGGCGAGAGCGACGCCTTGCCGCCGCTCCGAAACAGCACGCGCAGCGGGCCCAGGGCGCGGGGCGGGAGGAGGTCCGGCCCCGTCTCCCCCAGGCCCGGCAGCGCCACGACGCGCGCCTTCCCCACGTACGCCGCGAGCGGCGCGGCGCCGATCGCCTGCCCGTCCGCGAAGACGTGGCTCGGCGCGTCGGCGTGGGTGCCGCAGTGTGCGCTCATCGTGAAGCACGTCGAGCCGAAGGGGGCGCCGGAACCGCCGCTCTCCGTCTCGCGCCACGAGAACGGGACGTCGCCCGGCCAGACGAACGTCGACTCGGAGATCCGGCGGGAGATGTCGTAGATCCTCATCGTCAGCGCGTCATCGCATGCGTCGCAGAGTCTTGGTCTCGGCGTAGCGCTCCGCGACGTGGGGATCGTAGGCCTTGTAGTGCGACGGGTCCGGCAGGTCCCGGTACTCGGCGTCGCAGCGGTAGCAGATCGCGACGGGTCGGATGCGCGCCGCCACGACCCAGTCGATGAGGACCGTCGCGAGCAGCACCGGCGTGAACCAGATCCAGCCCAGCCGCCAGCCCACCAGGAACGCGGCGCCCAGGGACGCGGCCATGATGAGACAGCCCAGCCGCTGGTCGAAGTCCTTCTGAAGGAAGAAGGCGCGGTTGCCGCAGAACGCGCAGGGGAACTCCGCGGCGGATAGGGCCCCGAAGTCCGCCGCGAAAGCCTTCCCGCACCGCGCGCACGCCTGCTCCGCCGCCTCCGGGAACGGGGGCGCGAAGTCGCGGGCCATAAGGCATTCGCCGCAGTAGTACCGGACGCGCATGCGTCGCGCGCCTAAGCCGGAAAGCCCGTCGCGACGGTCAGGTAGGAGGAGAGCAGCTCGCCGATCAGCACGAACACCAGCGCGACGTAGAGGAGGCCCGTCGCCGCCTGGTTCGACTTCATCTCGGCCGTACGCCAGATGAAATACGAGAGAGCGAGCGGCCCGACGATCCCCCAGAGCACGCGGAACAGGAAGAAGAGCGCGTCCCGTTCGACCGACAGCAGCGCGCCGAGGCCCTCCGTCCCGGCGTGCGACGCCACCGCGAGCGCCAGGTAGATCGTGCGGAACGCGGCGAGTCCCGCGAACAGGATCGCGCCCCGGGCGAGGAGGCGGAACGGGAGCGAGCGCGACACGAGGTACCAGTGCCCCAGGTTCATGATCAGGACGACGGCGCCGAAGAACAGGCCGCCCGCCATCGCGCCGACGGCGGTCCAGGCGTCTCCGCCGGTCTCCCGCGGTGCGACCAGGGCGACGCGGATCACGCTCCAGGCCGCGCACGCCGCCCCGGCGGCGAGCAGCGGACGGGCCGCCGAGGCTCGGCCGGCGTGGGCCGCGAGGGTGTAGGCGGAGAGGAGCCCGGCAGAGGCCCACCCGAGTGCGGGCGGCATTCCGGCCGGCCTCACGGCGACGGCCAGCCCCGCGAACGCCGCCGCGAGGCCGCCGTGCAGCGAGAAGAAGCCGCGTCCGAGCGTCGCGGGCGGAAACAGCAGGAGCAGCAGCGCGATGCCCGCGCAGGCCTCCAGCAGGAACAGTCCCAGCCCCGACATCGCCATGAGGCGGCGATTCTACTTCCGGCGCCCTCGGACGTCTCCGAGCCGAGCCCTACGGCTCCTCCGTCATCAGGAAGAACGAGCCGTCGCTGGTGACCGAGTCGAGCTGGACGGCGTAGCCGGAGATCCGGCCGGCCGTGACCGGCGTCGCCGTGACGCTCATCAGGCGCGTGGCTCCCGGCACGCCGGCGCTCACGAAGACGTTGTTGAGCTGCACGACCTCGCCCGGGCCGAGCGGCCGGGAGACCACGCTCGAGAGCGTGAAGTCCTTGATCTTCGCCCCGGTCGTGGCGTCGAGGTACGTGATCCGGAGGTCGACCGGCGTCGCGCCCTCGTTGACGAACCCGATGTTGGCCCGGGTCGTCCCGTCGCTGCCGAACGTTCCGTTGCGGAGGAACGCGACGATCCGGCTTCCCGATCCCGCGGTCTGGGCGTCGCGCCCGACGTAGGCGATGCCGTTCGTTCCGCCGCCGGCGGCCGGGCTGAACGTCCGGGCGACCAGGCTCAGCTGCGACGGGTCGGTCAGCGCGTCGGCCGTCACCTCCAGCGTGCCGAAGAGCCCGACCGACTGGTCCTGTGGACGGATCAGGCCCGAGTCCTTGAAAGTCTGGATGACGTCCTCGAATGTCTGCGCCTGGCCGCCCGCGATCGGCTCCGGGAGGGTCAGCGTCGGCGTCTGGACGCTCCCGTCCACGGGCGAGCGGTAGGTCAGGGTCATCCGCGGCGTGACCGTCGGCGACCCGCTCGCGACCCCGACCATGAGGAAGGTCCGGTAGAACACGACGCCCTGGACCTGGGTCACGACCGGTATCCGCTGGGATATCGCGCTGACGACCAGCGCCGGCACGAACAACAGAATGGCGGACGCGGCCGCGGCGATCCGGGGCGTTCTCATCCAGGCCTCCCTTTTGCGAAGGGAGGATTCTAGCGCGGCCGCGCCGAGGGATCCGCCCTACTCCTCCTCGAAGAAGAAGAACGCGCCGTCCTGAGTCGTGTTGTCGAGCTGCACGCCGTAGCCCGAGACGTAGACGCCGTTGGTCAGCGCCTTCAGCTCCACGACGAGCTTGGTCGTCGTGCCCGGCACCGCGGGGTCGGCGAAGAGGTTGTTGATCTGGTAGACCTCGTTCTCCTCGAGGACGTGCCCGGCCCGGGAGCTCAGCGCGAACGTCTTCAGGAGATTGCCCGAATCGCCGTCGAAGTACGAGACCTGGACGTCCGTCGTGCCGAAGCCCTCGTTGATGATGCCGAGGTTCGCCCGCGTGCTGCCGTCGTTCCCGAAGACGCCGCTTCGCATCGCGCCGATGACGCGGCCCTGGCTGCCGGTCAGACAGAAGCAGCGGCCCGCGTAGGCGATCCCGAGCGTTCCTCCGGCCGGCGCCGCGCTGTAGGTGCGCGCGACCGCGGCCGCCTCGAACTTGTTGTCGTCCTCGATCGTGTCGAACGTGACGAGCAGGGTTCCGAAGAGCGGCGAGTTGACGTCCGCAGCACGGATCGCGCCCTGGTCCTTGAACTCCTGGACGATGTCGTCGAACACCTGGACCCTACGCGGGCCGAGGTTCGGCGAGATTGCGAGCTGCGCGATCTGGAAGGACCCGTCCGGCGCGCGGTAGGAGAACCGCATGTTCACCGGAGTCGTGACCGCCGCGTTCCCGTTCGAGATCGTCATCGAGGTCCGGTAGAGCGCTGCTCCCTGGACCTGTGTGACGACGGGTACGGACTTGGTGTGTTCGGCCTGAGCGATGCCGGAGGGGAGAAGTGACGCCGAGATGCCGAGCGTGAGCCCCAACGAATGGCGAATCATGGCCGCCTCCTTGAGTTAACCCGGCATCATAGTCCTCGCTTTCCGGATCGCCTCTGCGATCGTCGCGACGTGGTCGACGAGGCCGTGATCGCCACCGGGGATGGAGACGAAGCGCGAGCCGGGCTTCAGCCGGCCGGATGCGTCCCACCGCCGCCACGTGTCGCGGACGCCCTCGTAGGGCACGCTCTCGTCCTTGTCCCCCATCACGACTGTCACAGGGACCGGCGGCGGATCGCGGTCGACGTCGACCTGCGCCATCTGCTCGAAGAAGCGGCGGTGAATCGAGAGCTCGCGATTCGCGCCATGGTGGAAGAAGCGGACAGGATCGCCCGGCGCGAGCTTCTCGGTCCAGCGGGTTCCGAAGCCGAGGGCGGGGGCGACCAGGACGAGCGGGGCGCGGACACCGCGACGCGCGGCCTCGAGGGCGACGAGGGCGCCCAGCGAGCTTCCGATGACGACGGCAGGGTTTGCTGCGGCGGCGGCGCGCACGGCTTCGTCGGCCATGGCGTCGAAGTCGAGCCGCTCGAAGGAGGGGCGGTTCAGGTCCGGGGCGAGGAGTTCGATCCGCTCAGGAGCGAAGGTCTCGCGCAGCAGCGCAATCTTCCGCCCCGCGGGGGACGACGCGAAGCCGTGTAGATAGAGGAGGGAGAAGGAGGAGCTGATGACTTAAACCTGGTGCCGGGCCTATATGAACTGCCGCGGCAGATTCAAACGAACTCCTCGATTACGGGCATTTCCTCTTCTCTCTATCCGCTTATTCAACGCTTTAAACAGTGACGCTAATGCCATGATCAGACGTCTCATCATGCTCCCCTCAGCTGTTCCCGCAGCCTCTGCAAAGCGGCGAGATCGATACCATGGGTTGGCAGCGTTTGGCGCAGCAGGGAAACCGCCGCGACTGCATCCGCGCGGATTCCCTCTCTCTCGATGACGGGAAGCGCGGCCAGCAGTTCAAGTGTCGCTTCATCCTTGCGATCTGTCGCAATGAGAGTTTCGGCAACGATCAAGCGGAGGTACGCTGCGCCGGCTTCCATTCCGGCAGCTTCAAAACTGGAGATGGATTCCCTGTAGCATTCGATCGCCTCCCGGAGCCGCCCCTGGCCCCGTTGTATTTCGCCGACGGTGGCCTGCAGATTCGCTATTGCCCATGGCGTTCCCTCGTCCTGGAGGAGGGCGTACGCCTGGCGACAGAGGGCCAGCCCCTCGGCGTAGTTGCCCTCCGAAGCCAAAACCTCTCCACAATTCTGGATCACGATGCCAGTGAGTAACGACTCAGTGGGCGGGAGGTCTGCCCGCAGAATCCCAAGCAGCTGAAGCGCCTCCTTGCTCCGACCCAAGTCTTTCAGAGACAGCGCGTGCACCAATCGACACCGCCAGCGGTCTTGCGCCGTTCCATGAAGAGCGAGCAGCTTGAGAACTGATTCGACTATCGACGCAACCTCAAGTGCCTCATGTCTAGAGTATCGAATGGTCAATCCAAAGAAGGCCAGTCGCCCCTGGAAGAATTGACCGCTGCTTGTCTCACCAAGATAGGCAGCAGCCCGAGCCATCCAAGTCTCCGCGTCGTGAAGGCGGCCCAGGTGTCTAGTTGAGGCGGCCGCACTCAAGCAGAGCTCTGCAAGCAGGTGGCGATCTGCATCCGTGGAGCTGTCATTGAAGAGGACGAGGACCTCATGCGCAGCGGCGGCCTCCGCTGCTGCCGCTAACGGGCGAGTGTTGCGCAACCGAGTAAGCCTGTACGTCAGCGCAAGAAGAACTGTCGATTGGCGAAGGAAGCGATGGCTTAGCTGCGGCGAGCGAGATGCGATCGGAAGTCGAAAGAAATCATTCAGAATCTCCTGCATCATCACCCAGTGGCTGCAGCGAGCCGCCCAAAGCTCCATCAGGTCAAGGTTGCCTTTCCTACGCGATGCATTCCATGCGCGGTACGCCAACTCAGCAAATATCTGCTCACGCTCGTCAAACTCGCTTGCCGGCCATTGCGCCGAGGACAATGCGCTGTAGAGAGTAGAGATAAGCTCCAGCGAATCCTCGGATTCATCAAGCAGTTCACAGACTCCGTACAGAACATCGAGATCAATACTGTCCGTTAAGGCCAGCGCGTCTCCGGCGTCCGCCTTTCGCAAGAGCGTAGCGGCTCTCGAGAGCAGGTCCTGTACCGGTTGTCCTGCGGGGATCCGGCGCCCTTCTGTAGCTTCGAGCCAGCCGGCAACGGATTCGGCGAACCTCAAGGAATCATTCAACGGGAGTCTCCTCGCTCCCTTCTGCTGAAGCCGGGCCATTCCTGTCGGAGGTGACCCAGCGAGAAGTTAGCTGTGTTCGGCGAAGAACCTTTCGGTTTAAGTTGAGAGCTAGGTGATCCACCACCTGAACTAGCCAAGCTTTGGGGTTTTTTGCGGAGTCGAGCTTTTCAAGTGCTAGGACAAAAGCGTCTTGGACAACATCGCTTGCGTCTTCTTTGGACAAGCGATGCTTCCAGGTCGCTCTTCGGACCAAAGGAAGAAAAACGTCGCGATAGAAAGTCTCTAGCTGTGGCTCCGACATCGGAACGCGCACACGGGCGGTCGCGCCTGCCAGAGAAAGGTCCCGTTTGGCCCGTGACGCCATGAACACCTCCTAGGGGAAGGAGGGGTATCTATCTACATATTGTCACGAGCTCGACCGCAAAAAGAACGACCCCCGAACGGGGGTCGAAGTGTAGGAGGAGATGAAGAGTTAGTTCTTTGCTTTCAGGTATTGCCGAAGCTCCAGGAGCGCCTTCGGGTCGGTCTTTCTCTGCTTAACCGACTCCCGGAGCAGCGCAACGGCGGCGAAACCCTCGGGGACCATCTGCTGATCTTCGATCGTCGGTAGAGCCGCTAGGATCTCCCACTCTGCCTCGCGAGCCCTTCCGGCCCCGAGGAGCGCTTCAGCGAGGAACAGCCGTACGTATGCCTCCCATGTAGGCATCCCGATGGCTGCATACGAAGCCACAGCCCCCCTGAACGCCTCGATAGCGGCTTCATTCTTCCCCTGCCTTTGCAGGGTATCTGCGACCGATACCCTTAGGTGGGCGATCGCGTAGGTGTGGTTGGCATTCTTAAGAAGCGCGTGCGCACGGCCATATGAGGTCAGCGCCTGCTCGAAGTCCCCATCCTGAGCTCGGAGGTCCCCAAGGTTCACAAAAGCCATACCGAGGAATCCCGGTTCGCTCTCCAAAGCGCTATCAACCGTCAGCCGCTCCAGCACTTCGACGGCGGCATCCAGCCGTCCGGATTCCTTCAACGCCAGAGCCTCAAGAAAGCGAGTCTTGGCGAGATCCAGCTGCATTCCGAGTTTCTCAAAACTAAGGCTGACCGATGGGAGGAACTCCAGCACTTCGTCATACCGATGCATGTCATACCTGAGCGATAGCCGCGAGAACGACACACGTGCCAAAAGGGGCGCAGGGTTCACCGTGTGGCGAAAGTTGGAATCGGATCGGTCGAACCAACGCTCGGCATCCTCTCGACGCCCGCCGAGTCTGCAGCCATTGCCTGCCAGCCAAGCCAACTCCCCCATCAGGAAGTGGCGCTCATCGAAGAGTCCAAGTCTCGGGCAGGTCTCCTGAAGTCGGGCGTACAGCGCGGAAGCCGACATCCCCACTTCCGCGGGAGTCGAGTTGATGCGCTCGCGCAGAATGTTGCACGCTGCGAGGAGGACTTCCACCAGTTGCTCCGACTCTCCGTCCTCGCTCCAGGCTGAGGACGCAGAGCTTAGAAGCAGCTCGGCCGCGTCACGCGCATCCACGCGCGAGAGCTCGTGCCGTCGCGTTCGCGCCGGGAAGGAAAGGATCCTCGCGGTCTCAGGCATCCGATCGCCTAAAGTCGTAGAGCTGTAGGCTTCGAGAAAAGTCGTGGGCGACGTCAACGGGTTCACGATCGAGGATTCTGGTCAAGCGCTCGTCGGTCGTCCTAACGCCGGTTCCGACCAAGTACTTCTGATATTCGCGAGCAAACTGGCAACAAGCGACCAAGAGATACGGCCGATTCTCCCTGATCGATGCGCCAGGCCGGTAGCAGAAGCGACGGAACCACACGAAGAGGTCCTTCTCCAGCTCTGTCGCTTCTTGCTCTGACAACTGGTAGTGAGAGACCAACGCGATGTGAATGAGGCCCAGCGTCTCTTGAAAGACCGTTTGAATCTCGCTCTCGAATTGTTCTTCGGAGGTAGCTGCGGAATCGTGTTCCTGCGAGATTTCCATGGTGCCTCTCTTGTTCTGAGAACTTGGGGGAGAGGATAGACCTACCTGGCCAAATAGTCAAACACCCAGCCCACAAAGTGCAGGAACTGGGTAAACAACCTGTTTTCTTTTATTTAGGCCAGGTCAGCAGCCGATTGGGCCTTTGATGCTCGTCAAGGAATGCCCACCTTTCGCCAAAACCCCCTGGCACATTGCCGGGGGACGAAACCTAGTCCTGCGGGCAGCGTGGTGTTCGAGCGGCTAGGCGCGTGAAATCACGTGAAATC
>Ga0070666_10000613_pt1 | contig 21473 bp, 20 predicted proteins | sample KBSS23metaG_FD_64677 | JGI IMG/M metagenome (GOLD analysis project Ga0070666, IMG submission 64677) | Switchgrass rhizosphere microbial communities from Kellogg Biological Station, Michigan, USA - KBS S2-3 metaG | ecosystem: Host-associated > Plants > Roots > Rhizosphere > Soil ... | reverse complement strand
GAGGTTCTGGCGCGAATTGCCGTCCAGCAGCAGCTCGTCATGGATCAGGTCATAGGCCTGCTGCGGCGCCAGCCCTTTTTGCGGGATATGGAATTTCGGAATGTAGAGCTCGAGGTCGTCGGCCCCATGCCGGGATTCGATCTTGGCGTGCAGATGGTGTGGCTTCACCTGGTGAAGAGGCATGTCGAGTCCTTCGCTTTATGGGTGTGCCGCCTGGAGCGCGCTCCAGCCGCTCCAGATGACCTGAATGCCGATGCACATGAGGATGAAAGCGGTCAGCCGCATCACGACCGACATGCCGCCATGGCCAAGCAGCCGGATCAACTGGCCGGCATAGCGGTAGCAGAGATAGACCGAGACGGAGATCAGCAAGAAGCCGGCAATCACCGCTCCGTCGAACATCAGCAGTTGGTTGAGGCCGGCACCCTTGGGGTGCCGTGTCGCCAGCGTGATGGCCACCGCCATGCAGCCCGGCCCGACGGTCAGCGGCAAGGTCAGCGGATAGAAACTCTCCGGCGTCTCGGCGCGGTGGTTTCGTGCCGCGGCGTGGTCCGGATCGGGATCGGCATTGAGCAGCTTCCACCCCAGTGAGGCCAGCACCAGGCCGCCGCCGATCCGCACGATCGGGATGCTGATGCCGAAGAAATCGAGAACATAGGATCCGATGAGCAACGAACCCAGCAACAGCAGGAAGCTGTTGATTGCGACCCAAAGCGCCAGCCGGCCCCGTTCCGCGACGGTGCGCTCCTCGGTCAGGCTCAGGAAGATCGGCGCGCCGCCGATGGGGTTCACCATCGGAAACAGCGCGGCGCAAACGATCAGGAAAGTGTCGATGACGAACTCCATGCGCCGCAACGGTAGCGGTGGCGCGCGCCGGCCGGCAAGCGGCCCAAAGAGGTTAGGTGTGACCGGCCGCTCTCGCGATTCGCCACAACCCCTTCGCGACCGCGCGCTCCGGGTCTTCGATTGCGTATGGCCGCGTGCCCAACGCCGCCGCATAAGCCGCCGCGATGTCCCCCTGCGCGGCAACGATCACAGTTCCATCACGCGTCTCGTGCCGCAGTTCTTCGCCAATCAGCACGCCGCTGACGAAGGATGCCGTGTGCTCGGCCGCCAGCCGCCTGAGCAATCGCCGTGCGCGCCCCTGAAACAGCCCACTGGTCACCCCGCTCCGCGCCGCATCGAGCCCCTGCGCGAAGGCATCGTCCGACGGGACCTGTGCAACACCGGTCGCCAGCGCGCCCTGGCCCAGCACCAGCGCCCGCAATTCGCCGGTCATGTAAGTCCGGAAATCGACAATGCGGCCGCGTTCGACATCGGCCCATTTGGAATGCGTTCCCGGCAGGCAGACGATCGTATCTCGCGCGTCGAGACCCATCATGATGGTCTCTTCTCCGCGCATCGCCTCGCAGGTTTCATCCGCGATCAGCGACACGCCCGGCACGACAAACGCCGGCCGCTCGAAAGGAACGTGCGCCAGATGCTTTGCCAGATCGTTCAGCCCCGCCGGCGCCGGCACATAGGGCGTCTGCACCCAGCCGCGGTCGCTGCCGATCATCCCGCACAACAGGATGGGCACGTCCGCTGGCCAGTCGCGGAGCAGGGCTCTCAACCGCGCCGCGAAGTCGCCGTTCCGTGCGAATACGCCGTCGCCCGTGCGCCGCGCGGCGAGAATCTCGCCGTCGCGCGCAATCGCGAACGCCCGCACGCTGGTCGAACCCCAATCGACTCCGATCAGCGCGATGTCGCTCACTTAAGGGGCCGCCCTGTTGCAATCCGCCCCCGACCAGTCGCCGGAGAAGGTGTTGCGCGTCTCCAGGGCAAGTCCGAAGGTCGTGCCCTTGAACACCGTCGATCCCTCGTAGTGGTTGTCACCGGTGAAGTTCACCTCGAACCAGGCCCGCCCCTCGATATAGCCGTGGCACATCGTCTTGCCCGAGACGCCGCCGGACGTCGTCTCGAGCTCGAACGGATCGCAGGAGCCGTCATTGCGGTCCTGCGCCGGCAGACGGTCGATTGCTGCGTCTTCCGGCGAGATGCAGACGATCTTGTCCAGCGTAACCGGATGCTTGGGATAGACGATGCCCTGCGCCGCCAGTTTTCCGGTGACCATTGGCGGAAATTTCTCGGGGCCGGAGATGCGCATCGTGCTGGTGACCTTCCACTGTCCCGGCTTCACATGGCCGGCCAACACGGGCGTCGCCGCAACCGAAAGCATGAGAACAGCGATGCCCAATTTCACAGATGCCATGGCGCCCTCCCGTTGCCGGGAGAGCTTGCAGCAAACCGCTCTAGATCGCGAGAGCGGCGCGCAAGCGTGGCCATGCCAGGTTCAGCGCCAGTCCGCTCATCACCAGCGCAGCCGCGAGCAGTTTCCACGATTGCAGCGGCTCATTCATCACAAGTGCAGAGGTCGCCATGCCGAATACCGGCACCAGCAAGGCAAAGGGCGACACTGTCGCCGCCGGATAGCGCGCCATCAGCCACGCCCAGGCGCCATACCCGAACAGCGAATTGCCGAACGACTGGTAGAGCAGGGCGCCCCACGTCAGCGCATCCGCACCACGCAAGCCCGCCGCGATCGCCGGCCAACCCTCGAAGATCAGCGACAGCGCCAGCAGTGGCGGCACCGCGAACACGCTCGCCCACACGACATAGGCCAGCATGTTGGTCCCGGGCGGATGCGAGCGGCCCACGATATTTCCACCCGCCCAGCTCAGCGCTGCCGCCAGCACCAGTGCCAGCCCCAGCGGCGATACGTCTCCGCCCCGGTGCACAATGATCACCACCAGCCCGGCCCCAGCCAACGCCAGCGCCGCCCACTGGAACGGCGCCACCCGCTCGCCGGTCGCGATCATCGCCAGCCCGATGGTGAAGAAAACCTGCGTCTGGATCACCAGGGACGCCAATCCCGGAGAAATCGAATGCCCCATCGCGATATAGAGCAGCCCGAATTGCCCGCCGATCAGCACGCCATAGGCGATCAGGCTCGACCACGGTACCGCGGGCCGCTTCAGGAAGAACGCCGCCGGCAGGAAGGCCAGCGCGAACCGCAGCGTCGCAAACAGCAGCGGCGGCATGTGGGTCAGCGCCATCTTGATAACGACGAAATTGGAACCCCACACCACCATGACGGCAACGGCCAGCAACACATGCGGGAGCGACAGGGAATGGGCACGTTGCGTCATGCGAACAACCTAAGCCCTGTGTCCGGTTCCGGAAGCGCGCCGCGTGCATACCTCGTCTTCGGCCGGAGCCCGGCGCCGCCGCTGCGGCACACAGCCGGTGTCCCAAACCACCCGCCATTGCTACAAGGCAGAGGGGAGCAACCATGACCACGGCGGATTCGACCACCGGCGGCGGCCTGACCGCCCGGCTCGCGCATTTCTACCGCCGTTCGGAAGGCGCGCGCGGCCTGGTGCTGTTGTCGCCGACCATGCTGATCATGCTCGCTGCGCTGGCCGCGCCGATGGCGTTGCTGGCGCTCTACAGCTTCTGGACCCAGGACGGCTATGTCGTCGACAAGACGCCGACGCTGGCGCAATACGCCACCAGCTTCGGGCGGGCCACCTATCGCGAGCTGTTCTACCGCTCGGTCGAGATCTCTTCTCTGGTGACGCTGATCACCGTCCTGCTCGCCTATCCGATGGCGTACTTTGTCGCTTTCCGGGCTGAGAAATCGAAATTTCTCTGGCTGATCCTGCTCACCATTCCGTTCTGGACCAGCTATCTGCTGCGCGTGTTCAGCTGGAAGCTGATCCTCGGCTACAATGGCGTGATCAATTCCGGCCTGATGAGCCTTGGCATCATCCACCAGCCGCTGGAGTTTCTTCTCTACAACCCGGCCGCCGTCGTCGTGACCCTGGCGCACGCCTGGGCGGCGTTCGCGATCCTGCCGATCTATGTGAGCCTGGAGAAGATCGACCGCTCGCTGCTGGACGCCGCCGCCGATCTGGGCGATGGCCCCATCCGCCGTTTCTTCCGCATCACGCTGCCGCTTTCCATGCCGGGCGTGATCGGCGCCGCGGTGCTGATCTTCGTGCCGACCACCGGCGACTACGTTACGCCCTCGCTGGTCGGCGGCTCGGGCGGCGTGATGATCGCCAATGTCATCGAGGTGCAGTTCGACAAGGTCGGCAATTGGCCGCTCGGTGCGGCTCTCGCGATGGCCAGCATGGCCGCGGTCGGCATCGTCACGCTTCTGTTCGTCTCCGCCATGCGCGCCGCGTCGGCGAGGATTCGCTGATGCGTAACAATGCGGGCAGGGGTGGCATCGGGTTGTTCGCCTACGCGATCTTCTACCTCGCATTCCTCTATGTGCCGGTGCTGTTCCTGCCGCTGTTCTCGTTCAACGACTCGGTGTTCATCAGTTTCCCGCTCACCGGCTTTACGACACAGTGGTACGGCCAGATGCTGGCCGATGGCGCCATGTTGCATGCGCTGGGCAACAGCCTGCAGGTCGGCGCGATCGCATCGCTTGTTTCAACCATGCTCGCCATCCCCACCGCGAAGGCTTTGACGCGCTACCGCGTGCCGGGCGGGGCGACGATCCTGGGCATCGTCAACCTGTCGCTTTTCATACCCGAGATCGTGCTTGGCATTTCGCTGCTCATCCTGCTGAACACCGCGGGCGTGCCGCGTTCGCTGGCGACGATCATGCTCGGGCACATCGTCGTCTGCGTGCCGTTCGCCATCACCGTTCTCATGTCCCGCTTCGACGGCTTCGACAAGAACCTGGAGGAAGCGTCGCTCGATCTGGGCGAGAACGGCTGGATGACGTTCTGGCGGGTGACGTTCCCGCTTGTCCTGCCCGGGATCATCTCCAGCCTGCTTCTCAGCTTCATGGTGTCGTTCGACGACTTCATGATTGCGTTCTTCCTCTCCGGCGACGAGGCGACGCTGCCGATCTACATCTGGGGCCAGATGCGCTTCCCCTACAAGCTTCCCGCCGTCCTGGCGCTGGGTGCGCTCATCCTGATCGTCTCGACGGTCCTGGTCGTGTTCGCCGAGTCGCTTCGCAGCCGGGGTCTCAAGGACAGGCACAAGATGGTGGGCGCATGAGCGACGAAGACTTCATCCGCATCGACCATGTGACCAAGCGCTTTTCCGGCATCGCCGCCGTCGACGACGCAAACCTGTCGATCCATCGCGGCGAGTTCTTCTCGCTCCTCGGTCCCTCGGGCTGCGGCAAGACCACGTTGCTGCGCATGATCGCCGGCTTTGAGTTTCCGGCGATGGGCGAGATCTATGTCGAAGGCGCCCGTATCACAGATGTGCCGCCGCATCTGCGCCCCTCGAACATGGTGTTCCAGTCCTACGCGATCTTTCCGCATCTCAACGTGTTCGACAACATCGCTTACGGCCTGCGCCGTGCGCGCCTGAGCAAAGCCGAACTCGCCGGTCGGGTGAACGACGCGCTGGCGATGATCAAGCTGGAGGGTTTTGGCGCCCGCCGGGCCGATGAGCTCAGCGGCGGCCAGCGCCAGCGCGTCGCGCTCGCCCGCGCGCTGGTGTGCCGGCCCAAGGTTCTCTTGCTGGACGAGCCGCTCGGCGCGCTCGACAAGCGCCTGCGGGAGTCGATGCAGATCGAGTTGCGCCAGCTCCAGAAGAGCGTCGGCATCACTTTCGTGTTCGTGACCCACGACCAGGAAGAGGCGCTGTCGATGTCAGATCGCATCGCTGTGATGTCCGGCGGCAAGATTCTCCAGATCGCGACGCCGCGCGTTCTCTATGAACAACCCAATTGCCGCGAGGTCGCGGACTTCATCGGTACCATCAACTTCTTCGACGGCAGGGTCGTCGCGCCCAACACGATCGATGCCGGTCCCCTCGGCACCGTGCGCATAGCGAGTGCCGAACCAGCAGGCGCGAAAATCCTGCTCGCCCTGCGCCCTGAGAAGATTGCCCTCACCGCCGATCCTGTTCCGAACGCGATTCAGGGATCTGTCGTGGCCGCCGCCTATCTCGGTGAGCGCAGCCACTACACCATCGCCGTTCCGGGCCGCAGCGAACCCGTTGCCGTCTCCGGCCAGAATGCCGAAAAGATCGTCACCCGGGGTCATGCTCCGGGCGATACGGTCTATCTGAGCTGGGCTGCCGATGCCGTCGTCGTCCTGCCCTGTGACTAGGGAACTTTGAGTTGCAGCGCGTCGATGCTCCATGCTTTGGCGCATCGTGATAATCTTGCGCGGGCTGGTGACTTCAGGGAGAGGCGCCATGGCAAAGCAGAGGAAAGAAGAACTCAAACCCGCCACGATGGAGGTGTCCGGCGACGCGAAGAGCGCGCCGCCTCCCGGTGCCGAGAGCGGCGGCGACGCGGCGCATCACGTCGTGCACCTGGAATCGGAGCGCGCCTCGCGTCTGCGCAAACGTCCGACCCGCTACTGATTAGCTGAGGATCCTGTTCAGGCTGTCACGTGTCGCCGTCTGAAGCGCGGCGAGTCGGCTCTCGACCGTGTCGAAATCGTCGACCCCCGCGGCCCGCACCAGCAATGCCTTCAGACCCGTCGTCGCCTCGGCCGGCTCCAGCGTGCCGTCGAGCGCGATGCGCAGGATCTGCGTCAGCGCATGCTCCAGGGACGCCGCATCGATCAATATCGCCGCCTGATCCGGCGCGACGACACCGGCCGCTTCCAGCTTTCGCAAGGCCTCGATTGTATTTGTATCCAGCACGTCTGCGCGTGCGGCGCCCGCCAACTGCAGGGTCTGTGCGATGAACTCGATATCCACCAACCCGCCTGGCGCGAACTTCAGGTCCCATCGGTTGCGCCCTGGAAACTGCGTCGCGAGCTTCTCGCGCATATCGCGCGCGTCGGCACGGATCTTTGCTGGATCGCTCGCCGCTGTCAGTGTCGTGCGGATCGCCTTCTCGACATTCATACGCAACTCCGGCGGTGATGAAATCACCCGCGCCCGCGTCAGCGCCATGCGCTCCCACGTCCAGGACTCCTCGGCGTGATAGCGCTCGAATGATTGCAGGGCGACGGCGACCGGCCCCTTGTTGCCGGTGGGCCTGAGCCGCATGTCCACGTCATACAGGGTGCCTGCTGCGGTCGGCGTTGTAAGCGCGGAAATGAAGCGTTGCGCCAGCCGCGCGTAATAGACAATCACCGGCAGCGGCTTTGGCCCGTCGCTCGCTTCAACATGCGTCGGCACGTCGTAGACAAAGATGAGATCGAGGTCCGATCCCGCCGTCATCTCGCGGCCGCCAAGCTTTCCCATGGCGACCACGGCGAACTGGCCGCCCGGTACACGTCCGGCGCTTTCGGCCAGGCCGTTCTCGACCACCGGCAGCAACCCGCTGACCACAGCCTCGGCGATGTTGGCCAGTGCCGGGCCGGCCTGGTCGGCTTTTGCGGTGCCCTCGATGATCTGCACGCCGACCCGGAAGATCTGCTCCTTGGCAAACCGCCGCGCGGCGTCCAGCGCGCCTTCGTAGTCGCCGGCACGCGTCAACTGGTCGGCCAGCATCGCATCCAGCACCTCGCGTGTCGGCAGCGTGCGCAGGAAGTCCGCATCGATCAGCGCGTCCAATGTCGCAGGCGCCCGCGCCAGATGCTGCGCCAACCGCGGCGCCGATCCGGCGATGCTCGCGATCAACCGCAGGAAGTCCGGCCGCGCCAGGAATTGCGAGAACAGCTGCACGCCTGCCGGAAGGTTGGTCAGGAAGCGGTCGAACTGCGAGAAGGCCGTATCGGGATCGGCCGTCGCCGCCAGTGCCGGCAACAACACCGGAACCAGTTTGGTCAAAAGCTCGCGCGCCCGTGCGCTGCGCGTCGCTCGGATGCGTCCATGATGCCAGCCGCGGATCGCGGCCGAGACATGCGCCGCGCTGCGGAAACCCATCGCCTGCAACGTGCCGATGGTGCCCGGGTCTTCCTCGACTCCGGTGAACACCAGGTTGCCTTCGGTCGCGGTCAATTCTTCTTCGCGTTCGAACAGCCGTCCGTAGTGCCCTTGAACAATCTCCAGCTGCTCCGTCAGCGCTGCGCCGAACGCGTCGGCGCTGTCGAAGCCCATGAATCGCGCCACATGTTCCACGCCCTCTTCCGATTTCGGAACCGAATGCGTCTGCTCGTCCTCAATCATCTGAAGGCGATGCTCGAGTGTGCGCAGGAACACATAGGCGGTCTTCAAGTCCGCGGTCGTCTCTTCCGTTACCAACCCCCGCGCACACAACGCATCGAGAGCCTCGAATGTCCGCTGCTGTCTGAGAGTCGGCACGCGTCCGCCCAGGATCAACTGCTGTGTCTGTGCGAAGAACTCGATCTCGCGGATGCCGCCACGGCCGAGCTTGATGTTGTGCCCTGCCACCGCGATATCGCCATGCTTGCCATGGGCATGGATCTGCCGCTTGATCGAGTGGATGTCTTCAATCGCGGCAAAGTCGAGATTGCGGCGCCAGATGAACGGTTCCATGGATTTCAGGAACCGCGTACCCGTCTCCGGATCGCCCGCGCAGGCCCGCGCCTTGATGAACGCTGCGCGCTCCCAGTTCTGTCCCATGCCCTCGTAGTAGGACTCGGCGGCGTCGGTGGAGATCGCTACCTGTGTCGCACCCGCATCGGGCCGCAGCCGCAGGTCGACCCGAAACACATAGCCGTCCACCGTGATGTCGGTCAGCAGCTTGACCACGCCGCGCACCAAGTCGACGGCGGCACCGCGCGCGTCGTCGCGCTTTTTGAAAGGGAATTTGCGCGGATCGTAGAACACGACAAGGTCGATATCCGACGAGTAGTTCAGTTCAAATGCGCCGTACTTGCCCATCGCCAGTACCGTGAGCCCGGTCGCCGCCTCCAGTGCCGCGCCGTCGCGCTCCGCCATTTCCGCCCGCTCGGCGGCGCCGCGCAGCACGAAACGCAGCGCGCCCTTCACGCAGGCATCGGCGAATTCGGTCAGGGCATAAGTGACATCGTCCAGTGTCCAGATGCCCGCGATGTCGGCCAGTGCGATCGCCAGGGCGGCCCGCCGCTTGGCGAGACGCAGCCGGACCATCGCCTCGGCTTCGGTCTCGGCATCCGCCGCCGAGAGCGCCAGATCATTTGCCTCGGCCACGATGACGACCGGCCCTTCCGCGAACAGCGGCTCCAGGATCGCCCGCTCGCGCATTGCCAATCGCGCCAGGAAGGGACTGTTCCCGAACGCCCCGTCCAGCACGGCGCGCATGACGCCCTCCGGCGCGATGCTGTCAGCGGCAAGGGATTCGAAAGTGCGCTGGGCGCGTGCAGGATCGAACGGTTTGGGCGGCCTGGCGCCGGCGAACGGTGACATCGGCGCAGTCTAGCGCCGGGGCGCGGGCCTCGGGAACCGGATCACGGCGCGCAACCCGGGCGCGTTGTTTTCCAGCAGCAACCGCGCTTCGTGCAAGCGTGCCACCGCTGCGACCAGGCTCAGGCCCAGTCCTGTGCCGGGTGCGTTACGGCTGGCGTCCAGGCGAACGAACCGTTCGATGACCCGGGCGCGCTCGTCGGGCGGGATGCCTGGTCCGGTGTCCGCCACGCGCAGCTCGACCCCTTGGGGTGTCTCCAGTGCGGTCACGATTACCGCGCCGCCGGTTGGCGTGTACTTGATCGCGTTGTCGACGAGGTTCGCGAGCGCCTGGCTGATCAGGCTGCGGTTTCCCTCGATCACCGTGGCGCCCGCCGGTGTGATCTTCAGCGTCACGCCTTTCTCCTCGGCCAGCGGTGCGTACAGCTCCGCCATGTCCTCGGCGATCGGCGCCAGGTCGATCGGCGTCATCGCCCCGCGTGCCACGCCGGCGTCGGCTTCGGCGATCAGGAGCAGGGCGTTAAAGGTCGTGATCAATTGGTCGGTTTCCGCCACCGCCGACTCGATCTCTGCGGCTTCCGCGGTCGCGGGATCGAGGTGCCGCTGGGTCGTCTCCAGCCGGTTGCGCAGGCGGTTCAGCGGCGTGCGCAGGTCGTGCGCGACCGAGTCGGTCACCTCGCGCACGCCCTTCATCAGCCGCTCGATGCGGTCCAGCATGGCGTTGAGGTTTTCAGCCAACGCGTCGAATTCGTCATGCGAGGCGCCCACCGGCACGCGCCGCGAAAGATCGCCGTCAATGATCTCGGCGGATGTGCGGTTGATCGAGTCGAGCCGCGCCAGCATGTTGCGGCTCATCACGGCGCCGCCGACGAGGCCGAGTATCAGCACCAGTCCGACCGTCCAGGGCAGGGTGGTGGTGAACAGCCGTTCCGTCAGGTAGCGCTCGTGCACGTCCTGTGCGACCAGCAGGTAGAATTCGCCCGGCAGCTTGAACACCCGCCCGCGCGCCTCGCGGGTCTCGAGCTGGTTCTCGACGCGGCGCTGGTACTGGAAATCGACGAAGCTGTCGGGCGTCTGCTTGTCGGCCGGCCACGCATCGAGATTGCCGACGATCGGCTGCTTGAGCCGGTTGGTGAGGAGATAGAGGCCCGGTCCGCCATGTGCGGACCGGCTGATCACCACGTCCGCCAGTCCGCGCAGTCCCAGTTGCTGGTACTGTTCGGACAGGCCGGTGATCTCGACCTGGATGATCTCGTCGGTCTGGGCGTCCAGCGCGCGCTTGGTATTCCAATAGGTGAACGCCAGCAGCGCGGTCACCGAGACGGCGAACACCGCGACATAGACCAGAACGATACGGTACGCCTGCGTCCGAAGAATGCTGGGCGCGCGCACGTCCTTACGCGGCGCGCGCGCGAATCATGTAACCGGCGCCGCGCACGGTGTGCAGCAGGGGGGTCTCGAAGCCCTTGTCGATCTTGGCGCGCAGGCGCGAGATGTGCACGTCGATCACGTTGGTCTGGGGGTCGAAGTGGTACTCCCACACGCTCTCCAGCAGCATGGTGCGCGTCACCACCTGGCTGGCATGGCGCATGAGGTATTCCAGCAGCCGGAATTCGCGGGGTTGAAGATCGATCGCCGAACCCGCGCGCTTGGCTGTGCGCGTCAACAGATCGAGCTCGAGGTCGCCGACCTGGAGCCGTGTTTTAACCGATTGCGGCGCACGGCGACGCATCAGCGCGTCGATACGGGCCAGCAGCTCGACGAAGGCATAGGGCTTCGTCAGGTAGTCATCGCCGCCGGCCTTCAGGCCCTTCACACGATCGTCGACTTCCGACAGCGCGCTCAGGAACAGCACCGGGATCGCGTTGGAGTGCTCTCGCATCTCTGCCACGACCTTCAGGCCATCCATCTTCGGCAGCATCCGGTCGATCACGGCAACGTCATATGGGCGTGACAAAGCCAGTGTAAGACCGGTCTCGCCGTCGGCGGCGTCGTCCACGACGTGCCCCGCTTCCTTCAATCCATTGACCAGGTAGCGCTGGGCTTCCAGATCGTCTTCCACAACGAGAATGCGCATAAAAACCGCCTCCGCCCTAGCAGTTGGAAATGGGTCCGCGCCGGCGGCAGCAACGGGGGGATGGGGCCGCCACCACCGGCGCGGGGGCCGGACGACGGGTTACCCCGCCGCCCGGTACGCGTGAAACTCAGCTTTCTCCGACGTCGACCGCGACGAACCGTGTTCCGCCCTGTGTCGCCACCAGCAACAGCACCGTGTGCTTCCCGCCGGCGCGCGCCGCCGCGATCTGTGCGAGTACATCCTTCGGGTTGTGTACCGGCTTGTTTGCCACGGACAGCACGACATCGCCGGGCTGAATGCCCTTGTCGCCCGCATCGCTGTCGGGATCGACGCGCGTGATCAGAACTCCGTCGACGGCCGCGTCGATGTTGAAATTGCGCCGCGCTTCCGGCGTCACAGCCGCGAGGCCGAGACCCATTGCCTGCAACGTCGATTGACGCTCGTCGCCATTATTCTGGCCGCTGCCGTCATTGTCGCCGTTGTTGTTCGACGCAACGCGCTGGTCCGGCCGGTTGCCGATCTTGGCCGTCAGATCTTTCTGCTGGCCGCCGCGGACGATGGTGAACGTCGCGCTCTGGCCAGCGGGGATCCCCGCGATGTGGCGCGTCAGGTCGCGCGAGTCTTCCACCGCCTTGCCGTTCAGCGCGATCACGACGTCACCCTGCTGGAAGCCCGCCTGTGCTGCCGGCCCTCCAGCGACGACTTCGGCGATGATGGCGCCCTTCGGCGTCGTGATGTTCAGCGTGCTTGCGATCTCCGGCGTAATGGACTGGATGTTCACGCCCAGGTAGCCACGGTCGACATGGCCATGCGCCTGGAGCTGCGCGATCACGTCGTGGATGATCGATGCCGGAATTGCAAAGCCGATGCCGACGCTGCCGCCCGAGGGCGAATAGATCATCGAGTTCATCCCGATGACCTGGCCGCGCAGGTCGAAGGTCGGACCACCCGAGTTGCCGCGATTGATCGGGGCGTCGATCTGGATGAAGTCGTTGTAGGGACCGTTACCGATATCGCGGCCGAGCGACGACACGATGCCGGCGGTGACCGAGTTCGACAGGCCGAAGGGATTTCCCACCGCCACGACCCAATCGCCGACGCGGACGCCGCGGTCGTCACCGAATTCGACGGATGGCAGCGGCTTGTCGGCTTTCACCTTCAGCAACGCGATGTCGGTCAGCGCGTCGCTGCCGACAAGCTTCGCTTCGAAGCTGCGGCCATCGGGCAGCTTCACCGTGATCTTGCGCGCGTTCTCGATGACGTGGTTGTTCGTGACGATGAAGCCGTCCTTGTTGATGATGAAGCCGGAGCCGGCGCTGATCGCCTTGCGGGGAGCACGGTTCTGACCGCCCTGGCCGTACTGATTGAAGAAATCACGGAACGGCGCCGGCAGGGCGTCGGTATTGACCGGGCCGGTCTCGACCGTCTCGGCGGTGATGGTCACAACCGCGGGGCTCACGCGCTCCACCAGGTCGGCAAAGCTGAAGGGCGCTCCGTTTTCCAGCATGCGGGGCGGGGTGGCCGCGGCCATCTGTAGGTTGGCCGGCGCGGCGGCGTGCTGCGTTGGTTCGCTGGTGCTCACTTCGGCGGGCCGCACGCCCGGCACCAGCGCAAAGGCGCTCAGGCCGACCAGAACGACGGCGGCGGCGGTCCCCATGGCGATCGTGCGGCTGTGACGCTTGATCGGATTGGGATTTTGCTCGGGCATGAAACTCTCCTTGGACCTGACGGGGCACGTCGGACAAGCTGTCCGTACGCCTTCTAGCTTGCTCAATTATTACTGGATCATGAACAGTGTGTAACATTCCTCCGCCGGGCGGAAATCTCGCGCGGACATGGTGGAAGGAACCTGTCAGGCCTCGCCTTGCGGCGCTCGAGAGGCCCGGACAACCACCCAGATGGCGATGCCCGCTGCCAATATCAACACCGCAAAAGGTGTCAGCCATAAGGCGTAGGTCGACGCATCGAATGGCGGCTTCATCAAGATAAAGTCACCGTAGCGCGAGACGAGAAACTGCTTGATCTGCTCGTCGCTGTCGCCGGCCTTGATGCGCTCGCGGATCAAGGCGCGCAGATCGGCGGCTAGCTGCGCGTTCGACTCGTCGATCGACTCGCCCTGGCACACCATGCAGCGCAACTCTTTTTGCAGCGCACGGGCACGCGCTTCGAATGCCGGGTCGGAGAGCGTCCCAGGCGCCGGCGCAGCAACGACGGCGGTCGCGAACAGAAGAAGCAGCGCGGCGAGAGCATGCTTCATTCTGCGGGTGCTGTGATCGCATCGGGTACGGCGCGCGGTCGCGTCAGGCGGGCCCAAAGCGCGGCGAAGCCACCCGCCGCCATCACCAGCGCGCCCAGCCATATGAAAGGCGCCAGCGGATTCTCGTAGGCGCGCACGACCCAACGCGTCTGATCGCGGCGATCGCCGAGCGCGACATAGAGATCGGTGAAGATCGTCGTGCGGATCGCGGTCTCAACCGTCTCTTGTCCCTCTGCCGGGAAGAAGCGCTTCTCCGGATGCATCGTGGCAATCGTGGTGCCGTCGCGTAGCACCGTAATGTTCGCGCGGGCCGCCTGGTAATTCGGTCCCGTCTTGCCCTCGACACCGTCGAGCCGTAGCGCATAGCTGCCGACATACATGGTCTCGCCTGGCGCCAGCACTTCGAGCGCCTCGCTGCGCCAGAGGGAGATGCCGGCGACGCCGATCAGCGTAACGGCCAGCCCGGCATGGGCCAGAGCCGATGCAAACGCGCTCGCGGTGCGCAACTTGCGCTTCGAGGCATCGATGCCGCTCGCGGCCAGCAGCCACGCAGCGACGGCAAAGGCGCCGGCGCCGGCCAGGGAACGCGGCGCCGTCATCGCCAGAATCGCGACGCCGGCAACGACGGCGATCCCCACCGCGGGTAGCAGAAGCCTTGCGGTCGAGCGGGCGTCGCCCCGCTTCCAGGCCAAACGCGGCCCGAATGGCACGAGCACGAGCAGGGCGACCGTGATCGGCGCGAAGGTCAGGGCAAAGTACGGCGGCCCGACCGAAATCTTCGTGCCGGTCATCGCGTCCAGGGCGAGCGGATACAATGTGCCGATGAACACCGTTGCCGTGGCTGCTGCCAGGAAGACATTGTTCAACAGCAACGTCGTTTCACGGCTGACGGGTGCGAATGCGGCGCCGTCTTCCAGCGACGGCGCGCGCCAGGCGAACAGCGCCAATGCCCCGCCGATGGCCCCAAAAATCAGGCCCAGGATATAAAGACCCCGCGTCGGATCGCTCGCGAAGGAATGCACCGACGACAGCACACCGGAGCGCACCAGGAAGGTGCCGATCAGGCTCAACGAGAAGCCTGCTATGGCGAGCAGCAGCGACCACGACCGGAACGCCCCCGTTCGTTCGGTCGCCAGTGTCGAATGCAACAGTGCCGTTGCGATCAGCCAGGGCATCAGCGAGGCATTCTCGACCGGATCCCAGAACCAGAACCCGCCCCAGCCGAGCTCGTAATAGGCCCACCAGCTTCCCAGCGCGATGCCCAGCGTCAGCGCGATCCATGCCGCCAGCATGAACGGCCGCGCCGCGCGCACCCAGTCGCGCTCCTTGGTGATCAGCGCCGCCGCCGCGAACGCGAACGACGCCGACAGCCCGACATAGCCGGAATAAAGAATCGGCGGATGCACCGCCAATCCGAAATCCTGCAACAGCGGGTTGAGCCCCGCGCCCTCGAACGGCATCGGATCGAGCCGGACAAATGGATTGGAGGTGAGAAGGATGAAAACAAGAAACGCCGCCGCCAGCAGGCCCTGCACGCCGAGCGCCGCGCTCGTCATCCGCTCATGCGTGCGCCGCGCGAACACGATGGCCGCCGTGTAGATGCTGAGCACCAGAACCCACAGCAGCATGGAGCCTTCGTGGTTTCCCCACACGCCGGTGATCTTGTAGATCAGCGGCTTCAGCGTGCTCGAGTTCTGCGCCACGTTCAGGATCGAAAAATCCGACACGATCGACGCATAGGTCAGCGCACTGAACGCCGTCACGATGAACACCAGCATGCCGAGTGCGCTGGCCGACGCGACACCGCGCGCCATCGCCGCCGAGGCGCGCGCACCCGAAAACCCAGCGCCGGAAGTGAGCAACGCCAGCGCGAGCGCCAGGCAAAGCGCGAGCTGGCCGATCTCGCCGGTCATTCGTTTTCCTTCCAGCGGCCGGATCGCTTCAGCGCATCCACGACTTCGGGCGGCATGTAGCGTTCGTCATGCTTGGCCAGCACCTCGCTGGCCTGAAATACGCCCGCGTCGTTCAACGCACCCAAGGCCACGACGCCTCGACCCTCATGGAATAGCGCCGGCAGCACGCCATGGAAAAACACCGGCACTTCGGTCCTGCCGTCGGTTACGGCAAACGACACATCGGCGCCCTTGCCGTGACGGATGGACTTCATCCCGACCAAGCCGCCGATGCGGAAATTGACGCCCGCGCTCACACGCTTATCGTGTACGTCGCTCGGGCTGTAGAAGTAGAGGACGTTGTCCTTCAACGCGGCCAGCACCAGCGCAGCCGCACCCGCGCCCGCCAAGAGAATGGCGATGGCAAAGGCCAGGCGTCGTCGTTTTTTGGCGTTCACGGCGGTTCTTTAACGCAAGCGCCGGGACTATATTGAGCGCATTGTCACGGTCCAAATGCATAGGGGCCAAGCTTCCGCCCAAATTGACGCAGATCATGATTTCCAACCGAGGGGATACGCCATGAAACTCGCTCACGCGGCCTTGGCCGCTCTGATTGCGGTCATACTCGCGGGCTGCTTCCCACCTTCGACGAGTCACCCGGTTGGCGTCACCGCCGGACTGAAAGCGGACCCGGCTTTGATCGGGACCTGGAAAGGCGCCGGCGACGACGGCAAGGCGGTTTACGCACACTTTCTGAAGAACGACGATGGCTCGTTGACCGTCCTGCTCGCGGCGACCGGCGATAAAGCAGAGGATTGGAATCTGGTCACGGGCACGACCGCGACGCTCGGCGGCCATCATTTCTTCAACGCGCGCCTCGTATCCAGCAACGGGAAGCCGGAGACCGGTGAACCGGCGGGAACGATGCCGCTGCTGTATACGATCGACGCCAAAGGCCTGACCATGCGGCTGATGGACGAGAAGGCGACCAAGGCGCTCATAAAGGCGGGCAAGATCAAGGGTGATCCGGGGCAGGGCGAAAACGGCGACGCCATGATCACGGCGGATCCCAAGCCACTCGACGCGTTCATGCAATCGCCGGCCGCGCTCGCGGCATTCTCAAGCAAACCTCTATTCGTTCTGCGCAAGGCGGACTGAGCGATGGCAGCGTGGCGCTTTGCAGTCATGGCGGCCCTGGCCCTGACGCTGTCGGCTTGTGTTTCGTTGCCCGGTCCGATCGGGGGCAGCGCCGGCTTCAAGAACGATCCGGCGCTGCGGGGCCTCTGGTACGGCAAGACCGACAAGGACGGCGACGCCGCCTACTATCACGTACTGCCGAACGCGGATAACACAACGACGATTGTCGGAGTCGGGGCAAGCAACGACGACAAGGGTGGTTGGGGCGTGCTGACGGTCACGACGGCCGTTCTCGGCGACAACCACTACATCAATGCGCGGGAGGTATTCGAGGACGGCAAACCAAAGTCCGATCCGGAAAACCCGGACACTTGGTATTCCGGACTCTATCGCCTCGATGGTGACGTCCTCACGATCTACACGTTCGACGAGAAGAAGGTGGCTGCCGAGGTGAGGGCGAAGCACATCGCCGGAACGATCACGCAGGGCCGCTTTGGCGACAGCGTCGCGATCACGGCTGACGCAGCGCACATCGACAAGTGGCTGGCTTCATCGGGTGCCGTTGGTCTGTTTACGCCGCTGTTCAAAATGTATCGCGTGAAAGAACCGGTGCTTCCGGCAGCGCGCTGATTGGCGTCAGTGACCGCCGCCGCGTTGCAGGATGCTCTGCGCTTCGCCGGTATCGTAGTCGAGTCCTTCGGGCGTCAGCGCGATCTCGCGCGGATAATCGGCCTTCGCGACGCCCTTGCGGCTCAAGGCGTTCCACACCGATTCATTGTACAGCCCGGTCGCGTCCTTGCCTGCCACCACGGCATCGCCGAGATGAAAGTGGTCGCCATGCGCGTTGGGAAACTGCGTGATCGCCACGCTGCCGTCCGGCCGCTGCTGCCCGACGCCTGGAAGGCGCGCCAGAACTTGCAGCAGCGTCAGCGTGCGCAGCTGCAACGGGTTGAGATTCAACGGATTGCGCTTCGGCGGCATGGCGGACCTCGGGTTTGCCCTCACGTTTGGCACGGCGGCGCGCGCCATGCAATTTCCGTTATAGTCGTTCTTGACCCAACCGGAGCGCCGCCATGGCGGGACCATTCGAAGGCATTCGCGTCATAGATTTCGGGCGTTATATCGCCGGCCCCTATTGTGCCGCGTTGCTGGGCGACCTCGGCGCCGACGTGATCCGGGTGGAGAAGAAAGAAGGGCGGGAAGACCGCACGCTTGTCCCCTTGGCCGAGAACGAGGACGGCACCCCGCGCGAGGGCGCCATGTTCCTCCAGATGAACCGCAACAAGCGCTCGATGACCTGCGATCCGATGAACCAGGCGGGACGCGAGGTGGTGCGCCGTCTGGTCGCCGACGCCGACGTGGTTGTGGCGAACCTGCCGGGCGAAACCCTCAAGGCGATGGGCCTCGACTGGGAGAGCGTCAGCAAGATCAATCCGCGGGTTATCCTTGCGGTCGGCACCGCCTTCGGCCTTGAAGGACCCTATTCCAACCGCGTCGGTTTCGATGGGGTGGCACAGGCCATGTCGGGCATGGCGTATTTCTCGGGCACCGAGGAACAGCCGGTGCGTGCCGCCGCACCCTGGGTCGACTTCGGCACCGCATCGCTGCTGGCGCTTGGCGTCTCCGCAGCGCTTCGGGTTCGCGAGCAGACCGGCCGGGGGCAGATGGTCGAGGGCGCTCTGCTGCGCACGGCGCTCACCTTCTTCTCACCCACCTTGATTGAAGAAGACGCGCTCGCAATCAACCGCGTCCCATCGCTGAACCGCAGCCAGACGGCTGGACCGTCCGACATCTTCAAAGCCAGGGATGGCTGGATCACGGTCGCAGTGAACGGCGACCCGCTGTTCCGCCGCGTTTGCAAACTGATCGGCGCGCCCGAGTGGCTGGACGATTCGCGTTTCGCGTCCGACAAGGGGCGCGGTGACAACGGCGAAGTCATCTCGAAGCGCGTCGGTGAATGGGTTGCGCAACGCAGTAGCGCCGAGGCCATCGCCGCTTTCGAAGGTGCTCGTGTGCCGGCGGGGCCGGTGTACCGGCCGCGCCAGACGCTCGAAGACGTTCATGTGAAGTCCGGCGACTTCTTCGCAGAAGTGGATTTTCCCGGTGTCGGCAAGGCGAAGGTCGCCGCAACGCCGGTCAAGCTGCACGGAACGCCGGGCACCGTCCGCAGGCGGCCACCGGTTCTCGGGGAGCATACCGACGAAGTCCTGCGCGAGCTTGGCTACAGCCCGATGGAGATCGCGGCGCTGAAGAAAGAGGGCGCGGTCTGACGTGCGTCAGAGCTGGAAATAGAGGTGGGCGACAAGATCGGCCGCCCACAGCGTGACGATGAATACACCAAGCGCCAGGTGCGGCACATACCAGAGGCGGCGGCTTCGCGGCGGCACAATGCGCATCGTCCGCGTGCGCGGATCGATGCGCTCAATCCCGTTTCGATAAGCAACTTGCGAAGCAATCATCATCGGACCACGGTCGACTCGTGCGCAGACGCTAGCCGGTCGCCGGCTACCAGTCAGCGCAAAGCCGACCCAAGGTGAGCACGGCCTTCGCCCAGACTGGGTAATTTGAATCAATCTACGCGGCGGTAGCGGCCTGCTGCGCGGCGCGGCCACGGCGGCGGAGGAATTCAGTTTCTTCCTCGCTGAACAGAATTGCCGTCAGTCGGCACACGAACTCGAATTGGCTCTCGACGACCGCGCGCCGCGGGCCTTCGGCGGTGCGCAACTCCTTGACGACGTCCTCGTTGTAGCTGCGCAGCGTCTGGCAGATCTCTTCCTCGGCCTTCTTCTGCGAGGCGCCGAAAGACGCGCCAGTCGCAAGGCCTCGGCAACCGGCAACCAGCTGCGTGTAGCGCAGCGCACGTTCGATCTTTTCCGCATCGATCGGCTTGGAGAAGTCGGGCGTTTTGGGGCCCCCGGTAAAGGAGCCGCTTTTTTGCATCGGCAGGGCCGCGGCGAATTCCTTCGGCGCGCGCTCCATGAATCCATCCATAACGTCGGCGAGCTGGGCACGGTCCTTGAGCAGCCGCTGGCCCCACTTGCCGTCGCGCCGCATGTCGATGCCCTTCACGATGCCGCTGGACAGGTTGGTGAACGCGGAGAGATTTTCAATCAGCGCGACAGGGTCGAAGACCGGTTGGCGGGCCTCGCGAACGAACTTTCCGTACGTTTCGATGTCGCCGAAAATGATCTCGCCGACCAGGCCCATATCGGTGGAGCTGATGAGCGTATCTTGGGTCTGGCGCGAGACCATCAGCGGAAGCTTCATCGCTTCCCAAGGCTTCGCGAGGCGATGCATCGCGATGACGGCGACATAAGGCACCGCATCCGGGGCCTTCTGGACCAGGCGGTCATACACGGCGCGCAACGGCCACAGCAGCTCGTCGGTCAGCGTCGCGACAGGTTTGGGCAAGATGCGTTGGATTTCGCCGGTGTCTTCCCCGACATGAAGAAGCACAGCCATTTCAGCTGCATCTTCCACGACAAGCTGGCCGCCGAGTGCGACGCGCGCCATCTTCACGCCCTGCTCGTTGCCGAGCGCGTGCTGGATCGCGGCGGCCGCGACAGGCCAGAACGTGGCGGAATGCGCATGCGCCTCCGCGTGCTTGTTGGCAAGGATCAGTGCGCGGAATTTCGCCGAGTAGGCCTTGGTCTCGTCCGGCAGAAGAGTCTGGCTGATCCAGCTCCATATCGGCGCGACGCTGCCGCGTGCAATGCGGCCCTTTTGCTTGGCCTTGCGCGGCAGCAGCGTGAACAGATCTTCGAACGGAACGCAGAACGCGCGCAGAGGAGTCGGTGTGCGATCCGCGCCATGGGTGCGGCGCAGCGCAGGGCGAAGCGATTCGAGGATCATCTCGTGCGGCAACGACTTGCCGTCGACCAGGCGATCGACTTCAACCGCCTGCGCAAGACGTTGCGCGATCTGCTCGGGCAGACCGCTCAGAAAAGACTTCAATAGTCCGGTTCTTTCCGGCGTCAGCATCGTGTCCCCAGAACCGCGTTTTCAGCGATCGCACATCTGTCAACATTAGTCCGTGGACGGTTAATCGGGTGTTTCTACGCTCAAGCCAATGAGGGCAGGGTCAATTGGGCACGCAAGCCCTTGAGGTCAGAGTTCCCGAGCTCCAACGCTCCGCCATACAACTTGGCAATGTCGCGCACGATCGCAAGGCCAAGACCCGTTCCGGGCACCGATTCATCAAGTCTTTCGCCGCGTTCACCGACCAATGAACGCTCTTCTTCGGTCAGACCGGGACCGTCATCCTCAACCAGAAGCTGAAACACATTGCCTTTTGATAAGGCCGTGACGCGGACCCGGCGGCCTGCCCATTTACAGGCATTGTCGATCAGGTTGCCCGACATCTCCTCCAGATCCTGGCGTTCGCCGCGAAAGGCGAGACCGGGCGCGCAGTGCAACTCGATCGATATGTTTTTATCCTGATGGATGCGGCGAAGTGTGCGGGTCAGATCATCGAGCACGTTGAAGACCGGCGTGCGGCTGCCCAGCACGTCGAGCGCACCGGCGGCGCGCGCGCGGGCGAGATAGTGATCGACCTGCCGCCGCATGATTCCGACCTGCTTGGTCACGGCATTTGCCAACGGGCCAGGCTGCGCCGATGCCTCGCTCGTAAGCACGGTCAGCGGCGTCTTGAGGAAGTGCGCCAGATTGGAGACATAGGACCGCGCGCGCCCGACCACTTCTGCCGAATGTTCGATCAGGCTGTTGAGCTCTGCGGCCAGCGGCTCGATCTCCGCGGGAAACTGGCCCTCGAGCCGGCGTGCACTACCGTCGCGGATGCGATGCAATGCTTGCGTGACTTTGCGCAGCGGCTGCAAGCCGACGC
>Ga0070666_10000612_pt1 | contig 21480 bp, 17 predicted proteins | sample KBSS23metaG_FD_64677 | JGI IMG/M metagenome (GOLD analysis project Ga0070666, IMG submission 64677) | Switchgrass rhizosphere microbial communities from Kellogg Biological Station, Michigan, USA - KBS S2-3 metaG | ecosystem: Host-associated > Plants > Roots > Rhizosphere > Soil ... | reverse complement strand
CCCGACATCGCCTCGATCGACGTACTGTACGGGCCGTTCGCGGCGGAGTACGCGGGCAACGCCATCGGCGCGGTGGTGAACATCACCACCGACATGCCGGATCATTTCGAGGTCTATGCCGACGTGCTGGGCGCGGTGCAGCCGTTTCGCCAATACGCCACGAACGACACGTATGGCACATGGCAGGTGTCGGGCGGCGCGGGCGATCACGTCGGCAACCTGTCGTGGCGATTGTCGGTCAATCACTTGGATTCGACCGGGCAACCGCTGGCGTACGTAACCGTGGCGCGGCCGGCAACGGCGAGCGCCGCCGGGACGCCTGTGAGTGGCGGGTTCGACGGCCTCAACCGCACGGGCGCACCCATCGGCATCTTCGGCGCGGGCGGGATCGAGCACCAGGTGCAGGACACCGACACGCTGAAGCTCGCCTATGACCTGTCGAATGGATGGCAGCTCTCCTACACAGCAAGCCTGTTTCATCAGCAGGACAATGCGGGAGCGGAGACCTATCTGCGCGATGCAGCGGGAACGCCGGTATATTCCGGCAGCGCAAATTTCGGCGGCTACAGCTACACACTCGCACCGGGCGCGTTCTCGAACAACGTCTATCGTTGGGAGCAGACGCATCTGGCGCAAGCGGTGTCGCTGCGCGGGGCGAACGGCGGTGACTTCACGTGGGAGATCGTGGCCACCGACTATGCCTATCTCACGGACAATCAACGTGTACCGGGCATCGCCCTGCCGGGGGCGGCGAGTGGCGGCGCCGGCACGATAAACCGGCTGAACGGCACCGGCTGGTACACGCTGGATGCCAAGGGCATCTGGCGGGGCTGGAGCGATCACGACGTGTCGTTCGGTGCGCACCGCGATGCCGAGACGTTCGGGCAATCGCGATTCAACACCGGCGACTGGCTGACCGGCGCGGCAGGAGCGCTGGCGGCACGCGCGCGGGGACGCACCGCGACGAATGCGTTGTGGGTGCAGGACATCTGGTCGTTCGCGCCGCGGCTCAAGGCGACGCTCGGCCTGCGCTACGAGAACTGGCGGGCATATGACGGGCTGAATTTCTCGGCCGCGCCCGCGCTGAACACGGTGCAGCCGCAGATTTCCGGCGACTACCTGTCACCGAAGGCGTCGCTCGCGTGGCTGCCGGTGGACGCGTGGCGTGTGAGCCTGTCGTGGGGCTCGGCCTACCGCATGCCGACGGTGACGGAGCTATACCAGGCGGTCACGACAGGTGCGGTGCTGACCGTGCCCAATCCCAACCTGAAGCCGGAGCACGCAAATTCCTGGGAGCTGGCGGTCGAGCGCACAAGCGACAGCGGCCGTGTGCGCGTTTCGCTATTCCAGGAGGATATCTCCAACGCACTGCTGTCGCAGTCGGCGCCGCTAGTGCCGGGATCGACGACACTGTTCAGCTTCGTGCAGAACGTGCCGCATACACAGGCGCGCGGCATCGAGGTGGTGTTCGACCAGAACGACGTGTTGCTGGACGGGTTCGAACTATCGGGCGGTTTCACCGCCACCGATGCACGGGTGACAAGCGACCCGGTGTTTCCGGCGGCGATTAGCAAATTCCTGCCGCAGGTGCCGAAATTCCGCGCGACGCTCGTGGTCACCTACCGGCCCGACGAGGTGTGGTCGTTCACCCTGGCCGGGCGCTACAGCGACCGCGCCTTCGGCACGATCGACAATTCCGATCCCGTCTCGCAGACCTTCCAGGGATTCGCGGGCTATTTCGTGCTGGATGCGCGGGTGCAGATGCGAATCGACGAAAACTGGACCGCGTCGCTCGGCGTCGACAACTTCAACAACGACAAGTACTTCCTCTTCCACCCCTTCCCGCAGCGGACATTCCTGATGGAAGTCCACTATGCGCGATAGGCTTGCGCCGTTGACACCGTGACCGGTCTTTCGCTGGACAACGGCGCGGATTTGCGGTGAAAAGCTTCCCCGAGAGGATGTGCCGATGAAGAATGGCTGGTCGATCGCTGTCGCGGGCCGCACACGCACGGGAACGCCGCAGACGCGGCATTACCTTGTGGCGATCGAGAACGAACATCTCGCGCGCGAGGCGGTGGAGCGGGTGCTCGACGCCAACGAAACCATCACAGGCGCGACCAAGATCGAGCCGCGGCATCTCGAGCACCGCAACATGGAAGAGAACGACGTCTTCGAACTGGGCGGCGGGCGCTAGCCGCTAGTACAGGCCGCCATTGGCCGGGTCGACCGTGGGCGCGGCGTTGGCGCTGTCGTCGGTCACCGTGGTGTCGCCGCCGAACGTCGTCGAGTTGCCCCCGAGTTCGCCGCTTGGCGCGTCGGGTTCGCCCGGCGCGGTGTTGGGCTTGAACGCTTCGGGGAAGCCGCCGCCGACGGCGCCGGACTTGCGGTCGATCTTCACGATCTCGATGCCGGGCGGCTGGCGGAACTGAATCGCCGGCGTGTTCGACAGCGCGCCTTTCATGAAGTCGCGGAAGATCGGCGCGGAGACCGAAGCGCCCTGCTCGCTGCCGCCCAGGGTGCGCGGATTGTCCATGCCGGCATAGACGCCGCAGACGAGATCGGGCGAGAAGCCGACGAACCACACGTCCTTGGAGTCGTTCGACGTGCCGGTCTTGCCGGCCAGCGGCTTGCCGACGGCGCTGACCGAGCGGCCGGTGCCGACCTGCACCACACCTTCCAACAGGCGCACCATCTGGTAGGCGGTGAGCGGATCGAGCACCTGCTCGCGGGCGTCTTCGAGCAGCGGTTCGGACTGGCCGTGGAAGTCGTCCTGGTCGCAGCCGTCGCAGTTGCGGCCGTCATGGCGCCAGATGGTCTTGCCGTTGCGGTCCTGAATGCGGTCGATCAGCGACGGGATCACCTTCTTGCCGCCGTTGACGAACACGGCATAGCCCGTGACCTGCTTCAACAGCGTGGTCTCGCCGGCGCCGAGCGAGTTGGCGAGCAGCGGCTGGATATGATCGTAAGCGCCGAAGCGCAACGGATACTGGATCACCTTGTCCATGCCGACGGCCTGCGCGAGGCGCACGGTCATCAGGTTGCGCGAGAGTTCGAGGCCGCGGCGCAGCGTGGCCATGCCGAGATAGCCGCCGCGCTCGAAGTTCTTGGGCCGCCAGATGTGGCCAGAGCCGTCGTTCATCTCGAACGGGCCGTCGAGCACCTTGCTGACCGGCGTGTAGCCGTTGTCGAGCGCCGCGGCGTAGACATAGGGCTTGAACGACGAACCGGTCTGGCGCATCGCCTGGAAGGCGCGGTCGAACTGGCTGGACGCATAGGAGAAGCCGCCGGAGAGCGCGAGCACACGGCCTGTATGCGGGTCCATCGCGACGATGCCGCCATTGATCTCGGGCACCTGGCGCAGGCCGTATTGCGTGGTGCTGTTCTCGAGCGGCTCGGCGTAGATTACGTCGCCGGGCTTGTAGACGTCGGCGGGCTTTGACGGCGCGGGACCGCCCCAGGGCGAGTTCTTGTTCTGGTGATGCGCCCAGGTGATCTCACTCCACGGGATCGTCGCTTCGGTGCCGTCGGCGAGTCCGATGCGCGTGGTCGAGCCGTCGAAGCCGAGCACCACGGCCATGCGCCAGGTCTCGACGCCGGACTGGTTCTGGACCGCCTTGAGCGTATCGCGCCAGTTGCCGGAGATGTCGATATTGCTGAGGGCGCCGCGCCAGCCGTGGCGGCGGTCGTAGCGCACGAGCCCGGCGCGCAACGCGATGACGGCGTAGTTCTGGAGCGCCGTGTCGAGCGTCGAGCGGACCTGGAGGCCGCCGTCGTAGAGCGCCTGTTCGCCATAGCGGGCGTAGAGCTCGCGGCGGACTTCCTCGACGAAGTAGTCGGCATCCTGGGTCTGCGAGCCGGCGACGCGGGTCAGGGTGACGAGCGGTTCGGCGCGGGCGCTGTCCGCCTGCTCCTTGGTGATGTAGCCGTTCTCGTACATCTGGCCGATGACCCAGTTGCGGCGGTCGAGCGCGGCCTGGTGGTTGCGGCGCGGGTCGAATTGCGACGGCGCCTTGGGCAGCGCGGCGAGGAAGGCGACCTCGGCGATGTCGAGCTGGTCGAGCGACTTGTCGAAATAGTTCAGCGCCGCGGCGGCGACGCCGTAGGAGTTCTCACCAAGATAGATCTCGTTGAGATAGAGTTCGAGAATCTTCTGCTTGGAATAGGTCGCGTCGATGCGGATCGCGAGCACCGCCTCCTTGATCTTGCGTGCGAAGTTCTGGTTCGAGTTGAGAAGGAAGTTCTTCGCCACCTGCTGGGTGATGGTCGAGGCGCCCTCGAGCCGCTTGTGCTGGAGGACGTTGACCACATCCTTCAATGCCGCGCGCATGATGCCCGACGGGTCGATGCCGGGGTGGTTGTAGAAATTCTTGTCCTCGGCCGACGTGAAGGCCTGGGTGATGAGCTTGGGCACGAAACCGATGGGCACGAAGATGCGGCGCTCGCGCGCGTATTCGCCGAGCAGCGTGCCGTCACCGGCATAGACGCGGGTGGTGACCGGTGGGGTGTAGTCGCGCAGCGTCTCGATCGACGGCAGATCGCGCGTCAGCCAGAACACCGTGATCACCGCGGCGAGCACGCCGGCGGCGCCGATCACGGCGATGCCGAGACCCAGATAGACAAGAACGCGGCGCAATGTGCGCATCAAGTGCCCTTCCCGAGCGGCCTTCTTATCGGCCGATTGTGGCGGAGGAAAGATAATGTGTTTCGGTATGGCATATTAAGGGTTAGCGGCCCCGGTTGCCGAATTGAAGAAGCCGTCCACCGCGGTGGCGATGGCGCCGGCGACGCCGTTGCGCCAGCGGGCCGTATTCATCTGTTCCGCGTCCGAGGCATTGGATAGATAGCCCAATTCGATGAGAACAGCCGGCACATCGGGCGCTTTCAGCACCACGAAAGCGGCGGAGCGATGGGCCTGACGCGGCAAAATGTCCGTCGCGCCGGTCAGCGCTGCGATCGCGCCCGTGGCGAAACGTGACGACCTGTTCATCGTGTCGCGCTGCGCCAGGTCGATGAGAATCGGCGCGACGGTCGAGTTCCCGCCGCCGAGGTCGACACCGGCGATGACGTCGGACTGGTTTTCCTTGCGGGCCAGCGCGTTGGCTTCGCGGTCGGAGCCGCGTTCCGAGAGCGTGTAGATCGAGAGGCCGCTGATGGCCGGACTGGGATTGCTGTCGGCGTGCAGCGAGATGAAAAGATCGGCACGCCATGAGCGGGCGATGCGGGTGCGCTCGGTCAGCGGAATGAAGATGTCGGTGTCGCGCGTGAGATGCACGGTGTAGCCGCGCTTGACGAGTTCGCGGCCGAGACGCAGCGCTTCATCGAGAACGAGATCCTTCTCCATCAGGCCATTCACGCCGCTGGTGCCGGAATCGATGCCGCCATGGCCCGCGTCAATGACGACGACATGCTTCTCAACCGGTTGCGGCGTTGCCGACGGCGCGGGCGGCAACGAGGCAAGCTGCTCGGCGGCGGCTTCGCGGGCGCGCAGATCTTCCGGCCAGCCGGCAGCCTTGTCGAATACATCCTGCGTGGCGGGCGTGAGGTCGATCACCGCGCGGTAGCCGTAGCCATTGCTGGGCGGGATGATGAGGACCGGCGCCACGGCGACCGGGGTATTGAGGTCGATCACGAAGCGCGAATTGCCGGAGCGGAACTGGCCGTAGCGATAAGCGCGGATGGCGCCGTTGCCGCTCGGCCGGGGCGCATTGTCCATATGCCACTGCACGGCCGGCATATCGACCACAACGCGGTTGGGATTGCGCAGGGTGAAGGTGCGCAGGGTGATGGGGTCTGACACCTCGACCACAAAGCGGGTCTTGTCGGTGTGCTCGCCGATGCGGGTGCCCATCACGATGGGGATCGCTCGAGTCTGGGGCTTGGGCGGCACAGCCGTCCTGGGCGTCGCCGGCGAGACCGCGGTCTGGCCCTTGAGGATGCGGGTTATCAGGTCATCGGCGGCATCGGTCGCCCCGGCAGCGGCCCAGGCCGCCCCTGCGATCACCAGTGTCGCGAGCCCACCCAAAATGGTGGTCCACCGCCGATTCATCCCAAAAGCCCGACAAGCGCCGCCAGAAACTGGTCGTAAACCATTTACGAAGTCTTAGCACTGCCGGGTTTTACAATGAATCCCGTGGGTTCCCCTTGCCGTTGCAGAACCTGGACCCTACAACATGTTCATGCTGCGCCGTCCGGTCACAGGGGTGACCGGATAAGACGGTGCGGTGGTCCGGAGATCGCGCCGGAACGGCCCCAACGGTCTTACCGGCCCGGGCCAGGCGCAGGAATCCCTCCACAGCAGCAGCATCCCCAACCCGGCCCGGCCGGCGAAAAGTTATTCTAGTGATGATCGACACAGCGCGAGCCCTTTCCCCCGACCCCGCAGCAAGTCTGCAGGCGGCGGCGCGGCGGCGCATGTCCCCAACAACGCGGTCCAACCATTACCCGGCGCCCACGAGCGCGGGACGTTGCCGGCCGCTCGGAGAGTTCAATGCCCAAGCGCATGCTAATCGATGCCTCCCACCCGGAGGAAACTCGAGTCGTCGTTCTCGACGGTAACAAGGTCGAGGAATTCGACTTCGAGGCCGCGTCGAAGCGCCCCCTCAAAGGCAACATCTATCTCGCCAAGGTGACACGCGTGGAGCCGTCGCTCCAGGCGGCGTTCGTGGAGTATGGCGGCAACCGCCAGGGCTTCCTGGCCTTCGCCGAAATCCATCCCGACTATTACCAGATCCCGATCGCCGACCGGCAGGCGCTGATTGCCGAGCAGGAAGCGGAAGCCCGCCGCCGCTCGGAGGACGACATCGAGTCGTTCGAGATCACCTCGGCCCCCAAGCCGTCGGTCGAGGAAGAGGACGAGACCGAGGCGAACGCGGAAGGCGCGCCGGTGGATCATGTCGACACCATCGACGCCGCACCCGACGCGCCGGCCCTGCCGACCGAGGACGGCGCTGAAGCCTCTGCCCCGATCAACGGCGCGGAAGAAGATGAGGACGACGACCACGAAGACGTCTTCGTCCACAAGGGCGCGGCGTCGGAAGACGACCATCGCCACAGCCATGACGGCCACGTCCATCAGGACGACGGCGACGATGAGATCGACGATGTCGCGGACGAGGAGGAAGACGAAGGCATCGCCGACGAGCAGACCGTCGCAGCGGCCGCTTCGCACATCCCGGAAGAGCCCGGCGCGCATGTCGACACGCCGGAACCGGAGATTACCGAGAACATCCCCGACATCCAGACCGCGTCGGAGCAGCCGGTAGAAGGCGAGCACGCCGAGGGCGAGCGGCCGGCCGAGAATGGAAACGGCCAGGCGCTACAGGCCTCTCGACCGTCGCAACGCTGGGTGCGCCGGCGTCACTACAAGATCCAGGAGGTCATCAAGCGCCGCCAGATCATCCTGGTGCAGGTGGTCAAGGAAGAGCGCGGCAACAAGGGCGCGGCGCTGACGACCTACCTGTCGCTGGCCGGCCGCTACTGCGTGCTGATGCCGAACACACCGCGCGGCGGTGGGATTTCGCGCAAGATCACCAATGCCGGCGACCGCAAGCGCCTGAAGGAAGCCGCGCAGGGACTCGAACTGCCCGAGGGCATGGGCCTGATCATCCGCACGGCGGGCGAGAACCGCACCAAGATCGAGATCCGGCGCGACTACGAATACCTGCTGCGCATGTGGGACACGATCCGCGAGACGACGCTGAATTCGATCGCACCGGCGAACGTGTACGAGGAAGGCGACCTCATCAAGCGGGCCATCCGAGACCTCTACAACACGAACGTGCAGGACATCACCGTCGAGGGGGAGGCGGGCTACCGCAACGCCAAGGACTTCATGCGCATGCTGATGCCGGCGCATGCCAAGAACGTGAAGCGCTACCAGGAACCGACGCCGCTGTTCCAGCGCACGCATGTCGAGGCACAGCTGGATCAGATGTTCCAGCCAACCGTCACGCTGAAAAGCGGCGGCTATATCGTGATCAACCAGACCGAGGCCCTGGTCGCGATCGACGTGAACTCCGGCCGCTCGACGCGCGAGCACTCGATCGAGGAAACGGCGCGCAAGACGAACCTGGAAGCGGCGGAGGAGATCGGACGGCAGTTGCGCCTGCGCGACCTCGCCGGCCTGATCGTCATCGACTTCATCGACATGGAAGACGGCCGCAACGACCGCGATGTCGAGAAGCGCTTGCGCGACGCGGTGAAGAACGACCGCGCCCGCATCCAGATCGGCAAGATCAGCCAGTTCGGCCTGCTCGAGATGAGCCGCCAGCGCCTGCGCGCGGGCGTGATCGCGGGCTCGACGGTCCCCTGCCCGCATTGCGCCGGCCAGGGCATCGTGCGCTCGGTCGAATCGACCTCGCTGCGCGTTCTGCGCGGGCTGGAGGAAGAAGCACAGAAGCAGCGGGCCGAAGAACTGGTCGTGAAGGTCGCGAGCGACGTCGCGATGTACACGCTGAACCAGAAGCGGCGCGAGCTGTCGCGGATCGAGAACGACTACCAGATCACCATCAGCTTCGAACCGAAGCCGGAACTGATGGCGGGCGCGTTCGAAATCGATCGTGTCGGGCAGCGCAATCCGGAAGACTTCGTGCGTCCCGCCGCAGCGGCACCCGCGCCGCTCAGCGCCGAGGACCAGGCGGATCTCGACGTGGTCGAGGAAGCGGAGTTGGAGGCCGAAGACGAGGTCATCGAGGACGCGGCCGAAGCCGAAGAGGCGGAGGGCTCAAGCGAAGAGCGTCCGGCGCGCGAACCGCGCGAGGATGGTGGACGGCGTGGTGGACGCCGCCGCCGGGGTGGCCGCAATCGCAACCGCCGCGACCGCGATCAGCGCGACGGCGGACAGCCGCGTGAACAGCAGCCGGCCGATGGCGAGCAGCCCGCCGTGGCCGCATCCTCTGAAGAGGGCGGCAACGGTGAATTCGCGGCCGCGCCGGAAGACATGGTGGAGGGCGGCGAGCAGTTCGCAGGCGAGCACGCACCGGAGAATGGCAATACCGCGGACGGCGAGCGCGGACCGCGCCGCCGCCGCCGCCGCCGCGGACGCCGCGGTGGCAATCGCGATCGTGCCCAGAACGGCGACAACCCGATGGCCGCACCGGCCGAGGGCGAAACCGCACCGCATGCAGACGATGGCGAAGGCGCGCCGCTGATCGCGCCACCAGCTCCGATTTCGCAGACGCCGGCATCCTTCGGCACCGACCGCTACGGTCATGTCGACGAGATCGACACCACGCCCACCGACACGCCGGTGCGCACCGCGCCCAACGCGGCGTCGTCGCCCTCGTGGTCGCTGAGCGACCCCAACGAGATCGACACCACGCCGCAGGACAAGCCAGCCTCGGCAGAACCGCCCAAGAAGGGCTGGTGGCAGCGGGCGTTCAAGTCGTAAGGCTCAATCGGACGGCGGCGCAGACCATTTGGTTTGCGCCGCCCAATCTTCCGCACCCGCTTCGTCCCTGTAGCTTCTCGAGCTGCTCCGGCGTCATGCCGGGCGGGCAATGATCGGTGCGACAGGTAAAGAGCATGAAGCCCGCGCCGGCGAGCGGCGGCGCATCGGCGGCGGCGATGTCCGCGACGGTGACCTGCACGGCTGTCGCGCAAGCGTTGTTCTTAGCCCGTTGATCGGGCCGAGCGGGGTGAGACCTGGGTGCCCCGCAGTTCTTTTTGAACGGCTTACGCCGCGCGTTTCGCGAATTCTCCGAGCAGCGCACGCCACCATTCGCCGTGGCGTTGCAGGAAGAGCATGTCGGGGAAGGTGTGGCGGGCGACGTGGGTTTGCGGGACGCTGTCCCAGCCGCGGTGCTCGACGGTGATGCGGGTTTCGGCGCCGACGGGTTCGAAGCGGACTTCGACCTGGGTGTTCTGGTCTTTGGTGAAGGTGGCTTGCCGCCAGCCAAAGACCAGGCGCTTGCCCGGCTCCCACACCTGGATGCGGCCGATGACGAAGACGGTGCCGCTCGGCAGGGTCTCGATGAAGCGGCCGCCCTCGCCCGGCTCGAAGCTCAGCACACCGCCGTCCCGCGGCGTGAAGCGGAAGGTAGGGTTCGGCTGCCACCACAGCGCGATCTCGCGGGTGAAAACGTCGAAGGCGTCGTCCGGACCGGCGGCGACGCGGATCGAAACGATTATCTTGCTCACTTGCGCTTCGTCCCGCGCTCTTCGATGTGCGCCTTGAGCGAGAGAAGCTGCCGGCTCCACAGCGCTTCCATCTCCTCGAGCCATTTCTTCAGGTCGGCCATGGGTTCGGGCCTTAAGGAGTAGACGCGGACACGGGCGTCGAGGCCGTCATGGCGCTCCTCGACAAGGCCGCAGAGCCGCATTGTCTTCAGGTGACGGCTCATCGCCGGCGCGCTGATGCCGACGGCCTGCGCCAATTCGCCAGCGGGGCGCGGGCGCTCCGACAAAATATCCACTACGCGGCGGCGCTGCGGATCGGCCAGCGCCGCCAGCGTGTCGTCGATGCGCTGCGTGGCCCTCATTTCTTCGGCGCGCGCTCGGTGAGGCCCATGCCTTCGAGCGCGCCTTCCGGCATGGCCTTCACCTTCTGGCGGAAATTCCAGACATGGCCGTCGCTGTCGAGCGCGCGATAGGTGCGGTCGCCATAGAACTGATCGGCAGGCTCCTGGATGATGCGGGCACCGGACTTGCGTGCCTGTTCGCAGTGCGCGTTGACGTCGGCGATGGTGGCCCAGAGGAACTGGGTGCCGGCGCCGCCGAGCGACAGCGGGCTCTTCATCGGCGCGGCGTCACCGGGGCTCCATTCACCCATCACGCCGACCTGACCGCCGTTCAGCGTCATTACACAGTGGCCGACCTTGCCCTGCGCGTCGGTCAGCAGCGTGTCGATCTCCAGACCAAAGGCGTCCTGGAGCCATTTCACGGCAGCCAATGGATCACGATAGGTCAGCGAAGGCTGGACGGCGGATTCGGCCATGGCGGTCATCCTTGCTTGATGCAATAATATTTAACAACAATAGAAAGTATTGAGTCAAGCGCCTTGCCGCCGGGATGAGAGGGAAATCCTCTGTGCTATTTCGCGGGCATGTCGCCGGCGGCGCCGAGGCCGAAGGCGCTCGGGTCGGGCAGCGCGACGCAAAGTCCGGATTGGCAGCTGATCGCGTTGACGGTTTCGTTCGGCGCGACACCGGTCGATCTGAGGTCGTTGGAGCGGATCATCGAGTCTCCGCGCGATATGCGCGCCAGCGCGTAACCCACAGCGGCTGTGCCGTTGGGCCCGCCCGATCCAGCTGCGGCAAAATTGAAGCTGCCGCCGCTGCTCGTTGCGATCACCGGCGTAAGGAATGCGGCCGCCAAACCGGCGTCGCCGGAAGACGGCGCGCGCGCCAGCGTCACGCCGGTCCCGGTGGCATTGCGACCCGCGCCGAACGGACCGTTCATCGTCACGGCACAGGCGACGGACTGGCCGTTGGCATCGGTCGCGGCAAAACCCGTCGCGCCGAGATCGGGCGGCAACGCGCTGATGCCGAACTGTTTGAGCGAATCCTTCACCGCAAGGACGACAGAAGCCTGGATGTCGTTCTCGCCCGCCGGCGTCTGGAGCGCCCGGCTGAGAACGTCGAACAGCGAGCCGGCAAAGGCACCCGCGCCCACGCTACGGTTGGGCAGATAGACGACCTGGCTGCCGATCTGCATGACCTGCGGCTGGCGGCGCTGCACTTCGTAGCGCGCGAACTCCGGAACGCCGATAGCGCCGCCCTGCGTCTGCGAATAGGCAATGACGCGCGCGCCGATCGGACCGCGATAGAGCGCATTGGGGCCGCCGGTGCGGATCTGGCCGAGCGTGCCGGCGAGATCGGGATTGGAAACGGTGGTGCCGATGGGCTTGGGGGCGCCGGACTCGTCGAGGAATTCGGCGGCGAGACTGGCGTCGAGACGGATTACGTCCTTGGCCGCGGTGGTGCGCGCGAACAGTGCGTGGCTGATCGGGAAGCCTGCGGCAGCGAAGCCTTCTGCCGGCGCGACGACGCGCTGCCATGGCAGGCGGCCGTAGAGACTTTGCATCAACGCGAAACCGCGGACGTTGCCGGGCACGGCGTACGCGCCGCCGCTGCCCGCGTCGCGGGCGAGGAAGTCGAACTCTTCGGTCTGACCGCTCGCGCCATCGTGAACGATGCAGATGCCGCCGCCGCCCAGTCCTGCTGCGACCGGATAGGTTACCGAAAGTGCAAAGTACGTCGCGGCCGCCGCGTCCGCCGCGCTGCCGCCTTGTCTGAGGATCTGCGCGCCTACCTGCACGGCATAAGGCTCGTCGCCGACGACCAGCGCCCTGGCGCCCGCGCCGGAGCCCCGGAAGATGCCGCCACTATCCAGCCCCAATGAATTGCCCAAATCGGAAGCGCAGCCGGACAAAAGCACGAGGCTTGAAACGCAAGCCAAAATCCGTGAACGAAGGATCAAGTGAGACTTCCCTGAATGACTTGTAAGACGCGTCCGCCCGTCCGTTGACGCCATTGACGCACCCACATACGGTCCCGACCGAACCGGGGGGCGCGGGGACCGTTAGGAGAGTTCAAGCCTTGGCCTTTTGCAACCCTTTGATCCGCTTCCGTCCATCTGTCGCACTGACGACGGGGCGCATCCGCGCCATGGAATCTGGGCGCATCCGCGCCATTGGATCGCGCCGCCTGCGCGGCCTGGCGATGGTCCTGGGCTTTATTGGCGGCCTGTTCATGACCGATCCGGCGGCCGCCCAGGGCATCGTGCTGTTGCGCGATACCGAGACCGAGCGCGCGCTCAGATCCTACGAAGATCCGTTCCTCAAGGCCGGCGGCCTCGATCCGGCAGGCGTGAAACTCTACCTCGTGAACGACAACTCGGTGAACGCCTTCGTCGCCGAGGGCCAGAACATGTTCATCCAGTCGGGCATGATCCTGTTTGCCCACAACGCGCTCGAGCTCAAGGGCGTGATGGCGCACGAGACAGGCCACATCATCGGCGGTCACCTGTCGCGCGGCACGGACGCGATCAAGAAAGCGACGATCCCGATGCTGCTGTCGATGATCGTCGGCATCGCGGCGATCGCGGCCGGCGCCGGGCAGGCCGGCATGCTGATCCTGATGGGCGGCCAGGGCATCGCGCAGAACCAGTTCAACGCGTTCAGCCGCGTGCAGGAGGCGACGGCCGACCAGATCGCGATCAAGCTGCTGGACAAGACGCATCAGTCGTCGCGCGGCCTTGTGGCGACCTTCCAGCGCCTCGCCGACGAGGAAGCGCGCGCCATGGATCGCATGGACGCCTATGCGAGCGATCACCCGATGGGCCGCGAGCGCGTCGCGAACCTGGAAACGGCGCTGGAAGCCTCGCCCTACAAGGACGTGCCGGAAGATCCGGCGGTCGAGCATGAATACGAGATGATCCAGGCGAAGCTGTACGGCTATGTCGCGCCGGTGGCCGACGTGCTGAACAAGTATCCGCTGACCGACACCAGCAAGCAGGCACGCTACGCGCGCGCCATGGCCTATTCGCGCAAGCCCGACCTTCCCAAGGCGCTGGCCGAGATCAACAGCCTGATCAAGGACGAGCCTAACAACCCCTACTTCTATGAAGTGCTGGGGCAGATCTATGTGAGCATGGCCAAGCCGGAGCTGGGCGTGGTGGCGTTCCAGAAGAGCGTCGACCTGCTGCCGGACGCGTCGCAGCTGCGCGTGGCGCTGGCGGCGGCGCAGCTTGCGACGGAGCGGCCGCAACTCGCGCAGCCGGCGGTCGCGAACCTCAAGATCGCGCTCCAGCAGGACAGCGACGATCCGTTTGCCTGGTACGAGGCGGCACAGGGCTATTCGATGATGGGCAACGAATCGATGGCCAACCTGGCGACGGCGGAGCGCTATTTCTCGGTGGGCGCGATGGGGCCGGCGGTGCAGTTCGCCGCGCGGGCCCGCCACGGTCTGACGCAAGGCTCCCCCGACTGGCAACGCGCCAACGACATCGTGGCCATCGCGATGCCGATCGCCAAGCAGCAACAGCAATAGGCCGCGAAGGGGCGCAATGGACAAGGTACAGTTGAAGATCGCGGCGCTCGGCGCGCTGGGCGGCGCGGCGTTGTCGGTGATGATCGTGTTCGCGAGCGCGGCGCTGGGTGCGTTCCCGGTGAATGGCGAACAGGTGCGCAACTACCTGATGGCGCATCCGACCATCATGCTCGACATGATGACCAAGGTGCAGCTCCAGCAGGCGGCGGACGCGGACAAAGCGCAGAACGATATTGTCGCGAAGCTGGGCCAGAAAGCGCTGCTCGATCCCAAGGTCGCGTATGTCACCGGCCCGGCCGACGCCAAGAACACGCTGGTGGAGTTCTTCGACTACAACTGCGTGCATTGCCGCAACTCGCTGGCGGCGATGAAGAAGTACTATGCCGAACACAAGGGCGACACGCGCTTTGCGTTCGTCGACTTCCCGATCTTCGGCAACATGTCGGACGCGGCGGCGCGCGCGGCGATCGCGGCGCGCCGGCAGGGCGACAAGTACGTCGCATTCTCGTTCGCCCTGATGGATACGAAGGGCGCGATCACCTCGACCGACCAGATCATGGCGGCGGCGAAAGCGGCCGGGCTGGATATCCCGAAGCTGATCGCGGACATGAAGGACCCCGAGACCGACAAGACGATGGCGGCGGCGCACTTACTGGCCAAGCGGCTGAAGATCGACGGCACGCCGAGCTTCGTGGGCAATGGCCGCTTCCACGCGGGCGAAATGACCTATGAAGAGCTGCGCGACTTCATGGCGGGCAAGGACGTCTAGTCCGCGGTGCGGATGCCCGCGGGGCCGGTAACGGGAAGCGATCCGGCGCGGGTAAGATTGCGGCCGTTGAAGCGGAAGACTTCGATCTCGTTGTCGCCCATGCATTGCGCGACGAGCGCGGCGGCCGTCTTGTTCCACGCGGCGCCCTGGCACCAATGGCCGATGTGCGTTTCGGTGAGCAGCGTGAGCTTCGCGCCATTGACGCGATAAATCTTCAGCAGCCCGAAGTCGTGGAAGAACGGCGAGGTGCGCGGCTGGTTGGAGCCGTTCATCACGGTCACCGCGAGCAGCTTACCGTCACGCGAGAGCGCGAGGCCCTCGGGCGTAGGCCCGGCACTGATCGTATCGATGACACGCGGCGGCGGCGTGCGCAGATCGATCACACTGACCGTGGCGGCGTCGCCGGGACTGCCGCCGATGTTCGCGACATAGGCGAACTGGCCTGACGGGCTCATCACGATGCCATAGGGGCGGATGCCGGCGACGATGTCGTGGCCGGTGTAAGTGACTTTCTTGCCGTCGACGGACAGCACGCTGATCTTGTTGTCGCCGTCGCGGGTGACCAGCGCGGTTTTACCATCGGGCGAGAAGACGATGTGGCTGGGACCGGACTTGGCGTCGCCGAGATGGATCGTATCCAGCAGGCCGCTCCCGCCGAACACCGAAACGGTGCCCTCGGCGCGGTTTGCAACGAGGAATATCATGCGGTCCGGGCTGATGGATACGCCGGACGCGCCCTGCCCCGCATGCAGCGTGGCGACGACCTTGCGCGATGCCAGGTCGATGATCGTGACGGTGTCGTTGGGAATGGTCTTGGAAGCATCGGTGGGATCAAGGCGGTTTGCGCCGGTTACGACAGCGAAGGATTCATCGGGCGCGATGGCGACGCTCTGCGGTGGGCCGATGACACTGGCGGGCGCTTCGACCGTGGCGACGATCTTCGGTGGGAAGACGTTGAGGTCGATGATGCTGGCGGTGTCCGGCGCGGGATGCGGGTTCACGACCGTCGCGCCGTCTTTCAGCGAAACCTTGGCGTCGTTGGCCGAGACGGCGAGTTGGGCCAGTGCGGCGGTGGGCAGCACGGTCAGCAGGATCGCAAGGCAGGCGCGGCGGATCATGCGGCGCACGATGATGGAACGGCGCGGACTGTCAATGCGCGAGCGACAGACACGCAGCGCCGATGGCGATGGTGGTCACGGCAGCGATGCGGCGTGGCGTCAGCGGCTCGCCCATGAAGACCCGGGCAATGACGGCGGCGAAAAGAATACTGGTTTCGCGCAACGCAGAGACTGCGCCCATCGGGCTGATCGCCATAGCCAGGATAACGATGCCGTAAGCGACGGCCGATACCGCGCCGCCGCCGATGGCACGCAAGGTCTGCCGGTCGAAGGACTGGATCGGAAAGTGACGCCTGAGCCCAAGATAGATAAGCGGCATCGGCACGCCCTGCGCGATGAACGACCAGGCGGCGTAGGACTCCGCGCGCCCAGCAAGACGCGCACCGCTGCCGTCCGCCAGGCTGTAGCCTGCGATGAAGACGCCGGCGGCGATGGCGGCGAGAACCGAGCCGAGATGCCGGCGGTCGACGCCGCGTGCCGAGGCGAAGATGCCGGCGGAGACGAGAAAGACTCCCAGCAGCGCGAGCGGCGGGAGGTGCTCGTGCGCGAACAGCACGGCGCCCAGCGTAACGAGCAGTGGCGAGGCGCCGCGGGCTATCGGGTAGATCTGGCCGAAATCACCCTCGCGATAGGCGCGCACCAGGAAGAAGCAATAGCCGATCTGGAGCACGGCGGAGAGCGCGATGTAGGGCCAGCTCGCGGCCGCCGGAAGTGGCAAGGCGATGGCAAACGGCACGGCGACGGCCGCCGACGTCATCGACATGATGACGATCCCGCGCAGGCGGTCGAGGCTGGAACGCAAGGCCGCGTTCCATCCAGCGTGCAGGACAGCGGCGCCCAGCACGAGTGCGATGACGACGGGCGTCAAATGAGGCCGGTCATCGGACTCGAGGGATCGCCGTAGTTCTTCTTCGGCATGCGGCCGGCGAGATACGCCTCGCGGCCTGCTTCTACGGCGAGCTTCATGGCGCGGGCCATCCGCACCGGGTCCTTCGCGTGCGCGATGCCGGTGTTGGAGATGACCGCGTCGCAGCCAAGTTCCATCGCCACCGCGGCATCGGACGCCGTGCCGATGCCGGCGTCGACGATCACCGGGACCTTGGCGCTCTCGATGATGAGACGGATGTTCACCGTCGCCTGGATGCCCATGCCGGAGCCGATGGGCGACGCCAGCGGCATGATCGCCACCGCGCCCATGTCCTCCAGGCGCTGCGCCATCAGCGGATCGTCGCTGCAATAGACCATCACCTTGAAGCCGTCTTTGGTCAGCATCTCGGTCGCGCGCAGGGTCTCGATCATGTCGGGGTAGAGAAGCTTCTTCTCGCCCAGCACTTCGAGCTTCACGAGATCCCAGCCGCCGGCTTCGCGCGCGAGGCGCAGGGTGCGGACCGCATCCTCGCCGGTGAAGCAGCCGGCAGTGTTGGGAAGGTAGGTGACCTTCCTGGGATCGATGAAGTCGACCAGCCTGGGCTGGCTGGGGTCGGTCAGGTTCACGCGGCGCACGGCGACGGTGACGATCTCCGCGCCGCTGGCTTCCAGGGCGCGGGCGTTGTCTTCGTAGTTCTGGTACTTGCCGGTGCCGATGATGAGGCGGGACTTGTAGGTCTTGCCCGCGATGACGAAGGGCTTGTCTTCGACGGCTGTGGTGACGGGTGCATTGCCGCCGCCAATGAAGTGAACGACCTCGTAACGGTCGCCGTCGAGTACCATGACGCTGTCATAGGTCGATCGCGGCACGATCTCGAGGTTGCGCTCGACCGCAATCTTCTTCGGGTCGAGGCCGAGCTCCGCCAGCATGCCGCGAATGCTGAGGTTGCCGGAAAAGTGTCGCGGTTCGCCGTTGACGATGACGTTGAGTGACATTGGCTTCCTCTCCCTACGCCGGTGCTAACCGGATCAGGTTCAAAGGGACCCGGCGGTGCCGGTCTCAGCCCTCGCGGGCGCCCCTGGGATTGATGACGTCGTTTGGCCGCTCACGCTCACGCGTACGCTCCGGTGATATACCCCCCTCCCCCTCGCCGATAAACCCCGGGTTTCCGTGGGGCCGACATGCGACTATAAGGGGCGAATCCAGCCCCCTTCTGGAGTTCCTTTGGCAAAGTCCGCCAGTAAAAACAAAGTCTTGCCGATCTACGTGCTGAACGGGCCGACCCTCAATCTGCTGGGGACCCGCGAGCCGGAGATCTATGGCCATGCCACCCTTCCGCAGATCGGGAAGATGGTGGCGGCACGGGCCAAGACTCACGGTCTGAGCGTTGTCTTCCGGCAATCCAACCGCGAGGGGGAATTGGTCGACTGGATCCAGGAAGCGCGCGTGAAAGGATGCGGCGTCATCCTGAACGGGGCGGCGTACACGCACACCTCGATCGCGATCCACGACGCACTGAAGACGCTGGGCAAGCCGATCATTGAAGTGCATCTCTCCAACCCGCATGCGCGCGAGAAATTCCGCCATCGCTCCTATGTGAGCCTGGTGGCGACCGGCGTGATCGCGGGTCTGAAGGAACAGGGTTATCTCGCTGCCGTCGATGCGATGGCGGTTCTGGTTAAAGGTCAGTCATGAGCAAGGACACGAAGCCGGCGAACGGCAGGAGCGGCGGACTCGTGGACGCGGGCGCGATCCGCGAGCTGGCGGAGCTGCTGAAGGAAACCGGTCTCACCGAAATCGAGATCGAGCACAATGGCGCGCGTCTGCGCGTGAGCAAGCAGGCCGGCGGCGCCATCATGGCGGCGGCTCCGGTTGCGGCCGCTCCTGCGGCGGCGTCGCCCGCTGCTCCCGCGAAGCCGGCCGGTCCCAATCCGGGCGCGGTGCCTTCGCCGATGGTGGGCACGGTGTATCTGTCGCCGGAGCCGGGTGCCAAGGCGTTCATCAGCGTCGGCCAGACGGTCAAGGAGGGCGACACGCTGCTCATCGTGGAAGCGATGAAGACGATGAATCCGATCACCGCGCCGAGGGGCGGTACGGTCAGCGAAATTTGCGTCAACGACGCGAGCCCGGTCGAGTTCGGTCAGACCCTCTGCATCATCAATTGAGATGTTCGAAAAGGTCCTCATAGCCAATCGCGGCGAGATCGCGCTTCGCATCATTCGCGCCTGCCGCGAGATGGGAATCTCGACCGTCGCGGTGCATTCGACGGCGGACTCCACCGCGATGCATGTGCGCATGGCGGACGAGAGCGTATGCATCGGGCCGCCGGCGATCGCGCAAAGCTACCTGAACATCCCCTCGATCATCGCGGCGTGCGAGATCACCGGCGCGGAAGCGATCCATCCGGGCTACGGCTTCCTGTCGGAGAACGCGCGCTTCGCGGAGATCGTGAAGGAGCACGGCATCACCTTCATCGGCCCGACGCCCGAGCACATCCGTATGATGGGCGACAAGATCACGGCCATCCAGGCGGTGAAGGCGGTCGGCATCCCGACGGTGCCCGGCTCCGGCGGCGCGGTGGAAGACAAGGACGCGGCCGAGGTCGCGGCGAAGATCGGCTATCCGGTTCTGATCAAGGCCACCGCCGGAGGCGGCGGGCGCGGCATGCGGGTGGCGCAGAGCGCGGCCGACCTGACACTGGCGCTGTCGACGGCCCGCGCCGAAGCGAAAAGCGCCTTCGGCAATGACCAGGTCTACATGGAGAAATATCTCCAGAAGCCCCGGCACATCGAAATCCAGGTACTGGCGGACGCGACCGGCCAGGTGATCCACCTGGGCGAGCGCGACTGCTCGCTCCAGCGGCGGCATCAGAAGGTCTGGGAAGAAGCCGGCTCCCCTGCCCTCAACGCGCAGCAGCGCGACGACATCGGCCGCGTGGTGACCAAGGCGCTCAGCAAGCTCGGCTATCTCGGCGCCGGCACCATCGAATTCCTGTTCGAGGACGGCGAGTTCTATTTCATCGAGATGAATACCCGCTTGCAGGTGGAGCATCCGGTGACGGAGGCGATCACCGGCATCGACATCGTGCGCGAGCAGATCCGCATCGCGGCGGGCGGCGCACTGGAGATGCACCAGAGCGACGTGGTGTTCAGCGGCCACGCCATCGAATGCCGCATCAACGCGGAGAACCCGTTCACCTTCCAGCCGTCGCCGGGCACCATCACGCAGTTCCACGCGCCGGGCGGGCTGGGCGTGCGCTTCGACAGCGCGATCTACAACGGCTATCGCATCTCGCCCTACTACGACAGCATGGCCGGCAAGCTGATCGTGCATGCGCGCAACCGCAACGAATGCCTGCTACGCCTGCGCCGCGCGCTCGACGAGCTGGTGGTGGGCGGCATCGAGACGACCATCCCGCTGTTCCAGCAACTCGTCCGCGAGAAGGACATCATCGACGGCGAGTACAACATCCACTGGCTAGAGCAGTATCTCGCGCGCACCAAGGCCGAGAAGAAGTAGATGAGCGGCGAACGCCGCCCGCCTGCCCTTCTCAACTTTGCCATCGTCGACCTGCCACGCGCGGCGTTCGTCGAACGCATGCGTTTCCACTTGGATCGGTGGCCGGCGATCATCTACAGCATGACCAGCACATCTAACGATTGGCAGACCTTCTTCGCCGAGAACGGAGAGCTGTATGGCTTCAATCGGGGCGTTCAGATGTTCGTCTTCGAAGCTGGCTCGGACCGATCCGCTTACGTATGCAACATCGCTGATGGTTGGCACAGCTTGATCTGGAATGTTGCGCGGGAGGGACACAGTGCCGTCTATTTTCGAACGACGATGCTGGCGTCAGTTCCGTTTGGGGTCCATGAAATGGAAGTGTGGAGTAAGGGGGAAGTGTCGCGTCACGTCCGGTCTCTACAAGAAGAACGTGGCTGGCAATTTCTGAACAACGGCACACCGCTCAATTTCGAACGTACCGAGGATTTCCGGAGGCGCCGAATCAAAGACCGATTCAATCTCTCGCACATCGAAGCCTATTGCCCCGAGTTTGGGATCAGATTGAACGACGTATACTCATGTCCGGGCGCCGGAACGCTCTTCCAAACAGCGCCCATCAATTCTTATCATTAGCAGCTACTGCGAGTACGGCACTGCGGGCACGGCGCAGGTGTCGACGCGTTCGGCTTTCAGGCCGATGAAACTGCCCTGCCAGCATTCGTTGAACACCGAGCACCAGCAGGCGCGCGCGAGCAGGCGTCGTTCGGCGACGGCCTTCTTGAGAATCTGATAGGTTCGGTCGTTCTTGTCGGTCTTCACGAGGCGGAAGAACTCGCGCATTTCGCCGGCGCGGATGACCGATTGCGCGATGGTGCCGGTCGTCCAGCTCCCGATCTGGGGCTGGTTGACGATGACCGGCCGCGGCTTCTTCGGATCAAAGCCGCAGCATCTGGCCAACAGCTCGGCGGACGATTTGACCGGCTTGCCGTCAAGTTGGGTCTCGAAGGTCTGAACGATGGCCGGGCCGACGCCCGCGTTCGACACGTCGAAGCGCATCACCTCCGTGCCGTCAGGCAGGCCGTCGCTGGTATCGATCTGGAGGAAGGGCCAGGATGCCGCCGCGACCATCTTATTGTTGGCGTCCATCGTGCCGATGGCGACCCAGAGCGACACGGCAGAGATGAAGAGCGCCGCGCCGGTGGCGACATATTCGAGCCAGTGGCGGCGGTGGTG
>Ga0070666_10000610_pt1 | contig 21505 bp, 9 predicted proteins | sample KBSS23metaG_FD_64677 | JGI IMG/M metagenome (GOLD analysis project Ga0070666, IMG submission 64677) | Switchgrass rhizosphere microbial communities from Kellogg Biological Station, Michigan, USA - KBS S2-3 metaG | ecosystem: Host-associated > Plants > Roots > Rhizosphere > Soil ... | reverse complement strand
ACCGCCTTCAGGTCGTCGCCGGCCCGCACGCCGCCGATGTCCACCGCCTGGACCACGCAGTCGGCCCGGCGCAGGCTGTCGAGCATCTTCTCGAGCACGCTGCCGGCCCGGGTGTTGCCGTATCGCTTGTCGGAATCGATGTTCCAGACGTCGCCGACGATCGAGTGGGTATCCATGTCGGCCACCTCGTCGACGTCGGAGACGCCGGTCGCCACCGTGCTGTCGAACCCCTCGGAGAGGAGCAGCACGTACTTGCGGCCGCGCACGGCCGCCAGGACGTCGGCGAAGGCGGCGAGGGCGCGGGTGAACTGCTCCATGTCCCGCTGGCTGGAGGTGCGCGCGTAGCGGTCCATCGGGGTGGCGATCGGGTTGAGCCCGTCGGGGATCTGCACGGCGTCGCTCGCGCCGTTGTTCTGCGCGGCCTGGTCGGCGGCCTCGGCGAGGATCCCCTTGAATTCGTGACCGCCGTCGCCGCCGCCCCCCAGCATCAAGGGGTCGCCGGCGATCTGCACGCCGGAGGCGCGCACCTGCACGGGATCGAGCCGGTCGATGGCGTCCTCGACCAGCTTGCGATCGGAGGTGAAGCCGAGCAGGAGCTGCGGCCCCTTGGAGGGGAAGTAGGCGGCCACCCCCACCAGGTCGGCCGGGTGGAAGGTGCCGTGGAGGAGCTCCTTGGCGGCCTGCCGGGCCTTGGTCATCGACGGCGGCGAGGAGAAGCCCATGTCGAACATCAGAAGGAACTTGCGGCGGGCGCTCAGCGGCAGCCGGGGGGCCTGCGCGGCCGCTCCCCGGGCGTTGGCCGGGATCGCGGCGAGGTCGACGACCTCGAAACCGGTGACCGGCTGCGGGGAGCGCCCCTCGTAGACCTCGAAGTCGGCGGCGGTGAGCCCGCGCACCGGCTTGCCGTCCCGCACCACCTGGACCGGCACCTCGACGGCGACGATGTCGGTGGACTCGGAGAACCGCCGCTCGGCGGCGGCCGCCGGCGCGGCGAGCACCAGCGACAGGGCCAGGATGGCCGGGAATCGAACAGCCCTGGATCTGGAGATCGGAAAAAACACCATGGTCTCCCCTTCTTGCCCTCGCTTGATCTTAAGCCCCATTGGATCGAACCTCGCAGCGGAAAGTTCCCTCTGAAGAGAGAAACGACCGCGGGGATCTCACCCCCTCGCGCCGCGAGAGGGTGCGGGGACCACGAACCGGAGCTCGCTCGCCGCGCCACTCACCGAGAGCCGGAGCGTGTACTCCCCCGGCTTGAGGTCGGCGGGGAGGCGGAGGGTGGCCACCGCCCGGTCCGGCGCCCCGTCCGCGCCGGCCTTGCGGTCGACGATCTCCAGGGGGCCGGCGGGGATCTCCCGGCCGCCGGGGGCGATCACCGTGGCCTCCCCCTTCCAGGGGGGCTCGCCGAGGCCGTGGCCGGAGACCACCAGCCGCGCTTCGCGGCCGGCCGCCAGGGACGGATGGAGCGACGGGACGAACGGCTGGTTGCGCAGCAGGAATGGGTACGGCAGGGACGGCGGGTTCCCCTCGCGGAGCTGCTCGCGCACGGTCAGCCAGCGGTCCCCCGGCGGCTCGGGGACCATCGGCGGCAGCAGGAGGGGCGCCGTGGCCCCGGCCGCGGGCACGTGAACGGCGGCCACCTTGAGGCCGGAGAGGCCGTTGGCGGCGTTGCGCACCAGCACCCGCAGGGAGTAGTCGCCGGGCAGGAGGTCGAGATGGCCGAAGAACTTGACCCCTCCCTTGCGCACCTGCGCGCCTGCCTTGGCGAGGTCGAGGACCACCGTCTGGGTGAAGAAATCGTGCACCGCCCCCCCCTCGTCGAGGGCGTAGGCGTAGACCTCCACCGGCAGGGCGGCCGGCTGCGGGCCGGCGAGCAGGGTCTCGCCGCCGATCTCGACCACCACCGGCACGTAGGCCTTCTCCCCCCCGGCGCCGGGGGCGCCCCCGGAGGGCCGGAAGGGGACGGCGAGCACCGAGGTGGCGACGGCGTCGGTCTCCTCGCCGCTCATCACCTGGTTGGCGGCGGCGAGGAGCTTCTCGATCGGGTCCTGCTCGGCGTAAGGCTTCGGCAGGTAGTAGCCCGGCCGGTGGACCAGCCGGGCGCCGCGCACCGGCTTCTCCATCTCCACCCGCAGGCGGTGGAAATCCCCCTCCAGGCCGGAGCGCTCGGGCTGGACCGCCAGCACGTAGGTGACGCTGGTGCGCTGGAGCATCTGGCCCATGGCGACCCCGAGATCGTTGTAGCTCTCGTAGAGCTCGCCGCCGGTTCCACGGGCCATCATCAGCAGGCTCTCGTTGCCCCCCAGCCGCGGCGCCCCCTGGTCGGCGCCGGCCCGCACGCCGCCGATGTTCACCGCCTGGATGGAGCAGTCGGCGCGGCGGAACTCCTCGAGCATCCGCTCGACGGCGTTGGCGACCTCGGTCAGCCCGTAGCGCTCCTCGGGGTTGGTCCGCCACCCCTCGCCGTCGAGGGACTGCCGGGTGATCTCGCGCTGCTGCTCGGCGTCGAGGGTTCCCTGCAGGATGGAGGCGTCGAACCCCTCGGAGAGGAAGACCAGGTACTTGCGCCCCTCCACCACCGCCATCTGCCGCGCCAGGTCGGCGAACGACTTCGAGAAGGTGACCACGCGGGCCTTGAGGGCGGTGCGGTCGGCCTGCTCGACCGACTGGGTGATCGCCTCGATCCGCATCAGGATCCCGGGGTCGGCGACCTCCGAGAGCGGATCGCGGGTGACCCGCGGGGCCGAGCCGGCGGCGGCGTTGTCGACCCCGAGGACCTCCTGGAGGACCAGCCGCAGGGGGTCGGCCGAGCTCGCCGTCAGGTCGTAGAGCCCGAGGCTGCCGAGGGCGCTCTCGATCTGCCGCCGGTCGGAGGTGAAGCCGAGCACGAGCTGCGGGCCCTTGGAGGCGCTGTACGTGGCCACCGCCACCAGGTCGGTGGGGTGGAGGCCGGAGAGCAGGCCGGCCGCCGCCCGGCGGGCCCGCACGATCGCCCTGGGCTCCGAGAAGGCGAGGTCGAACAGCAGCAGGAAGTGGCGGCGGGCCGCCGAGGGGACGGTCGAGGCCCGGCCGGCGGCGGTCGACGCCAGGTCGAGCACCTCGAAACCGGTGACCGGCAGCCGTCGCCGCCCCTCCCAGACCTGGAAGTCGCCGGCCTGGAGGCCGCGCACGGGCTCGCCGTCGCGCACCACCTGGACCGGCACGTCCACCGAGAGCACCTGGGCGGAGCCCGAGAAGGACGGCGCCGCGGGCGGGGCCGCCGTCTGTCCCTGGCCGGCGGCCACCGCGCCGGACGTCAGCCCGAGGGCGAGAGCGCCCGCCCGGATGCCTCGTGCCCACCGCATGGCGTCAGCGGCCTCCGCGCGCCCCCGCGCCCGCCACCGCGAAGCCGGCCGTGCTGGTCTCCGACTTGCCCGACCCGTCGGTCACGGTGACCCGCAGGGTGTAGTCCCCCGGCGGCAGGCTGGGGGGCCGGAAGGTGGCCACCATCCGGGTCGGCCTGGCGCCCGCGCCGGGCTCCTTCTCGCCGACTTGGAGGAGAGCGCCGGGGATCTCCTTGCCGTCGGCGCCCAGGACCTTCGCCTCCGCCTTCCAGTCCCCCGCGCCCAGGTTGTACCCCTGGAGGATGACGCGGACGTCCTGTCCCGCGGCGAGCGCCGGGCGGACCGTCGGCACGTACGGCTGCTCCTTCAGCAGGAAGAGATAGGGCGGCTCCCCCTGCCCCTCCTTCTTGGCCTGCCGCAGGTTGACCCAGCGGGCCGGATTGGCGTCGGGGAAGATGGCCGGCAGCAGCGATGGCGCCCCCTGGGAGAAGGCCGGCACGGTCAGCTCGGTGACCCGCAGGCTGGAGAGCCCGGTGGTGCCGTTGCGGACCAGGGTGCGGAGCGAGTACTTGCCGGGGGGCAGCTCGAGATTGCCGAAGAACTTCATGCCGGCCTGGCGCAGCACCGGCTCGGTCTTGGTGAGGTCGAGCCCGAACATCTGGGTGATGAAATCCTGCACGCCGCCGCTCTGGTCGAGGGCGTAGATGTAGATCTCGACCGGCAGCCGGGCGTCCTGCTTGCCGGCGAGCAGGGTCGGGCCGTCCACCTCGACCACCACCGGCACGTTGGCCCGGTCGTTGGCGCCGGCGAAGGGGGCGGCGAGCACCGAGGCGATGATGCCGCCGCTGCCGTCCTGCCCCATGACGTCGCTGGCCGCCTCCAGCAGGCGCTGCAACGGCTGCTGCTCCTTGAACGGGCGCGGGGCGTAGTAGCCCGGCCGGTAGACCACCCGGGCGCCGCGCGGAGCGTTCTTCAGCTCCACCCGCAGCTTGCGGTAGGTGCCGTCCTGCTTGAGGTCGTCGGGCTGGAAGGCCAGCACGTAGGTGACGCCGGTGCGGCGGAGCATCTGCCCCATGGCGGACGAGAGGTCGTTGGCGTTCTCGTAGAGCTCGCCGCCGGTACTCTTGGCCATGTTGAACAGCGCCTCCCGGCCGCTGCCGCGGTGCCCGGCGATGTCGGCGCCGGCGCGCAGGCCGCCGATGTCGACCGCCTGGATCACGCAGTCGGCGCGGCGGAACTCCTCGAGCATCTTCTCGACCGCGTTCTGCGAGCGGGTGTCGCCGAACTGGGCGTCCGAGCCGGTGCCGCCGGTGGAGGAGAGGATGCGGGAGTCGTCCCCGTAGTCGAGCCGCGGCGACGAGCCGTCGTCCTGGCTGGGGGCCGAGCCGGAGCCGGCGCCGGTGGCGTTGAGCCGGCCGGAGACCAGCGAGCTGTCATACCCCTCGGAGAGGTAGACCACGTACTTGCGCCCCTCGACCTCCCCCATCAGCCGGGCGAGGTCGCTGAACGAACGGGTGAGGTTCATCACCATCTGCGTCTGGGCGGAACGCTCGGCGCGGTCGGTCTGGGTGGCGAAGGTGTTGAGGGTATCGACCAGTGCCGAGTCCTTGCCCCCCTGGACCTCGTCGGCGAGCTTGCCGCCGCCGCCCACGACGGGGCCGCGGGTGTCGGCCTGGTGCTGGGCCTGGGCGAGCACCAGGCGCAGGGGATCGGCGGCGCGGTCGACCAGCTTGGGCAGCCCCAGGGTGTCGAGCGCGGTGGCGATCTGCTTGCGGTCCGGGGTGAAGCCGAGCACGAGCTGCGGGCCCTGGAGCGAGCTGTAGGTGGCCACCGCCACCAGGTCGGTCGGATGCAGGCTGTCGACCACCTTCTGGGCGGCCAGGCGGGCCTTGACGATCGACTTCGGCTCGGAGAACGAGAGGTCGAACATCATCAGGAAGTGCCGCCGGGCCGCCACCGGGATCTGCGCCGCGACCTGCCCCGTGGGCGCGGGGGCGGCGAGGTCGAGCACCTCGAAGCCGATGAGGTTGACCTTCTTGCGGCCGTCGTACACCTCGAAATCGGCGGCCTTCAGGCCGCGGACCGGCTCGCCATCCTTGATCACCTGGACGGGAACCTCGATGGCGACGACGTTGGTCGACTCCGAGAAGGTCCGCTGGGCGGCGGCGGGACCGGGGGGCAGCCCCAGGCCGGCGATCCCGAGCAGGGCGGCGAACGCTTGAGCACGGCGATGGCGTTTCATTCCTCGTCTCGTCCTTTCAGCCCTCGGTTGAAGCTCCATCTCCTCGACAACAGAAAAGAATGGCAAAAGAGAAATCCCCTTCAAAATAGCACTATTGCGCGCCCGCGATCACGAAGGGCGCGCTGCTGGCGCCCACCGGGCCGCCGGCGCCGGAGAGGGTGATCCGCAGCAGGTACTCCCCGGGCGGCAGCTTCGGCGGCCGGAAGGCGGCGATCAGGCGGTCCGGCCCGCCGGCCGTCGCGGCCTCGCGCTGGAGCACCCGCACCTGGCCGGCGGCGACCTCCTTGCCGTCCGGCGTCAGCACCTGGGCCGCGGCCTTGAGGTCCCCGGCCCCGAGGTCGTATCCCACCAGGGCCATCGGCGCTTCCTTGCCCTCGGCGAGCACCGGCCGGGAGGAGGGGACGAAAGGCTGCTGGCGGGCCATGAAGGGGTAGGCGGCCTGCACCAGGGCGCCGCGCGGAGCCTCGCGCACCACCATCCAGCGGCTCGCCGCCGGGTCGGGGAACAGCGGCGGGAGCAGCGCCGCCCCCTTGCCGAAGGCGGGCACGGTCAGCGGGGTCACGCGCAGGCTGTAGGCGCCGGAGGCGCCGTTGCGCACCAGGGTCCGCACCGAGTACTCCCCGGGCGGCAGCTCCAGGTGGCCGAAGAAGCGCAGCCCCCCCTGGCGCAGCGCCGGCCCGGCCTTGGCGAGATCGAGGCCGAGCGACTGGAAGAGGTAGTCCTGGATGCCGCCGCCGGCGTCGAGGGCGTAGGCGTAGACCTCGACCGGCAGGGAGCCCCCCGCCGGCGCGCCATTCCCCAGCAAGGCGGGGCCGTCGGCCTCGATCAGCACCGGCACGTAGGCGCGCTCCCCCTCCGTCCGGAAGGGGGCCGCCAGCACCGCCCCCCCCACCGCTCCCGCCTCCGCTCCCCCCATCAGCCGGGCGGAGGCGTCGAACAGGCGCTCCAGGGGGTTGAGCTGGCCGAAGGGCTTGGGCGCGTAGTAGCCGGCCCGGTGGGCGACCTGGGTGCCGCGCGGCGCGTTCTTCAGCTCCACCTTCAGCTTGTGGTAGGAGCCCGGCGGCGCGGGCTCCGGCTGCACCGCCAGGACGTAGGTGACGCTGGTGCGGTCGAGCAGGCCGGTCATCGCCGCGGAGAGGTCGTTGGAGCGCTCGAACAGCTCGCCGCCGGTCCCCCGGGCCATGGCCAGGAGGGTGTCCTTCCCCTTCCCCTGGGCGGGCTCGCCCCCGGCCTGCAGCCCTCCGACGTCCACCGCCTGGATCACGCAGTCGGCGCGGCGGAACTCCTCCAGCATGCGCTCCAGGCCGTTGAGCGACTCGGTGCTGCCGAAGCTCTCCTGGGAGTCGGAGAGATAGACGTCCTGGTTGGCGCGGTCCTGCCGGATCGCCTCCTGGCTCTGCAGGTCGGCGTCCAGGCCGATGCTCCCGGAGCTGGGAGCGCCGGCGGCCCGCGGGCCGCCGGTCAGCGTGGAGCTGTCGAACCCCTCGGAGAAGTAGACCACCTGCTTGCGCCCCGGCAGGCTCGCCAGCATGCGGGCGAGCTCGGCCTGGGAGCGGGTGAGGGCGGTCACCGCCGCCTTCTGGGCCGAGCGGTTGGACTCCCGCCCGAGGCTCTCCCGCTGGGAGCCGAGGGCGGCCAGCAGCTCGTCGTCCCCCTTCAGGACGGCCTCCGGGGAGCGCTCGGCGGCCTGCCCGGTGGCCTGCCCGGTGGCGCCGGAGCCGGCCGCCCGGGCCATCACCAGCCGCAGCGGGTCGGAGGCGGCGCGCTCGTCGCGCACCACCCCGAGCGAGTCGAGGGCGGCGTCCACCTGCCGGCGATCCGAGGTGAAGCCGAGGAGGATCTGCGGGCCCCGCTTGGCGCTGTAGGTGGCCACCCCCACCAGGTCCCCCGGCCGCAGCCCCTTGAGCACCAGGCCGCGGGCCGCCTCCCGCGCCGCCACCACCCCGCGGGGCTCGGAGAAGGCGAGATCGAAGAGGAGCAGGAACTGGCGGCGGCCGGCCAGCGGCGCGGCTCCCCGGGAGGATCCGGGGGCGGCCAGGTCGACCACGTGGAAGCCGGCGACGGGCAGCTTCCTGCGGCCTTCCCAGACCTCGAAGTCGGCGGCGGTCAGCCCCTTGACCGGCTGGCCGTCGCGCACCACCACGACGGGGATCTCGACCTCCACCACCTCGGTGGATCCGGAGAAGGTCTGGGCTCCCGAGGGGAGGGCGAGGGACAGCGAGGCCACGGCGGCCATCGCGGCGAATGGCCACGCCAGCGGCTTCGGATTCGGCATCGGACCCCTCCTCCGGGACCGGCGCGGCGCCGGCCCGGAAACGCCCCCACTTCGGGTTCACCAGATCAAAGACAGAACGACAGATCCCTGAACAAAAGAATAGAAGATCAGCGTATCACTTGGAAGGGCAGAGAATTCGTCTGCTTGTGACCGGTCGCCGGATCGGTGACCGCCACCCGGAGGACGTAGTCGCCGGCGCCGAGCCCCATGGTGTCGAAGGTGGCCACCAGCTTGTCGAGCCCCTGGATGCCGGTGGCGGTGCGCTCCACGTTGGCCAGCCGGCCGCCGGACGAGGTCTTGCCGTCCGCCGCCACCACCTCGGTCTGCACGGCCACCTCCCCCTTGCCCAGGTTGTAGGCCACCAGGCAGAGCCGGGCCGGCTTCTCGCCGCGCAGGACCGGCCGGGCGGAGGGGACGTAGGGCTCGCCGGAGACGGTGAACGGATAGACCACCGAGCCCTGGAGGGCGTTGCCGCCCGCCCCCTGCTCGCGGACCAGCACCCACTTCTGGCGCTCCTCCATGAAGAAGGGGGGGAGCAGGATGGGCTGCGCCTGGTCGTAGGAGGGGACCGACACCTGCAGCGACTGCACCCCGGTGCGCCCGGTCTGGGCGTTGCGCACCAGCACGCGCAGGTTGTAGGAGCCGGGCGGGAGGTCGAAATGGCCGTAGTACTTGATGCCGCCGTCGAGCAGGGCCTCGCGGTTCTTCCCCTTGGCGAGGTCGAGGGCGATCCGCTGGGTGAGGAAGTCGCGCATCTGCCCCTGGGGATCGCTGACGTAGACGTAGAGCTCGACGTCCAGCTTCTTGTCCGTATGCCCCGCGAGCAGGCTCTTCCCCCCCGCCTCGACGATCACCGGCAGGTAGGCCCGCTGCGGCGTGGCGCGGAAGGCGGCGGAGAGGACGCTGAGGTCGACCTCCCGCTTCGGCCGGGCGCTGGCGATGCCGTCGGAGGCGAGCAGGTTCTTCTCCAGCGCATCGAGCTGCTTGAAGGGGCGCGGGGCGTAGTAGCCGGCGCGGTGGCTCAGCCGGGCCCCGGCCGGCAGCTTGGCCTTGACCTTCAGCCGGTGGTAGGCGCCGTCGGTCTTGAGGTCGCCACGCTCGAAGGTCAGAAGGTAGGTGACGCTGGTGCGCTCGAGCACCCGGTCGAGCGGATCGCGCAGGTTGTTGGCGTCCTTGAACAGCTCGCCGCCGGTCTCGTTGGCCATCACGAACAGGGCCTCCTGACCGCTCGGGCGGGAGGCCTGGTCGGCGCCGGCCCGCAGGCCGCCGATGTCGACCGCCTGGATCACGCAGTCGGCGCGGCGGAACTCGTCGAGCATCCGGTTGATCTCGGTCTGCAGGCCGGTGTTGCCGTAGCGCTGGTCGTTGTCGACCTTCCAGATCTCGCCGAACATGGCGCTGACGTTGTCGTCCTCGGCCTCCTGGTCGGTGGTGCGGCGGCCGAGCAGGAGCCGGCTGTCGAACCCCTCGGAGAAGAAGAGGATCTGCTTGCGCCCCTGCACCGAGTTGAGGGCCTTGGCCACGTCGCTCAGGGAGCGCGAGTAGCCGGTGATGCGGCTCACCTCGTAGGAGCGGTCGCTGCGCGCGGAAGCGAAGGCGATCCCCTGGAGGTACTCGTAGATCATCTGCTCCCGGTCCCCCTTGAGGTCCAGGTTGTGCTGCCCCTGGGCCGCGCCCGCGCCCCCCTGGAGGTCGACGGTGGAGTCGAACTGCGTGCTGGCCGGCGGCTCGAGCATGAAACGCAGGGGGTCGTTCTTGGCCTCGTCCAGGGCGCGCCGGTAGCCGAGGGTGTCGATCGCCCGCGCGAGCTGCGCCCGGTCGGGGGTGAAGGTGATGATCAGCTTGGGGCCGTTCTCCAGCGAGTAGGTGGCGACCGCCGCGAGGTCGTGGGAGCGCAGGCTGTGGAGCACGAAGTCGCGCGCCGCCATCCGCGCCTTGAGGATCGCGGTCGGCGAGGAGAACGAGAGGTCGAAGAGGAGCAGGAATCGGCGCCGGGCGGCCGGCGGCAGCTCGCGGACGACCGGGGCCGCCTCGCCGGCGGCGGGCTGCGCCTCCTCGAGCTTCTTGAGGTCGACGACCTCGAAGGAGGTGAGCTTCTGCTTCTGCCCGCCGTCGTAGACCTCGAAGTCGTCCGCGGTCAGCCCGCGAACCGGCTCGCCGTCGCGGCCGACGACGTTGACCGGCACCTCGACCGCCACCACCTGCGAGGAGCCCTCGAAGGTCGGCGTCTGGGCGGCGGCCACGGCGGGCGCGAGCAGGAGGAGACCGAGAGGGAGGGAACGGCGGAGAGCTTGGAACGCGAACATCATTGCCTCCTTGAAGCTGCTGCCGGGCCCCCCATGGTACTACCGAAAGGCCGGCGGCGGCTCACTGGCCCAGCATGCGGGCGTAGCGGAGGGCATCCTGGTTGGTGGCGTCCAGCTTGAGGGCGCGGCCGAGATAGTGCCGGGCCTTCTCCAGGTCGCCCGTGGCGAGATAGACCTTGACGAAGCCGAGGTGGACCTCGGGCAGCTCGCTGTCCAGCCGCAGCGCGCGCACCATGTAGTCGAGCGCCTTGTCGTTCTCCCCCCGGGAGAGCGCCATCTCCCCCTCGTAGACGAAGAAGAAGGGGTTGGAGGTGTTCTCCTGCTCCACCCGGGCCAGGAGCTGGTCGGCCTCGCCGCCGCGGCCGAGCTGCTGGAGGGCGCGGGCCATGTTGACCAGCAGGGTCGAGTTCTCCGGGCTGATCTGGAGCCCCCGCTGATAGGTCTCGATCGCCTTCTGCGGCTCCCCCGAGCGCGCCTGCACCACCCCCAGGTTGTTGATCGCCTTGTCGAAGCGGGGCGCGATGCGGGTGGCGACGGTCAACAGCTCGCGCGCCTTGGCCAGGTCGCCGCCGAGCAGCGCCTCGGCGCCGAGGTTGTTGTAGTAGTGGGCCGCCGCCGTCAGGTCGTCGATCGGGTTGAACTCCCGGTAGGCCTTCTGCCGGTAGGGGAGGAAGTCGAACGGCCGCAGCACGCCGTCGATGTACATGCCGGCGACGATGTGCCCCTGGCTGACCACCATGCCGTCGCGATGGTTCCACTTCTGGAGGTCGGTGACCTCGACATAGAAGGGGGTCAGCTTCAGCTCGCGCCCCACCCCCACGAACAGGTTGACGAAGGAGAGGCAGTTGCCCGAGCGGGTGCGGTAGGTCTCGATCGCGTTCTTGGTCGGGGCGAGGGAATACTGGAGATTCAGGCCGTCGAAGATGAACTCGTTGACCTGGTTGACCCGCCGCAGGTCGCTGGCCAGCCGGGGGAGCTTCTGGAGCTGGCCGCGGATCTCGTCGTCGATCTCGAAGGGGACCTCGACCCGGGCCGCCTCCTGGGCGCCGACCTCCTTGGTGTACTGCTGGCGCAGGAAGGAGGCCGAGTCGAAAGGCTGGTACTCGGCGCAGCCCACGGCGAGCAGGGCCGCCGAAAGGGACGCCGCGCGGAGAATGCTTCGCGTCATCGATTCTCGCATCATCGATTCTCAATATAGCAGGGGTTGTGCCATGGGGGCGGCCGCCCCCCATTCCCTGGGAAAGGAGGCTCGAAGGGGCGCGGACGCTCCAAGATCTTGGATCGTAGCCATTCAATCCCTTGGATCAAAGACCCCCTCGGGTCTAGCCCGCCGCCGGGGGTCTTGCCATAAACCGTTGCCTGATATAGGGTTGCGTCTCCAACGCGAGCCGGATTTCCAATGGCACCCCACTTGCTTGACCCAGGGTTGACCGTTGGCTAGAGTACGTTCCGGCCAACCTTCATTAGGTTCCAAGACTAGAAAGGGGGTGTTCCTCGGCACTGCACCTGAGATTCCTCTGCTTCGATGACTTTTTCATGAAGCCACCGCGGCCTCTCGCGGTGGGCTTACCAACCACCAAACGGGAGGTTTATTGAGATGAAGAGCATCAACCTTTGGGGACGGATCGTAGCCGTCGCTGCGTTGTTGCTTCTGGCTGTCGGCGGTACCGCCTTCGCCCAGTTGCAGACCGGCAACCTCTACGGCACCGTCACAGACGACAAGGGGGCGGCGCTCCCGGGCGTCACTGTGACCCTTACCGGTCAGAGTGCCCCTTCGGTCCAGGTGACGAACGCCCAGGGGCAGTTCCGTTTCCTGGGTCTCTCGCCCGCCAGCTACAGCCTCAAGGCTGAGCTCGAGGGCTTCTCGACCATCGATTACCCGAACATCACGATCAACATCGGCCGCAACACCTCGATCGAGGTGAAGCTCTCGCCGGCCGTCGAGGACGTCATCACCGTCACGGCGGAGAGCCCGCTGCTGGACGAGCGCCGGATTTCCACCGGCGCCACGGTCAGCCAGACCGAGCTCGAGAAGATCCCGACTTCGCGTGATCCTTGGGCGGTTCTCCAGACCACCCCGGGCGTGCTCACCGACCGTATCAACGTGGGCGGCAACGAGAGCGGCCAGCAGTCCAACTACATCGGACCCGGCTCCGGCGGCGATCAGGCCGTCTGGTCGGTGGACGGCGTGGTCATCACGGACATGGCGGCCCTCGGCTCCTCCCCGGCCTACTACGACTTCGACTCGTTCGAAGAGATGCAGGTCACCACGGGCGGCACCGACACGACGATCGCCACCGGCGGCGTGGTGCTCAACATGGTGACGAAGCGCGGCACCAACGAGTGGCGCGGTTCGGGCCGGTACTACGACACCGACAAGAAGTGGCAGTCGAACTCCAGCTTCAGCCGCAGCGATCTGGCCAGTGGTGGCCAGTGGAACGGCAACCGTCCGCAGACCACCTTCAAGCAGGGCAACCGCATCGTCAGCGTGCACGACTACGGCGCTGAGGTCGGCGGCCCGATCGTCAAGGACCGCCTCTGGGTGTGGGGCTCGTACGGCCGCCAGAAGGTCCAGCTGCTGACCATCGCCGACGTCAGCGACAAGACCGATCTCAAGACCTACAACGGCAAGCTGAACGCGCAGATCGCCGCCAGCAACTCGGCGACGGCCTTCGTGCTCAACTCCGACAAGACCAAGATCGGCCGCAACGCCGGCCCGACCCGTCCCCAGGAGACCACCTGGGACCAGGGCAAGTTCGGCCCGAGCCCGACCGCCTGGAAGGTTGAGGATACCCACATCTTCAGCTCGAACTTCTACCTGACCGGCCTGTACTCGCAGGTCAACGGCGGATTCCAGCTCGCCCCCGAGGGCGGCCTGGCGGTCGCGCCGTTCGAGGATTCCGGCGGCGTCTGGCACAACACCTTCCTCCTCAACACCACCCTGCGTCCGCAGAAGCAGGCCAAGCTCGACGCCTCCAACTTCTTCAACACGGGGAGCCTCTCCCACGAGCTGAAGTTCGGCGCCGGCTACCGCAAGGCCGAGGTGACCTCGCTGACCCGCTGGGGCGGCGCCGGTCCGGTCCTCGACGCTGCCTTCTGGATCTCGGGCCAGAACCTTCTCCTCCTCGCTCGCGACGCCGGTCCGTCGGTGCAGAACGTCTACAAGAACGGCTACCTCCAGGACACGCTGACCGTGGGCAACCTCACGGCCAACGTCGGCCTGCGGTACGACGTCCAGGACGGCACCAACCTGGCTCGCTCGCTGGGGGCCAACCCCGTCCTGCCGTCCGTCCTCCCGGCCGTCTCCGTGTCGGAGAGCGACATCGGCTTCCAGTGGAAGAGCCTTACCCCCCGCCTCGGCGTGACCTACGCCCTCGGCTCGGAGCGTAAGACCCTTCTGCGCGCCAGCTACTCGCGCTTCGCGGATCAGCTCGGTTCCGGCCTCGCCTCCTGGCTGAACCCGCTGGGCACGGTCAGCTACGCCTACTTCGACACCAACGCTCGCGGTGGCGTCATCACCCCGGCGCAGATCGGCGCGTTCTACGGGTACAGCGGCAACGTCAACCCGGACAACGGCCTTCTGCTCCAGTCGAACGCCGTCAGCTCGCACTTCTCGGCTCCCAAGACGGACGAGATCCTCCTGGGTCTCGAGCACGCCCTGCTGCCGGAGTTCGTCGTCGGTCTCGACCTGACCTACCGCCACTACTTCGACATCGCGGAGTCGCAGCGGCTGGTCTTCCAGGGTGACGCCCTCTCGGGCGCCAACCTGACCAACGTCGGCCGCGTCAACCAGCGGTCCGATTACATCCACTGCGGCACCACCGGCGCGCCGGCCTGCCCCTCGGGCAACCTGCCGAACGGTCAGCCGTACGTCGCCGACCTGTGGGTCCTCCGTCCGGATCTCAGCACCCGGAACGGCGGCTACCTCCGCAACGGCGATGCCGAGCAGGAGTACAAGGGCGCTTCGCTGGTCTTCAACAAGCGTCTCGCCAACCGCTGGATGCTGCGCGGCAACGTCACCTACTCCGATTGGACCTGGAGCAAGGTGCCGTCGTCGTTCCACATCGACCCCACTCCGACGCTGAACGGCGGCAACCGCGAGGGTGATCCGGTCCTCCAGGGCTCGGGCACCGCTTCGGGCGCCAAGGCCGGCGTCTACATCAACAGCAAGTGGGCTTACAGCGTCAACGGCCTTTACCAGATCGCGCCGGACCGCCCGTGGGGCTTCAACGTCGCGCTCAACCTGAACGGCCGCCAGGGTTACCCGGTCCCGTACTACCGTCGCGTCGTCCTGCCTGGCAACATGCAGAGCGTCTACGAGTACGTGTCGGTGACCTCGCGTCCGGACTCGTTCCGGAACGACAACATCAGCATCGTCGACGCCCGCGTGGAGAAGGAGTTCAACTTCAGCGACGTCGGCCTGACCGTCGGTGTGGACTGCTTCAACGTCCTCAACGAGGCCTTCGTCCAGCAGCGCCAGCACCGGCTCGGTCTCGCGACGTCCAACTACGTCACCGAGATCACCAGCCCGCGGATCTTCCGCGTTGGCGCTCGCCTGAGCTTCCGTTGATCCGGTAACCCGGAATCGATCGAAGCGAGCCGCCGGGGGGCGACCCCCGGCGGTTTTTTTTGCCCGCCGTTCGGAATATGCTTCCCGCGCACACGGTTTGCATCCGGGGGTCCGGCGCCGCCTTTTGTCCGCCGTCCCCCGTCCCCATGAACTCAAAAGGAGACACGATCATGCTCCCTCGCAGTGCCAAACTGGTTGTCTTGCTGATGATGGTCCTGGTGGTCGCCGGCGTCCCCGTCTGGGGTCAGTCGTGGGCGGGCAAGGGGCGGCTCCAGGGCATGGTCAAGGATGAGAGCGGCAAGCCCGTCGAGGGCGCCACGATCACCCTCCGCAACACCACCGGCCAGGTCGACCCCAAGGCCGACGGCCCCAAGCCGGTCACCACCGACAAGAACGGCAAGTGGTCGATCCTCGGCCTCACCGGCGGCTCCTGGGGGGTCCTCATCCAGAAGCAGGGATACATGGACTCCGAGGGCCAGGTGAAGGTCAACGAGTACGCCATCGCCCAGCCGTTCACCGTCACCCTCAAGGTCCCGCCCAAGGAGGTCATCCAGCAGGCCCAGCAGAACACCGCCGCCGTCGAGGCCAAGGGCGCGCTCGAGCGGGGGAACGCCCTGCTCCAGGCGGGCAAGTACGCCGAGGCCCGGGCCGCCTATGAAGAGGGCATGAACAAGCTGGACGAGAAGGAGCGCGCGCCGCTGCTGACCCAGGTGAACCTCGCCGTCGCCGACTCCTACTACAAGGAGGGCAAGACCGACCAGGCGATCGAAACCCTGAAGAAGACGCTGGCGGTCAACCCGAACGACCAGGACACCCTGAAGCTGATCGTCAGCCTGCTGGCCGCCGCCGGCCGGGAGGAAGAGGCGAAGACCTACATGGCGAAGCTCCCCCAGGGGACGCAGATCGACCCCGCCATCAGCCTCAACGTCGGCATCAAGGCCTTCAACGCCGGCAAGATGGACGCCGCGCTCAAGGAGTTCAACGACGTCATCGCCAACAACCCGAACCTGCCCGAGGCCTACTACTACCGGGCCATGGTCTACCTCGGCAAGCAGCAGAACAAGGAAGCCAAGGCCGACCTCCAGAAGCTCCTGCAGCTCGATCCGAACAACAAGTTCGCCAACGACGCCAAGGACTTCCTGAAGGAGCTCAAGTAGTCGTCTCCCCGCTCGCCCGCCCATGCGACGCTCCCCGCTGCCGGCGCTCTCCGCGGCCCTGATCATCCTGGCCGCCGGGATCGCCGGCTGCGGCGGGGACCGCGCCGCTGACACCGTCCCCTCCCGCGAGGGGGCGGACGTCCTCCTGGTCACCATCGACACCCTGCGGGCCGACGCCGTCGGCTTCGCCGGCAACCGCCGGGTCGAGACCCCCACGCTCGACCGCCTGGCCGCCGCCGGCCGGGTGTTCGACGACGCCCACGCCCACAACGTGGTGACCCTCCCCTCGCACACCAACATCCTGACCGGCCTCTACCCCTACCAGCACGGGGTGCGCGACAACAGCGGCTTCGCCCTGTCGCCCAAGGTCCCCACCCTGGCGACCCTGCTCAAGCGGGCCGGCTACGCGACCGGCGCCTTCGTGGGCGCCTTCCCCCTGGACGCCCGCTACGGCCTGAACCAGGGGTTCGACGTCTACGACGACCACTTCCCCCGCGGCTCGAACCCCGATGCCTTCGTGGTGGCCGAGCGGCGGGGGGACCAGGTGATCGCCGCCGCCCGCTCCTGGTGGGACGGCCACAAGGGGAAGCGCCGCTTCCTCTGGGTCCATCTCTACGACCCGCACGCCGCCTACGATCCGCCCGCGCCGTTCGCCGGCCGCTACCGGGACAACCCCTACCTCGGCGAGGTGGCCGCCACCGACTCCTTCCTGGCACCGCTGCTCGCCCCCCTGCTCGACGGGCGGGAGCCGCCGGCGCTGGTGGTCGTCACCTCCGACCATGGCGAGTCGCTCGGCGAGCACGGCGAGCTGACCCACGGCCTGTTCGCCTACGAGGCCACGCTCAAGGTGCCGCTGGTGGTCTGGGGCCCCGGGGTCTCCCCCCGCCGGGACGGCCGCCCGGCGCGGCACGTGGACATCGTCCCCACGGTGCTCTCCTTCCTGCGGCTGGAGACCCCCGCCGGGCTCCCCGGGCGGTCGCTGCTGGCCCCTCCCGGGGAGCGGACCGCGAGCTACTTCGAATCGCTCAGCACCGCCCTCAACCGCGGCTGGGCCCCCCTGCGCGGCCTGCTGCGGGAGGACCACAAGCTCGTCGACCTCCCGGTCCCCGAGCTCTACGACCTCCCCAAGGACCCGAAGGAGGAGAAGAACCTCTACGCGGACGACCGCCGGACGGCCCACGCCCTGCGCGAGGCGCTGCCGCGGGAGTCCTCCTGGCCGCCGCCCAAGGGCGCCGTCTCCCCCGAGGAGGAGGCGCGGCTGCGCAGCCTGGGATATTCAGCGGGGTCGACGGGCTCGGGCCCCACGAAGACCTCCTTCACCGCCGCCGACGATCCCAAGAACCTGGTGGGGGTCGACCGCAAGATCCACGACGTGATCGACGCCTACTCCCGCGGGGACTACGAGCGTTCGGCGGCGCTGGCCCGGCAGGTGATCGCCGAGCGGCCGGACCTGCCGGAGGTCTACGAGGACCTGGCCCTGGCCCTCCAGCAGCTCGAGCGGCCGGAGGCGGCGATCGCCGCCCTCCAGGACGCCCTGCGGCGGGGGCTGGACCGGGAGTCGCTCCGCCGCCAGCTCGGGCTCGCCCTGGCCGAGGCCGGCCGGCCGGAGGAGGCGGTCGCCGCGCTCCAGCCTCTCGCCAGCTCTACTGCCCGCGGCGGCGCCGACGCCGCCACCCTGAACGCCCTGGGGATCGCCCTCTCGGACGCCGGCCGGCACGGCGACGCCGTCGCCGTGCTGCAGAAGGCCACCGAGCGCTTCCCCGGCGATCCCAAGGGGTTCGAGAACCTCGGCATCGTCGCCCTGCGGATGGACCAGCCGGAGGCCGCCCGAGCCCAGCTCCGCCGCGCCCTGGCGCTCAACCCCGGCCTGCCGATCTCCTGGAACACCCTGGGGGTGGCCCTCTACCGCCTGGAGGGCCCGGCCGCGGCCCTCGACGCCTGGGAGCGCTCGGTGACGCTCGATCCCAGGCAATATGACGCCCTGTTCAACATCGGCCTGGTGGCCGCGCAGGCGGGGCGTCCCGCCCAGGCGCGGCAGGCCCTCACCCGCTTCGTGGAGACCGCGCCGCCGGCCCGCTTCGGCGAGGACATCCGGAAGGCCCGCCAGCTCCTGGCCCAGCTCCCGTCATGAACCGAACCACGAACCGAAAGACGCTCGCCTTCTTTCTCCCGCTCCTCCTCCTGGCCGCCACCGCCTGCCGACGCGGCGGCGGGGCGGGCTCCGCCGGCACCTTTCCCCAGGCGCCGGTGATCCTGATCTCGATCGACACCCTGCGCTCGGACCACCTGCCGGCCTACGGCTACAAGGCCGTGGAGACGCCGGCGATCGACGGCCTGGCCCGGGACGGGATGGTCTACGAGCGGGCCTACAGCCACACGCCGCTGACCCTCCCCTCGCACGTCTCCATGCTCACCGGCCGCCTGCCTACCGAGCACGGGGTGCGCGACAACGTGGGCTATCAATACGACGCCGGCCGCTTCCCCCACCTGGGGGCGGTGCTCCACGGGGCGGGCTATGCCACGGGGGCCGCGGTCTCCTCCTACGTGCTGCGGCCGGAGACCGGCCTGAGCCAGGGGTTCGACCTCTACGACGCCGGAATCCCGGTCCACTTCAACGACTCGCTGGGGCTCTCGCAGCGCCCGGGCGGCCAGACCGCCGACGCCGCCCTGGCCTGGGTCAAGACGGTGAAGGACCGGCCGTTCTTCCTCTTCCTCCACCTCTACGAGCCCCACACGCCCTACGCGCCCCCCGAGCCGTTCGCCAGCCGCTACGCCGGCCGCCCCTACGACGGGGAGATCGCCACCGCCGACTCGATCGTGGGGCGGGTGCTCGGGGAGCTGAAGGAGCTGGGGATCTACGACCGCGCCGTGGTCCTGCTGCTCTCGGACCACGGCGAGGGGCTGGGGGACCATGGCGAGCAGGACCACGGGATCTTCCTCTACCGCGAGGCGATCCAGGTCCCCATGCTGCTCAAGCTGCCGGGGGGCCGGCTGGCCGGTTCCCGGGTGGCCCAGCCGGCGCAGATCGTGGACGTCTTCCCCACCCTGCTGTCGCTGGTGGGGGTGGGGCTCCCCCAGGAGACGGCGGGGGCCTTCCCCGGCCGCTCGCTGCTCGACCTGCGGGACCCCAAGGCGCCGCCGCGCGACCTCTACGCGGAGACCTTCTACCCCCGGCTGCACTTCGGCTGGAGCGAGCTGACCTCGCTGATCCGCGACCGCTTCCACTACATCCAGGCGCCGTCGCCGGAGCTGTACGACCTGGCCGCCGACCCGGGGGAGCGCGCGGACGTGCTGGCCCGCGAGCGCCGGGCCTACGCCGCCCTGCGCGGCTCGCTCCAGGGGATGCAGCGCCCCCTCCAGGCGCCGGGGGCGGTCGATCCGGAGACCGCCCGCAAGCTGGCCGCCCTCGGCTACGCCGCCGGCCCGGCGCGGACCGGCCCGGGGGAGGCGCTGCCCGATCCCAAGACCCGCATCGCCACCCTCCAGGACTTCGGCCTCGCCACCAATCTGTTCACGCAGGGGAAGTACGCCGAGGCGGTGCCGGCCTTCCGGCGGCTGCTGGCGGCCACCCCGAAGATGGCGGACGCCTGGGAGAACCTCGCCCAGTCGCTGGAGAAGCTCGGCCGCGACGGCGAGGCCCTGGAGGCATACCAGCAGGCGCTGGACGCCTCGGGGGGCGCCTCCTTCGTGGCGGTCGCCACCGGCGCCCTGCTGCTGAAGATGGGCCGGCTGGACGACGCCCAGGCCCACGCCGAGCTGGGGCTCAAGGGGAGCCCGGCGATGGCCAACAGCCTGCTCGCCCAGATCGCCCTCGCCCGCGACCGGCCGGCGGAGGCCGAGAAGGCGGCGCGGGCCGCCCTCGCCTCCCCCGGCTCCCGGATCGCGCCGCTGATGACGCTCGCCGAGGTCTTCCAGAAGCAGAACCGGCTGGAGGAGGCGCTCGGCTACGCCGACCAGGCGGCCGCCGAGGTCGCCCGCACGGGCGCGGCCGGCCAGGGGTACCTCGGCCTCCACTGGGTGCGCGGGGACCTGCTCGCCCGGCTCGGCCGCAACGCCGAGGCGGAGAAGGAGCTCCTGGAGGAGATCCGCGAGTTCCCGGCCAACACCCGGGCCTACTCCAGCCTCTCGGTGCTCTACGCTTCCGAGGGGCGGGCCCAGGAGGCGGTGGGCGCCCTGCAGCGGATGGTGGAGGCGAACGGCTCGCCGGCCGCCTACGCCGAGGCGGTGAAGACCCTGCGCGTCCTCGGCGATCCCCAGGGGGCCGCGGACCTGCTGCGGCACGCCCTCGCCGTGCACCCCGACAGCAAGGAGCTGCGGGCCCTGGGATAGGCTCGGGAAGAGCCGGCCCCAGGAATTTGTTTCCCCACCGAAGAACCTTTTGGCCCGGAGCTCGAGATGATGAAAAAGACCCTCGCCCTGATGTCTCTTTTCCTGCCTTCCGCGATGTGGGCCCAGGCCCCCGCCCCGACCGCCCCGAAGGCCGCGGCGCCGGCTCCTCCCAAGGCGGCTGCCCAGGCTCCGGCCTCCCCCCTGGAGTCGTTCGCCCAGGAGATCCTCCGCCAGGCCCGGTCCGACAAGGCCGGGGCGCTCGCCAGGCTCAAGGCGCTCGCCGCCGACCCGGCCACCACCCAGCCCCAGCTCTCGCTGATCGGCGCCCTCTATGTGCAGCTCGACCAGCCGCAGGAGGCCCTGGCGGTGCTGAAGCCGCTGGCGGACAGCAACGAGGCCGAGCCGGCCGTGCTCTACAACGCCGGCCGCGCCTCGCTGATCCTCGGCCAGGTGGACGAGGGGCGGATCTACCTCACACGCTCGCTGCTCAAGGAGCCCAACTCCCCCGCCGCCCGCGACCTCGGCATGCTGACCGCCCGCGACGGGCGCGTGGTGGAGGCCTACTCGATGCTCCGCCCCTGGGCCCTGCAAAATCCCTCGGACGGCGACGCGCGGCTGATGGCGGCCAACCTCGCCGTGCAGCTCGAGCGCGCCGACGACGCCGCCCAGCTCCTCGCCGGGCTGCCGGAGAACGATCCGGCGATCCGGCTGCTCAACGGCAAGGTGAAGATCCTCAAGAAGGACGGTCCCGGCGCGGTCGCCCTGCTCCAGCCGCTGCTCGCCAACCACCCGCAGGGGATGGAGCTCGAGGTGCGGCGCTCGCTGGCCGAGGCGAACCTGCTGGCCGGCAAGCCGGCCGAGGCGATCAAGCTGATCGACGGGAAGGCCGAGGGACACCCGTCGCTGGTGCTGCTGCTCGCCCGCGCCCAGCGCCAGGCCGGCAATGCCGCGGCGGCCGCCGCCACCCTCAAGCCGCTGGCCGACAAGCTGCCGGAGAACGCCGATACGATCGGCGATCCGCGGCCGGCCGCCGGCATCGCTCTGGAGTACGCCTCCCTGCTGGCCGACTCCGGCCACGCCGCCGAGGCGATCCCCTTCTACCAGAAGGCGACCCGCTACGTGCCGCGCAACCCGGAGGCCTGGAAGTCGCTCTCCCGCGCCCTCGACGCCGCCGGCCGCAAGGCCGAGGCCCAGCAGGCGCTGGCCCAGGCGGCGGAGGCGGCCAAGCCCCCCGTCCGCCCCGCTCCGGGAGCCCCCGGGCAGGGGACGGCGCAGCAGGCCGGCGGCGCTCCGCCGCCCGCCG
>Ga0070666_10000609_pt1 | contig 21522 bp, 15 predicted proteins | sample KBSS23metaG_FD_64677 | JGI IMG/M metagenome (GOLD analysis project Ga0070666, IMG submission 64677) | Switchgrass rhizosphere microbial communities from Kellogg Biological Station, Michigan, USA - KBS S2-3 metaG | ecosystem: Host-associated > Plants > Roots > Rhizosphere > Soil ... | reverse complement strand
ATCTTTTGCCGATTCCGATCTTGGACGGCGGACACCTGCTGTATTACCTTATCGAGCTGGTCAAGGGCAGTCCGCTGAGCGAGCGCACCCTGATCGCCGGACAATACGTCGGCATGGGGTTGCTCGCCGCGTTGATGAGCCTGGCGTTTTACAACGATATCCTGCGCTTGGTTGCGGGCTGACAAGAATTACAATCCGGCTCCGCGGGCGTTTTCGCGGGGATGATAAAAACTAAATTTTGGAACCCGACGATGAAACGTATCGCCGCACTTGTTCTGCTTGCCTGTCTGACCGCCCGCGCCCACGCCTTCGAGCCGTTCGTCGCCTCCGACATCCGCATCGACGGTCTGCAGCGCATCTCCGCCGGCACCGTGTTCACCTATCTGCCTGTCGAAAAAGGCGATCGCATAACCGAAGAGCGCATGCAGCAGGCGATTCGCGCGCTGTACAAGACCGGCTTCTTCGTCGATGTGCAGGTCGCGCGGCAGAACGACATCCTCGTCATCTCCGTGAAGGAGCGCCCGGCGATTTCGAAGATCCAGATCAAGGGCAACAAGGATCTGAAAACCGAAGACCTGCTCAAAGGTTTGAAGCAGATCGGCCTTGCCGAAGGCGAACCGTTCGACCGCCTCTCGCTCGACCGCGTCACCCAGGAACTCACGCGCCAGTACTACAACCGCGGCAAGTACAACGTCACGGTCGAGCCGAAGGTGATCAACCTCGACCGCAACCGTATCGAGCTGTCGATCAATATCTCCGAAGGCAAGGTGTCGAAGATCAAGCAGATCAACGTCGTCGGCAACCATGCGTTCTCGGAAGACCAGATCCGCGATGATTTCGAGTCCGACACGACGAACTGGACCTCGTGGTATTCGAAGGACGACCAGTACTCGCGCGAAAAACTCTCCGGCGACCTGGAAAAGCTGAATTCGTTCTACCTCGATCGCGGCTTTGTCGATTTCAACATCGAATCCACGCAGGTGAGCATCAGCCCGGACAAGCGCGCGATGTACCTCACCGCGAATGTCACCGAAGGCGAGATCTACAAACTCGCCGCGATCAAGCTCACCGGCAATCTGGTGCTGACCGAAGAGGACATGAACAGGCTGGTCGTGATCAAGCCAGGTGAAGTGTTTTCGCGCCAGAAGCTGGAGAAATCCGCGCAGCAGATGACCGGTGTGCTCGCCAACATCGGCTATGCGTTCGCCCAGGTCACGCCGATTCCGACAGTGAACCGCGAAGCGCGCACCGTCGACATCAATTTCTTCGTCAATCCCGGCAAGCGCGTCTACGTGCGCACGATCGCATTCAAGGGCAATCACACCACGCAGGACGAAGTGCTGCGTCGCGAGATGCGCCAGCTCGAAGGCGCCTGGTATTCGCAGGCCGCGATCGACCGCTCCAAGGTGCGTCTGCAGAGGCTGGGCTATTTCAAGAAAGTCGAGATCACGACTCCCAAGGTGCCGGGTACGGACGATCAGGTCGATGTGGCCGTGAACGTCGAAGAAACTTCCTCCGGTGCGTTCACGTTCGGCGTCGGCTATTCGCAGGTGTATGGCCTGGTGCTCAGCACCTCAGTGTCGCAGAACAACTTCCTCGGCACCGGCGACCGCGCTTCGGTGACGATTTCCAAGAGCGACTTCGTCACGCGCTACGCGCTGTCGTATTTCCAGCCGTACCTGACGACCAGCGGCATCGGCCTCGGTTACGATTTGACCTATTCCAAGCTCGACCAGCAACAGGCGAACCTGGCGAATTACCTCAGCAACACCGGCGCGTTCTCGACGTATATCGGCGTACCGATCACCGAAAACGACACGGTGAATTTCCAGCTCGGCGTGAGCAAGACGCAGATCCTGACCGGCTACAAGGTGGCGCAGACCGACGCCAACGGCCTCCCGATTCTCGACTCCAACGGCAATAAGATCTTCTCCGACTACTACTACTCGCCGGGACCGATCGTCGACTACATCAAGCGCATCGATCACAACACGTTCCACGAATGGTCGATTACGACGTCCTGGGCACACGACACGCGCAACAAGTACTTCAATCCGACGCACGGTTCGCTGCAGCAGTTTTCGGCGGAGGTCGCGCTGCCCGGTTCGACTGTGGAGTACTACAAACTCATCTACAAGTACGCACAGTACGTTCCGATCACGCACGGAGTCACCTTCTTAGGCTCGGCCACGGTTGGCTATGGCAACACCTACCGCGACGCCGATGGCATCGACCCGGTAACCGGCACGCCCCTCAAGGTCAGCGGCCTGCCCTTCTTCGAAAACTTCTATGCCGGCGGCGTCTCCGACGTGCGCAGTTTCCGCGACAACACGCTGGGCCCCTACGCGCTCGCGCCGGGCTGCGCGACGCTATCGAACGTCTACTGCCGCCAGCCGCTCGGCGGCAATCTGAAGACCTCGGCTTCGTTCGAGCTGATCTTCCCGACCCCATTCGTCAAGGACGAAACCGCGACGCGCCTGTCCTGGTACCTCGACGTCGGCAACGTGTTCAACAAGAACAACACCTCGCTTGGCGACGGCTTGTACAACAACAACAGCTTCTCCTGGGATGAATTGCGCGCGTCGACGGGCATTTCCCTGCATTGGCAGGCGCCGGTCGGCCCGATCGTCATCAATCTCGGCCGGCCGATTCGCAAGAAGCCGGGCGATATCGGCGAAACCTTGCAGTTCAACTTCGGCACCACGTTCTAAAGCCGTATAAAAACCTGCTGCGCTCGCTCGCGACGGTTTTTGTCACGGCTTTCCCCTCCGTGAGGGTGTGCAAAATGGGCCCTTTGCGTATGATTCGGGCCAGGGTTGTCGGAGAGGGTTGCGCGTGAATTCGAGCGCGGGCAGATGGTGGGGTTTCAGCGCGCTGGTGCTGCTGTTCGCGTTTGCCCTACCCGCTTTTGCCCAGGGCGGCGCCGGCGGCAAGATCGGCTACGTCGACATCAAGCGCCTGGTCGACAACGCGCCGCAAATGCTCGACAGCCGCGCCAAGCTGCAACAGGAATTCGGACCGCGCGACAGCGCACTGAAAGCCGACGAGGCAAAGTTGGCCGGCTTGCAGCAGAAATACGACCGTGACGGCTCGATCATGTCGAAACCGGACGCCGAGGCGCTGAAGCGCCAGATCGATACCCTCGATCGCGCGAACAAACGCACGCGCGAAACCCTGCGGGCCGAACTGAACACGCGAGCCACCGCCGAGCGCGACCGCATCTGGGCGCAGATCAATGACAACGTGATCGAGTACGCGCGCGCACAAGGATTCGATCTGATCGTGCCGAGCCCGGTCGTCTATGCCAGCGCGCGCATCGATATTACCGACGCGGTACTCGACAAATTGCGCCAGAACAAGCCGGCGGCCCAGCCATGAAGCCGCCCGAGCAGCATTCTTTGGCTGCGCTGGCCGAACGTTTCGGCCTGGAACTGCGTGGCGACGGCGGACAGCGCATCGCCGGCATCGGCACTCTCGGCGCCGCCGGTCCGGAGCAATTGAGTTTTCTCGCCAATCCGCAATATCGCGCGCAGCTCGCCGATTCGCGCGCGGGCGCGGTGGTGCTGCGCGCGGGCGACGCCGCAGAACACCGCGGCAACAGCCTGATCGCGAGCGATCCGTACGTCGCGTTCGCCAGGATCGCGGCATTGTTCGACCACACGCCGGCGCCGGCGCCGGGCATTCATCCGAGCGCTGTCGTCGGCGCTGGCGCACGCATCGCGGACGGGGCCAGCATCGGCCCGCTGTGCGCGATCGCCGCCGACGCTGTCATCGAGGACGGTGCCGTGCTCGGGCCGCATTGCGTGATCGGCGAGCGTTGCATAGTCGGCGCGCAGTCGCGCCTGGTCGCGCGCGTGACGCTCGTGCGCGACGTGACGCTCGGCAAACGCGTTCTCGCGCATCCCGGAGCGGTGATCGGTGCCGACGGCTTCGGCCTCGCGTTCGACCGCAGCGCAGCCGATCACGGTGGCTGGATCAAGGTGCCGCAGCTCGGCGGCGTGCGCATCGGCGACGATTGCGAGATCGGTGCGAACACGACCATCGACCGCGGCGCGATCGAGGACACCGTGCTCGAAGAAGACGTGCGCCTCGACAACCAGATCCAGATCGCGCACAACGTGACGATCGGCGCCCATACCGCCATGGCCGGCTGCGCGGCGGTCGCCGGCAGTGCGAAGATCGGGCGCTACTGCCTGATCGGCGGCGGCGCTGGCATACTGGGTCATCTGAGCATCGCCGATCGTGTGACGATCACCGCGCGTGCGCTCGTCACCCACTCGATCCATGGCGCCGGCGAATACTCCTCGGGTGTGCCGATCCAGGAGAGCCGGCAGTGGCGGCGCAATGCGGCGCGCTTCAAGCATCTGGACGAACTCGCGCGGCGCATACAAGCATTGGAAAAAAAGGACACGAAATCATGAGTGAAACCCCAGCCGTCACCACTCCGGTGGATATCGAACGCATCCAAGCGATGCTGCCGCACCGATATCCGTTCCTGCTGGTGGATCGCGTAATCGAATACGTCCCCGGCAAGAGCCTGCGCGCGCTCAAGAACGTCAGCGTCAACGAGCCGTTCTTCCAGGGCCACTTCCCGGGCCACCCGGTGATGCCCGGTGTGCTGATCGTCGAGGCGCTGGCGCAGGCCTCGGGTCTGCTTGTGTTTCTGTCGACGCCGAAGCACGAAAAGCAGCCCATGTATTACCTGGTAAAGATCGACAAGGCGAAATTCGTGCAGGTCGTCGCGCCCGGCGACCAGCTGATCCTGGAAGTTGAACTCAAGCGCATGCTGCGCGGCATGGGTCAGTTCGAGTGCCGTGCGCTCGTCGACGGCAAGGTCGTCGCCTCCACCGAGCTGCTCTGCGCGGCGCGCGCCGACCCATGATTCATCCCACTGCACAGATCGATGCGGGCGCGCAGCTCGCCGCCAACGTCAGCGTCGGTGCGTACAGCGTGATCGGCGCCGACGTGCAGGTCGGCGACGGCACCAGCATCGGTCCGCACGTCGTGATCCAGGGACCGACGCGCATCGGCCGCGACAACCGCATTTTCCAGTTCGCCTCGGTCGGTGCCGACCCGCAGGACAAGAAGTTCCATGGCGAGCACAGCGAACTGATCATCGGCGACCGCAACACGATCCGCGAATTCACCACGCTGAACCGCGGCACCGGCGACGCCGGCGGCGCCACGCGCATCGGCAGCGACAACTGGATCATGGCTTACGCGCATATCGCCCACGATTGCATCGTCGGCAATCATACGATCTTCTCCAACAACGCCACGCTCGCCGGACACGTGGAAATCGGCGACTACGCGATCCTCTCGGGGTTTTCCGGCGTGCACCAGTTCTGCCGCATCGGCGAACACGCGTTCATCGGCATGGGCTGCCTGATCAACGGCGATGTGCCGCCGTTCGTGATCGTCGCCAACGAATACGGCCGGCCGCGCGGCATCAACACGGAAGGCCTCAAGCGCCGCGGCTTCACGCCCGAGCGCATCACCGCGATCAAGCGCGCCTACAAGACGCTGTACGTCTCACGCATACCGCTGGAGGAAGCGCGTGCGGAACTGGCACGCATCGCTACGCAGGAGCCGGATGTGCTGCGGATGTTGGAGTTCATCGAGCGCGGGCAGCGCGCCCTGATGAGATGACGACGGACGCAAGTCCGCTCTTCGTACTCGTCGCCGGTGAAGCGTCCGGCGATCTGCTCGGCGCCGATCTGATTGCCGGCTTGCGTGGGCGTTTTCCCAACGCGCGCATCCAGGGCATCGGCGGGCCGCGCATGGCCGCGGGCGGCATGGAAATCTGGCATTCCGCCGAGCGCCTGAGCGTGATGGGCTACGTCGAGGTGCTCAAGCATCTTCCGCGACTGCTGGCAATCCGGCGCGACGTATACAAACGCACGTTGCAGGCGCGGCCGACGGCGTTCATCGGCATCGACGCCCCCGATTTCAATCTTGGCCTGGAGCGCAAGCTAAAACCGAATGGCGTGCGCACCGCGCATTACGTCAGCCCCTCGGTGTGGGCATGGCGCGAGAATCGCGCCGCAAAAATCGGCGCCAGTGCCGATCGCGTGTTGTGCCTGTTTCCTATGGAGCCGCCGATCTACGCCCGCCACGGTGTCGCCGCGCAATTCGTCGGCCATCCACTCGCCGATGCATTCGCACTGGAACCGGACCAGGCGGCAGCGCGGCGCCTGCTTGGAATTCCAGCCGATGTTCCCGTGCTGGCACTGCTGCCCGGCAGCCGGCTCGGCGAGATCAGGCGACTGGGCAGTGATTTTCTCGAAGCCGCCGCGATCCTGAAACGGCAGATTCCGGACCTGCACATTGTCGCGCCGATGGCCAACGCAACCTGTCGTGCCGCTTTTGCGTCCCTTTGCCACGGGCGCGCCGACCTGCACCTCATCGATGGCGCTTCACACGATGCGATGATCGCCTCCGACGCCGTGCTGCTTGCATCAGGCACCGCCGCGCTCGAGGCAATGCTGGCCAAGCGGCCGATGGTCGTGGCCTACAGGATCGCGCCGCTGACGCACTGGATCGTAAAGACGTTTGGTCTGCTGCGCACCGACGTGTATTCGCTGCCGAACATCCTCGCGGGCCGCCGGATCGTGCCCGAGCTGATGCAGGACGACTGCAAGCCGGCGGCGCTCGCCGACGCGTTGCTGCCGCACCTGCGCGCACGCACGATCGCGCCTGAGCTGCTCGCCGAGTTCCGCCGCGTGCACGCAAGCTTGCGCGGCGATGCGCTGCACAATGCCGCAGCCGCAGTTGCCGATATGATTCGAGCATGACTGCATTGCTGCGTCGAGAGCGTCTTCTCATCGTCATCGCTGGACTCGCGTTTGCCGCGGTGCTGCTGCTCGGGCCGCTCAATGGCACACCGTGGAACGAGCGCTTGTTTGCGCTCGCCCTGATCTGCGACGCCGCGCTGCTGATTGCGTTCCTGTCGCGCCGCCCCGCCTTCGCGCTGGCCGTGCCGGCGATCATCTTCGGCTGCTTGCAGATCGCCGGCGCACTGAAATTCACCTACCTGACGACGCCGCTGCTCGCGCCGGACCTGTTCTACTTCCTCAACCGCGATCTGCTCGACGTCGCCACGCGCTATCCGAGCGTGATGATGGCGCTCGTCGGTGGCGCGGTTCTCATTCCGGGTCTGATGATTGCGGCCTGGAAACTCGACCGTCCGGTACTGTTTACGCATCTGTCGACGCCGTCGCGTCGCTGGCTGCAGCTTGCCGGCGCGCTCGTCAGCGTCGCGCTGCTGATCGTGATCGATTCGCCCGGCGGGCCCTTCGCCGATGTATTCGAAAAGGGCATGTGGGCGACGATGAACTCGAAGAATTACATCGTCGGCTTCTTTACCTCGTTCTACCAGATGGAAGTGAAAATCCCACAGCCGGCGGCGGATGCGGACGCGAGCCTGGTGTGGACGCAGCCGGCGACCGACAATCCGCCGAACTGCGGCGGTCACGCCTGTTCGGGTTCGCCGAAGCTGACCAGCCCGCAGGAACATCCGGACATCGTCTCGATACTCGAGGAAAGTACGTTCGATCCGACGCTGCTGAAGATCTGCACGATCCCGCAGTTCTGCAAGAAACGCATGTTCGAAGCTGACGGCCGCACGCGCGCGCACGGGCCGGCGACGATGCATGTCTGGGGCGGCGGCACATGGACCAGCGAATTCGCGCTGTTGACCGGACTCAACCACAACAGCTTCGGCGAAGCCGGCCTGTACGCGCCCTACAATCTTGCGCCGCGCGTCAGCTACACGCTGCCACGCGTGCTGCACGCGGCCGGCTACCGCGTGATCGCGATCTATCCGATGACCGGCGATTTCATCAATGCGCGCAATGCGTACAAGGCCTACGGCTTCGACAAATTCTACGACGGCCAGGATTTCGGACTGTCGTGGGAGTCCCCCGACAGCGACCTCGTGCAGGTGTTCGACCGCATCTATGCCGAGGAGAAAAAAACCATCGGCAAACAGCCATTGTTCGTGATGATGCTCACGCTGCGCCAGCACGGCCCGCATATGGATCCATTGAAGAAACAGCCGCCGCCCTTCGACAAGCCGCTGTTCCCGCAGCTGTGGAAACCCAAGGACCTCGACGAGTGGCTGAACCTGAATCTCGGCAATTATCTTTACCGCCTGTCCGGCTCGGACGTCGCGATCACGCATATCGAAAAAACCCTGCTCGACGGCAATCGCCCGGCGATCCTGTTCCACTTCGGCGATCATCAACCCTCGTTTGAAGGTGCGATCCGCACGCTTGAAAAAAACGTGCCTTCGGTAGTTCCCGATCCCAACTTCATCACCTATTACATGCTCAAAAGCAACTACAAACCGGCGCACGAATACGCCTATCCCACGCTCGACATCAGCTTTGCCGGCGCGCTGATGCTGGACATCGCCGGCGTGACGAAGGATGCTTTCTTCCAGGCCAATGCACTGATGCGCGAACGCTGCCGCGGCATGTACCTGGATTGCAAGGACAAGTCTCTGCTCGATTCCTACGACAATTATATTTTCGGACATCTGCGGGCCGTGCATGACTGAGCTGATTGCCGGCGTCGATGAAGCCGGCCGCGGCCCGCTGGCCGGACCGGTGGTCGTGGCCGCGGTAATCCTCGACCCCGCACGCCGCATCAACGGCCTGGACGATTCCAAGGTGCTCACGCCCGCGCGCCGCGAAGTGCTCGCAGCGCGCATCCGCGAACGCGCCATCGCATTCAGCGTCGTGGCGATCGACGTTCACGACATCGATCGCATCAATATCTTTCATGCAACGATGCTCGGCATGGCGCGCGCGCTCGCCGCGCTCGTCCCCGCGCCGACGCTGGCCCTGATCGACGGAAATCAGCTGCCGAAAAATCTGCCGTGTGCGGCGCGCGCCATTGTCGGCGGCGACGCCAGCGAACGTGCGATCAGCGCCGCGTCGATTATCGCCAAAGTAGCGCGTGACCAGATGATGTGCGAGCTTGACGCGCTGCATCCCGGCTACGGCTTTGCCAAACACAAAGGCTACGGCACCCCCGAGCATCTTGCCGCGCTGGAGCGCCACGGGCCATGTCCGCAGCATCGCACGAGTTTCATGCCGGTTCGGCAACTTGCACTAGCGTTGTAATCGTCGCTGCTGTTCTCTGAATTGAGGAATCAGGCCTCAATGGAGAAACGCGATGTCACCGTTACTTTCAGTTTCAGCCAGCCGCTCGCGGCATGAATATCACGCGCCAACTGCTTGTTTGCTCGTTGGCGGATTGCGGCTCACCCTCGGCGCGTTCGCACTCGCCATGGCGTCCGGCGCGCAGGCGTATATCGCGGTCGGCCCGCACGGGTCGTATGCGACGATCCAGGATGGCGTCAATCAGGCCATTGCTGTCGGCGGCGACGAGGTGCGCGTCGAGCTGAAATGCTTCGTGGGCTGTCCCTATGCCGAGAACGTCAGCATCAATACAGGAGTCTCGGTCCAGCTCAGCGGCGGCTGGGCGTCCGATTTTCAGAGCCAGATCTCGACGTTGGGAAGTCCGGTCACGGGCAGCGGCGGCGATGCACCGATCATGCGCGTTATCGCTCACGACTCTGCAATTGTGTCCGTCTCCCGGTTCAATCTCGACGGCAGCGGCAACGCTGCGGGAAATACCACGCGTGGCCTGCTCGTGGGGGCTCAGAACAACGCGAGCGTCGTTGTTGCCGACAACAGGATTTCCGGCAACTCGCTCAATACCATCACCGCCTTGCCGCCTGCCGGTGGCGCGGGCGTGGCTGTGCAGGCAACCGATTCGGCCTATATCTCCCTGGCCGGCAACACGATCCAATCGAACTATCTTTACGGCGCGGATAGTCAATCTGCCTATGGCGGCGGTGCGTTCGTGACCACCATCGGCAGTGGCCATGTCGACTTCGTCCTCAACACGGTTACCGGCAATTTCAGCAACAACACGGCCGGCGGCGCCTGTCGCGGCGGCGGCCTGTGGGCGGCGTCGCTGGACACCTCGAGCATGCAACTGCGAGGAAACACTTACTCCGGCAACGGACAATTTGCCTGCAACAACGGTGCGACCGGCGACGCGGCGGAAATCGATGCAACGAACACCGCGATTGTCCAGGTCTACGATGAAACCTGGACGAACAACAGCGTACCCAACGATCCCGGCGTCTACGAGGTCTTCATGCAGGCGGACGTCTCTTCGCAGATTCTGGCCCAGAACGGCCTGATAACGCACGGAACCTGGGGCGGACTGTTCGCCAACTCCATCGCGTCGGGGACCATCAACATCTCGAACTACACGATCGCCGACAATCCCGTGCTCGGCTACAACGGTTTCGGCGGCGGCACGCAGCTCTGGAACAGCGTGCTCTGGAACGATGGCACGGCCTACGCGTTGAACACCGGCGCGACCTTCGCGTATTGCCTCTACGCAGCCGACCCGGTTTTCATTGATGCGGCCAACGGCAACTATCGCCTGTCGGCAGGATCGCCAGCAATCAACACCGGCAGCAACTCGCCGACGGGCGGTTTGCGCACCTTTGATCTCGACGGCTCGCCGCGCCCATTCGGCAGCATCGCCGACATCGGCGCCTACGAATGGCGCCCTGATGCCAACGACCTGATCTTTGCCGATGGTTTCGAATGAGCGGCAGGCGGGGCGTTTGAACAACGCGCGTCCCCGTCAAGCCTTGTCCTCACCGTGATGCGCGGCTACCCTGCAAAGGTAGCTGCGCATCACCATGAATCCTGCCTTCGTCCATCTCCGCATCCACAGCGATTACTCGCTCGTCGATTCGACCATCCGCCTGCCCGACAAGCCTGAATACGGCGATCCGGCGAAGGCGTCGCGGCCGAATCTGGTCAGCCGTGCCGTCGAACTCGGTTTGCCGGCGCTGGCACTGACCGACGAGAGCAATCTGTTTGCGCTCGTGAAGTTCTACCGCGCCGCCGAGACGAACGGGATCAAGCCGATCGCCGGCGCGGACCTGTGGATTGCGAACGCGGCGGACCCGAGCCGGCCGACGCGCCTGACGCTGCTATGCCAGAACCGCACGGGTTACCTGCATTTGGCGCAGCTGATCTCGCGCAGCTTCACCGAAGGTCGCCACGGCGAGCACGCGCTCGTGGACCCGGCCTGGTTCGCCGGCCGCAGTGAAGGCCTGATCGCGCTGGCCGGACGCAGCAGTGACGTCGGTGCGCTGCTGCTTGCCGGCAAGCACGACGCCGCGCGCGAGCGCACGCTCGAGTGGCTCAAACTTTTCGACGAGCGCTGGTATTTCGAACTGACGCGCACGCGGCAAACCGACGAAGCACGCTATCTGGATGCCGCGCTGCACCTCGCCGCCGCCGCGGATTGCCCGGTCGTCGCAACGAATGACGTGCGTTTCCTCGCGCGCGAGGACTTCGAGGCCCACGAAGCGCGCGTGTGCATCCATCAGGGCCGGCTGCTCAACGATCCGAAGCGGCCGCACGATTACACGCCCGAACAATATCTGAAGTCGGCGCAGGAAATGGGTGCGTTATTCGCCGACATTCCCGAGGCGCTGGCAAATAGTATAGAAATTGCAAAACGCTGCAATCTGGAGCTTTCCTTCGGCAAATACTATCTGCCGGCATTTCCGGTGCCGGCGCGGGAAACCGAAGACACGTTCATCCACAATCTGGCGCGCGCCGGTTTGCAGACGCGTTTGGCCAAGCAGGGACTCGCCGGCGGATTCGCGCCCGAGGACTACGCGGGCCGGCTCGAACGCGAACTGGACGTCATCGTCAAGATGGGTTTTGCCGGCTACTTCCTGATCGTGGCCGATTTCATCAACTGGGCGAAGGATCACGGCATTCCGGTCGGCCCCGGGCGCGGTTCCGGCGCGGGTTCGGTCGTCGCCTGGAGCCTGGGCATCACCGATCTCGACCCGCTGCGCTATGGCCTGCTGTTCGAGCGCTTCCTCAACCCCGAACGCGTGTCGATGCCGGACTTCGACGTCGACTTCTGCATGGATCGCCGCGACGAGGTGATCGATTACGTCGCGCGCAAATATGGCCGCGACAAGGTCAGCCAGATCATCACCTACGGCACGATGGCGGCGAAAGCCGTGCTGCGCGATGCCGGCCGCGTGCTCGGCATGGGTTATGGCCAGGTCGATCAGCTCGCGAAACTGATCCCACTCAAGCCGACGGATCCGCTGACGCTCGATGATGCGCTGGGCTTCAGCGATCGCGCGCGCGAGGATTCCAGCCGCATCGTCGCCGACTTCCGCGCCAAGTACGAATCCGAGGACGACGTGCGCGAGCTCGTCGATCTCGCCCGCAGTCTCGAAGACCTGATCCGCAACGCCGGCAAACACGCCGGCGGGGTCGTGATCGCACCGAGCGCGCTGACTGACTTCGCTCCGCTCTATTCGGAAGGCGGCGGCGACGGCGTGGTCACGCAATTCGACAAGGACGATGTCGAAGCGGTCGGCCTGGTCAAGTTCGACTTCCTCGGCCTGCGCACGCTCACGATCATCGACTGGGCCGTGAAGGCGATCAATGTACACCGCGCCGCGATCGGCGAAGCACCACTCGATATCACCACGCTGCCGCTCGACGATGCAGCCGTGTATACCTTGCTGAAAAAAGCGCAGACCGTCGCCGTGTTCCAGCTCGAAGGCGGCGGCATGCAGCGCATGCTCAAGGACGCGAAACCCGACTGCTTCGAGGACATCATCGCGCTGGTATCGCTGTATCGTCCGGGTCCGATGGAGCTGATCCCGAGCTTCTGCGCGCGCAAGCAGGGCAAGGAGTCGGTCGAGTATCCCGATCCGCGCGTGCAACCCGTGTTGCGCGAGACCTACGGCATCATGGTCTATCAGGAACAGGTCATGCAGATGGCGCAGATCGTCGGCGGTTACACGCTCGGCGGCGCCGATCTGCTGCGCCGCGCGATGGGCAAGAAGATTCCGGCCGAGATGGCCAAGCACCGCGTGACGTTCCGCGATGGCGCGGTGAAGAACGGCGTGGATGCGCACAAGGCCGATGCGATCTTCGATCTCATGGAAAAATTCGCCGGCTACGGATTCAACAAGTCGCATGCCGCGGCGTACGCGCTCGTGTCGTATCAGACGGCGTGGCTGAAGACGCATTATCCGGCGCAGTTCATGGCTGCAGTGCTGTCCTCCGACATGGACAATACCGACAAGGTGGTCACGTTTCTCGGCGAAGCGCGCGCGCTGGGGCTTAACGTGCTGCCACCGGACGTCAACGCTTCGGCTTACATGTTCGACGCCGTCGATCTGAAGACGATCCGCTACGGACTCGGCGCGGTAAAAGGCGTCGGCCGCGGCGCCGTGGACAGCATCGCCGAGGCGCGCACGCGCAGCGCCGGGTTCCGCGATCTCGCCGATTTCTGCACACGCATCGATTCGCAGAAGCTCAACAAACGCGTGCTCGAAGCATTGATCCTCAGCGGCTCGATGGATGCGCTTGGCGTCAACCGCGCGAGCCTGATGGCGCAACTGCTCGAATGCCTGCGCGCGGCCGAACAACATGCGCGCGATGCGGCGGCCGGACAGAACGACATGTTCGGCGCGGCGAGCGCGACGCCGGCACCGGCGCTGAAATTGGTTACGGTCGCGGATTGGCCCGTCGAACAGCGGCTCGCCGGTGAACGCGACACGCTCGGCTACTATCTTTCCGGCCATCCGACCGCCGCCTGGCGCGAAGTGCTCGCGCAACTCGCGACCTGCCCGATCGGCGACATCGCGCAGAAGTACACGCCGCCGGCAAAGCCGCGTGGCGAGGATGAGGGCAATCGTTTCCGGCGGCAGCCCGAAACGAACTGGATCGCTGCCGGGCAGCTCGTCGATTTGCGCAAACGCGGCGACAGCCAGGCGTTCGTGCAACTGGAAGACTGGAGCGGGCGCATCGAAGTCAGCTTGTTCCGCGAGACGTTTTTCGAATTCCGCGAATTGCTCACGCGCGACGCAATTCTTGTCGTCGAGGGCGGACTCGCGTTCGACGAATTCGCCGGCGGTTTGCGCATTCGCGCACGCCGCGTGCTTACGCTCAACGACGCCTGCGAGCGCAGTGCGCGCCTGCTGCGCATAAAGCTCAACGGCGTCGACGCGAATTTCCCAGCCACCTTACGCGGCGCGCTCAGCGGTTTTCGCGGCGGCCAGACGCCGCTGCGGCTCATCTACGCCAACGCGACCGGCGGTGCCGACCTCGAACTTGGCCCGGAGTGGCATGTGCGCGCGACGGCGGACCTCAAGCGCGCGCTGGAGGCGCTGCCGGGCGTGCGCGGAGCGGAACTCGTGCTGGGCCGCCGCGAAGGGTGAGGTCGAGCGACCGCGCGATGCGTTGCAGCGCGGCGCGCGCGAGGCCAAACGCCCGCTCGACGCCAACACTCATCCGCTATACTTACGCCCTTTTGTGGGGAAACCCGCGCCGCCACTACGAATGAATCCGAACTTTCTCGATTTCGAACAGCCGATCGCCGAACTGGAAGGCAAGATCCAGGAGCTGCGTCACGCCAGCCATGGCCAGGCATTCAACATCGAGGACGAAGTCGGCAAGCTCAAGGACAAGCTCAAGCGCAGAACCGCGGATATTTTCAAGAATCTGACGCCGTGGCAGATCGCGCAGCTCGCGCGCCATCCCGCCCGGCCGTACACGCTCGACTATGTGCAAGCGATCTGCGAGGAATTCCATGAACTCGCCGGCGACCGCGCTTATGCCGACGACGCGGCGATCGTGGGTGGACTCGCGCGCATCAACGGGCGCTCGTTCGTGCTGATCGGCCAGCAGAAGGGTCGCGATACCAAATCGAAGATTCGGCGCAACTTCGGCATGCCGCGGCCGGAAGGCTATCGCAAAGCATTGCGGCTGATGAAACTCGCCGAACGTTTCCAGCTGCCGATCTTCACGTTCATCGATACCCCGGGTGCGTATCCGGGCGTCGGCGCGGAGGAGCGCGGCCAGTCCGAGGCGATCGCGCGCAATCTGCTGGAGATGTCCGAACTGCGCGTGCCGATCATCTGCACCGTGATCGGCGAAGGCGGCTCGGGCGGCGCACTCGCGATCGGTGTCGGCGATCGCACGGTGATGCTGCAGTATTCGACGTATTCGGTGATTTCGCCGGAAGGCTGCGCATCGATTCTGTGGAAGAGTTCGGAGCGCGCCAAAGACGCCGCCGATGCGCTGAGCCTCACCGCACCGCGTCTGCTCGAACTCGGCCTGGTCGACAAGGTCGTGCGCGAGCCGCTCGGCGGCGCACACCGCGATCCGCACGCGATGGCCGTGCGCCTGAAAGCCGTGTTGCTCAACCAGCTCGCCGAAGTCGAACGCGGCGACACCGCCCACTTGCTCGAACAGCGCTACAAGCGCCTGCGCCGCTACGGCGCGTTCAAGGCCGCGTAGCGCTATTCGACTTCAATCTCGATTCCGCCGACCATGCCGGCGACAAGGTTGTACAACGCCGCGCCAATCGCACCGGCAATGAAGCCGATCACACCATAGAAGATCGGCAGGATGATCAACATGAAGATGCCGGCCACACCCATGATGCCTGCGGCCTGATGGCCTGCTAAGCCGCTGAACATCGCGCCGAACATCATGAAGATAAGTGCTGCGATCAGGCCGAATGCCGCCATGAGCACCGATTGGAAAATCGCCAGTTTCAATACCGCGATACGCTTGATAACCATTGCTGCTCCCTCCCGAGTTGGTATTGCGCCCGACCAACTTAGCGCGCCATGGCTGTCCGCTGCAAGCAGTTCTGGCACCATGCGCGCATGCCTCTTCTGATCACTGCATTGCAAACTGCGCTCGCCCGGATTCCGCCCGGTGCGATTGCTGTGGCTCTCAGCGGCGGCATGGATTCCAGCGTACTCCTGCATGCGTTGGCGCAGCTGCCGGCAGCGCGCGCACGCGGCCTGCGCGCGCTCCATGTCGATCACGGGCTGCACGCGGACAGCACGCGCTGGAGTGAGCATTGCGCGAGTTTCTCGCGCGCACTCGATGTGCCGATCACGATCTGCGCCGTGCGTGTGGAGCGCGCCTCCGGCACCGGCCTGGAAGACGCTGCGCGTACGGCGCGATTCGCCCTGTTCAAACAACAACTCGCGGCCGGCGAAATCCTCGCACTCGCCCAACATCGTGACGATCAAGCCGAGACGATCCTGCTCAAGCTGCTGCGCGGAGCGGGTCCGGAAGGGCTCGGCGGCATGCGCACCTTGCGCCAGTTCGCCCAAGGATACTTGTGGCGGCCACTGCTCGCGCTGCCACGTTCTGGCCTGCACGAGTATGCGCGCGCGCACGAACTCGACTGGCTCGACGATCCGAGCAACACCGACGTCTCGCTGCGCCGCAATTTCCTGCGTCATGAAATTCTGCCGCAGCTGTTGCAGCGCTGGCCAGAAGCTGCGGCCGCGCTGGCGCACAGCGCAACCTGGGCGCGCGCGGCTGCGGATTTCATCGCCGATCAGGCTGCTGGCGCACTCGCGCAGCTGCGCGCAGGCGCTCCCGGGACGCTGCGTTGGCGCGATTGGCTTGCGTTGCCGGACGCATTGCGCGACCCGGTGCTGCGCCTGTGGCTGCGTGAACTCGGCCTCGACGAACCGGCGCATTTCCACGTCGCCGAGCTGCAGCGCCAACTCCTGGCGGCGGAAGATCGCGCGCCCTGTCTTGCGTTCGCCCAAACCGAACTGCGCCGTTACCGCGATCTGCTGTATGCGATGCGCTCGTTACTGCCGGTGCCGGACGATTGGCAAGCGGCGTGGAACGGATTGCCGCTCGATCTGCCTGGGGGCGGCAGTCTGGCGCTGGAGCCGGCGCGCGCGTTGCATTCTGCGCTCAACGTGCGCTATCGCCGCGGCGGCGAGCGCCTGCGGCCGGCCGGCGCCATGCACGCACGCGAACTGCGCACGTTGCTGCAGGAAGCTGGCATTCCACCGTGGCGGCGCGCGCGCATGCCGCTGATTTACGCGGAGGATGCGTTGCTCGCAGTCGGCGACGTGTGCGAAAGCGAGGCCGGTACGCGCTGGCGCAGCGAAAACGGCGTGCGTTTCGTCGTCCGTGATTGATTCCCGGTCGCTCCTGCGCTAATTTTCCGCACATGCCGCCAGCCAACCCCGACGCACCCAACCAGATCGCCGACTTCGAGAAATCGCTGGACGAACTGGAACAACTCGTCGCGCGCATGGAAGAAGGCGAGCAGAGCCTGGACGAGTCGCTGCAATCCTTCGAACGGGGTATCGCGCTGTATCGCAATTGCCAGACCGCTCTTGAACAAGCCGAACTGCGCGTGAAGCTGCTGTCCGATCCGCAGAATCCCGACGCCGCCGAAGACTTCGACGTTGACACGCCCTGAGCCTCCGGCCGCGCTGAGCGCGTTCAGCGCGCGTGCGGACGAGGTGCTCGCGCGCGCACTGCCGCCCGCAAACCAGCCGCCGATCGAGTTGCATGGCGCGATGCGCTATGCCGTGCTGGGCGGCGGCAAGCGCCTGCGGCCGGTCCTCGTCTACGCCACCGGGCAGGCGCTCGGCGCAGCGTTGGAAGATCTCGATGCGAGCGCGGCCGCAGTGGAAATCATCCATGCCTACTCGCTGGTCCACGACGATCTGCCGGCGATGGACGATGACGCGCTGCGGCGCGGCCGGCCGACCTGCCATGTCGCGTTCGGCGAGGCGATGGCGATCCTTGCCGGCGATGCACTGCAGGCGCTTGCATTCGAGATTCTGGCCGCTGCTGCGACAGCGTCGGTAAATGCTCGTATACATGTGGAAATGTTGCGCACGCTCGCGGCTGCCTGCGGCGCGCACGGCATGGCCGGTGGGCAGGCGTTCGATCTGGCCGCGGTCGGTCATGCGCTCGCGCCCGAGCAACTCGAGCGCATGCACGTGTACAAGACCGGCGCGCTGATCCGCGCTGCCGTGCGCCTGGGTGCGCTTGCGGCCGGCTGTGAGGACGCCGCTACGCTCGCGGCGCTCGAAGATTACGGCCACGGCATCGGCCTCGCGTTCCAGATCCGCGATGACATTCTCGATGTGGAGAGCGATAGCACCACGCTCGGCAAGACCGCGGGCAAGGATGTCGCGGCCGCGAAGCCGACGTATCCGGCCGTACTCGGCATGGCCGCCTCGCGCGCGGAACTCGCGCGCCTGACGGATGCGGCCATCGCCGCGCTCGCGCCGCTCGGCGCGCGCGGCGCAGAACTTGCCGCACTCGCGCGCTACGTGGCCGAACGCGAAAGCTGAATCTCAGTTGCAGCCGCGGCGATCCAGCAAACCCACGCTCAGCGGTTGCAGCGGTTGCGAGCCCGATCCGTATCCGGCAATCGTCGAGCTCCACGTCACTTGCGCGTGCGCCGGATCGGTAAACGTGAACGTGGCCGTACCCCAGTCATGGCCGGTGATGCCGCCCGCATTGAAGTTCGGCGGAAACTGCGCACCTGTACCGTCGATCAGTTCCAGATGCATCTGCGCGCCATTGCCGGCGATCGGAGCGGAACCCGACAGCCACACCGGTGAGCCGTCCGGACCGTAGGCGAACCAGTCCACCGCCAGGAAAGAGGAATTCGAACCGGGTGCATTGAGCACTTCGAACTCGAAGCCGTGTCCCGATTGCGCCGGGTTGAACCAGTTGCCCGAATAACAGCTCTTCACTTGCGCGGCCGGCGCGTCCTGTCCCGGCAGGCCCACTGCGAGGAAGTGCTTGATCGGCATGGAACCCGAACCGAAGCCCGGATAGGTGCTTTTCCATGTCAGCGTACCGGTGTTCGCGTCGGTGAACGCAAGCTCAATGCCGCCCCACAGGCTCGCGCTGGCGTGCGCCGCGCCGAGCGGAAACGAAGTGCCTTTGAAAATTCCGACTTGATCCAGTTGCACGATCACGGTGTTCGCCGCCGAACCGCTGCCGGCGTGCGGCACACCTACACCTTGTACCCAGGTCGGTTTGCCATTGAGGTAGACGAACCAGGTCAGCACGAGCAAGCGTTTATTGTTCGAGTCGGGCTTGGTGACATCGATGACGAGCCCGTGCCCGGACTGGTCGGGATTGAACCACTGTCCGCTGAAATCGCCATTGAGGTTCGGTACCGCCATGCCGCTGACACCGGCAAACGAGCCCATGCTCTGCGCATACGTGTTGGCGTTGGTGTTGCCGTTGACCTGCTTCGCGTTGCTGTCGAAGCCGGTGACGATGCCGTCGGCGGAAATCGCCGGATTCTGGTTCACCGTGGTTTCACTGCTGCCGCACAACGTGCCACCCACGGGCGCAAGCGCGAAGAAATTGGTGTTGAGCGCGACAGCGCCACATTGGCCTAGCGTGCCGCCCTGCCAGTTCGTCGCGTCGGACTGCACGACAACCGTGGTGCCGTCTGCCGACAACTGCGGCTGTTGCGAAGCGCCGTTCGGCACAGTGCCGTCGCCGCTGCGCGCGCGCGTCATCAATGTGCCATTGCCAAGCGCTACGAATACTTCGGTGCCACCGACCGGCGGGCCCAGATCGTCGAGGTTGGAGGCCTGCGAGGTGAACGCGACGACGCTGCCGTCGGCGTTGATCGCGGGTTCCGCACTGTCGGCGTTCGCAGGCTGGTTGGTGCCCGCCATGGCTGACATCAAGCTCAACTGCCCGGGCACGGACGCGGTCGCGGAGATCGCTGCGTGGATCGCGGACGAACTACCCAGATCCTTGAGCACGATCTGCCGTGCCGGCGTGGCGAATAGTGTGGGCGCACTGATGCTGAACACCACCTTGGTGCCATCGGCGGACAGTTTCGGCTCGCAACTGTCGCCGGCGATTTCGTTGCCGTTGCTGTCGAGACTGACGCGCGTGACCGGGCTGGCGGGAGTCAACGGATCAGCCACGAACACATCGCTGAACAGGTTGGTGTCGCCAACGACGAGGTTCGACGCGCCCGAACAAAACGCCAGGCGATAATTGCCGTTCACTCCGGCCAGGCTCGGCGCGCCGTCCGCCGAACCGCTCGCACCGGCGCCGCCCGGAGCGACATCGACGCGATGTTTCGGCGCGCCCTGCTGTCCGGCATAGATGCCAATGGCATTCTGCGGCCCCGCAAAGAACCCGGCCAGCGGCGCGAACTGGAACGCAACGACCTTGCCGTCGCTGGAAATTGCCGGCAGGCTCGCGATGCCGAACATCTGCTGACCGGACTCGTCGATGTCTTCGAGCACTGGCATGCCGTCGGCGCCGACTGAATAGATGTCCTGACCGGTGGTATTCACATTGCCTGGCACGAGCGTGGCTTCCTGCGACTGGAACAACTTGATCGCGCCATTGCCGGACAGCACGATGTGCGTGGAATCCTTCGCGGTCGGCGCTTGCTTCGCCGATTCCGCGGCGGCGCAGGTCGAATACCAAGGCTCGTTGCCCACGGCCAGATCCCAGTCGGCATCCGGCGTCAGCACCAACGCATTCGGGCACAGGCTCGACAAGCCACCGACGAGATTATTCGGGTTCGGCACTGCTGGAATCGCGCCGCTGAGGAAATTGCTGCCAACCTGGAAGTACTGCAGGTTCGACAGTCCCGTCAATGCCGGTAGCGATCCGGTCAACGCGTTCGAATAGACGTTGAACTGCTGCAGGTTCAAAAGCGCGGCCAGGGACGGAATCGTTCCGGTCAACTGGTTGTTGCCGGCATCGAACACGAGCAGAGCGGCAAGGCTGCTCAAATTCGGAATCGGACCGCTCAACTGATTGACGTCCAGATACAGGTACTGAAGATTCGGCAGCTGACTCAAGCCCGGAATCGATCCGGAAATCGCGTTGAACGAAACATCGAATGTGTTCAGGCCGCTCAGCCCACTCAACTGCGGCAACTGGCCGCTGAGCTGGTTGCCGCTGACGCTGAAATACGACAGATTGGTCAAGCCGCTCAGCGCTGGCAGCGCGCCGGAGAGCTGGTTGCGCTCGGCGTTGAACGCTTGCAGATTGCCTAGTCCGCTCAGCGCAGGAATCGGGCCGCTGAGCTGATTGTCGAGCACGATGAATTCGGTCAGGTTCGTCAATCCCGTCAGCGCCGGAATCGGGCCGCTGAGCTTGTTGAAATCGAAATACGCATATTGCAGATTCGTCAGCCCGCTCAGTGTCGGAATCTGACCGCTGAGCTGATTGAACGAGACATTGAAGTTGACGAGCTGCGACAACCCCGCAAGCGACGGCACCGATCCCGTCAGGGAATTGCGCGCCACGCTGAAGTAGCTCAGCAGCGGCGAGCCGTCCAGGGCCGGAATCGAGCCGGTGAGCTGGTTGTCGGAAAACTCGACCGCGTTGAGCTGCGTCAGGCCCGTCAACGACGGAATGGAACCGGTCAGTTCATTGTAGTTGACGCTGAACTGATACAGCTGCGGCGATCCGGTCAGCGCCGGAATCGGTCCGTTCAGATGATTGTAGGCGACGTCGAATTCCTGCAGCGCAGTCAGTCCAGCCAGCGAGGGAATCGGCCCCGAGAGGTCGTTGAGAGCAGCATTGAATACCTGCAACTGAGTCAGGCCAGTCAGCGCCGGCAGCGGACCGCTGAGCTGGTTGTAGCTCG
>Ga0070666_10000607_pt1 | contig 21567 bp, 18 predicted proteins | sample KBSS23metaG_FD_64677 | JGI IMG/M metagenome (GOLD analysis project Ga0070666, IMG submission 64677) | Switchgrass rhizosphere microbial communities from Kellogg Biological Station, Michigan, USA - KBS S2-3 metaG | ecosystem: Host-associated > Plants > Roots > Rhizosphere > Soil ... | reverse complement strand
GTTGCCGTTAATCGTCACCACATCGGTCGCCCTGATTACCAGCGGATCCGGCCCCGTCACCGTGACCGTGACGCCGGCATCGATATTGAACGTCGTGAAATCGTATATGCCGCCAGGAAGTGTCGTGTCGCTGGTCGCGGTGTACGCGCCCTGCGCGCCGCTGCCGCAGGGCCTGCACACGGCCGTCACCGCCGAGACCGTACCGGACACAGCGATCGAGCAGACAACGAACAACAAAAAAGAAATTGGATGGTTACGCATACGTATCGCCCCCTACGAAGGTAGGCTGCGATGTTAACGCGAATGTGACCAGAGCCTGCTTTCTTTACATCTCGTCATGGCTGCAGGCTGCCGTGAATGGGCAGCCAAATGGGCCGTTCAATCAGGCCAGGCATCACTCGGTTCAGGTGGCGATCGTAAAATCGAAAGATGGACACGTCGCAGACCGGCCAATCCGTCCTCAAGCACCGCTATCCCGCCAAAGGCAGCGATGGCAAGACGTACGAAGTCCATGTGTACTTTGAGACGGCTTCGGCGCAGAGCATCAAGGAGGGTGCGCCGATGGAAAAAATCTCCTCGGTGCGAACCTCGGACGGAACGGAACTGCACGTCGTCAGCAAGGGGCACTACGAAATTCCTGACAGCGACGTCACGCTCACGGCGACAGCGCCGGATGCGATTTAGGCGCTCGTCGCCGCGCTTGGAGTGTTCAGATCGCTCCGCCGCAAGCGTGTCCGGATGCCCATGCCCACTGAAAATTGTAGCCGCCGAGCCAGCCGGTAACGTCGACGACCTCGCCGATGAAATACAGCCCCGGTACGCGGCTGGATTGCATCGTGGTCGAGGAAAGCTCGTCGGTATCGACGCCGCCGAGCGTGACTTCGGCGGTGCGATAACCTTCGGTACCGCTCGCGATCAGCGGCCAATCGGACAGTTGCGCAGCGATCTCGCGCAACTCGGTCTCGCGGTACTGGCGGAGTGGTTTGCTCGGCAGCCAGTGTTCGCACAGTCGCTGCGCAAATCGTTTCGGCAGGCGCTCAGCCAGTACGGTCCTGAATTCCGCGGCGGGGCGTTCGATTTGCTGCGCACGCAACCATTCGAACGCGTCGGCATCCGGCAATAGGTCCAGACGCAAATCGTCGCCGGGATTCCAGTACGAGGAAATCTGCAGGATCGCCGGTCCGCTGATGCCACGGTGCGTGATCAGCATGAAGTTGCGAAACGCTGTGGAGTTGCAGCGCGCTGCGACGGGCAACGCGACACCGGCAAGATCGGCCAGACGTTCCTGATGCTTGCCGCTCAAGGTCAACGGCACGAGTCCTGCTCGCGTCGGCAGCACGGAGTGGCCGAACTGTCGCGCAATCTCGTAGCCGAAGCCGCTGGCGCCCATGCTCGGGATCGACAAGCCACCGCTCGCGACGATCAGCGCCGGCGCGCTGAATGTGCCGAGCGCCGTATCCAGATGAAACGCTTCGCCGTAGCGTACGCGCGTCACCGCGCAATGGGTCTCGATGCGCACGCCGGCCGTCGCGCATTCCGCCAGCAGCATGCGCACGATCTGCTTCGACGAATCGTCGCAGAACAATTGGCCGAGTTCTTTCTCGTGATACGCGATGCCGTGGCGCTCGACCAGCGCAATGAAATCCGCCGGCGTGTAGCGCGCCAGCGCGGACTTGCAGAAATGCGGATTCGCGGACAGGAAATTTTCCGGCGTCGTGCCGGTATTGGTGAAATTGCAGCGGCCGCCGCCGGACATCAGGATTTTCTTGCCGATCTTGTTCGCGTGCTCGATCACGAGCACGCGCCGGCCGCGCCGGCCCGCCGCTATCGCGCACATCAGTCCTGCGGCGCCGCCGCCGATGATCAGGGCATCGAACGATTCGGCCACTCAGCGAGCCGCTTGCGCGGGTGCCATGCGCACGGAGGGATCGATGGTGACGGTGACATCCACGCCGAATATCTGCACCTGGTGATCCTGGATCATGCATTGCAGGCGCATCGTGCGCTCGGCCAATGCGGCGAGTGCGTCGACCGCAGCCGCGGGAATGTCGATCACGGTGAGATTCTTTTGACGCTCGAGCAACGCCTTGTTCTTGTCCCACCAGACATCCGCAGCGCGCCCGCCATAGTTGATCACGATGACCTGGCGTGCGCGGCCGCAGGCCTTGCGGATGCGCTGCTCGTCCGGTTGACCCAGCTCGATCCACTCGAGGATGTCGCCGGTTCGGTCCTTGTTCCACAGATCCGGCTCGTCGTCGCTGCTGAGGCCTTTGCCGAACTGGAGTCGCTCATCGGCAAACAGCGCGAACGCGAGCAGCCGCACCATCAGGCGCTCCGCGGTCTCGGACGGATGGCGGGCAAGAGTCAGCGCATGAGTCGCATAGTAGTGACGATCCATGTTGCTGATCGCGAGCTCCGCCTTATAAGTGGTCGCGTTCACCGCCATGAGCATGCCTGCAGCCTGAGAAAGCGGCGATTGTAGGCTTTTGTCGTGTCGCGGCGGGTGACTATCGCGCTCAGGCCTTCGCTGTGTTTCCACGGAAAGTAAGCGTGCGGGCGCGTACAAGGCGGCGAATGAACGCAAGCAGCAGGTCGGTCAATCAGGTCGCCTAGGGCGAGGCCGCATTTTGCAATTCGTTGTGCAGCGGCGCGCAGCCGCTGTCGTCTTTGCCAAAACCCGTGTTGGTCAGCGGTACCGCGGCAAGCGGGGGGGCGATGATCGCCAGGCCGATGGCGCCGGCACCGCGGGCGAACAGCGCGCCTTTGTCGATGCCGGCATCCGGATTTCGGATGGTGCCCTTGATGTGAATCGGCGAACGCAACGACAGCAGGCGCAGGCTCTTCGTGTTCGAGCGCACGGTCAGGTCGAGTTTCTCGTTGGCCAGATTGACGTCGCCGGTGACATTGAAGCGGGCGATGTCGGTGTCGATGACGAAGGTGCGTGCATCGAACACGCCGTCCTTGGCGACGAGATCGGCCACGCCGCAATCGATCTTCACCAGCTTGTCGCCGAATAGTTTGGTGAGCACGATGTTCGGAATATTGAGCCCGGCGGTTTCGATGAAGGACTTGCTGACGGTGCCGTTGTCGAGTGCGGCCCTGAGTTCGCCATTGGCCGCCCCGAGCAGCGAGCCGACCGAATCGCCGCTGGCGGTCAGCTTGATCGTACCGCGTGCGGTGCCCAGATCCAGATTCGTCGTTTCCGCGGTCTTGAACATGTGCTTGAGCTGCACGTCGTGCGCAGTGAGATCGAACGAGCCCTTGACCGGGACGCTGCGGCCATCGAAACGCAATGCGGAATCGACGTCGCCGTAGGCGAAACGAAAGCGCAGCGGCTTGAGCGACAACACGGCGTTGTCCATGACGATGCGCGTATCGACTTTATGGATCGGCAGTTCCGCATCGCGGAATACATGGTCACCGGTGAATTTGACGTCGGCATCCATCGCCTGCCAGCGCTCGGGGTGGAACGGTTCAACCGGCAGCACCTTGCCGGACGCGTCCGCGCTCGATTGCGCGCCGATGATCGGCGCGAGATCGCGGAACTCCAGGCGTTGCGAATCCACCGTTCCGGACAGCAGCGGCCGCGGCTGCTTCGTTTCGTAGTACAGGTCGCCGGTCAGATCGCTTGCGCCGATGCGCGCGCTGAAATCTTCGTAGCGCAGGCTCTTGGCGTGCGGTTTGAAGCGGCCGATCAGATGGCCTTCTGTCGCATACGGTGGCGATTCGGGCATCGTCACTCTCAATATGTCGTAAAGATGTGCGAGGCTCTTCCCCGACAGCCACAGGTGCAGATCCAGTCCATCCAGATCAGTCGGATCGCTCAGCGTGCCGACGAAAGCGATGCGCGTGTCGCCGATGCGCACGTCGGCATGCATGGGAAACGGCCGATCGGAAGTCTTGAGCGCAAGCACGCTCGCCACACCACCGTCGCCTTTCACGGCATTGCCGCGCAGCGAGCCTTCGACCGTGAAAGCGAACGCATATTGTTGCAACTCGCGCTGGCGTTGCAGCGATTCGTCGCGCTTGTGCGCGCGCGCGCTGAATTTGCTGGCAGCACCGGCGCCGATTCGCGTCGCGGCTTCGCGCTGCGACAACTCTTCCTGTTGCGCGACGAGTTCGTCGAACGGAATCGATTTCTGTAATGTCTGCAGATGCGCGTGTACGTCGAGTGCGTTCACGCGATCGTTCACGCGCAGCTCGCCGTCATCGAATTTGACGCTGCCCAGGTCCAGATTCCAAGGCAGCGTCATCGACGGATCCGGCGCGAACGTCCAATTGGCGCGGCCGTCGGCCAGGCGCTCCAAGCGCACATCCGGCAGGATGAACCGCACCGCCGGCACCGAGACCGTGTGCGCCAGCAGCGGCAGCAGCGTCACGTCGAACTCGACGCGCCGTGCAGTCCCGAATGCGGCGCCTTTCGCCCAAGGCGGATTGCCGACAGTCACATTCGCCGCAGTGACGCTGGCACCAGGTATCCAAGCGCGCCAGCCGGCCAATTGCGAATCGCGCTGCCAGCGCACGCGCAAATCGCCGTCGATCGTCACGGCGCGGCCGATCGCCGCGCCGACGTTCGCGCTGAGCCACGGCTTGGCGCGATTCCAGTCGAAACGCGAGAAGGCCCACGCAGCGATGATGCCGAGCACAACCATTGCGGCGATCAGGCCAAGCAGAATGGCGAGGTTGCGTTTCATTGCCGATTCCATGCGGCGGTTCAAGTCCTCGTAGGGTTTTACACCGCAACGCGCGAAAACGCAGCGTGCCGCGGGTTCGCGGTCAGCAGCGATTCAGAAGAAAATGATTTTCGGACCCATGGGAGGGCCGCGGGAACGGCACTGCCGCGGACTTTGCTGGCAACAGTCGCGCCGCCGTTCTTTTCTGCACGATGGCCCCACGGGGGGGCCATCGAACCGGGATTTACGCAGTGGGCGCCTTGAGATCCAGACAGTGCAGAACCAGCATCGCGTCGTTGGGATCCGGCTTGCGCGTGAAGCCAAGGTGCGCAGCCAACTCACGCATCGCGCCATTTTCGGCAGCATCGAGCGAGTACATGCATTCGATGCCGTGCGCTCTCGCAATCTCGATCAACTCCTGCATCAACAGGGTGCCCAGACCCTGATGTTGCCAGTCGTCGCTGACTGCGACCGCGCATTCGCAGGTCACGCCGTCACTGCGGACATTGTAGCGGCACACCCCGATCTCGCGTTTGTGCGCACCCTCCGCGATCAGGGCGACGAGCGCCACATCGCGCTGCTGGTCGACATTCACGAGCGCCTGGATTGCCGCCGGACTCAGCGACTTGACCTCGCCGAGAAAGCGAAAGCGACGCGACTCGCGTGAGAGTCCCTCGACAAATTCGCGTTCCAATTCGGCGTCGCTGCCGCGGATCGGGCGGATCAGCACCGAGGTGTGGTCGCGCAACATCACCACCCGATCTTCAATCACGGCGGGAAATGGCTTGGCGCTCGTTTCAATGGCGGTATTCATGTTAGTGCGGGCGCTGATCATCGATACACCAATACGGGTACGTGGCTATGGGTCAGGACTTTCTGCGTTTCGCTGCCGAGCAGGAAACCTTCGATGCCGCGCCGTCCATGCGAGGCCATCAGAATCAGGTCGCAACCTTTCTTCTGCGCGGCCTTGATGATTTCCTTGTACGGATGATCGCTGTTCGCATGGGTCGCGTTGCATTCCACGCCGGCGTTGTTCGCAACACGCTGGGCGTAGCGCAAATACTGGTTCGCATGCTCGAGACCCGACTTTTCATATTCCGCAGGTGTCTGTTCGAGCATTTCCGCCTCATACGTGAACGTGTGGAACTTCGGAATGACGTGCAATGCGGTTACGCGTGCCTTGCATTGCTTGGCAAACTGGACCGCGTGCTTGACCGCTTTTTCGGAAAGCTTGGAACCGTCAGTTGGAACAAGAATATGCTTGAACATCGTTACTCTCCTCTGCGCGTTGGTGCGCCGGTCGACGTGAGTCAACGATAGTCGCCAATGCGCGCGACGCCTTGACCCAGGTCAAATGCCGGCGATTTAGCGTTCCAGCGGGTGGCGAAAGAACACTACACCGCCTGCGAACAGCGAAGCTGCCCGAGTGCGTTCGAGTCAGATAGGCGTCGAAGCACATGGCGATGATGCGCAGCAGGAAGCGGCCCTTGGGCAACACCCGGATACAGAGCCCGTGGCTGCACGATATAAGGGCAGTTATCTCACAACGGGCGTACTCCCTGCCATCCAGGTTGAGTTGTTGTTGATCTGGATCAAGTCGCACGGGGAACCGGGCTGCAATGTACGATACCGTACAGAAGAACTCGCATCCGGTTAGTAGCCTCCGCCTTGGCGCGTAGGTGCGTCCATGCCTAACGCCGGATGGAATGCATCGATTGCCACAAAGGCATCGCGCATCATCTGCCGAAGGAATATCGCGATCCCGACGAGGAAGAGTGAGCCGCTCAGGTCATTCGAGCCGCTCAGGATTGATGGGCGACTTTGACGTTGCTTGATCCATGTCAAATTTCGTCAAAGGTTATGGGCTAGGTTTATTGGCGTTGACGGCCCTCTAAGAGTCCTTTCCGGAGAGTGAGATGCGACCGATCAGAGACGATTTGCACTCAGGTACGCCGTGTACGTTGGCGAATATCGCGGGGTTGCTCGCCGTCCTGCTCATGCTGTGGACCAGCGAGTCCATGGCATTGCCGACGTTCAACCGCCAGACCGGGCAGAACTGCCTGGCTTGCCACGCGGGCGGACAATATCCGGAACTCACGCCTTACGGGCGCTTGTTCAAGCTCACCGGCTACACCATGGGCGAGCGCACGCTGCCTTTTTCCGCGATGGCTGTCGTCAGCGATTCGAAAGTCAGCAACACCAGCAAGAGCGATGACCCCAAGGCGGATTTCCAGAAGAACAATTCGCTGATCTTCGCCACGGGCAGTGTCTTCGCGGCGGGCAAGATCACCGACAACATCGGGGCCTTCCTGCAGGTGACGTACGACAATTACGCGAGCCAGTCGGACGACGGCAATTTCCACGGGCACAGCGGTGCCGACAACATGGATATCCGTTACGCGGATCGTTCAATTGATGCTACTCACGACTGGATATGGGGAGTCAGCGCCAACAATAACCCCTCGATATCGGATGTATGGAACTCGGCACCGGCCTGGATGCAATACGTCCCGGTACCGAGTCCGACCAGCAGCCGCTTCATCGACGGCACCACGCCGTATCCCGGCATTGCGGCCGGCGGCAACATCGCGGGCATCACTGCCTACTTCTACTGGAATCAGACGCTGTATATCGAGGCGGGCGGATACCGCACGGCAAAAGGCCCGGCATCCTTCATGAGCGCGGGCGTGGCGGAAGGCGACAAGACCAAATTGAAGGGAACCAATCCGTATTGGCGAGCGACGCTCACTCACGAATGGGGGCCGCACAATTTTATGGTCGGCACGACCGGTATGGTTGCCGATGTATTCGATGACCCGCTCGACACGTCGGATCCAAACAGCGTGCATCACTTCCGCGATATCGGTATTGACGCGCAATACCAGTACTTGCTCGATCCGCACACCTTCACCGTGCAAGCCGCTTACATGCGCGATCACCACCGCGTGCCGGGGTTCCTCGCCGATCAGCCGGTTGACGATGTCAACGGCAATGCGCTGTCCAATACCAACGCAAGCGACAACACGAACGTATTTCGAGCGAAGGGAAGTTATATCTGGCAGGCCAAGTACGGCACCAGCCTCGCGTTCTTCAACCAGACTGGAACCAAAGATTCTGTTCTGTACGACCCGACCCGCGTAGGCGGTAACGTTTCGAGTAGTCCTGCGGTGCGCGGTTGGACAACCGAAGTATTCTGGACTCCGGTGCAATACCTGCGCTTGGGCGTGCAGTACACCGTGTATGACAAGTACAACGGCGCTTCCCACAACTATGACGGGTTCGGGCGCAATGCAAGCGACAACAACTCGCTGTTCTTCTACGTCTGGGGCGCGTACTAAACGCGCTCCGCGAGTATGGCCGGCTACTTGGAGAACTGCATGAACAAGCAACGCACGATACTGTTTGTGGCGCTGGCCAGCCTTGCGGCCGGCTGCGCAAACGAACCGCGCTCACGCGACACCGCGAACCCCAACGTGTCCGGAGAAACATTGGCAATGCAGGTCTGTTCGAACTGTCACGGTGCGAGCGGGACCGCCAACTCGCCGAATTTTCCCAATTTGGCCGCGCAACAGGAAGCCTATCTCATCGCGCAGCTCAGCGAGTTTCGAAGCCATAGTCGCCAGGATCCCGTGGGTTACGAATACATGTGGGGGCTGAGCCATCATATGACCGACAAGCAGATCAACGAATTGGCCGCGCACTTTGCCGCGCAGAAACCCTTGCGCCAGGCGGTGGAAGGCAAGTCCGAACACATCGAAGCCGGCAAGGCCATTTTTATCGCGGGCGTCGCAGCCAAAGGTATACCGCCCTGTGCCAGCTGCCATGGCGCGCAGGCCGAGGGCAATGGCAAATTTCCGCGTCTCGCCGGTCAGCATATCGACTACCTGGTGAAACAGCTCGCGGTCTTTCAGCGCAGCAATGATCGCCCGGAAGGCAGCCTTATGAAGACCGTGGCGCACGAACTCACGCGTGAGAACATCGAGAACGTGGCCGCCTATCTTCAGGCGATGCCGAACCTGTAGATGCGCTGGCTAGTCATCAACGCCCGTCGTCGCGCTTATCCGGCTCCGTCGAGCTGAGTGTACTGCGCAGCGGCTTGGCCAGGCCTGCGGCGCGCGCTTGCTTGTTCTGGAGCGGATAGTCGATTGGCGCGTCGATCCATGGCTGTAGCGCATGGCGCATCGACAATTGCGCATTCATGGAAATCTGCGCCTGCGTATTGCTCAGCAGACGGCTCCCGGAATCTTCCGCCGCGTAGCGCTGCGCCAGGGCAGCTGCATATCCCGGTGAACGCGACTGCGTTGTCCCCGCGTCGAGGATTGGATCTATCGCATCGCTGACGCGGTTGGCAAGCAATGCGAGCCGGTGCTGTGAAGTAATGGCCGTCAGCGCGCTGTGACGCAGGCCGCGTTTGATTCCGGCGAGCAACTCGGCCGGCATCTGACGCGTCTGGCTGATCCCGATCAATTTACGGGCATCGGCGCAGGCCCCGCGCTCGCGTGCCAGCGCGAGACTGCTGCGCAGGCAACCTTCGGCAAGGGTGCGCGCAATCGCGCCGGCAAGGATGCGCGCTTCGACGCTGGCGTAATCCTGGCCGAGCATGAGTAAGGCGTCGCCAAGTCCGATGATGCCGACGCGGATCTCGCATCGCGGATCACGTCCGCCTGCTTGCGCGAGCAATGCATTGTCCAGCCCGCGCACTGCCGATTCCGCGATGCGTTCGAACGCGGCAAAATCGAATTGCGCTTCGCGCGCGAATGGCGCGCTGACGAATCGTGCCGCATTGAGCACGGCAACCGGCGCTTGCGGCCATTCCGGACGACCGGTTCCGGCGGTGGCGAGAATTTTCTCATCAAACAATAGCTGCCAGCCGGCCTGGGCATCGACGAAACGCTGCGCCCAGCGCGTCGCGGCGCTGTTCTCGACAGCAGCGAGAGCGCGGGCGACGCGCAGCCACGTGGTTTCGATCGACAAGTCGTACAAACGACTGCCGTCGCGCCAACGGAACCAGGTATCCCAGGCATCAACCGCGACGGGATCGCTGAAGGGCGAAGGTTCGTATCTGGGTATCACGCGGCTTTCCATTTCGCGCGAAGTATTGGTCGCGGTGGTTGGCACCGGCTTGAGCAGGATCAACTGGAAAGCGCATGGATGTCACTGTTACAAACTGTTACCGGCCGTTGCCGCGGTGACGTATCGCGGTATACAAGCGTCGCTAAGGTGGGCCTCGAAATATCTTCCATCGGGGCGCCACCATGAACACTGTCCAAACCCAGATCAATCGGAGCATGGCATCGAGAAGTTTTGCCGCAGCCGATTCATCGGGAATCGATCTGGAACAGCTACGCGAACACGTTCAGGTAGTGCGCCATCGCCTGGAAGCGGGCGAATACTTGTATCGTAGCGGCCAGCCGTTTCGCGCCATCTACCTGATACGCGTCGGTTCGGTAAAGACCAGCGAGCTTGCCGAAGACGGCCGCGAGCAAGTTACCGGCTTCCGCATGCGCGGCGAGCTCGTCGGGGTCGAAGCGATCGGCTTGACCACGCATGTTTGCAATGTGGTCGCGCTGGAGACCAGCGAGATCTGGGAATTGCCGTACCCGCCCGTAATCACGGCCTGCCTGCGCATTCCCGAATTGCAGATGCGCCTGACCGAGGCGCTGGCGATGGAAATACGGCGCGACCGCTCGTGGATGCTCGCGCTCGGCACATTGACCGCCGAACAGCGCGTTGCGGCATTCCTGCTCGACGTGGCGGCGCGTTATGAAGCGATGGGTTTCAGCGGCCGCCATTTCATTCTGCGCATGAGTCGCGCTGACATGGCGAGCTATCTGGCGCTCAAGCATGAGACCGTGAGCCGCGCGCTGGCGCATCTCTCCGGCGCGAACTGCATCACCGTGCAACGGCGCGAGATTCGCATCGTCGATCGTCAGAGCTTGAACGAGCTGGCGGGTGTCACTACGCTCAATTGACTTGAGTCACGAGGAGCGTCGATCGAGCGCATGCCGGACGGCATCGGACAAGTCTTCACGGCGATAGGGTTTGCGCAGCAGCGGTAATGCGCCGCTGTCGCCGAGCGGAACGTCGTGCTCATAGCCGGAAGTCAACAACGTCGGCAGACCCGGCCGCAGCTGCATCGCGGCGCGCGCGAGATCGCCGCCGTTCATGCCGCTGCCGAGCACGACATCGCTGAACAGCAAGGCGATGCCATCATGCTCCTGCAGCAAGTCGAGCGCCTGCTCGGCGCTGGCCGCTTCGAATGTCGCGTAACCGAGCGAGCGCAGGAAGGCGACGGCGACGGCCCGCACTTCGGGCTCGTCCTCGACCACGAGTATTGTTTCGTTGCCGGACGATGAGGCCACGGGCGCACGCGCGGGGGAGGCCACGGCTGCCGTATGCGCCGCCGGCAAATACAGTTCGACCAAAGTGCCGTAGCCCAGACGACTGTCGGCGGTGAGATGGCCGCCGGACTGCTTGACGAAGCCATACACCATGCTCAAACCCAGGCCGCTGCCACGCCCAGTCTCCTTGGTCGTGAAGAAAGGCTCGAACGCGTGTGCCAGCACGTCGGGCGACATGCCCAGACCGGAGTCGCGTACGCCGATGACCACGTACAGACCGGCCGACAGATCCTCGGTCGCATCGTTTTCACTCGTCGCCTGCCGGCGCGCGGAAATCTGCAAGGTGCCGCCGCGCGGCATCGCGTCGCGCGCGTTGAGCGCCAGATTCAGGATCGCGGTGTCGAGCTCGGCCGGATCGACGAAGACGTCGGGCAGATCGCCTGCACAGTCCACGCTGATAGCGATCGCTTCGCCTAGCGTACGGCTCAGGATCGGCACCAGATCGTCCAGCATGTGGCGTGGATTGATCGCCAGCGGATTGAGTCGTTGCCGCCGCGCAAATGCCAGCAACTTGCGCGTCAGTTCGGCGCCGCGGCCGACCGCGTGCATCGCGCTGCCGAGCGTATCGCGATGCTGCTGGGGATCGCCCAGTTCGATCTCCAGCAGCTGCAGGTTGCCGGAGATCACGGTGAGCAGATTGTTGAAATCGTGCGCGATGCCGCCGGTCAACTGGCCGATCGCGTCCAGGCGTTGCGCATGTGCGAGCTGGTCTTCGGTGCGGATGCGCTGCACGCCGGCCGCGAGCAGATTGGCGACCGATTGCAGGAAATGCACTTGGTCGCGATCGAACGAACCGGCCTTGCTGGACGCTGCGATCAGCGCACCCATCGGGCGGTTGCGGTCGAACAGCGGCACGGCGACGAAGTCGTCATAGCCGGATTCGTTGAGCAGAGCCCGCGCCCTCGCCGCGGTCGTGTCTGCGCGATCATGGAAAGGAATCACTCTGGCACTCGAAGACGAGGCTGTCGCCAGATGTCCTGCCGACAACAACGTCGGCAGAATCTCGCGCAGCGGTTCGCCGAGACCTACGGCGGCGCGCACCTGCACGAATTCACTGGTTGGCTGCGTAAACACGATCGCGACGGTTTCGACGGCGAGTTCGCGGGCTGCCAGACCGAGAATCTCGTCGAACGCAGCGTTATGACTGGAGGATTCGAGGACAATGCGGCCGACCTGCGCGACGAGCGCGTCATAGCGCGCGTGGGCGAGTGCTTGCCGCGCGCGTTGCGTCTCGGAGATGTCGCGAATCGAGGCGACAAAAAAACGGCCGTCCGGCGTCTGAATCGGACTCAGCGCGATTTCCACCGGAAACTGGCTGCCATCCGCACGCTGCCCGACCAACTCCTGGCCCGTACCCATTGGACGAACGCGCGGCTGCGCGATATATGCTGCACGATGGTGGTGATGGTGTCCGCGTACGCGGTCGGGCACGAGGGCGTCGATCGATATCCCGAGCATGGCTGTCGGCGCGTAACCGAACAGGTGGTGCGCTTGCGGATTGGCGAGCATGATGCGGCCGCTGGCGTCGCTGACGATCATTGCGTCGGGCGCCGTCTTGAACAGCGCCTCGTACGTCGAGACGTGCAGTGCGGGAATGTCGTTCATACGGCGCTACTGCGCTCCACTCGGGCAGTAAACAGATAGCCGGCGCCGCGCACGGATTTGATTAGAGCCGGCTGCGCGGGATCGGTTTCCACCTTGCGGCGCAGACGTCCGATCTGCACGTCGATGGCGCGATCGTACGGTCCGGCTTCGCGCCCGTGCATGCGATTCATCAGATCGTCGCGCGTGAGTACGCGATTGGGATGAGCGACGAACACGCTGAGCAGGTCGAATTCGCCCGTGGTCAGCGGCACCGGATTGCCGTGCACATCGATCAGTTCATGTGCGGCAAGATCGAGCCGGAAACCGGCAAAACGGACGACTTCGGACTGCGCACGGTCTTTCGTTGCGGCTTCGGCGGTGCGCCGCAGCACGCTGCGCACGCGCGCCAGCAACTCGCGCAAATCAAACGGTTTGGTAACGTAGTCGTCGGCACCGAGCTCCAGGCCGACCACGCGGTCGATCGATTCGCCGCGCCCGGTCACGATGATCAGCGCGCCCTTCCAGCGTTCGCGCAAGTAGCGCGTCAGCACGAAACCATCCTCGCCGGGCAGGCCCAGATCGAGCAAAACGGCATCGACGGTTTTTTGCTCGAGCACGGCGCGCATCGAAGCGCCGTCACTGGCGGCGCTGACTTCGAAGCCCTGGCTCGAAAAATAGCGGCGGATGATGTCGACGATCGCTGCATCATCCTCGACGACAAGCAGATGCGGGTGAGGCGAGGGCAGGGTTTCGTTGGTACCCGCTGACATGAAGGCGTGCGTGCTGATCCGGTTCGCCCGATCATGCATCGTCGGCGCAGATTCGTCCACATCGCCGAGCAGAGTGTCTGCTTCGGCCATGGTCCGACTTGATGCAGGTCAATGCCACTTGCGGGACTGACGATTACCCTTGGCGTCATTCCTCCGGCATGGATCAGATCATGAAAATTTCCGTGTGGTTGTTCGCCGCTTTGGCCGCGATTGCCCTGCAAGGTTGTTCGTCGTCGCAGGCTTCGAATACGCCCAAGCCGAATGCTGCAACGACGGGCGGCTCGGCCAAGGGCGATTTTGGGCCGCCACGCGGCGAGCCGGTCCATGCCGTGCTGACCAGCCCGCCGCAGGTGCCGCCGCCAATCCAGCGCGATTACCCGGCGAAAGTCATCGTCGAACTCGAAGTGATCGAAAAGGAGATGCCGATTTCCGAAGGCGTCACGTATACGTTCTGGACGTTCGGCGGCACGGTGCCGGGCAGCTTCATTCGCGTACGCCAGGGCGACACGGTCGAGTTTCATCTGAAGAACAACCCGAACAACAAGATGCCGCATAACATTGACTTGCACGGCGTGACCGGGCCCGGCGGCGGCGCGGCGTCGAGCTTCACGGCGCCGGGACACGAATCTCAGTTCACGTTCAAGGCGCTGAATCAGGGCCTGTACGTCTATCACTGCGCGACTGCACCGGTAGGCATGCATGTCGGCAATGGCATGTACGGCCTGATCCTGATCGAGCCGCCGGGAGGTTTCGCCCCGGTCGATCACGAGTATTACGTCATGCAGGGCGATTTCTACACGACCGGCAAATATCGCGAGAAAGGCCACCAGCCCTTCGACATGGAAAACGCGATCGCGGAGAAACCCACGTATGTCGTCTTCAACGGCGCCGAAGGCGCATTGACCGGCGACAAGGCGCTCGCCGCGAAGACCAATCAGACCGTGCGTCTGTTCGTCGGCAACGGCGGGCCGAATCTGGTGTCGAGTTTCCATGTGATCGGCGAAATCTTCGACAAGGTGCGCTATGAAGGCGGCACGAATGAACAGGAAAACGTGCAGACCACGCTGATTCCCGCCGGCGGCGCGGTCATGGTGGAATTCCATACCGAGGTGCCAGGCAGCTACATCCTCGTCGACCACTCTATCTTCCGCGCCTTCAACAAAGGTGCGCTGGCCATGCTCAAAGTCGAGGGGCCGGAAGACAAGACGATCTACTCCGGCAAGGAAGTGGATTCGGTGTACCTGGGTGATCGCTCCGCGCCGAACATGGCCGCCGTCACCGTCGCAACCAAGGCTGCACAATCGGGCAACCTCACGCTCGACGATCAGATCAAGGCCGGCCAAGTGCTGTTCAACGGCACCTGTTCCGTCTGCCACCAAGCCAATGGCGAGGGTTTGCCGAATGTGTTCCCGCCGTTGGCCAAATCGGACCTGATCGCCGCAGATCCGAAACGCCCGATACGCATCTTGCTGCAGGGCTTGAGCGGCAAAGTCACGGTCAACGGCAAGGACTACAACTCGGTGATGCCACCGATGAGTCAGCTCAACGACGACGAGGTGGCGAACATCCTGACCTACGTATTGAACAGCTGGGGCAACCCCGGTGGCCGCGTCAGCGCCGATGAGGTTGGCAAAGCACGGGCAGCGAACGCACCGGCGAAAGCTGCGGAGCATTGAACTTGCGCGGTGCGGCACTCTTCCTGGTGGCCTGGACGCTGGCGTTGCCCGCGTCGACCGGCGCGGCCGAGTACGCGCGCATCGCCGGCGGCAGCTTCGCCAGCGTGTTGCCGCCCGACGGCAAATCCGCACCGGCGCAAGTCGCGCCGTTCCGCCTGCGCACATTGCCGGTAACCAACGGCGAGTTTCTCGCTTTTGCCCGCACGCATCCGCAATGGCGTCGCGACGGTATCGCCTCGATTTTTGCCGATGGCCAGTATCTGGCGCATTGGACCGGCGCGCTGCAGCTGGGCGATGGCCAACGTCAGCAGCCGGCTACGCACGTAAGCTGGTTCGCCGCCGCGGCTTTTTGCGAAAGCGAGCAGGCGCGCTTGCCGAGCTGGTACGAATTCGAATTCGCCGCGGCTGCCGACGCGACGCGCGCGGATGCGCGCGGTGATCCGGCGTGGCGCGAACGCATTCTGGATTGGTATGCCCGGCCTTCGACGGCAGCGTTGCCGGATGTAGGCAATGGCACCGCCAATGTCTACGGCATTCGCGATATGCATGGCCTGGTCTGGGAATGGGTCAGCGATTACGCCAGCCTGATGGTCTCCGGCGACAATCGCGATCAGGGCGATCCGGATCTGCTCAAGTTCTGCGGCGCCGGCGCGCTGTCCACGCAGGATCGCGAAAATTACGCCGTGCTGATGCGCATCGCGTTGCTGTCGTCGCTCAAGGCGGCGGACACCACCGCCAATCTCGGCTTCCGTTGTGCAAAGGACGACATCCAGGACTAACTATGATTTTTATGACACGTGTATTTGCGGCACTGGCGCTGTTTCTCGGCGCGACGACAGTGCAGGCGACATCGCCGGAACCAGCCGCGCCTCTGCCGGGCGATTCGGTCTATCAACTGGATGCGGTGTTGACGGACCAGCGCGGCCACGAATTCAAACTCGCGGATCTGCGCGGTCGCCCGGTATTGATCGCGATGTTCTACACCTCATGCAAATACGTCTGCCCGCTGATCGTCGACGCAATGGTGCGGGTCGAACGCGCGCTGGGCGATGCGGAAAAGAAAGATATGCACTTCGTCCTCGTCAGCTTCGACGCCGACCATGACACGCCGCAAACGTTGGCCGAAATCGCGACGCAGCGTCACCTGGATGCGTCGCGCTGGACGCTGACGCGGACCGATGCGGCCAGCGTACGCAAACTGGCGGCGGTACTCGGCGTGCAATATCGGGCCACGACCGACGGCGGATTCAATCACTCTTCGATCGTCAGCCTGCTCGATCAGCGCGGCCGTATCGTCGCGCGCAGTACGCGCATGAATGAAGCGGATGCCGAATTGCTGCAAGCCGTACGGCGCGTGCTTGCGGCCCCTGTCTCTGCGCAGCGCTGACGAACCGGTCTGCCTATAGAACCCGCGAAGTCACGGACGATCATCCCGCCTCCTCGGACCGCGAGCGTTCTTGATGCCGAGAGGTTAAGGCGATGCTGCGCGGGCGCGATTGCTCCTGATCAAGTAGGCGCGGGTAGCGCCGCCGCGGCGCACTGAAGAGGGATCAGGCCGCCTGCGCCGGCAGGGTCTGCTCTCCGAACCAGGCCAGTTCGGTTGCCAATGCGGCGACTTCGCCGATGATCAACAGTGCGGGTGACTGCACGGCATGTCGGCGCTGCAGTTTCGGCAACTCGGCCAGCGTGCCGGTGATCACACGCTGTTCGGCATGCGTGCCGTTTTCGACCAGCGCAAATGGCGTCGCCGCCGCGCGGCCGTGCGCGATCAATCGATCGCGCAATGTCTGCAGTTGTGCCACGCCCATGTAGATTGCGAGTGTCTGGCGCTCGGCCGCGAGCGCGCGCCAATCCAGGGTGTCGAGCGACTCCTTGCAATGCGCGGTGACGAAGCGCACCGATTGCGCATGCTCGCGATGTGTCAGCGGCACACCGGCGTAGGCGGCGCAAGCAATTGCGGCGGTGATGCCGGGCACGACTTCATACGGCACCGCGTGCGCGCGCAGGAATTGCAATTCCTCGCCGCCGCGGCCGAACACGAACGGATCGCCGCCCTTCAGGCGCACCACGCGGCGGCCTGCGCGCGCGTGTTCGAGGAGCAGCGCGTGAATGCCTTCCTGGGTGACGCGATGATGGCCGGCCTCCTTGCCGACTTCGATGCGCAGTGCGTCGCGGCGGGCGAGATCGAGAATTTCCACGCTCACCAACCGATCATGCAGGATCACATCGGCTTCATTGAGCGCACGCAATGCGCGCAGCGTCAGCAATCCCGGGTCGCCGGGCCCTGCGCCGACCAGCACGACGCTGCCGGTTTGCCGGGTCTGCTTTGTACTCAGCGCGCGATTCAACTCACGTTCTGCGGCTGCGGCATCGGCGTTGCGCACGGCATTCCAGATCGGACCAGCCAGGAGTCTCTCGTAGAAACGCCGGCGACTGCCCAGGTCGCGATGGCGCGTGCGGATTGCGCTGCGCTTTTTTTCGAGCAATGCGGCCAGCGGTCCCAGCGCGTGCTCAAGCAGAATTTCCAGGCGCTCGCGCAACCAGCGCGCGAGCATCGGCGCGGCGCCGCCGGAAGAGATCGCCACGATCAGCGGCGACCGGTCGATGACGGCGGGCACGTGGAAGCTCGACAGCTGCGCGTCATCGACGACGTTGACCCAGATACGGCGGGCATGCGCCGCGCCAGCGACTTGCTCATTGAACTGCCGGTCGTTGGTTGCGGCAACCACCAGCCAGACATCGTCCAGCCAGGTCTCGGCGAAGCAGCCGGACAAATGCTCAACGTCACCGCACGCGACCGATTGCGCGAGCTGGGCGTTCAGCGCCGGCGCGCCGATGCGCACATACGCGCCGGCCGCGTGCAGGGCTGCGGCTTTGCGTGCGGCCACATCGCCGCCGCCGACAACGAGGACGGGGCGGCCGGCGAGCGCAGCGAACAGCGGATAGAGCTTCATCGAGAGATACCGGCGGGAGAGCCGACACTAAGCGGCAGCGCGAGTCCGGGCAAATAGCATTTCGTAACCATGCCATGCGATCGAGTTATGAAAGGATGTTGCGCAAATCTCACAGTGCAAGGTTAAAAAATTCACGCGCAGACGTATGGACGTCCAAATAATGTCGTGTTATGGTGCGCCGCACAAGTTAACGGAAACCGTCATGGCCCTGATTCTCCCGGAGTGCTGTTGTTGCCGCTGAAAACGCGTTTGCGCTTTTTCCGACCACGACCACTTGCACCCGGGACCACCATGACCCTCACCCAACTTCGCTATCTCATCGCGATCGCCGATTCCGGCCTCAACATCACCACGGCCGCCGAACACGTGCACGCCACCCAGCCCGGCGTGAGCAAGCAGCTCAAGCAGCTTGAAGACGAGCTCGGTTTCCAGTTGTTTTCGCGCAAGGGCAAGAGCCTGCATACGATCACGCCGGCTGGGCAGCAGGTATTGCAGCGCGCGCGCATCATCATCACCGAAGCCGGCAACATCCGCGCGCTCGCTGCCGATTTGCGCGGCGAGGAAGCCGGCGAGCTGGCGATCACCACGACGCACACGCAGGCACGCTTCGTGCTGCCGCACGCGATCGCCGCGCTCAAGCGCAAATATCCGGGCGTCAACGTGCACTTGAAAGCGCAGGGCGAAGCGCAGGTCATGGGCATGTTCGAGCGCGGCCAGGCGGACCTTGCGATCATCAGCACCAGCGATGCGCCGCCCGACGGCGGACTCGCCGTGCCGCTGTTCCGCTGGCAGCGCGCGGTCATCGTGCCGCGCACGCACGCACTCGCGAACATCAAGGGCCAGTTGAGCTTGCGCGATCTCGCGCGCCATCCGCTCGTCAGCTACGAATCCTCGCTGCGTCCGGAATCCTCGCTGCGGCGCGCGTTCGCGGCTGCCGGCGAGTCGCCGCAATTCGCCATGACTTCACGCGATGCGGATCTGATCAAGACCTATGTGCGCGAAGGCCTCGGCGTCGGCGTTCTCGCCGAGATGGCTCTGCTGGCCGAAGACACACGCGACCTGGCCGTGCTCGACGTCGCCGCGGAACTGCTGCCCGTCTGCACGACATGGCTGGTGTTGCGTCACGACAGCGTGCCGCGCAGCTATGCGCTCGCGCTGGTGGAACTCATCGCGCCGCAGCTGGATCGCCGTGATCTGCAACGCGCATTGAACGGCGAGGCGCCGGCGCAGTGGCCGCAGGCTCCGTTCTGGAGCGAGATCGCGGCGTCAGCGAAAGTCGCGAAGGTGGCCTAGTTCCTGCGCCTAGAAGTGCAAACCGCACTCGCGCTTGAGACCGAAGAAGCGCGTGTCCTCCTCGCGCATGCCCGGTTGCCACGCGCGCGTCGTGTGCACGTCGCCGATCGAGACGTAGCCTTGTTCCCATAACGGGTGAAAAGGCAAATGGTGGATTTGCAGGTATTGCCATACGTCGCGGTCGTTCCAGTCCGCGATCGGATGGAATTTCCAGCGGCCGTCGCGCAATTCGAGAAAGTCGATGTCGGCACGCGTGCTGGCCTGGCTGCGACGCAGGCCGGCGATCCAGGTGCGCGCGCCGAGATCGCCGAGCGCGCGTTGCATGGGCTCGACCTTGCGCAGGCGGTTGTAGCGGTCGATACCGTCCAGGCCTTGCTCCCAGAGCTTGCCGAAACGCGCTTCCATCCAGGCGACGCCGATTTCCGGGCGATATACCTTCAGATTCAATTTGAGTTTGGCGGCGAGTTCGTCAGTGAACCGATAGGTTTCCGGAAACAGATAACCGGTGTCGATCAACACGACCGGAATGTCGGCGTATTCACGCGTGACCAGATGCAACAGCGCGGCTGATTGCGCGCCGAAGCTCGACGACAGCGCGTGCGCGCCAGGCAATGTGTCGAGCGCCCAGCGCACGCGCTCGCGCGCATCGCGCGCGGCGAGCCAGTCGTTGAGGTCCTGCAACGCGCGCGGACTTTCCGCGGCGCTGATCAAGTCGGGGGCAGTCATATCGTTTTTACCTCGATAGCCGACGCCGGTGTGAGCACCTCGGCGCGCAGCAGAAAATCGCCGAAACCCTCCGCAGCGTCGCGCTCAGCGGCATAGCGTGCGAACAGCGCGTCCAGCGTGTGCAGGATTTCCGCTTCGTCGATGTTTTCGCGATACAGCGCATTCAAGCGCTGACCGCGCGCGTCGGCGCCGAGCATCAGGTTGTAACGCCCCAGCGCTTTGCCAACCAGCGCAATTTCGCCGAGATAGGGCCGCGAGCAGCCGTTCGGGCAGCCCGACACGCGCAGCGAAATCGGCGCGTCGCTCAGGCCGTGGAGTGCGAGCGACGCTTCGACTTTGCCCAGCAACTCCGGCAGATAACGTTCGGCTTCGGCCATCGCCAGCGGGCAAGTCGGGAACGCAACGCAGGCCAGCGCGTGCAGACGCAGTGGCGTGGCGCTGGCGTAGCCGTCCAAACCGTACGCTGCGACCAGCGCCTGGATTTGCGAACGTTGCGTCGCTGCGACATTCGCGACGATCAGGTTCTGGTTCGGCGTCAGCCGGAATTCGCCGCGATGTACTTTTGCGATTTCACGCAAGCCGCGCAGATGCGGCGCACCCGGTCGATCGGCGATGCGGCCGGCTTCGATGCGCAGTGTCAGATGGGCGCGTCCGTCTTCGCCCTCGCTCCAGCCGAAGCGGTCGCCGTTGTGATCGAACGCGAACACGCGCGGGGGCGCGAACGCAAATCCAGCGCGGCGCTCGACTTCGGATTTGAACCAGGCCGGGCCACCCTCGGCTATCGTGTACTTCAGCCGCGCGCGCTTGCGATCGGCGCGATTGCCGAAGTCGCGCTGCGTTGTCACGACGGCTTCCGCCACCGCGATCACCTGATCCGGGACGACGAAACCGAGCACGTCAGCCAGACGCGGATACGTGTTCGGCTCGCCGTGCGTGACGCCGAGCCCGCCGCCCGCGCTGACATTGAAGCCGACGAGTTCGCCGTCCTCGATGATGGCGATGAAGCCGAGGTCGTTCGCGAACACATCAACGTCATTCGTCGGCGGCACGGCGAAGGCGATCTTGAACTTGCGCGGCAGATACGTCGATCCGTACACCGGTTCGACTTCCTCGCCGCTGCCTGCGACTTTTTCCTCGTCGAGCCAGATTTCGTAATACGCCCGCGTTTTCGGCAGCAGATGTTCCGAGAGCGCCTTTGCCCGCGCGTACACGGCTGCATGCGCGCGCGTAAGCTGCGGATTTGCGGCGACGAGCACGTTGCGATTGACGTCGCCGCAGGCAGCGACTGTGTCGATCAGGCTCGCGTTGATCGCCTTGAGTGTTGCCTTCAATTCGCGCTTGATCACGCCGTGGAACTGGAAAGCCTGGCGCGTGGTCAGGCGCAGCGTGCCGTTGGCATAACCCGTCGCGATCGCATCGAGCGCAAGCCATTGCGCCGGGGTCACGACGCCGCTGGGCAGGCGCGTGCGGATCATGAACGAGTAAGCCGG
>Ga0070666_10000605_pt1 | contig 21602 bp, 25 predicted proteins | sample KBSS23metaG_FD_64677 | JGI IMG/M metagenome (GOLD analysis project Ga0070666, IMG submission 64677) | Switchgrass rhizosphere microbial communities from Kellogg Biological Station, Michigan, USA - KBS S2-3 metaG | ecosystem: Host-associated > Plants > Roots > Rhizosphere > Soil ... | reverse complement strand
GACGGCGGGGCCCGCAATCAACTTCTTCACGTCGTGCTGTGACTTGGCGCAAAACGAGCAAAACAGGGTGCCGGGCGGGTACGTCTTGGCCTCGGCGGCAGGTTTGGAGCTCACGGGAACCTCTCTGTCAGGATTACCCTGACAGTCAAGCCTGTCCTGACATCAATGTCAAGGCATACCTGACGCCCGGCGCAACCGATTTCGGCTAGGCTTTGCGAAGGGGAGATTTCCATGAAGCGCATTCTGGCAGGCGTGACAGCGGTGGCGCTGATTGCGAGTGGTCCGACGATCGCGGCGGCATCGAAGGCCCGCGCGATTGCGAAGCTGATCGGCATCGACGGACAGCCGGCAGGCACGGTGAGTTTTACGGCCACCTCGCACGGCGTGCTGATGGTATTCGACCTGAAAGGGCTGACGCCCGGCGCGCATGCGATCCACGTCCACACCTCGGGCAGCTGCGATCCGAAGGTCGCCTTCACATCCGCCGGACCGCATTTCAGCGACGATGCGAAAAGGATGCATGGCTATCTTGCGGGGCACGGCATGCACTCGGGCGATCTGCCCAACCAGTTCGCAGCGAGCGACGGCACGCTGCACGCGACGGCGATCAGCACGGCGTTCGCTCTGGGCAACGGCAAGAAGTCAATCTTCGACCGCGACGGCGCATCCATCGTCGTGCATGCAAAGGGCGACGATTACATCAGCCAGCCTGCCGGCAATTCCGGCGATCGTGTCGCCTGCGGTGTGATCATGCGCACCGTCGCGCCCGGAGCACGCCCCCGTCACGGACGCTCCCACTGACGGATTGTCAGCACACCGCCGCCGCTCGCATCGCACGCGAGCGTCGCCTAAACTTTTGACATGGATGAGACAGCGCTCGATTCTCCGCGAGCACTCGATGCGATTGCAAGGCCTGACGGCGAACGCCTTGGCCTTGCCTATTGGGCGCACGGGGTGCGCGGCAAGGTACGCATGGAAGGCGCCTCGCTCGCCCGGCTGGTTGCGCATCCGCGGTTCGGCGAAGCCTGTCTCCAAGTCATGCGCGATACGCTCGAACTGAGCCGCACCAATCCTGCGCTGGTGCGGGTGCTGATCGACATACGCCGCTCCATGCTTGCATTCTTCGTGATGTACCTGAACGCGCGTGGTGGCATCACGCTGGCGGCCGTCCACGATCTGTGCCGCGAACTCGGACTCGCGAGCCCGGGCCGCGCCACCGCGCTGCTGATCAATCTGCGCATGATCGGATATGTGGTTCCCGATCCCGTGCAGGTCGACAGGCGCTCTCGGCGCTACGTTCCATCCGCCGCGATCCAATCGACGATGGCGGAAAGCTTCCGCAATCGCGGGCTGGCCTTCGCGCTGATCGAACCGGAAGCAACGCGTCTTACGGGCCGCTTTGGCGATCAGCGGATCTTCGATGCCTATGTCGTCGAACTGGCGGGCGGTCTGTCGGCCATTTTGAAGCGCGGCGACAGCAGCGCCTTCACGTTTTTCGCGGAGAGAAACGGCGGACTGGGAATCCTGTATGCGCTCATCACGTCTGCCTCGGCGGATGACGATTTCCCGCCTCGCCTTCCGCTCCCGCTGTCGAGTCACGAACTCGCATCGTCGTTCAAGGTTTCCCACACGCATGTGCGCAAATTGCTACGCGATGCCGAGAGACTGGGTTACGTGACGCGCAACCGCGATGAGATCACACTCGAGCAGCCGCTGCGCGATGCGATCGTCGAATTCCAGGCGGCGAATTTCTTTGCCTATGCGAGCTGCGCCTGTGCGGCGCTCGCAGCCGTTGGCGAGGAGCCCTGACGCAGCGCGCACGATTGCGCATCGGGGCAACGCAGCGCGTGCATAAGTCAGGCGCGACGTTTTGTGCATGATCGCCAAACGGCCCTGGAGCGTTCGATCATGCTTGTCCTTCACCAGATGCACATCAGCGGCAATTGCTACAAGTGCCGGCTGACGGCCAAGCAGACGAACACGCCGATCGCGCTGAAGGAATACGGGCTGCACGACGGCACGACGCGCACGCCGGACTATCTGACCAAGAATCCAAACGGCCGCGTGCCGATGCTGGAATTCGATGATGGGCGATTCCTGCCCGAGAGCGGTGCGATCATCGCGTATCTGGCGGATGGTTCGAAGCTGATCCCACAGAGCCGGTGGGATCGCGCGCAGATGCTGCAATGGATGTTCTTCGAGCAGTACAGCCACGAGCCGTATGTCGCGGTCGCGCGGTTCTGGCTCGGCTTCGCGCCCAAGGAACAGCTGGAAACCAAGAAGCACCTTGTTCCCGAATGGCACGCGAAGGGAAATGCCGCGCTGGGCGTCATGGAAACGCATCTGAAGACGCACGATTGGTTCGCCGGAAATGCTTACTCCATCGCGGATATTGCGCTCTATGGCTACACGCATTGCGCGGGCGACGGTGGATTTACGCTGAACGATTACCCGGCGGTGTCACGCTGGCTGAAGCGCGTGGCGGAACAACCGGGGCACGTAACCATGGCGGAACGCTGGTGACTTGCGCGCGAAGGACTGAGCGCCTATATCGCGCCCATCAAGGCCGCGCACGCCTTTGGAGAAATTGCTTTTGCTTACCCATGCGAGGCTCCATTCCACCGGAGCGCGGTGCTGGCGTTAAGACTACGCTTTTCCTGAAACAAGTCGCGGTGTTGATGTCGCGCCGGACGCGGTGTCCGAGCGACCAGTCATCAGCGTTCAGGAGAAAGCCGTAATGATCGGTCAAGTTAAGTTCTTCAACACGACGAAGGGTTTCGGATTCATCGCCCCGGAAAACGGCGACAAGGACGTGTTCGTCCATGTCACGGCTGTCCAGGCGGCGGGTCTGCGCGGCCTCAACGAAGGCCAGAAGGTCAGCTTCGAAGTCGAAGCCGACAAGCGTGGCCCGAAGGCCGTCAACCTGAAGCTCGTCTAAGCTTCGGTCTGAAGGACTAGAGACAAACGGCGCGGGAGCAATCCCGCGCCGTTTTCTTTTATGCGCGAGGCCTCGTTTCGCATCGCACAAGATTGCCCGCCTGCCCCAAAGCCGTATGGACAGGACTCCCGACGCGCCGCAGGATGATGCGACCGAACAGGGGGATCACATGAACGGTTCAAAGAAAATCGCAGCCGAATTCATCGGCACGTTCTGGCTGGTGCTGGGCGGATGCGGCAGCGCGGTGCTGGCGGCGGGCGTGCCGGAGGTCGGCATCGGCTATCTCGGCGTGGCGCTGGCGTTCGGCCTGACGGTGGTAACGGGCGCGTACGCGTTCGGACACATCTCGGGCGGGCATTTCAATCCGGCGGTGAGCTTCGGCGTGTTCGTCGCCGGGCGCATGAGCTCGATGGAGATGATCACCTATTGGGTGTCGCAGCTTCTGGGCGGCATCGCGGCGGGCGGCGTGCTGTACCTGATCGCGAGCGGCGGACCCGGCTTCGACGCGCATGCAGGCTTCGCCTCAAACGGCTATGGCGATCACTCCCCGCAGCACTACACGATGGTCGCGGGGCTGATCTGCGAGATCGTGATGACGTTCATCTTCCTGGTGGTGATCCTGAACGTGACGCTGGGCGCGCCGGGCATGGCGCCGCTGGCGATCGGCCTGACGCTGACCTTGATCCATCTGATCTCAATCCCGGTGACCAATACGTCGGTCAACCCGGCCCGGTCGATCGGCGTGGCGATCTTCCAGGGCGGCTGGGCGCTGGAGCAGCTATGGCTGTTCATCGCGGCGCCGCTGATCGGCGCCGGCCTGGCGGGCATGTTCCAGCACTGGTTCGTGGCGCATCCGGCGAGCCAAACGTCGCAGAAACTCGCCTCTTAAGGCTTTGCATGGCATCCTCACCCGGCGCCGGCAGGGCGCCCGGTGAGGTTTGTCCTTGGGTTACGAAGGTTCCGCGATCGGTGAACTGTTGGACGGCGATGCGCTCAGGCGCGCGCTGACAGCGCTGGCGCACGATTCGGGCGACAGAAGCGCGCTGCGCAAGGACGCCACCGCCCTGATCAAGGCCGCGTTCCAGGACGGACGGGCGCGCATCAAAGCGGGCGTCGAGAACGGCACGCTGAGCGGCCTGATCGCGGCGCGGGCGCTCTCTGCACTCCAGGATGCGATCATCCAGGTGATCTATGATTTCGCGGTCAAGCATTTCTACTATGCGCAGAACCCGACCGATGCGGAGCGCATCGCCGTGGTGGCGACCGGCGGCTATGGCCGCGGCGAGCTGGCGCCGGGATCGGACATCGACCTTTTGTTCGTGCGGCCGTTCAAGCAGACGCCGTGGGGCGAGAGCGTCATCGAGTTCATCCTCTACATGCTGTGGGACCTGGGGCTGAAGGTCGGGCACGCGACGCGCTCGCTGGGCGAATGCGTGCGGCTGAGCAAGCAAGACATAACGATCAGAACCGCCATCCTCGAGGCGCGGTACCTGTGGGGCGACGAGCAGCTCTACGAGGAACTGCGCAAGAAGTTCTGGAGCGAGGTCCGCACCGGCACCGGACAGGACTTCGTCGATGCCAAGCTGGACGAGCGCAAAGAACGGCACGCCCGGCAAGGCGAGAGCCGCTATCTCGTCGAGCCGAACATCAAGGAGGGCAAGGGGGGGCTTCGCGATCTCCAAACGCTCTACTGGATCGGCAAGTATGTCTACCAGGTGGACGACGCCGCCGACCTGGTCGAGCACGGCGTGTTCACCAGGGACGAGTACAAGATATTCCAGAAGGCCGAGGCATTCCTGTGGGACGTGCGTGTCCGCCTGCACTACCTGGTTGGGCGGGCGGAAGAGCGGCTGAGCTTCGATGTGCAACCCGAGCTGGCGGCGCGCATGGGCTTTACCGGCGACACGCCGCGCCGCGCCGTGGAAGCGTTCATGAAGGCGTACTTCCTGGTGGCGAAGGACGTGGGCGACCTGACCCGCATCTTCTGCGCCGCGCTGGAGGACCAGAACAGGAAGCGCCGGCCGTCGCTCGCCTCGATGCTGCCGGGCTTCCTGCGGCCACGCGCCAGCGGCGATGATTTCTATGTCGAGAACGGCCGGCTGAACGCGCGCGACGGCATCTTCAGCCGCGATCCGGTCAACATGATCCGCATCTTCCACATCGCGGACGCCAAGAAGGTCGATGTGCACCCGAACGCGCTGCGCCGCCTCACGCGTGCGCTGGACAAGATCGACGACGGCCTGCGCCGCAACCCCGAAGCGAACAGCCTGTTCCTGGACATCCTGTCGTCGCGCAACGATCCGGAGCGGGCGCTGAGGCTGATGAACGAGGCCGGCGTGTTCGGCAAGTTCGTGCCCGAGTTCGGCCGCGTGGTCGGGCTGATGCAGTTCAACATGTACCACCACTACACGGTGGATGAGCATCTGATCCGCGCGGTGGGCTATGTCGCCTCGATCGACCGCGGCGAGCATCGCAACGAGCATCCGCTGGCGACGGACATCATCAAGCGCGTGAAGTCGCGCGAGGCGCTGTATGTCGCGATGCTTTTGCACGACATCGCCAAGGGCCTGCCGGGCGATCATTCCGACGTCGGCGAGGCCATCGCGCAGAGCCTGTGCCCGCGGCTGGGCCTGTCGCCGGAAGATACGCGCGCGGTGATGTGGCTGGTGAAGAACCATCTCGTCATGAGCGACATGGCGCAGAAGCGCGATATCAGCGACCCCAAGACAGTGCGCGATTTCGTGGCACAGGTGCAGACGCCCGAGATGCTGCGCCTGCTGCTGGTGCTCACCGTGGCCGACATCGCGGCGGTGGGACCCGGCGTGTGGAACGGCTGGAAGGGCCAACTGCTGCGCGAGCTGTACTATGAAGCGGAAGCCGTGATGTCGGGCGGCGATGCGGTTCCGGCGCGCTCGGCCCGCGTGGCGCATGCCAAGGAAGAGCTGGGAGCCCGGCTCAAACGCATGCCGGACTCGGCGCGCGAGCATGCGCTGTCGCGGCACTACGACAATTATTGGCTGGCGTTCGATCCGGCGGCGCATGAATGGCATGCGCGGCTGATGGCGGAGGCCGATGCGAAGGGCGAGCTGTTCAGCCTGGCGGCGGAGAGCAACGACTTCCGCAGCGTGACGGAGATCGTGCTCTACACGCCCGATCATCCGGGCCTGTTCTCGCAGCTCGCTGGCGCGGTGTCGGCGTCGGGCGGGACGATCGTGGATGCCAAGGCCTTCACCACCACGGACGGGTTCGCACTGGACGTGTTCTCGATCCAGGATGCGGAAGGCGGGACGTTTGGCGATACGTCGCGGGTCGAACGGCTGCGCCAGTCGATCGAGAACACCTTGCGCGGCGTGGTGTATCTGCGCCAGACCATCGCCAAGCGGCCGCCGAAGAAGAAGGCGAGTGCCTTTCGCGTGACGCCACGCGTCGATTTCGACAACGAAGCGTCGAACACCGCGACGGTGGTGGAGGTCGAGGGACTCGACCGGCCCGGCCTTCTCTACGAAGTGACCGATGCGATCTTCGCGTCGGGGCTGTCGATCAGCTCGGCGATGGTGTCCACTTATGGCGAGCGCGCGGTCGACGTCTTTTACGTGCGCGACGGTTTCGGCCACAAGGTACGGCACGAAGAACGGCTGAAGGCCGTGCGCCAACGGCTGCTGGCGGCACTCACGCCGGAGACGGCTCCGGCTTGAACGGACGGCCCGCACGGATGGGATCATGCGGCGGGCGCGACGGAGCCGTCATCCTGGTGAACGGCGGGAGCGGAATTTTCGTCACGGGCGCTCGAGATGATCGGCGATCAGCCCGATATCGCCGCCATTACCGGCAACTCGTCAAAAGGCACTACCAGGTCACGATGGAGCCGCTTCCGTCGGGGGGCGCCCTGACACCGCCGCCGGCCTGGAGCTGCCACGGGCGACCTCTTCCGCTTCGTCCCCTAAACGGGTATACCCCTGCCCCTGAGATTGAAGGCGCTTGCCGTGAAGCACGCAGACACATTGCTCCGGTCGCACCCGCTTTGGCGGGTTTGGTGGCGCGCGTAAGCCGTTTGGACTTTCGCGAATCCCTTCTCTTTGACTTTCGGAAAACAGCAGCATGACCACGAGCCATAAACAGCGCGTCCTGTCCGGGATGCAGCCAACCAACACTCTTCACCTCGGCAACTATCTTGGCGCGCTCAAGAACTGGGTGCGGATGCAGGGCGAGATGGAGTGCCTGTTCTGCGTCGTCGACATGCATGCGATCACGGATGCCGGCTACGGCAAGCCGGACGAAGTGGCGCGCGCGACGCGCGAAGTCGCGGCGGCCTATATCGCGGGCGGTATCGACCCCAAGAAGTCGCCGATCTTCAACCAGGCCCGCGTGCCGGCGCACGCGGAACTGGCGTGGATATTCAACTGCGTGGCGCGGCTCGGCTGGCTCGACCGCATGACCCAGTTCAAGGAGAAGTCCGGCAAGCACAAGGAACGCTCGTCGGTCGGCCTCTACACCTATCCGGTGCTGATGGCGGCGGACATTCTTGTCTACAAGGCGACGCATGTGCCGGTGGGCGAGGATCAGAAGCAGCACCTGGAACTGGCGCGCGACATCGCACAGAAGTTCAACAACGACTACGGCGTGCCGGATTATTTCCCGCAGCCGGAGCCGGTGATCACCGGACCGGGCACGCGCGTGATGTCGTTGCGCGATGGCCTCAAGAAGATGAGCAAGTCGGACGAGAGCGACAACTCGCGCATCAATCTGACGGACGATGCCGACACCATCGCCGGCAAGATCCGCAAGGCGAAGACCGATCCACATCCGCTGCCCACGAACGAGAACGAGTTCAAGGGACGGCCGGAAGCGGAGAACCTGCTCAACATCTATGCCGCGCTGGCGGATGAGCCGGTGAAGGACGTGATGGCGCGCTTCGCGGGGCAGCAATTCTCGACCTTCAAGGGGACGCTGGCCGACCTGGCGGTGAGCAAGCTGTCACCGATCACGACGGAGATGCGCCGCCTGATGGCCGACCCGGCGGAGATCGACCGGCTGCTGGCCGACGGCGCCGAAAAGGCGAGCGCGATCGCGAACCCGATCGTGCACGAGGTGAAGAAGATCGTGGGGTTTGCGGTTTAGGGTCGGTGCGTGCTTCGAGGCTCGACGCTGTCGCGTCGAGCACCTCAGCATGACGAACAGGGCTAGTTTGCAATCCTAGCTCGTCATCCTGAGGTGCGAGCGTAGCGAGCCTCGAAGGATGCGGCGCCGAACTACCGCTTGCGTCCGACCGGCGCATTCGGGTCGATGCCGTAACTGAACATCACGTCGTGGCTGCGGGCTTCGAGGTGCTGGCCGCCGTCGACGATGATGGTGGTGCCGGTGATCGAGGGGACTTTCGTCAGATAGCTCAGCGTTTCGGCGATGTCTTCGGGCTTTGAGCCAAAGCCGAGCGGCGTGGCGGCGTGGGATTTCTCGAATCCCTCCTGGGTCTGGTCGCCGCTGCGCAGCGTGAGGCCGGGCGCGATGCCGACGACGCGGACGCGGGGGGCCATCGCCTGTGCCAGCAGGCGCGTCGCGGCTTCGAGCGCGTTCTTCGTCAGCGTGTAGGAGAGAAAGTCGGGGTTTGGGTTGAACACCTTCTGGTCGAGGATGTTCACGATCAGGCCCTTCGAACCTTCGCGCAACTGCTTGCCGAAATCGCGGGCGAGCAGCATCGGCGCGTGCAGGTTCACGGCGAACAGATCTTCCAAGTTCTTGCGCGTGATGTTGGAGATGTCGTCATACTCGAAGGCGCTGGCGCAGTTCACCAGCAGCGAGCAGAAGCCCCAGCCCGCATTCGCCTTGCCGAACATGTCGGCGAAGCTGTCGAGCGTGGAGAGATCGCCGCCCACCGTGACAGCGCGGCCGCCCGCCGCCTTGATCTCTTTCGCGAGCGCCTCGGCGCCGGCGGCGGAGTTGCGATAGTGGATCGCGATTGCCCAATCGTCCGCCGCCAGGCGGCGGGCAAGCGCCGATCCCAGGCGCGCACCGGCGCCGGTGACCAGCGCGTAGCCGTTGCGGTCGGGGATCGCCGTCATTTCCCCCTCACCCGATAGACCTCAACACCGGCACCGGCGGCTTCGTTGTAGATGTCGGGCTTGAAGATCGAGACGCGGCACGCCTCGACCCGCTTGTCCTTGAAGCAGAGCTTCACCAACTCGTCGAGAAGCGTCTCGATGAACACGGTGTGTTTGCGGTTGGGCCACTTCTTGAGCGCGCTGCGGATGTAGTCGTAGTCGACCACCGCACTGACGTCCTTGTACTTCGTGGACTTGGGCGCGGCGTAGAGCTCGACGTTCACCACGATGCGCTGGGGCTTCTCGGGATGCCGTTCCCACGGATGCAACCCGAGCCGCACCTCGGTCACGAGGTCGCGGATCATCATGCGGACATAGCCGCTTTCGGTGGTCCAGTGCGCGGACGCAGGGCTGGGTTGCGGCGTTTTCTTCATCGCGCTGCTTTAGCATTGGCAGGCAAAGCGGTACAACCGACGTGCCATGAGCAACCCGAACGTCACGCGCCTTCCCTTTGCCGATGCATCGAAAGCGGTGCGGCATGTGTTCATCCGCAATCTCGAACTGGCCGCGCATATCGGCATTCATGGGCACGAACAGGGCAAGCCCCAGCCGGTGCGGATCAATGTCGACCTGTCGGTCGAGGACGCCGCGGTATTGGCCGACCGGCTGGACGTGGTGGTGGACTACGAGGCGATCACCAACCGCGTGCGGGCGCTGGTCGCGGCGGGGCACATCAATCTGGCGGAGACGCTGGCGGAACGCATCGCGACGGTGTGCTTCGAGGACGCCCGGGTGCGCGTGGCGCGGGTGCGGGTGGAGAAGCTGCACGCCCTGCCAGGCGCGGAAAGCGCGGGCGTGGAAATCGAGCGTTATCGCCCCTGACACTTTACGGCGGCGGACGCGCTATTATATCCGCTGACCATGGCTGACGAATCCCCACAAACAGTACCGGCGGAACCCGCCCTCAAAGGGGCGGAACGCATTGGCGCGTATCTGAAGATGCTGCCCGACGGGCCGGGCGTCTATCGGATGCTCGATGCCAAGGGCGATGTGCTGTACGTCGGCAAGGCGAAGAGCCTGAAGAAGCGCGTCACGGCCTATGCCAGCGGGCGACCGCATTCCGAGCGGCTGACGCGGATGATCAACGACACCGCCGAGATGCTCTTCGTCACGACGAAGAGCGAGATCGAGGCGCTGCTGCTCGAATCCAACCTGATCAAGCAGCTGAAGCCGCGCTACAACGTGTCGTACCGCGACGACAAGTCGTTCCCGAACATCCTGCTGCGCGAGGACCATCCGTTCCCGCAGCTGCTGAAGCATCGCGGGGCGCATTCGACCAAGGGCACCTATTTCGGGCCGTTCGCGAGCGCCAAGGCGGTGGTGAATACGCTGAACACATTGCAGCGGGCGTTCCTGCTGCGGTCGTGCTCGGACTCGGTCTTCGAGTCGCGTACGCGGCCCTGCCTGCTGTTCCAGATCAAGCGCTGCTCGGCGCCGTGCGTCGGGCGGATCGACGAGGCGGGCTATCGCGAGCTGGTGCGCGAGGCGGAGCTGTTCCTGACCGGCAAGAGCCGCATGGTGCAGGACATGCTGGTCGCCGAGATGACCAAGGCGGCGGAGGTCACGCGCTATGAAGAGGCCGCGAAGCTGCGCGACCGGCTGAAGGCGATGAGCCATGTACAGCAGAACCAGGGGATCAATCCCTCGACGTTCAGTGATGCCGACGTGTTCGCGCTGCATACCGAGGGCGGCGAGACCTGCATCCAGGTGTTCTTCTTCCGCGCGGGTCAGAACTGGGGCAACAAACCGTACTTCCCGCGCGCCGGCGGCGACCAGTCAAGCGGCGAGGTGCTGGAGCAGTTCATCGGCCAGTTCTATGACGAGCGGCCGGCGCCGGCGCTGATCCTGCTGTCGGAAGCGATCACGGAAGCCGAACTGGTGGCCGAAGCGCTGACCTTGCGCGCGGAGCGCAAGGTCGAGATCAGCGTGCCGCAGCGCGGCGAGAAGCGCGAGATCGTGGACATGGCACTGACAAATGCGCGCGAGCAACTTGGCCGGCGCATGGCGGAGAATTCGGCGCAGCGCGAACTCCTCAGTGGTGTGCAGGAAATCTTCGGCATGGAGGCGCCGCCGCAGCGTATCGAGGTGTACGACAACTCGCACATCCAGGGCGCACACGCGTTGGGCGGGATGATCGTCGCGGGGCCGGACGGATTCGAGAAGGGCGAGTATCGCAAGTTCAACATCAAATCGACCGAGCTCACGCCCGGCGACGACTACGCGATGATGCGCGAAGTACTGACGCGCCGGTTCTCGCGTCTGATCCGCGAGGGCGACGACCCCAAGACCAAGTGGCCGGACCTGGCGCTGATCGACGGTGGGCCGGGGCAACTGGCGATCGCGTGCCAGGTGTTCGCGGATTTGGGTGTGGAAGACGTGCAACTGGTGGGCATCTCCAAGGGGCCGGACCGCGATGCGGGGCGCGAGCACTTTTACCTGCCGGGGAAGGAACCGTTCCGGCTCGAGCTGCGCTCGCCGGTTCTCTATTATCTGCAAAGACTGCGCGACGAGGCGCACCGCTTCGCGATCGGCAGCCATCGCAAGAAGCGGAGCAAGGCGATCGGCGCTAGCCCGTTGGACGAGATCGCCGGCATCGGCGCGGCGCGCAAGCGTGCCCTGCTCCAGCACTTCGGCTCGGCGCGCGCGGTGGCGGCGGCCGGCATCACCGACATCGAGGCGGTGGAGGGGGTCAGCGGCAACATGGCCAAGAAGATTTACGACTTCTTTCACCCGAGCGGCTGATCCGTACGTGCTTCGAGGCTCGCCCTTGCGGGCGCGCACCTCAGCATGACGAACATTTGAGAGGCTGCCGGAAAGGCACGTCATCCTGAGGTGCCTCGAAGCGGCCTCGAAGGATGGCGGCACCGCGATTAGAACATGCCAAGCGGACAAGAATTGTTCTAAGGTCCGTCCATGCTGCAAATCCCGAACACCATCACCGTGCTGCGCATCCTTTTGGTGCCGGTGTTCGCCGTTGCCTTCGTGCTGCCCGGCGAGACGTGGCGGCTGACCGCGTTCGCGGTGTTCGTGGTCGCGGGGTTGAGCGACTTCCTGGACGGTCTTGCAGCGCGCACGCTGAACCAGCCGAGCGATTTCGGCCGCATGCTGGACCCCATCGCCGACAAGATCCTGGTCGCCGTGGCGTTGATGATGCTGGTGGCGGAAGGTTCGGTGCGGCAGTTCGTGCTGACTCCCGGCCTGGACAGTCTGCTGCGGCTGGTGCCGGCCCTTGTCATCCTGTCGCGCGAGATCCTGATCTCCGGCCTGCGCGAATTCCTTGCCAGTGTACGGGTGAGTGTTCCCGTGTCGAGCCTCGCCAAGTTCAAGACGGCCGTGCAGATGGTCGCCATCGGCGCGATGATCCTGGGACCGATCGCGGATCGCTGGATTCCGGGATCGCTGGCGCTGGCCTACACGGCGCTGTGGGTGGCGGCCGCGCTGACGGTGGTCACGGGATACGCCTATTTCCGCGCCGGCCTGATCTATACGCGCGAGCGGCGGACGACATGAACGTGCTGTATTTCGCCTGGGTGCGGCAGAAGGTCGGACGCGCCGACGAAGTGGTCGAGCATACGCCGAGCCTGCGCACCGCCGGCGACCTGGCGACAATGCTTGCGGCAAGGGGCGGTGGCTATGCGGAAGCGTTCGCGGACCTGTCGCGGCTGCGCGTGGCGGTGAACCAGAGCCATGTCGGGCTCGATGCCACTTTGGCGGCGGGCGACGAGGTCGCATTCTTCCCCCCGGTAACCGGCGGATGAACCTGAACGTCCACATCCAGGAAGAAGACTTCGACGTCGCCGACGAGATCGCGGCGCTGACGACTGAAGCGGCCGGTGCGGTGGCAAGCTTCATCGGGCTGGTGCGCGGCGGCGACGGGGTGACGGGGATGGTGCTGGAGCACTATCCGGGCATGACGGAGCGCGAGATCACGCACATCGCGGAACAGGCGCAGGCGCGCTGGACCCTGATCCACGGCATCACGATCATCCATCGCATCGGGCGGCTGAATATCGGCGAGCGCATCGTGCTGGTGGCGGTGGCGTCGGCCCATCGCCAGAGCGCGTTTGCGGCGTGCGAATTCCTGATGGACTACCTGAAGACCCGGGCGCCGTTCTGGAAGCAGGAAGAACGAGACGGCGGACTCAGCTGGGTCGAGCATCGCGCATCCGACGACGCGGCCGCGGAGCGCTGGCGCAAGTCATGACCTATCTGTGGGTCGTGTTCACCGTCGTCGCGGCGGCTGGCCAGACGGCGCGCAACGCCATGCAGCGCGAGCTGACGGCGTCGCTGGGTTCGGTGGGCGCGACGCATGTGCGGTTCCTGTTCGGGTTTCCGTTCGCGCTGATCTTCCTGGCCGTAGCGGCGTTGTGGAGCGGCGGCGGATTGCCGGCGACGAACTGGCAGTTCTGGGCGGCAGACGTGGCCGGCGCGCTGACACAGATCGGCGGCACGGCGCTGATGCTGAAAACCATGACCGAGCGGTCGTTCGTGGTGACGACGGCGTACCTGAAGACCGAGCCCTTGTTCGTGGCCGCGCTGGGGCTGGCGTTCCTGCACGATCCGCTGACGCCGGGGATGGCGGCGGCGATCGTGATCGCAACGGCAGGCGTGGTGCTGATCTCGCTGCGTGGGCGGGTAGCAGAGAGCGGCGGCTTTCATTCGGCGCTGTATGGCTTGTCGGCCGGCGGGTTGTTCGCGGTGTCGGCCATCGGCTATCGCGGCGCGATCCTCTCGCTGCACCTGCCCGGCTATGTGATGGGCGCGACATTCACCCTGGCGGTGGGGCTGGTGATCCAGGCCGCGGTGCTAACCGCGTATCTGGCGATCACCGACGCAAAGGTGCTGCGCGCGATCTTCCGGCTGTGGCGGCCGTCGCTGTTCGCGGGCTTCATGGGATCGGCGGCGAGCGAGTTCTGGTTCCTGGCGTTTGCCCTGGCAACCGCGGCCAGCGTGCGGACGCTGGGGCTGATCGACGTGCTGTTCGCGCAGATGGTGAGCCACATCCTGTTCAAGCAGAAGACGACGGCGCGCGAGGCGGCGGGGATCACGCTTCTGGTCGCGGGCGCGATCCTGCTGGTCTATTCCCACCGCTGACCCCCCCCGGGGGGGGGGTGCAGAAAATCTGGGTTCAATTCGCCGAAATTGCCCCAAGCCTTTGGAAGAACAGGGAAAAACCCTCCAGAAGGCCTCTCGGGCCATGGGGTGGGGGGCCAAATCTCCAAAAGTCGAATTCAATTCCCTCCCAAATCTTTGAACAGAATAAGAAAACGCCTTCCTTCGACCCTTCTGCGCTGTCCGATTTTCGACATCCGGTGACCACCAGCCGCCCTCAGTTCATTGGAGAACAAGTTGGGATTGGTATCTATGAGTTCAAGACTTCACTAGGAAATATTTCTGACAAGTTGTCAGGGCGATTGTGCGGAAGTTGACAGTAAGCGTTCCTATACCCTATTTGGGTGGGGACAGGCCGACGCTCAGGGGTGCGCCCGTCAGTTTGGCAGCCCCACATACACCACGATCTGTGAGAGTGCCGTTTGGTTTGGGTCAAGCGGTTTTGCTTTGGGGTCCGGCGGCCCAGTGTCTTCCTCGCGAGCGCTCGCAGGGATGCCATTGGCGATCAGGAGGCGCACAAGTTTCGCCGCGAATAAGCGCCCTGCTGTGTTTCCAGGAAAGAATTGGACGGATACACCTGATGGCAGACCCGGCCTGTTTTGTGCGGGCAACAGCATAACCCCATCGTCAGTCCCGCCGCCCTTTAAGCGGTCCAGAACTTCTTCAATTTGGGCTGCAATAGAAGAAACTTCTGGACTCGACCACTCTGGAATAATGAGCGCGCCCGAAAATGGGAACGGCTTCAGCGCCAGTACCATTGCCGAAATTTGTTCTGGGGTCAGAACTCGGGCGGCTGTCAGCCTTTCAATTTTTGCGGTCAGGGCACGTTGTGCAGCGAGTGCCGCTTCAAGCTCAGTAAGAGCCTTCTGGGAACGCTCTGCGGCTGCCAGCGCATCACTGCGCGCCTTATTCAGGTCAGCGGTGCCGCGCTTCAAATCTCTTAAGGCAAGCGCATTTTGCGCCTGCTGGGCGGCTACGAGACTTCGGAGCGCTCCAACTTGGGAGTTTCCTTCCGCGACTTTCGAGCGGACGTATCCTTCAAAGCCGTCAATCGTACTGCCCAAAACAACTATCGCGGCGTTCTGCTTGTCGCTGATGGTTGTATCAACTTGCCAGAGCGCAGCAGCCATGACGGTCTCCGCGCCAAGCCCGAGAACAAGAAGCCTCCAGCCCCATGCTTGGACGGCTTCGGAAAATCTCTTGCCCTCCAATATTACGCCGCCCCATACCGAAAAATTTCCGACGATCAGGCCCGCGTTGACTCCAGCGCGCACCCACTCAAGTTGGTCAATAGTTAGGTTGTTCAAGGAAACAAACATCGGAATCCTCATCACCGGGGTGAGCGACGCTGTGTTAGTCGCGTTTTTGCTTTTTCGCGGCCCGAGACGCAGGCGCGATCACAAATGAGAACTCTAACTGAACGGGCTCACTGGCGCGCTTGCTCTGAAGCGCCTGCCAGTCCGCGCGCTTCAGCGAAACTGAAATTCGGCCACGTACAGGGGCAGGTACTTGCGGCTGACCTTGTGATAGCTGCCCATGATCCCGCGCTTCACGAGGCTCCAGAAGCCCTCAATCGTGTTGGTGTGGATCGCGCCGACGACATATTTTTTCTTGCTGTGGTCGCTCTTGCCGTGTGCGAAGCCAAGGTGAGCGAGATTGTAGTAGCCGCGATGCTCGTCGGTCGCGAGCAGGCTCACATCGGTCTGCACAGTCTGGCGCACAAAGGTTTCGAGCGCGGATTGCGAAACCTTGTCCAGCACGCGAACGACAACGCGGCCTTTGCGTTCAATCGCGCCGATGACCGGGGTCTTGCCGCCGTAGTTCTTGTGCCCAACCTTCTTGCCGTGATGGCGGTTGTTGTCATCCCCGCCGATGAACGTCTCGTCCACTTCGACAACACCAATGAGCTTACGGAAATCCTCCTGCGCCAGACCGGCGCGGATACGCATGCACATGTAGTGGGCGGTCGAGTAAGAGCCGAAGCCCATCATGCGGTGGATTTGGAGGGCGCTAATACCCTTCTTGCTGGTGAGCATGAGGTGGATCACCCGAAACCAGACGCGAAGGGGCTGCTTCGTATTCTCGAAGATCGTCCCCGCGATCACGCTGAACCGGTAGCCCTTGGGCGAGCACTCTTGGCACTGCCAATGAAAGGGCTTGGCGAGGGCGTACACCGTGTTTCCGCAGCGGGGGCACACAACACCCTCAGGCCACCGGCGGTCGCGGAGATAGGCACGGCAGGCGTCATCCGTGGGAAACGCGGCTTCCCACTGAGCTACCGTCATTTGCTGGATTGTTTTCCTGTCTGCCATCTGGCGGACCCCTCGTCTAACGACAAGAAATCTAGTCCTTTAGCCGTTTACTGTCAACTGCCGGATAATCGCCGTTGTCAGGGATGGCTGACCGTGATGCTGCAACCGTGCCGGGCCGACTGCATCTGGGCGATGCGCGGCAAGAAGAGAAGATTGCAGCGTTCAGGCTCGCATGGCCGCGTCGGCGTGGTGCCCAATCCGACCGGCGAAGCGCGCAGCCTCGGCACCTGCACGCTGCGGTTCCGGACGCCGGGCGAGATCGTGATCGCGGTGATCGGTGCGGGGTTCACGGTGTCGCGGCTGGAAGAGCATCCGGATTGCACGGACGCGGACATCCCCGGCACATTCACGCTCGTGGCGCGCGGCTGAGCAGGAGAGAGCATTGATCGAGCGGACCATCGACATCCCGACCAAGGATGGGGCGACGACGACGTTCGTGGTGCATCCTGAGCGCGGCGGGCCGTTTGCGGTGATCGTGTTCTACATGGATGCACCGGCGATCCGCGAGGAATTGCGCGACATGGCGCGGCGGTTCGCTAGCGCCGGGTATTACGTGATGCTGCCCAATCTCTACTACCGTTCGGGCGTGATGGAGCTGGGGCCGCTGTCGCGCGATCCCAACGATCCGGGGCGCAAGCGGATGTTCGAGCTGATGGAGTCGCTGTCGATCCCGAAGATCATGGAGGACACGCGCGGCCTGCTGAAATTCGTCGATGACGATCCGGCGGCGAAGAAGAGCAAGATGGGCGCCGTCGGCTATTGCATGAGCGGGCAGTATGCGATCAATGCGGCGGCGCAGTTTCCCGACCGCTTCACGGCCGCGGCGTCGATCTATGGCGTGCGGCTGGTGACGGATGCAGACGACAGCCCGCATCGCATGGCCGGCAAGATCAAGGGCGAGAGCTATTTCGCCTGCGCCGAGATCGATCACTGGGCACCGAAGGAGATGGTCGACGCGCTGCGCAAATCGGTCGTGGGGATGAACACCGAGGTCGAGTGGTGCCCCGGCGTTGAGCACGGCTTCGCCTTCCCGCAGCGCCCCGCCTACAACAAGGACGCAGCCGAACGGCATTGGGAACGGCTCTATGCGCTGTGGCGGCGCAACCTCTGACGCTCAGGCGTGGACGATACCGGTGTACATCGCGGCGAAGCCGAAGGTGTCGAGCAGGGCGTGCGCGACGATCGCGGGCCAGAGGTTGCGCCCCCACAGGTAAGCCAGGCCGTAGAACAGCGCCGCGACGTAGATGCCGGCCATGCCGACCGGGCCCTGGTAGAGGTGGCCGAGGGCGAACGGGATGCCCTGTAGCAGCAGGGCCGCGATCCAGGCGCCGCGGCTCTCGCCCAGCAGCTGCGCGATGCGGGTCATGACATAGCCGCGTCCGACGAACTCCTCCCCGAAGCCGCCGAACAGCCAGGACACCGGCGCGAGGTAGAGCAGCATCGGCAGATTGCCCTTGAGCGGCGCGAAATGCTGCTCGGCGAGCGTCGGACTGGTGTGCGTCAGACTCACCATGGCGGCGTTGATGAAGGGCAGGATCAGGACGTCGAACGCGACGATAGCGACGAAAATCGCGACGCCCTTGCCGATGGCGCGCCACCAGCTTGGCGGACGTACGAGGCCGAAGGTGGCGAGGGCCTCGCCGCGCCAGCGCAGCCAGGCGATCAACAGGAGCGTGAACGTGAAGAACAGATAGGCGTGCTTGAGGAGCGGCGTCTCGGGCACGGTCACGTGCACGGCGGCCAGGCTCTTGACCACAATCTCCGGGAAATAGTGGTCGAGCAGGAGAACGGCCGCGAGTTCGGCCAGCAGCACGGGCAGGCTGGGACGGCGGGCGGCGATGTCCGGCATTGCGAAAACTCCTGCGATCGGATTTAGTACTAATCGTACTATCGAAGGACTGGCGCAAATAACGAAAGCGCGAGGCGGATTGACGGAGCTGGAGGGCGCGATCCTCGGCGTGCTGCGCCGGGGCGGCGCGATGTCGGCCTATGCGGTGCGGCAGGTTTTCCTGGTCTCGCAGTCCGACGAATGGAGCGGCAGCGCGGGCGCGGTGTATCCGGCGATCGCGCGGCTTCAGAAGGCGAAGCTGGTCGCCGCGGCGGCGCAGAAGGCGGACGGCCGCGGCACGAAGGCGCTGACGCCGACGCGCGCGGGACTTGCGGCGCACGACGACTGGCTGTGCGACGTGGTGCGCGCGGCAGGGCCCGGCAGCGATCCTTTCCGCACCCGGGCACCGTCGTGGTCGAAGCTGCCGGCGGCACAACGGCGTACCCTGATCGCAGCGCTGATCGAAGAAATGGAGCGGCAGCGCGCAGCGGTGCGCGCCAATCCACTCGACGACAGCGGCGACGCGGTCATCCAGGAACTGAACCTGGCGCTGCTGGACACGCGGCTGAACTGGCTGAAGCGGCAGCGCTAGCCTTGTGGCGCCCGCCGCCTGTATCCTCGCCGCCGGCCTCGGGAGAGATGCGATGGGTTTTCTGGACGGGATGATCGGCGGGATGGTGGGCGCGGCGCTGGTGCCGGTGGTGAACAACCTGCTGCAACAGCATGGCGGCGTGCAGGGCATCGTGAACCAGTTCCAGACGCAGGGACTGGGCGGGCTCGCCAACCAGTGGGTGGCGCATGGGCCCAATCCGCCGATCACGGCGGAGCATGTGAACCAGACGTTCGGCGACCAGACGATCGCGCAGCTTGCAGCAAAGGCCGGGATGTCGCCGGCGGAGCTGTCGGCGAAGCTGGCGCAGGTGCTGCCGCACACCGTCGATGCGCTGACGCCAAACGGGACGCTGCCGCCGGCGGGCGCGAACATGGGTACGCCGCCGCCAAGATAAGCCTGGAGGGAGCGCGCCATGAGCTATGCGGGCGGGCGGCTGATCGAAGACGCCGACAGCCACCTGATGGAGCTTCCCGATTTCCTCACCAAGCACGCCGATCCGAAGGATCGCGATGCGATGCCGGTGCTCGGCAGCCTGGCGACCGGGCAGTTCAATCCCGGCGCGCATGCCGGCAAGGGCGGGCACGATCCGGAGGTGGTCGAGCGGCTGCTGGCGCTGGGCGCGGGGCTGACGCATGGGCCCAAATGGCATGCGGCGCTTGGCGCGTTCAGCGGGACGGAGCGGACGCTGGCGCTGAACCTGCTGGGCTTTAAGCACCAGGTGGTGTTCTCGTCGTTTTGCGCGCGGACGATCTTCGAGGCGCCGATGGGCACACGCTATGCGGCGGCGCGGGCGCACAATCGGGCGATGGCCGCGTTCTGTGGCGCCGACACGCGGCTGATCGGCGTGGCGATGGTGCCGCTGGACGATCCGCAGGCGGCATTGGCCGAGATCGACGTGGCGCTGGATGCGGGACTGGGCGCGGTGTGGATTTCCTGCGATCCGCCGGGCGGGCGCTCACCGGGGCATCCGGCGCACGAGAAAATCTGGGCGACGCTGGCGGAGCGGCGGGCACCGTTCATCCTGCATGTCGGGAGCGCACCGCTCAGCATCGACAAGCCCTGGATGAACGACGGAATGCCGGAGCGCGTGAGCGCGCGCGGCGGGGCGGAGGTGATTGGATCGAAGGACCTGACGGTGATCCATCACACGGCGCACCGGTTCCTGTCGGTGATGATCCTGGACGGCGTGCTGGAGCGGCATCGCGATCTGCGCGGCGGCGTGATCGAGATCGGCGCGGGCTGGGTGCCGGACATGATCCGGCGGCTGGACCATGCGCAGGAGATCTGGAGCAAGTCCGAGCCGCACCTGGCCCGGATGACGCGGCGGCCGTCGCAGCAGATCCGCGATCAGCTGCGGTTCACGCCCTATCCGTTCGAGGACGTGGCGGCAATGGTGCGCGAGTCGTTCCCCGAGCTGTACATGTTCTCGTCCGACTATCCGCATGCCGAGGGCGGGCGCGACCCGCTGGGCCGGTTCGACCGCTCGACGGCTTCGCTCGATGAGGCGGCGCGGGCGAAATTCTTCGCGGGCAATTTCCGGGATCTGTATCCGAACGCGGGGTAGTAGTTCGCATCCCACCACCATTGTCATGGCCCGCAACAGCGGGCCATCCAGGTGAAATCCTTCTCTCGATTGCGAGGTTCGCGGCGCACCGCTTTTGCGGGCCATGACAGCCGGGGTTAGGGCGTACGCGCTGCAGCGATCTTGTTCGCTTCCACCAACCAATCCGGCAGGGGGTGGGGTGCGGTCATCTTTTCGTACAAGTCTTCCCATTCGACGTTATCACGCTGGATCAAGTCGATCTTCCATTGGCGCTTCCATTTCTTCAGGCGCGTCTCGCGGTCGATGGCGGCATGCACGTATTCGAATGTTTCGAAATGAACGAGGTGCTTCACGCCGTGTTCCTTGGTGAAGCCTTCGACCAGGCCTTCGCGGTGTTCCCAGACGCGGCGGAGAAGATCGTTCGTCATGCCGACGTACAGCGTGCCGTTGCGCTTGCTGGCCATAATGTAGACGAAGTACTGACGATCCATTTCGTCAGTGTACGGTGCATTGGTCGCAAAAGTGTGGCGACGTCACCTGGATGGCCCGCTTTTGCGGGCCATGACAGTTGAGAGTTAGGAGCGTGGATCAGATCAGCGACGCGATCAGTCTTTGCCTTGTGGCTTCGCGTTTGGCGGCGGCGAGGTGTTCGGGGCGGACGTGGCGGAGGACGTCCTGGTAGACCGGGTGCTTCTCGCCCGACCACAGCAGGTGGACCAGGATATGGGTGGGGTCGCGCTCGTCGGAGTGCAGCGCCTCGCCGCGCAGGCGGGCACGTTCCAACTTGCCCTCCCAGATTTCGATGTCTTCCCACTGCTGGGGTGAGAGCGTGCCGACCCGGAAGGTGCGGCCGTGGATGGTCATTTCCTCAAGAGGTAATGCGCTGGCCAGTTCGGTCATGTCTTGGAGCGTGAATTCCATCGGAGCGGCCCATTCGCTGGACAAGGATACTCACGAACGGCGTCTGAGTTCCCTGCAGTTGATCACACCGCAGGTGTCGGCCAAGCTGCCAGCAAAAGGGGATTGCAATGGTTCTTGGGTTGGCGGCGCGGCCGGAGGATGTGGGCCTGTCTTCGGCAGGCCTGGACGGCGTGGATGCCGGACTTCAGGCTGAGATCGACAGGGGCGACCTCGCGGGCGCAGTGACCCTGGTTGCGCGGC
>Ga0070666_10000604_pt1 | contig 21602 bp, 18 predicted proteins | sample KBSS23metaG_FD_64677 | JGI IMG/M metagenome (GOLD analysis project Ga0070666, IMG submission 64677) | Switchgrass rhizosphere microbial communities from Kellogg Biological Station, Michigan, USA - KBS S2-3 metaG | ecosystem: Host-associated > Plants > Roots > Rhizosphere > Soil ... | reverse complement strand
CGCGGGGCAGAGGGCTCCCCGTTTCGCACGGTACGCTCTCGTAACCCAATCCGCAGGAGCGTCGTGCGAATCGGGGATTCTGACCCGCGGCCACCCGACACCGCCTCTCGCAGTCTTGCCGGCGGACCCGCCGGCTCCTCGAGCGAGCCCCCACGGGCGCTAGTCGTCGTCGTCCTTCTTTTCCTTCTCCGGCGGAAACTCGGGCATCACTTCCTTGACCGGGACGATCGCCGGGAGGCCCTGGGCCTCGGCCGCACGATTGAACGCGGGGACCGCGTCATCGAACGCCTGCCGAAACGTCTTCCGCGCCTCTTCGAGCTTTCCATGCAGCACGTCGAAGACTTCGCGCTCGGCCTGGGTGGGCGCGAAGTCCGCATTGCCCGACACGTCCGCCGCTCCCGTCCCGACTTCCGCGTTCAGCCACACGAGCTTCAGATACACCCCGAGCGGCCCGCGAAAGGACTTCTGATCCTCGTCGGCGATCGTCGGCTGCAGCAGGAGGGCTTCGGCAGACTCGAGCTTCTTCTGGAGCTCGTCGCCCGACGCCCAGGCGGTGTCCTCGGGCGATCGCGACCTGACGATCTTCCGGAGACGCTCGACCTCGAGCCTCGCCCATTCGAGCTGGGTAATCATCTCCGCCGCGTCGTTGGCGTCGCGATAGATCGCCAGAGAAAGCGCCGTCGCGGCCGCCACGTCTTCCGCGGTTCCAGAGGACGCGGGGTCCTTCTTCACTTCGACGGTCGTCGTGAATTCCCTGCCGGCGACGTCGAGACGAATCGTGTATTGTCCGGGCGGCGCGAGCGGTCCCTGGGTGGCGTCTTCGATTCCGTAATAGAGAACCGCGCGGCGGTCTTTCCCGCGGAACCTCTTTTCCTCCCAGACATGCCGGTTTCCGGCGGGAGTGGCGCGCAGGCGCGCCTCCCGATACGGGTCGTACCGCAGGTCCCAGACGACCCGATTCATTCCTTTTTCGTTCGTTCCCCGAAGCGATCGCACCTTGTTCCCTGCCGCATCGAAGATCCGGATCTTCACGAGCGGCGGCTTCTCCTTCGCGGGAACGTCGTCGTCCTCGTCCTTCTTCTTCGGCTTCGGCGCTTCTTTCGTCAGCCAGTAGCTGATGATCGGCCCGGCGGGGCCCCCCTTGCCGGGCGAGACGCCGGACGGGGCATACGCCGGCTGCGACACCGCGCGCAGGCGGTAGGCGGGAGCCGGCGGGAAGAGCACCGCGGGCGCCTCGCGAACGGTTTCGTTCCACTGCTCGAGCGCCGTGATGTCGTCGAGCACGTAGAAGCCGCGGCCGTACGTCGAGACCACGAGATCGTGGAAACGGGGCTCCACCGTCAGCCAGGACACCGGAGCGTGCGGGAGCTTCGCCTGGAGCGGGCGCCAACGCGCGCCGTCGTCGAAGGAGACGTAAAGGGCGTTCTCGGTTCCGGCGAAGAGCATTCCCTTCCGGAACGGATCCTCCCGGACGACGTGCACATACGAAAGCGGGCTCTTCGGAATGTCCCCCGCGATCGCCTTCCACGTCTTTCCGTAGTCGGAGGTCTTGAACACGAAGGGATTGCGGTTGTCCACCTGGTGGAGGTCGACCGAGACGTAGCACGTCCCCTTCTCGAACCGCGACGGCTCGACCGAGCCGACCGTTCCCTTGACGGGGAGGATCGCCTTCCCAGGCGTGACGTTCGCCCAGTGCGCGCCGCCGTCGCGCGTCACTTGCACGACTCCGTCGTTGGTCCCGGCCCAGATCTCCCCTTTCTCGAGCGGCGACTCGGCGATCGAGAACACGACGCCGGCGTACTCGACCGAAAGGTTGTCGATGGTCAACCCTCCCGAGTCTCCCATCATCGAGGGGTCGTTCGTCGTCAGATCCGGGCTGATCGTCTTCCAGTGCTGGCCGCCGTCGGAGGTCGCGTGCACGAACTGGCTGCCGACATAGACGGTTTCGTGATCGTGCGGCGAGATCGCGATGGGGAACGTCCAGTTCATGCGGAGCTTCACCTGCCCGGCGTTGGCCCCCATCGTCCTTTCGGGCCAGACGGAAACGGATCGCGTCATGCGCGTCTTCGCGTCGAACCGTTCGACCACTCCGGCATAGCACCCGCCCCACACGACGTCCGGGTCGGCCGGATCCGGCGTGTTCCATCCCGTCTCGCAGCCGGCCGTCGTGGTCCAGAGCGCCGGCGGGATGCCGTCGCCGCCGGGGTTCCGGCTCGGCCCGCGCATCGAGCCGCCGTCCTGCATCTGCCCGTAGACAAAATAGGGAATCCGCGTGTCCGTCGCGACGTGGTACATCTGCGCAATCGGCAGACGCACCCAGTTCCAGCTCCGGCCGCGCGTCGTCGAGATCACGACCCCGATGTCGCTCCCGATCATCATCCGGCTCGGGTCCTTGGGATCGGCCCACATGTCGTGGTTGTCGCCCGCCCAGTCCACCTGATCCGTCGTCTCTCCGCCGTCGAGCGTGACGCCCATGGAGTTTGACGGGAAATACACCTCGTTGGCGTTGTCGGGCATCACGAGCATGCGGGAGTAGTAGTGGGGCCGCTCATTCAGGAGCCGGCTGCGGCTGACGAGCGCCCACCCTTCGCCGCCGTCGTCGGAGCGCCAGAGGGAGCCCTTGTTCTCGGTCTCGATCAGCGCGTAGACCCGGTGGGGATCGTTCGTCCCGATCCCGAGCGCGACCTTCCCGACGGGGGAATCGGGCAGACCGTGCTCCTTGATCCGCTTCCAGGTCGAGCCGCCGTCCCGGGAGACGAAGACGCCCGAGCCCGGGCCGCCGCTCCTGCGCCCCCAGGTCTTGATATCGATCTGCCAGGTCCCCGCAAAGAGCGTCCGGGGGTTCTTCGGGTCCATGGCGAGATCGGATGCCCCCGTGTTTTCGTCCACGAAGAGGACGCGCTCCCAGGTCTTGCCGCCGTTCTTCGTGCGATAGACGCCGCGCTCCTGCTGCGGGCCGTAGCAGGTCCCGAGCGCCGCCACGAAGACCGTCTCGGGATCGCGCGGGTCGATGATCACCCGTCCGATTCTCCCCGTCTTTTCGAGCCCCATGTTCTTCCAGGTCTTCCCCGCGTCGGTCGACTTGTACACGCCGTTCCCGATCGAGACGTTGCTCCGGATGAACGTCTCCCCCGTCCCGACCCACACGACGTTCGGATCGGACGGGGCGATGGCGATCGCGCCGATCGACTGCGCGTCCTGCTTGTCGAAAACCGGCTTCCAGTCGTTGCCGCCGTCGATCGACTTCCAGACGCCACCGGAAGCCGCGCCGGCGTAGTACACGTTCGGGTCGCCGGAAACCCCGACGACCGCGCTCACGCGGTTGCCCGGAGGTCCGATGTATCGGAACTTGAGGCCCGCGAAAGGGCCGGCCTTCTTCTCGGCCTCGGCGTCCTCGCCGTCCTCGTCCCTGGCGGACGGCACGGCGACCACGGTCTTCTTCGCCTCTTCGGGGAAGGCGCGCGCCGGCGCCTTCGAGGGCGGCTCGTCCGCCGCGGGAGCGGGAGAGGCCGGCCGCGCGGCGGGAGAAAACGCCAGGAAAACGAGCAGCGGAGCTGCCCATCGGAATCCGGGTACTGCCTTCGTCATCTTCACTCCTCGAAAGGGCGACTCGTTTCGCGGAAAAGTCGGGAGATTCTATCCCCCTTCCCCGGCAGGTCCGGTCGCCCTCGCCCGGGACCCTCCGGAACCTCACTTTGCTCGCAGTGTGCTGCTAGACTGAAATCCGATGAAAAACGAGAAAAGTTTCCTCGACACCTTCGGCACGCGGAAGACCCTCGCCGCCGGCGGCCGGAATTACGAGATCCGATCGCTTCCCGCGCTCGAAAAAGCGGGCTTCCCGCGCGTCTCCCGGCTCCCGGTATCGCTGCGGATACTCCTCGAGAACCTGCTCCGGTTCGAGGACGGCCGCGTGATCAAGAAAGGGGACATCGAGGCGCTCGCTTCCTGGAATCCCGACGCTCCGCCCTCCCGGGAAGTGCAGTTCACGCCCGCGCGCGTTCTGCTCCAGGACTTCACGGGAGTGCCGTGCGTCGTCGATCTCGCCGCGATGCGCGACGCGATCGGCGCCTGGGGCGGCGATCCGGCGAGGATCAACCCCCTTCGCCCGGCCGATCTCGTGATCGACCATTCGGTCCAGGTGGATGCGTTCGGAACGCCGGTCGCGTTCCTCGCCAACGCCCGGATCGAGTTCGAGCGCAACCGCGAGCGCTACGCCTTCCTGAAATGGGGCCAGACGGCGTTCGACGGGCTCCGCGTCGTGCCGCCCGACACCGGCATCGTCCACCAGGTGAACCTCGAATACCTCGCATCCGTGACGTTTTCGGAGGAGAGCGCCGCGGGGAAGCGCGCGTTCTTCGACACGCTCGTCGGCACCGACTCCCACACGACCATGATCAACGGGCTCGGCGTGCTCGGCTGGGGGGTCGGCGGCATCGAGGCCGAAGCCGCGCTTCTCGGCCAGCCCATCTCCATGCTCATTCCGCAGGTGGTCGGATTCCGGCTCTCGGGGTCCCTGCCGCCCGGCGCGACCGCGACCGACCTCGTCCTCACCGTCACACAGATGCTGCGCGCCCGGGGCGTCGTCGGCAAGTTCGTCGAGTTCTACGGCCCCGGGGTCGCGGCGCTTTCGCTCGCCGACCGCGCGACGATCGCGAACATGGCTCCCGAATACGGCGCGACGGTCGGGTTCTTCCCGGTGGACGACGAGACGATCCGTTACATGCGCCTCACGGGACGCAGCGAGGAAAGCATCGCCCTGACCGAGGTCTACCAGAAGGAACAGGGAGTCTTCGGCTCCGATCGGGAATCGGACTATTCCGGGCGGCTGGATCTCGATCTCGCCGGCGTCGAACCGTCGATCGCGGGCCCGAAAAGGCCCCAGGACCGGGTCCCGCTGAAAGGCGCGGAGCGCTCCTTCCGGCGCGCGCTCGTCGAGCTCCTCGCCAAGAGCACCGCCACCGTGAGCCCCGAGGCGATCGAGCGGTACGTGGGAGAAGGAGGGAATCCGAAGAAGATCCCCGCCTCCCTCCAGAAAGCGAGCGAGCTCGGCCACCTCGCGACGGTCGCCGAGCTGCAGCTCGAAGCCGAGAAGGTCGCGATCGGCCACGGCTCGGTCGTGATCGCGGCGATCACCTCCTGCACGAACACGTCGAACCCCTCCGTGATGATCGCGGCGGGTCTCCTCGCGAAGAAGGCCGTCGAGCGCGGGCTTTCCCGGAAGCCGTGGGTCAAGACGAGCCTCGCGCCGGGATCGAAGGTCGTGACCGAATACCTTCGCGAAGCCGGTCTCCAGGAGCCGCTCGACCGCCTGGGTTTCAACCTCGTCGGATACGGCTGCACGACCTGCATCGGCAACAGCGGGCCGCTTCCCGAGCCGGTCGCCAAGGCCGTCAAGGAATGCGATCTCGTCGTGGCGGCGGTCCTTTCCGGAAACCGCAATTTCGAGGGGCGCATCAACCCGCTCGTGCGGGCGAACTACCTCATGTCTCCCCCGCTCGTCGTCGCCTATGCGCTCGCCGGGGAGATGAGCTTCGATTTCGAGCGCGACCCCCTCGGCTGCGGCGCGGACGGCAAGGACGTCTTCCTGCGCGACATCTGGCCCACGCCGGAGGAGATCGCGCGGGCCATTCGGGAAACCGTGCACGCGGGGCAGTTCGCAAAGAGCTACGGGGAAGTTTTCGCGGGGGACGAGACCTGGAACTCGATCGCGGTGCCGGAAGGATCCCGCTACGCGTGGCCCGATTCGACGTACATCAAATCCCCCAGCTTCCTCCACGATCTGCCGAAAACGCCCGCTCCCCTGACCGACATCTCCGGCGCGCGCGTCCTCGCCTTCCTCGGAGACTCCGTGACGACCGATCACATCTCGCCCGCGGGGTCGATCGCCTTCGACGGCCCGGCGGGAAAGTACCTGATCGAGAACGGCGTCGAGCACAAGCAGTTCAACTCGTACGGATCGCGCCGCGGAAACCACGAGGTGATGGTGCGCGGGACCTTCGCGAACATTCGCCTCCGGAACCGGCTCGCCCCGGGAACGGAAGGGGGCGTGACCCGCCACCTGCCGGACGGAGAGCCGATGTCGATCTTCGACGCCTCGAACCGCTACCAGGCCGAACGCGTGCCGCTCCTCATCCTGGCGGGGAAGGAATATGGTTCTGGCTCGTCGCGGGACTGGGCGGCGAAGGGAACCCGGCTCCTCGGGGTCCGGGCGGTGATCGCCGAATCTTTCGAGCGCATCCACCGGAGCAACCTGATCGGCATGGGGGTCCTTCCCCTGCAGTTTCCCGAGGGAGAGTCGGCCGAATCGCTCGGCCTGACCGGCGAAGAGACCTACGACCTGACCGGAATCGCGGCGGGATTCGCTCCCGGCAAACCGGTCCCCGTGCGGGCGGTATCTCCGGGAGGTTCGGTCATCGAGTTCACCGCCGTCTCCCGGGTGGATACGCCGAACGAGGGGGACTACTACCGGCACGGCGGCATCCTTCCCTTCGTCCTCCGCTCGATGCTCTCCGCGTCGGCGTGATTTCGCGCGCGGAAGAGAGCGCGCCCCGGCACCCGCTCCGCCCTTCCCGGCTCGCGCCGCGGAAGAGTCTCGAAATCGTGTAGTCTCTCGGCGAAGGTCGCCCAGCGGCGGCCATCGGAGAGAAAGGGGGCCCTATGCTCAAGGAATTCAAGGAATTTCTCCTGAAACAGAATGCCCTGGCTCTCGCCATCGGCGTCATCATCGGCGCCTCGATCGGCAAGGTGGTTTCCGCGATCGCGGACGACATCATCAACCCGATCGTCGGCCTGCTCCTCCCCGCCGGCGACTGGCGAAACGCGAAATTCGTGCTGTCCCGGGCGACCGACGCGACGGGAAAGGTCACGGAGAACGCGATCGCCTACGGCGACCTGATCGGGCGGACCGTGGACTTCGTGATCATCGCCTTCGTGGTGTTCATGATCGTGAAGGCCTTCCTCCCGAAGCCGGGAAACCCGACCACCAAGGAATGCCCCCAGTGCCTCGAGATCGTTCCTCTCGCCGCGCGTCGGTGTAAATCTTGCACGGAGCCGCTGGGGGGGAACGCATGAGGCTTTTTGCCACGATCCGAACAGCTCGAAAACCCGCCTGGGGACCGGCGCTCGCCGCCGGACTGCTCCTGGCCTGTCCCATCTCCGGCTTCGCCGGGGAGCCTCCCGCGCCCCCTGGCCCGCCTCCCGTCTGGTCGGGGAAGGCCGAGGCGTCTTTCGTCTCCACGACCGGCAATACCGACGTGCAGACGATCGGCGCGGGCCTCGAAGTCGACTACAAGAAGGACGTCTGGAACGGGCTCGCCAAGGGCGCCTTCGTCCAGGGTAAGACCGACGGGGTCACGACCGCCCGTTCGATCGCCGGCGAGCTTCGCGTGGCCCGGAACCTCTCCCCTCGCTTCGAGCTCTTCGTGCAGGACGACTACTTCAAAAACGAGTTCGCCGGAATCGACCAACGCATCTCGGGAGAAGGCGGTGCGGCATACTCCGTCGTGAAGACTCCGGCGCAGGAGCTGAAGCTCCAGGCGGGAGTCGGGTATACGCGCGAAAACCGGGCCGTCGGCGAGGACAAGAAGTTCGCGAGCGGCCAGGCGGGACTCCTCTACAAGGTGAAGCTCTCGGCGACGACCGACCTCTCGGAGGAGCTCTCCTACGTCGAGAGTTTCAAGGATTCGAGCGACTGGCGCCTGGCGAATACGTTCTCGGTGAGTGTCGCGATCAACAAGATCTTCTCGCTGAAGGCCTCGCACAACCTGGCGTACTTGAACGAGCCGGTGCCCGGCTTCGGGAAAACCGACACCATCACCTCCGTCGCCCTCGTCGCCAAGTTCTAGTCTTTCCCGCTCACCGCCGCGAGCGGGGAAGACTGATTCCCGACTGAGCCGGTCGAGTCGCGCGCCGGGACGGGCGACCGAAGGATCTCGGTCGCGGGCCCCGGACCCCGGCTCCTCGTCTCTCTTCCGGCCGGGACCGGCGACCGAAGGATCGCGGTCGACCGCCGGTATCAGCTCGGCAGGTTCGCGAAGGCCTCGACCAACTGAATCGGATCGACGGGCTTCAGGAGGAAGCGATCCGCGCCGAACTGGAGAGCGCTGTTCCGGGCCGACTTCGCCGCCGAAACCACCACGAGGGGAACGTCTCCCAGGGCGGGATCGGCCATCTGCAGCCGGCGGAACTGCCATCCGTCCATCTGGGGCATCATGAGGTCGAGAAGGATGGCAAACGGCCGGGAATGCGCGCGCAGATAGTCGATCGCCTCCCGACCGTTCGCCACGGCGACACACTCGTACCCCGCCTCTTCGAGCAGCGCACAGAAGGTCTCGCGCGAATCGGCGTCGTCCTCGACGATCAGGATGGAGCGGCGAGTCACGCCGGCAGAGCCTTCGGGCGACGTTACAGCGCCGGTCGCCGGCTCGGGGGCGGTCTTCTCGTCGCTCAGCCAGATCGCCGGGAGAAGCCCGAAAGGGAGGAGCACCGGGAGGGGAGAGGACAACGCCACGACCGGGGTTCTGGGTTCCAACATCAGCTAAACCTCAGTGATCAATCTTCCTCCCGCCCACGCTCCGGGGCAAGCCCTTTTTTCCGACCGCGGAACCGGTCAGCCGGGAGTCAGATTCGCGAATCGGGCGACGAATTTCTTCTTTCCGGCGCGGTCGAAGAAGACGGTGAGTCGGGCTTCTTCGCCGGACCCCTCCTGCTGCAGGACGACTCCCGATCCGTAAGTCGGGTGCCGGACGCGCGCTCCCCGAGCGAACCCCGAGAGTGTTCCCGGAACGGTGGCGCGCGGGCGGGCGACCGTCACGGGAGCCGGCCGCCGGTGGCTCGGGCGCGCCGGTTCGCCCGCTCTCCACCGGAATCCCTCGTCGTCCGCGTCGTCTCCGGAGAACAAGGCCGAGGCGTACGCAGGCGCGTCCTCGACGCGCGCCACGTCCGCGGGAAGCTCTTCGAGAAACCGCGAGCTCTGGCGCGCGCGGATCTCGCCGTAGAGCATCCGCTGGCGCGCGAGCGTGAGCGTCAGGCGTTTTCGCGCGCGGGTCATTCCGACGTAGAGCAGCCGCCGTTCTTCCTCGATCTCGTCGTCCGAACCCGCGCTCTGCACGTGGGGAAGGAACCCCTCTTCGAGGCCCGCGACGAACACGTCCGGGAACTCCAGCCCCTTGGCGGAATGCAGCGTCATGAGCGTCACCGCCCCCGAGGGGCGCGGAGCCTCCGCGTCCGTCGCGAGGGCCACGGCGTCGAGGAAGCCGCGGACCGTCGCGTCGTCCCCTTCCCGCCGTTCGTACTCGCGCGCCGCGGAGACGAGCTCCGTCAGGTTCTCGCGCCGCGCGACGTCCTCCCGCTCCGAAGAGGCCGCGTACATCGCCCGATATCCCGATTCCTCGAGAACGAAATCGAGGAGATCGGCGGGCGAGGCGCTTTCGGCGCGCTCCCGCGCGGCCAGCACGATCGCACGGAAGCGGCCGAGCGCGATCTTCGCCCGCTCCGTGACGCCCGGCGCCTCCTCGGCGGCCTCGAAGAGCGAAATCCCTCTTTCGCGGGCGGAGGCGGCCAGCCGGTCCATCGTCACCCCGCCGATGCCGCGGGCCGGAACGTTCACCACGCGCCGGAAGGCGATGTCGTCCCGCGGGTCGACCGCGAGCCGGTAGTACGCGACGGCGTCCTTCACCTCCGCGCGCTCGTAGAACTTCATGCCGCCGATGACGACGTACGGCAGTCCCCGCCGCATGAGCTCGTCCTCGAACGAGCGGGACTGGGCGTTGACGCGGAAGAGCACGGCGAAATCGGAACGCGGCCGCTCCGAGCGCGCGATCTCCGAGATCACCCACTCCGCCTCCCCGCGATCGTCGCGGAACGCCCGCACCTCCACCGGTTGCCCTTCTCCCCCGCCGTCGGCCACGAGCTTCTTGACGCGCCGCCGCCGGTTGTGCGAAACGACCGACGCCGCCGCGTGAAGGATCTTCTCGGTCGAGCGGTAGTTCCGCGTCAGCGCGACGACGCGCGCGCCGGGGAAGTCCTCTTCGAACTGGAGAATGTGCTCGACGCGCGCGCCGCGCCACGCGTAGATCGACTGGTCCTCGTCGCCGACTGCGCAGAGCGACCGCGCCTTCTGCCCCAGGAGCTTGATGAGCGCGTCCTGGGCCGAGTTCGTGTCCTGGTATTCGTCCACGAGGAGGTGCTCGACGCGCGCGCGCTCCCGGTCGCGAAGCTCGTCGGACGAGCGCAGCATCCTCACCGGGACGGTGATCAGGTCGTCGAAATCGAACGCGTTGGACGCGCGGAGCTTTTTCTCGTATCGCGTGTACACGTCCGCGATCTTCGCCCCCGCGAAATCCGTTTCTTCGTCCGCGAAGCGCTCGGAAGATCGCGTCGCGCCCTTGGCCGACGAGATGCGCGCGTGCACGGAGCCCGGCGGGAACGTCTGCTCGGAGAGACCGAGCTCCTCCATGGCTTCGCGCACGAGGGAGAACTGATCGCCGGTGTCGGCGATCGCGAAGGTCCCCGTCCGCCCCTCGGCACCGTTCATCCGCCGGAGGAAGCGCAGCCCCCACGAGTGGAACGTCCCCACGAACGAATCGAGCCGGCCCCGGAGGAGCGCCGAGACCCGCTCGCGCATCTCCGCAGCCGCCTTGTTCGTGAAGGTCACGGCGACGATCCGCCGCGGATCGGCTCCTTCCGCGACGAGGCGCGAGAGACGGCGCGTCACCACCCGGGTCTTCCCGGACCCCGCTCCGGCGAGCACGAGGAGCGGCCCTTCGCCCGCGAGCACCGCCTCGCGCTGCTCCGGGTTCAAGCCTTCCAGAAAAGAATCGGATGCCATCACGCGAGACTACAGGATCATGCCCGATCGAGTTAAGCCGCGCGGCCGCGCCGCGCCGGCTTCAACTCGATCCCACTCTATTCGACCGTCACGCTCTTGGCGAGGTTCCTCGGCTGGTCGACGTCGCAGCCGAGGACGACGGCCACGTGGTAGGCGAAGAGCTGCAGCGGGATGACCGAGAGGATCGGCTGAAGCTCGGGAATCGTCTCCGGAATCTCGATCAGGTCGTCGGCGAGCTCCTCGATCTCCGCGTCGACGTCCGTCGCGACGACGATCGCGCGAGCGTCCCGCGACTTGACCTCGCGGAGGTTCGACAGGGTCTTTTCGCGCCAGCCGTCCTTCGGCGCCAGCACCATCACGGGCATCGCCTCCGAGATGAGCGCGATCGGCCCGTGTTTCATCTCCCCCGCGGGATAGCCCTCGGCGTGAATGTAGGAGATCTCCTTCAGCTTCAGCGCGCCCTCGAGGGCGATCGGGTAGTGGGTGCCGCGGCCGAGGTAGAGGAAGTCGTGGAAATGGGAGAGCTTCCGCGCGAGCGTCTCGATCTGGGCTTCCTTGCGGATCGTCTTCTCCATGAGACCCGGGAGCTGGGAGAGGGCGGAGACCTCCTCCTTCGTCAATCCTTTCCGGATTCCGCGGATCTCGCGCAACCGCGCCGCGATCAGGAAGAAGACGAGGAGCTGCGTGGTGAACGCCTTCGTCGAAGCGACACCGATCTCGGGACCGGCGTGCGTCGGCCACACGGCCTCCGACATCCGCGCGATCTGGGACCCGGGGACGTTGACGATGGCGCCGAGCGAGGCTCCCTGCCGCCGGGCTTCCTGGAGGGCGGCGACCGTGTCCGCCGTCTCGCCCGACTGCGAGACGCCGATCGCGAGCGTGCTCTCCGAGACGACCGGCGCGCGGTAGCGGAACTCGCTTCCGTAGTCGACTTCCACCGGGATCCGCGCCATGCGCTCGATCAGGAACTTGCCGACGAGGCTCGCGTGCCAGGAGGTGCCGCAGGCGAGCAGGAGGATGCGGTCGATCGAGGCGGCGCGGTCGGAGGAGAGGAGCGGGTCGTCGAACTCGAGCTGTCCCGTTTCGAGCGAGACCTTTCCGCCCATGCTCTCGGCGACCGCCACCGGCTGCTCGTGGATCTCCTTGGCCATGAAGTGGTGGAAGCCCGCTTTCTCGGCGGAAACCGCGTCCCACGACAGCGTGCGGTCGGGACGCGTCGCTTCGTTCCCCTCCCCGTCGATGATCCGGATGGAGGACGCGTCCACGCGCGCGACGTCCCCGTCTTCGAGGAAGATCACGCGGTGCGTCCAGGGCAGGACGGCCGTCGCGTCGGAGGCGACGAAATTCTCCCCCTCGCCGACGCCGAGGACGATCGGCGGGCCGGAGCGGGCCGCGACGAGGACTCCCGGCTCGTCGACTGACGAAACGACGACGGCGTACGCGCCGACGAGCGTGTTGCGCGCGTCCCGCACCGCCGCGAAGAGATCGCCGCGATAGTGGCGCTCCACCTCGTGGGCGAAGACTTCCGTGTCGGTATCGGAAAGAAACACCTGTCCTTCGGCCTTCAGCGCGCGCTTGCGCTCGGCGAAGTTCTCGATGATCCCGTTGTGGATGACCGCGATGCGCCCGTTCCCGGAAAGATGCGGATGGGCGTTCTTCTCGATCGGCTTCCCGTGCGTCGCCCAACGCGTGTGCCCGATCCCGGTCGTGCCGGGAGGCGAATCGCCGTTCAACTTCTCGACGAGCGCCGAGAGCTTGCCCTCCGCGCGGGCGATGAAGAACTTCCCGTGATCGAGGACGGCGATCCCCGCGGAGTCGTAGCCGCGGTACTCGAGCCGCTTCAATCCGTCGAGCAGGACCGGGGCGGCTTCACGCGGCCCCACGTATCCGACGATGCCGCACATTACACGTCGCCTTTGCGACTCTCTCGGAGCTCGGATCGCAAAGGCTCCCGCATTGCGGACCTCCTCCTCTTGATTACGGCGAGGAGACTTTCCGCGATGCGCCTCCGCGGCTCGGGTACAAACCCTCGACCGCTCCCGAGTCCCACTTTCGGCTCCGAAGGAGACGATCTGCGCCGAAGGCGCCCGGCGTGGCGACGCTCTCGGAGCTCGGATCGCAAAGGCTGCGCGGCGCGCAAGGCGCCCCCATCCCCTGAAGTCGTCATCGATTCGATTTTTCCATAAGGCATCTCTTTTCTCGTGGCAAAAATGGTGCCGTCGTCGGAGGGGCCGAAAAACCTTGACGGCGCGTCTCGCGACGCGGCGGAAAAGACGCGCCGCTGTGGGAAAAACGCCTCCCGCGGGAGGGCTATTCCGTATCCCTTTTCCGCTTCCGGGCCCACCCTTCGATGTTTCGCTGGGACCCCCGGGAAATGGCGAGCGATTCCGAAGGGACGTTCTTGGTGATCGTCGAGCCGGCGCCCACGTAGGCGCCATCCCCGATCTCGACCGGCGCGACGAGCTGGGAGTCGCTTCCGATGAACGCTCCGCGGCCGATCCGGGTGAAGTTCTTCTTCTCACCGTCGTAGTTGCACGTGATCGTTCCCGCGCCGATGTTGGCGTCCTCGCCGATCTCGGTGTCCCCGAGATAGGAGAGATGCGAGGCCTTGGCGCCTTTCTTCAAATGCGCCTTCTTCGTCTCCACGAAGTTTCCGACCCGGACGTCCTCGTCGAGGACCGTGCCCGGCCGCAGCCGGGCGAAGGGGCCCACCGTCGTCCGCGGTCCGACGACCGAATCGTTCAAGTCGCAGAACGACTTGATCTCGCAGCCGGCGGCGAGCCGCGTCCGTCCCTCGAGCACCACGAACGGATGGATGACGACGTCGCGCGCCGCCGAGACGTAGGGGCCCACGAGCGTCGTTTCCGGGTCGAGCAGCGTTGCTCCCTGGTCGATCAGCCGTTCCGCGCCCCGCCGCCGTTCGACCGCGTCCGCGAAAGCCAGCTCGCGGCGGGAGTTCACCCCCATCGCTTCCCGGTGATCGGGGATCTCGATCGCCTCCACCCGCGCCCGCGCGCTCACCAGCGCCGTCACGGCGTCGGTCAGGTAGAACTCGCCCGCGGCGTTGTCGTCGTCGATGCCGCGCAGGCCCTTCCGCAAAGCCGCCGCGTCGAAGCAATAGATGCCCGCGTTGATCTCCCCGATCTTCTTCTGCGCGGGAGTCGCGTCCCTCACCTCGACGATTCCCGCGAAGCGTCCTTTTCTCCGCACGATCCGCCCGAGGCCGCCGGCGTCGTCCGGGCGGGCCGAAAAGAGCACGGCGGCCATCTTCGCGCGGCCGAAGTGATCGAGGAGAAGACGGAGCGACGCCGCCGTGATCAGCGGCGTGTCTCCGGAAAGGACCATGATCGGCCCGCCGGCTCCTTCCAGCAGCGTCAACGCGCGCGAGACGGCGTCTCCCGTCCCCCGCGGCGGATCCTGGACGGCCACCGAGACGCGCGCACGCCCCTCGAGGTGGGGCGCCACTTTCTCGCGCCCGTGCCCCACGACCACGACGACCCGCTCGGGATCGAGCTTCTCCGCCTCGTCGAGCACCGCGTCAAGCATGGCGCGCCCGGCGACCCGGTGAAGCACCTTGGGAAGATCGGAATTCATGCGCGTTCCCGCGCCGGCGGCCATGACGATCACCGAGGGGCGGGGGGGCGCGGAGACCGCGGGCTTTTTCAGGACGCGCCGTTACGCGGTCGCCGCGGTCAGCTTCTGGAATTCCGGCGAGTCGCGAACCGCCTCGAAGTCGGGATCGCGCCGGGCGAGGGCCCGGTTGCCTTCGTCCTCCGAGATCGCGCGCTCGAGCGCCCCGAGAGCGCCCTCGACGTCGTTCATGAGGGCGAAGCAGCACGCCATGAGGTAGGACACGCGGCCGTCGCCGCTCTTCCCGCCCGACTTCTTCAACTGGTCGATCGCCGCCTGAAAATTCTTGCGGTTCTTCTCGACGAGCGCCGCGTAGTAGCCGTCGTCTCCCGTCTCGGCGACGGGGCGAGCCGGCGCGGTCCGCGTCCGGCGCTGGCAAACGGCGAGGTAGAGGCGCGCGCGGTCCGCGAGCTCCTTCTCGTCGCCGAAGCCCTCGAGGAGCGCCCGGAAATGCTTCTCGGCCTCCTCGAATTTCTTCTTCTGGAGAGCGGCGGCGCCCTTTTCGTACTCCTTGCGGGCCGCTTCGGAATGCTTGAACATCTCGCGGAAGGAGCCCGGGCGCTTCCCTTCCACGGGCTCGGCGGGCTTCAACTCGAGCTTTGCGATTTTCGCCTCGACCTCGTCGACGCGGGCGCCGAGGCGATCGGCCAGGGATTGAATGTCCATCTTGTCGGCATTGTCGCGAAGGAACCGGAGCTCGGATTCGGACCACCGTTTTGCCATGTTGCCTCCCCCGGGAATCTTTTTCAAAGCGGGGTATGGTACGGGGCGATCGGGGTGGTGTCAAGGAGGGAACAACAGGACCGACGGCGTCCCGGAATTTCCCTCGGCGAACGCGCGTTCTCCCTGTGGACATCCACCGGAAAGAAGGGGGAAGGGGAAAGAAGAGCCGTGAATAGCCCGACGAGAAAATGGATGGCCTCCGCGGCCATGGCGATGCTCTGGATCGCGGCCGTTTCCAGCGTCTCTCCCGCGCCGCTGGCGGCAGCCGAAAAGACGCAGACCGCGACCGGGGTCGTGCAGGGCTATTCGGCCGCCACCCATGCGTTCACGGTGAAGTCCGATTCGGGAGAGGTCAAGCTGGTCTGGACGAAAGACACGAAATTCAACGGGGTCGTCGGCAACGGCGCCCGGGTCACGGTGCGGTACATTTCCCAGCCCGGGGGCGAAAACGTCGCCCAGACGGTCGGCGTCCTGAAGTAAATCTTCGTCTCGCGGGGGAATCCTGTGCCGCGCCGCGCCGGCTTCTCAATGCCGGCCGGGAAGCGCCTTTCGGGCCATCCAGAGCGGCCCGATCAGAAGATGCCGAAGGTTGCGGACGAACGCCGGCCGATTCTTCTCGAAGAGGGCGTGCCCCACGAACTGGAATCCCCACCCCAGGATGAAGAGCGCCGCCGCCACCGGGAGAGCTCCGACCGCTCCCCGCCGCACGATCAGGAATCGGCCCGACGCCTCGCTGGCGGCCGAAAAAATCAGGAAAACGACGCCCGCTGGCGGATCGAGCGCGATCTCGAGAAGGCCGACCGCAGCGATCACGGGCTCGGCGGCCGTCCAGCCGCCCCCCAGCCGCACGGTCGCGAGCGCGAGCACGACCGCGAAAACGATGAGGGGAATCCCGGCGGCGTGACACGCGCGGTTGCCGGGAGTGCGATGCGCCTCGGCGTAGTCGGCGAAAAGGCGCGCTCCGGAGCCGGAGCGCAACCCCGGGAAAGACGTCACCGGGACACCCGGAAAAACTGATGCACGGCGCGATTTTTCACTGTTAGAATCCTCGCCCGGAGGAAAACTTTCAATGGGAATGTACATCATCGCCGAGCCCTGCATCGGGACCAAGGACACCGCCTGCGTCGACGTCTGCCCCGTCGATTGCATTCATCCCCGCAAGGACGAAGGCGGGTTCGAGGCCGCCGAGATGCTCTATATCGATCCCGACACGTGCATCCAGTGCGGCAACTGCGAGCCGGCCTGTCCGGTCACCGCGATCTTCACGGAAGAGACGATTCCGGAGAAGTGGAAGCACTTCCAGCAGATCAACGCGGACTGGTACAAGAAAGGCTGAGCGCCGGGCGGCGCGCCGTCTGCGGGCGAGGCGGCGATCCCGGGCGAGACGAGGAAAGTCCGGGGAGCCCGTCCGGGCGGCGAGCGTCAGACCGGCGCCGGGCGGGCGACGAAGACCGGCCTTCCCGGCTTTCGCCGAAAAGACCCGCCCTCCGTCACTTCTTCTTGAGCTCCCTCGCGAGGAACGCGTCGGTCCTCGCGTCCGCATCCCGGGCCGCATCGGGCTTGAATACCTTGGGGTCGGGATTCGACGCGAAGCCGTGCCCCGCGCCGGGATAGATCTTGAAATCCACGCTCTTTCCCAGCGCGCGCGCCTGTTTCTCGAAATCGCCCACCATGGCGGGGGAGATTCCCTGGTCGTCGGCGCCGAAATTGCCGAGCATCGCGGCGTGGATCTTCGCGATCGTCGCGGGCTCGGTCACGAGCCGGCCGTAATTGATCACGCAAGCGGCGAGCGTCGGCTCTTCGACCGCGGACTGGAGGGCGTATCCGCCTCCCATGCACCAGCCGATCGAACCGATCCGCGAAGCATCCACGTCCGGCCGCTGCGCGAGGTATCGAAAGGCGGCGCCGAGGTCGCGGGCCGCGCGATCTTCCGGCAGACCGCGCGCGAGCTGATGCGCCACGTCCGGATCGCCTCCCGCGGTCTTTCCCCGATAAAGATCGACCGCCAGCGCGACGTACCCATCCCGGGCGAACTTGTCCGCCTTGCCTCTCACCCAGTCGTTGACGCCCCACCACTCGTGGACGACGATGAGCGCCGGATGCCGGCCGGCGCCCGCCGGGGTCGCGAGGTAACCGGGGACCGTGTCGCCGGCGCTCCGGTACGAAACGACCTGTCCTGCCCGGACCGAGGCGGCAGCGAGCATCCCGGCCGCGGCGAAAAATGCCAGACTCTTCTTCATCTTCCCTCCCGGCGGTCGCCCGCCTCCGCAAATTCTACGACCGGTACGACGGACGGCAACTGCCGTTCAGTCGGGCGTCGGGACTCCCCCCGTGGGCGACGACCCGGTCGAAAGGGTCCTCCAGGCGATCGCGGAGACCACGACGATCGCCCCGGCGATCGCGGGGACCGTCGGCCGCTCGCCGATCCCCAGGAACACCCAGATCGGATTGAAGATCGGCTCGAGCAGCGAAATGATCGAGGCTTCGGCGGCGGTGATCGCTTCGAGGCCCCGGACGAACAGCGCGTAGGCGCAGCCGATCTGAAAGATGCCGAGGAACGCGAGAACGGCGAGATCCGCGGGCGCGACGACGAAGGGATGCGCGACGAAAGGGATCGCGCACGCGGCGCCCAGGGCGTTTCCCAGGATCGCCGTCCACTCCGAGGCGCTCCCTCCCCGCTGCCGGCGAAGCAGGAGGACGGTCGCCGCGTAGAACGCGCCGGAGAGCAGGCTCAATTCGTTGCCCGCCATGCCGTGGGTCGAGATCCGGCCGACGAAGAAGAGGCCCATCCCCCCGAGGCAGGCGACCACCGCCGTCACGTCGCGTCCCCGGATCGCGTCGCCCGCGACGAGCGGTGAAAAGAGCAGCACCCAGACGATGCCGGAGTCCTGCAGGAAGATCGCGTTGGCGGCCGTCGTCCATTTCGTGGCGACGACAAAGGTGATCACCATTCCCGCGTAGCAGAAGATCGCCAGCGCCAGCGTCGGCGTGAGCTTCGTCCGCCGGGGACGAAGGAGGAGCAGGAGGGTCAGGGTCGCGATCCAGGCCCGATGGAAGACGATCGCGAGCGGCGGCAGCGCGATCCACTTGATCGCGAGCCCCCCGGTCGACCACAGGAGGGCCGCGCCGGCCACGAAGAGGGCGCCCCGGCGCTCCCGCGTCACGGCGATTTTCGGACGCGCTTCAGCTTCGCCGGCTTCCCTTTCCGGTGGCACGCGGCGCAGAGCATCGCCCGGCGAAACGGCCGGATTCGGCGAAAGAAACCGCGGCAGGACTCGCAGCGGTAGACGATTTCGCGCTTCTTCCGGAACTCGCTCAGGGCGAGCGTCTCGGGAGCGTGGCGGCGGTACGCGCCGAACGAGCGGGCGATCTTCCAGAACTTCGGAGAATGCGCCTCGTCCGGGCCGTGGGAGCGGAAGCACCAGGCGTGCGCCGCTTCGTGCTTCAGCGTCTCGATCTTGCCCCGCTCCGAGAGGTGCGCGGAGATCACGATCGTGTGCGGGGGGCCGTAGGTGATGTGCCCTCCGGTCAGCTTTCGGCGCGAAATCCGCACGCGCGCCGGATGCAGGCCGAACTTCTCCGCGAGGCCGTCGTAGATCGTCTGCAACCGCGTGCGCTCGTCCGCTTCGATCGGAAAGAGGGAGGGTTGTTCCGCCATGGGGTGCCGCGAATTGTACGCCAGGGAGCCGGGGCGGGGCGACGAAATCCGGGACGGCGGAAGCCGGAGGGGCGCGCCCTCAGTCCCGGGCGGCGTTCAGGAAGCGGCGCAGCGGATCCTTGATGTACGAAGGAAGTTTCTGGGCGATCATCCAAACGCGATCCGTCACGGGAGGCGCGGCGGCGGGGTTCTTGAAGCACTCCGCGCAGCGCGGCAGCTTCGAGAAATCGTGACGCTTGAAGCCGTCCTCGATCACGTCGAGCATCGGCGACGCCGCGATTTCGGCGATCGTCTGCGTCTTGACGTTCCCGAGGGACTGGGTCGCGTCGTAGTCGTAGCAGCAATGCGAGACCTCGCCGTTGGCGAGGATGACGAACCACTGGTACGGCGTCCCCTGGAAGCATCCGTAGTACGCCTGGTGAAGCTCCGTCACCTCCGAGGTGTCGAGGCCCTCGCACGTCTTCTGCGTGACGCGAGCCTGCGGATACCGATCGAGCGAGAAGAAGTCCTCGAAGTCCCGGTTCCGCTCGTGCCGGGTGAGGGGGGTCAACATCCGCTGGATGTCCACGCGGATCTTCTTCCCCTTCGAAAGCTCGAGGAATTCGCGGATGTTCTCGACGACCGACGGGAACCGGCCTCCCTTGCGCGAGATGGCGTAGACCTCGGGAATGAGCGTGTCGAGCGACAGGATGATGTGGGAGAGCGAGCTCGCGAGGATCTCCTTCCCCTTCTCTTGCGTCAGGAGCGAGGCGTTGGTCGAGACGCAGACGCCGGGAAAGAGGTCGATCGCCTCGGGAAGGCGCTTGTAGAGGAGCGGCTCGCCGAGCTCGTGCAGGTACCGCATCCGGAGGCCCAGCTCCCGCATCTCGGCAGCGACCTTCTCGACCATCCACCAGGGAGCGTCTTCGTACGCGCGGTGGATGTCGTCCATGGGACACATCCCGCACCGGAAATTGCAGCGGCTGGTCAGCTCGAAGTTGTACTTGAGGGTCTTCAGCCGGAGGCCGTGGCGGCCGCGGCTCAATGGCGCTCCAAAATTTCCGTGCCGCTCATCGGGCCATTCTATAATGGCGGACAGATGCTCCGAGTCATCCCCCGTTCTCCGAATGCCCGCGCGCGGCAAGCTTCGCCCCGCGGACGGCCCGGCCGGTGACCACCGTCGTTTTCGACATCGAAACCGTCGGCGTCGATTTCGCCTCGCTCGACGACGGCCAGCGGGCCTACCTCCTGAAGAACGCGAAGACGGAAGAGGAGCAGAGGCTCGTCCCCGAGTGGCTCTCGCTCTGGCCCATGACCGGAAAGATCGTCGTCCTCGCGATGCAGAACGTCGAGACCGGGCGCGGCCGGGTCTGGTACGAAAAGACGGATGGACGTCACGAGGAGAAGTCGGAGGATGGCCAGTTCGACTTCGTGGGCGACACGGAACCCGCTTTCCTCGAGGAATTCTGGAAGGCGATGGCGAAGTTCGATCGCTTCGTCACCTTCAACGGGCGCGGGTTCGACTGCCCGTGGATGATGCTCCGGAGCGCGGTGCTGGGCGTGAAGCCTTCCCGGAACCTGATGGGATACCGCTACGCGCTTCGTCCCCACGTGGACCTCCTCGAGGTGCTGACGTTCTTCGGCGCGGGCGGATCGGCGGCGCGGAAGTTCAACCTCGATTTCTTCTGCAAGGCCTTCGGGATCGCGAGCCCCAAGGAGCAGGGCATGGACGGATATTCCGTGGGACCCTATTATCGGGAAGGGCGGCTGGCGGAGATCGCGCAGTACTGCCGGCGCGACGTCGAGGCGACGGGCGAGCTCTTCCGGAAGCTGGATTCGACTCTCATTCCTCTCATGGAGAACGGCCGGGGCTGACCCGGCAAGGAGACGATCGGAATGTCGGAAAGGGCGTCCCGCCGGGTGCGCGTGCTCTGCCCCGCGCACTTTCGCACCGAGCAGGCAGAGCAGCCGTCGTTTGCGACGGTCGTCGTCGTCAACGAGCGCGGGCTCTATCTGGCCACACCGCAGACGCTCTCACCCGGGAGGGAAATCGAGATCTCCGTCTCCCTCCCGGGCGAGAGCGCCACGTTTCGATCGAAGGCGCGGGTCGTGGACGCGTTTCCGACGACTCCCGTCGGCAGCGGCCGCGTCCCCGGGATGGGCTGCGAGTTCGTGCAGCCGCCGACGGAGCTGGTCAACGCCATCCACAACCTCACCCAGTTCTAGATAGCCCGCGCGGACGATGCATCGAGCCGGAAAGGACGGGCCCGATCGGCCGGTCCCGCCTTTCGGGCTCGCGCCTCGCCGCGCCTCAAGGTTGTCGCCTGAAATACTTGATCTGCAAACTCGACCTTCGGATTCCCGACGCCGCGGTACGCCTCGCCCGCCGGACCGGCCTTCCGCGCGCGTCTTCCAGCACGTCTGGCCGCGCCTCACGGTTGTCGCCTGAGCGCGCCCTAGGTCGGACGACCCTCGCTCGCTCTTCTGTCTCTCCGATCATCAAAGGTGTCGTGATCTCTGCGAATCACTAATACCGCCTGAACTCCTTGGCGGAAGCCGACGACGTCGTCGTCTTGGATCTCGAGAGCCGAAGATAACTGTGGTTTCGACGACACCCGACCGGAGCCGCCTTGAAATCAGCGGAGCGCACGAGGCCCAAGAGACTCTACGATTTCAGTTTCCGACGACATCGAAGCGCGGCGAGGCGCGAGTCAGACGGGATGCGGGCCGCCCGCGACGTCCCGAGGCATACCGGGGGCGTATGTCGCAGGGCGGCGCGGGCGG
>Ga0070666_10000602_pt1 | contig 21612 bp, 15 predicted proteins | sample KBSS23metaG_FD_64677 | JGI IMG/M metagenome (GOLD analysis project Ga0070666, IMG submission 64677) | Switchgrass rhizosphere microbial communities from Kellogg Biological Station, Michigan, USA - KBS S2-3 metaG | ecosystem: Host-associated > Plants > Roots > Rhizosphere > Soil ... | reverse complement strand
CCCGGCCTCTACGAAGCGGAACTAAATCTAGGACTGTCTTTGCTGCGCACCAACGACCCCGCCGGCGCCATCGCACACTTTAAAACCGCCTCCGAGCAAAAGCCGAAGGAGTTCCGCCCCGCGCTGGGCTTGGCACAAGCGTTGTATAACACCCACCACTTCGCCGAAGCGGAAGCCGCGTATCGTACCGCTGCCGCGCTCGATCCCCGCTCCGCCGCGGCCGAGTCTGGTCTCGCGATGTCCCTGATCCGCCAGAAGCGTGCCGATGACGCGGCGCCGCACGTGCAGCAAGCATTCGTTTTAGACCGCTCCTACCGCGCCGGATTTGTGGCGCTCGCCGGGCTCTATGAATCCACAGGACGCACCGCCGAAGCCATCACCTTCTATCGCATGTTCCCCGACAATCCCGAGGCCCTCGAACGCCTTGGGGTCCTGCTCACGGAAAAAGGCGAAACCACGGAAGCCATCCAAGCTCTCCAAGCCGTGATGGAGAAATTGCCCACGGACGCGCGCCGCATTGAACTGGCGCAAGCCTACGCCCAGAACAAACAAATGGACAAAGCGCAGTCCGTACTGCAGCCCGCCCTGCAAGCATCGCCCAACGATCTCGACTTGCGCATGTTCTACGGCAGAATGCTACGCGATCAGCGCAAGTTCGTCGAGGCCGCCGACCAGTTCAGTGCCGCCACTCGTATCAAACCCGACGCAGTCGCCGCATGGAACGAACTCTCCGCCGCGCTGGTTCTTAGCGAACAGTATCCGCAGGCCCTCGCCGCCTTCGATCACATCCGCGCGCTGGGCGCCGAGAGCTCCGGCAATCTGTTCTTCCGCGCGCTCTCGCACGACCGGTTGAAGCAGCGCCCGGAGGCCGTCGAGAATTACAATAAGTTTCTGGCAGTCAGTCAGGGAAAATTTCCGGATCAGGAATTTCAGGCGCGGCAGCGGGTCCGCATCCTGGAAGCCGAATTGAGGAAGCGATAGCCTATGTGTCTGGTTCTGATCGCGCTTTCTTTTTTTGCTGCAAACTTAGGGGCGGCGGATTTAGCCTCCATTCAACAGGAGCCGAGTCTCGAGCGGCGTAGCCAGTTGGCCATGGATTTCGCCGGCGCGGCACTCGACGCGGCGCGCACCGCCTACCAGGCCAGCGATCTCGAAAAAACCAAGACGTCTCTCGGCGAGGTGGGCGATGCCGTGGATCTAGCCTACGACTCGCTGCAACAAACCGGCAAGGAGGCCCGTCGCGACCCCAAATTTTTCAAGCGTGCCGAACTCTCCACGCGCCAGCTCCTGCGGCGCATCGAAGGCATGCTGGATTCCATGAGCTTTGACGATCGCGCCCTCGCCGAGAACGTGCGCGACCGTGTGGCCGCCATCCACGATGATCTGCTGCAAGGCATCATGGCGAAAAGGAAAAAGTAAGGAGATGCGAGCCATGCGAAACGCAATCGCCCCGATACTGTTGGCGCTTCTAGCGCTTCCCGCAGCGGCGCAACAGCGCGATTTTCTCACTCCCGACGAAACCGATCAGTTACGCGAAGTGCAGGAACCCAACGAGCGCCTGAAGCTGTATTCCAAGTGGGCCCTGCTGCGCTTGGACGAGATCGAGCAAATGATCGCGAGCAGCAAAGCTGGCCGGGCAACTTTCATTCACAATCTGCTCGAAGACTACGGACACATCATCGAGGCCATGGACACCGTCGCCGACGACGCCCTGCGCCGCAAGCTGAAGATCGACATTGGAATCACGGCCCTGACCACCGCTGAAAAAGACATGATGGTGCGTCTAGAAAAGATTCGCGATTCGAAGCCCAAAGATTTTGCGCGCTATGAATTCGTTCTCTCGGACGCCATCGAAACCACGCAGGACAGCCTGGAACTGAATGAGGCGGACCTGCCCGGCCGCGCCGCCGCCGTCGCCGCGAAGGACAAGAAGGAAAAGGAGGAGCGCCTGGCCACCATGACGCCCGCCGAAGCCGCGGAACGCAAAGCCGATGAGAAGGATGACAAGAAGGACGCCAAACCCACGCGCAAGCGTCCCACGCTAATGCGGCCCGGCGAGAAGTTGCCGGATCCGAATGCTAAATGAAAGATCCCGTTTGCGGCATGGAGGTGCAGCCGGAATCCGCAGCCGGCAGCGAAGTCCACGCAGGGCAAGTGTATTATTTCTGTGGCAAAGGCTGCGCCACAAAATTCCGCGCGGAACCAGAAAAGTACGTGATGCGTCCCGCTGTTCCCAATTTAGTGCAGATCGGCAAGCCCGCGGCTCCCGTAATCACCTTCCAAGATCCCGTGTGCGGAATGCAAGTCAAGCCGGATACAGCAGCCGGCACCCATGCGCACGAAGGTCAGACGTATTACTTCTGCTGCACCGGTTGCCTCGATAAATTCCGCGTCGATCCCGCGAAATATCTCGCACCGGCGCCGGTACAGATCCAGCATTCAGCGGCCAACAAATACACCTGCCCGATGCATCCGGAAATCATCCGCGATAAGCCCGGGAGTTGTCCCATCTGCGGCATGGCGCTGGAGCCCATGGTCGTCACGATCGACGAAGGCGAGAACCCCGAGCTAGTCGACATGCGGCGGCGCTTCTGGATCTGTGTGATTCTGACGGCCCCAGTCTTCGTCTCCGCCATGGCAATGTCGGAAAGCCGAATCAGAGTCATCTTCGAAATGGCTCTGGCGACGCCCGTGGTCCTGTGGGGCGGATGGCCGTTCTTCGTGCGCGCATGGCAGTCGATCGTCACGCGTAACCTCAACATGTTCACGCTGATCGGACTGGGAACCGGAGTCGCCTACGTTTACAGCGTGGCCGCCGCGCTCCTGGGACGGGCGGACGTGTACTTCGAAGCCGCCGCTGTGATCGTGACGCTGGTGCTGCTAGGCCAAGTTTTAGAGCTCAAAGCCCGCAGCCAAACCGGCGCGGCGATTCGCGCACTCCTCGGCCTCGCGCCGAAAACTGCGCGTCTGCTGCGCCAAGACGGCTCAGAAGCGGACGTTCCGCTCGAGCGAGTGAAGGTCGGCGACAAGCTCCGCGTCCGTCCCGGCGAAAAGATCCCGGTTGACGGCGTGGTCGTCGAAGGCGCTAGTTCGGTGGACGAATCCATGATCTCGGGCGAGCCAATTCCAGTCGAGAAGCACGCAGGCGCGCGGCTCACCGGAGCCACCATCAACGGCACCGGGTCGCTAGTGATGCGCGCCGATCGCATCGCTTCGGAAACCTTGCTCGCGCAGATCGTACGTATGGTCTCCGAAGCCCAGCGCAGCCGCGCGCCGATCCAGAAGTTCGCCGATGTAGTCGCGGGCTACTTCGTACCCATCGTAGTCGCCATTGCCGCGCTCACCTTCGCCGTATGGGCCCTCGCCGGACCGCAGCCTCGCCTGACGCACGCACTAGTGAACGCCGTAGCGGTGATGATCATCGCGTGCCCCTGTGCGCTGGGGCTCGCGACTCCCATGTCGATCATGGTGGCCATGGGCAAAAGCGCGGGTAGCGGCATCTTGTTCAAGAACGCTGAGGCGATTGAGTTGATGCGCAAGGTCGACACCCTGGTGGTCGACAAGACCGGCACCCTGACCGAAGGCAGACCAAAATTGATCGCCGTGAAACCCACCCCCGGTTACGACGAACCCGGGTTGCTCCGCCTGGCCGCCAGCCTCGAACGTGGTAGCGAACACCCCCTGGCCAACGCCATCGTGCAAGCAGCCGAAGCGCGCGGCCTCACGCTCGCGACCGCGCTCGATTTTGAGTCCGTGCCGGGAATGGGTGTCCACGCGACAGTGGAGGGCGTAAAAGTTATCGTGGGAAACCGCAAGCTCATGGAAGCCTCCCGCGTTGATGTCGCCGGAGTGGACGCCATGATGTTCGTCGCCGTCAGCGGCCAGCTCGCGGGCTCGATCACCGTCGCCGATCCCATCAAAGAAACCACTCCCGAAGCCATTCGCCAACTCCACCAAGAAGGTATCCGCATCGTAATGCTGACCGGCGACAACCGCACCATCGCGGAAGCCGTCGCGAAAACGCTCGGCATCGACGAAGTGATCGCCGAAGTCCTGCCGCAAGACAAGCGCGCTCACATCCAGCGCCTGCAACAAGAGGGCCGCTTCGTAGCCATGGCCGGCGACGGGATCAACGACGCTCCCGCGCTGGCGCAGGCGCAGGTGGGAATCGCCATGGGCACCGGCACCGACGTCGCCATGCAAAGCGCCGGCGTGACCCTGGTCAAAGGCGACCTGCGCGGCATCGTGCGTGCCCGCGCCCTCAGCCGCGCCACCATGCGCAACATCAAGCAGAATCTGTTCTGGGCGTTCGTCTACAACTCCCTCGGCGTCCCCATCGCCGCCGGTGTCCTGTATCCGTTCTTCGGAATCCTGCTGAGCCCCATGATCGCCGCCGCCGCCATGAGCTTCAGTTCGGTATCGGTGGTCGGCAACGCCCTGCGGCTTCGCAGCGTGCGCCTATAGTGGTACATTCTCTCAAGGTCCATACCAATCAGGAGAAGAGCATGCGCAATCGCAGGGAGTTCATACAAACAGTGGCCGGCGCGGTTCTCGCAAGCCGCGGCATTATGCAGGGAGCGCCGCAGGCGGGCGCCGCGCCGGCACGCCGCGAAGTTCGCGTCGGCGGGAAACGCGTCAAAGTAATCGACGCGCACGCCCACGCCAGCATCGCTGAAATCGCCGACGTAGTGAAAGGCACGCCGCTCGAACGCTTCGCGCGCGGCGGCGGACGGGCCCTGGGACCAGATCGCATTCAAGAATTAGACAAGCGCGGTATCGATGTGCAGGCGCTCGATATCAACACCTTCTGGTGGTATACAGCGGAGCGCGACCTGGCCACGAAAATCGTCCAGGTACAGGACGAGGGTCTGTCGAAATGGTGCGCCGCGCACCCCGACCGCTTCGTCGCCTTCACTTCGCCCGCCCTGCAATTCCCGGATCTCGCGGCCGAGCAAGTCGAGCACGCCGTCAAGAATCTGGGAATGCGCGGCGTAGCAGTCGGCGGCCACGTGGCAGGCGAGCCGCTGTCCATGCCCAAATACGATCCGTTCTGGGCCAAAGTGCAGGAAATGGGAGTGATGGTCTTCATGCATCCCAACAACGCCGAGAACGTCGCGAAAAAAGACGCGTTCGCCGGCGCCGGCGATCTCGGCAACATCATCGGGAACCCGCTCGAGACCGGCCTCTTCCTCACGCACCTGATCTTCGACGGCACGCTCGACCGCTTCCCCGGCCTGAAAATCTGCGGCGCCCACGCCGGCGGCTATCTGCCCTCGTACTTAGGACGCACCGACGTAGCTTGCGACGTCCGCCAGAACGCCAAATGCGCGAACAAGAAACACCCGCGTGAATACATGCACGACCAGATTTTTGCCGATTCCATGGTCTTCACCGCCGAAGGCATCCGCCATCTGGTAGCTGAAATGGGCCCGACCCAAGTGGTCTACGGAACCGACATACCGCTAGTCTGGCCCGACACCATCGACGCCATCCTCGCCGCGGAGATTCCCGATGCACACAAGGAAGCCATTCTCGGCGGCAACATGATGCGCTTGCTGAAGCTGTGACAGGAGCCTAGCGTTTCCTCAACCCCGACGCGTCCACCCCGTCGCCGAGTTTTTTGGCCCACTGGCGCTCGATCGCCAGCAGCGAATCCCGCTTCAAGCGCTCTGCGGTGACGTTGGCGAGGTTCGTCTGCTCGTAAGGATCGTCCGCCAGATTGAACAGATAGGTGACGTCCTCGTTTTTATCCACCACCAACTTATCGTAGCCGTGCACCAGCATGCGCCATTCGTCCTTCTGGCCCAGTCGGCCTTCGGCGTAGACCGCTTCGGGGCGTTCGCCGGGCTGGCCCGCCAGCAGCGCTGACAGATCGCGCCCCTGCACGACCTCGGGAATGGCCACGCCGCACCACTTCAGCAGCGTCGGCATAATGTCCACTTGCGACACCAGTATGTCGTTCTGCGATCCGCCCTTCAGCACGCGGGGATAACGAATCACTAAGGGGATACGGATAGTTTCCTCATACACGTAATCGTCGCCTTGCCCCGAATGCGAGCCGAATTGCTCGCCGTGCAAGGACGTGAAGATGACGATGGTGTCGTCGTTGAGTCCGTTGTCGTTGCCGCGTAGTGTGCGGCCCAGCGCCTCCATCACCTCGCCGATGTCACGATCGCGCGTACGGGCGCGGGCGTAAAACACTGCCAGGTCGTCGCGCGTCCGCGATTGAAGTTCCGTGGGCACGTTCTCGCGCACATGCAGGTCAGAGGGGTTGGTGCGCTCCATCAATCCATTGCCGACGTTCTCCATGTACCACTCCACGTAAAACGGCGCGTCGCCTTGACTGTGAACAAAAGAGACGATCTGGTCGGCTTGTCGCGTGCCAAACGCCGCCGTATGGTATCCCGCGCCGCGCAGCACGGAAGCGAGCGTAGGCGGTTCGGCCAGTGGACCTTCGACGAACCCATCCGGCATGGCCAGAGTGTGCGAGAAAATACCCTTCAGCAAACACACGCGCGAACGGTCGGAGCGTGCATACGACGCATACGCGCGCGAGAAGGTCATCCCCTGCGAAGCGAACCTCGCGAGATTGGGAACAGACACATCGTTGTCGCCGGCCCACGGAACCGCTTGCGCCCGCCAAGTGCCGGCGATGATCAAGATGACGTTCGGCCTCCGCTCAGCCGCGCGCATCGCCTGCGCCGCGGCGAGCGCCACCGGCGTAGCCAGGAAGCCGCGCCGGCTAACCCGCAAATTCACACTCCGGATAAGTCATTCCTTCCATAATGCCTGAATCCGGCGCGTCTCGGTGCTCATCACTTACCCATGAGCAAACTCACAGGAAAAGTCGCCGTTGTCACCGGCGCATCTAAAGGAATCGGCGCTTCGATCGCGGAACACCTGGGAGCCGAGGGCGCTTCCGTGATCGTCAACTACGCCCGCAGCAAAACCGGCGCCGACGCCGTCGTCAAACGCATTACCGCCAACGGAGGGAAAGCCCTCGCCGTCCAAGGCGACGTTTCTAAACTCGAAGACATCCAGCGCCTTTTTACCGAAACCAAAAGCGCATACGGCAAACTCGACATTCTGGTCAACAACGCCGGTATCTTCGAGTTTGCGCCGCTGGAGGGAATTACCGCGGATCACTTCCACCGCCAATTTAATCTCAATGTTCTGGGGCTGCTGCTCACCACCCAGGAAGCCGTCAAGCTAATGGACGGAAATGGTGGCTCCATCATCAATATCAGTTCCATTGTGGGCCGGATGCCGGTCCCCAGCGCTTCCGTGTACAGCGCCACCAAAGCGGCCGTGGATGCCGTGACAGTCGCGCTCGCCGGCGAACTCGGGCCCAAGAAGATCCGCGTGAACTCCCTTAATCCCGGCATGGTCGAAACCGAAGGAGTGCATACCGCTGGCCTGGATGCCAGTGATTTCCGCAAGACAGTGGAATCGCAAACCCCACTGGGCCGCATTGCCCAGCCTCAGGACATCGCCCGTGCCGCGGTCTTTTTCGCGTCGGAGGATGCCGGCTGGGTCACCGGCCAGACACTCGTGCTATCAGGAGGCCAGCGTCAATAGAGCGCGCCTGCTAAACCCAGGTCTTCTCGACCGGCACGCCCTTTTCGCACAGATCGCACGACTTGGCGTCCTTGTAATAGGTCGCGTCGAGATGCGCCAGCGAATAGAACGGGAGCGTACCGAAAGTCGCGGCGCCCGGCTCCGGTTGATGAATGAGAACGGCAATCGCGACCACTTCGCCGCCGTGACTTTCCACCAGCTTCTTAATTTCCGTCATCTTGGCGCCGGTGCGCAGAATATCGTCCACCAGCAGCACCTTTTCGCCGGGCTCGATTTCCAGGAACTGGCGGAAGCGCAAGCCATCGCAGGCTTCGTCGCGCTCGGCCCAGTACACTTGACGCGAGCGCAAAGCTTCGCACATGCCGTAGGCCACCGGCAATCCGCCGGTAGCGGGCGCTACAATCGACAACTCCGGAATCAGCGCGCGCAAATCGGCGTGGGCGCGAATCAACCGGCTCAGCCCCACACTCAAGATTTTTGCGGATTGATAGTGGCGCATGGTCAACGCCACCTGCAAATACTCATTGGTGTGCAAACCGTTGGGATATTCAAAATGCCCCTTGCGCAGACCGCCGGTCTTGCGCAACAGCTCGATCACTTCGTCTTGCGTCGGTACCAGATGCATATTGATTTCGTTAGTGGGCTCCGCGGCCGCTCAGCACCTGCGGGATGGTCCGCAGCATGATCTTCCAATCGAGTCCCAGGGACCAAGTATCGATATATTGCATGTCCATTCTCATCCAGGTCTCGAAGTCCACCTGATCGCGGCCGCTGATGACCCACAAGCACGTCAGCCCCGGGCGCATGCGCAGCCGCCGCCGCTGCCACCGCTTATATTGTTCCACTTCTTCCGGCAAGGGCGGGCGCGGACCCACCAGGCTCATATCGCCTTTCAGCACGTTCCACAGCTGCGGCCATTCGTCGATTGAAAACTTGCGCAGCCAGCGGCCAACAGGCGTGAGCCGCGGGTCGTTGGGAATCTTGAACGCCGTGCTCTTTGCGTTAAGGTGTTCCAGCGACGCACGCTGCGCCTCGGCGTCCCGGCACATGGATCGAAACTTGTAGAACACGAAGCGCCGCCCATTGAGCCCACAGCGAGTTTGCCGGAAGATCGCGGGCCCGGACGAAGTCGCGCGAATCAACAGCGCGATCAGCAGCATGAAGGGACTGATTAAGATCAAAGCCGCAGCCGCCAGCACGATGTCCGTCGCGCGCTTCACCAGCAAGCGGATCTCATCATGCGGCGTCGCCGAAAACGTCAGCAGAGGCGACGCGCCCAGGCGGTCCAGATACACCTGGCTGTTGATATGCGGGAAGAAATCGACGGCCACCCGCGTGCGGATCCCCTCTTCATCACAAAGCAGGAACACTTCCTCGAGCTCAGCCAGACGTCGGCTGTCCACCGCAAAAATAATCTCGTCGATCACATGCTGCCCCAGCAGTTTCGGCAGTTGAGCCAACGGCCGCACCGGGTATTTCGCGGCCAGCTCCACTTCCTCCGGCGCTACGTCGCCCGGCTCAGCCAGGAACCCGCTGAGGCGCACCCCGTAGGGCGCGGCTTCCTCGATCTGCCGTCCCATGCGCATAGCCGCGTCGCCTAGCCCCACCACCATGATGTAGCTGGGAGCGCCAAATTCCCGGCGCACCATGCCCAGGACCCGCCCGGCGTTCAAGCGGAACACGCACAGCAGCGCCCAAGCGAACACCGCGAACATCGCCAGGAACGAGCGGCTGAGGTCCAGGCGCAGCGCAAACTCAAACAGTACGATGACCACGGTCCCCAGCAAACATTGCCGGAAAGTGTCGCGCAGAATGACGCGCGAATGGGAAGCATCGATGCGGTCGTAGATCTGCCACCACATCCCCACCGAGACCCACACCACCACGGACCAACCCAGGAGCAGCACCTGTACCGGCGCCGCCAAATGGAAATCGTGCTCCAAAGGAACGTGATCGAGCGCCACCCGCACCCGGTAGGCGATCAGAAATGCGAGCGCGGTTAGAACAATGTCAGAGAGTCCAAACAGCAGGCGGACTTTGCGATGGTGGCCTCGAAACACTTGCGATGCCAGAATACCACTGCGCGGGCAGCCGCGCTGCGCACGCCGTTAAAAAGTGTACTTCAGCGCGCCTTGCAAGATCCGCGGATCGTCGGCGGAAAGAATCTTCCCGAAGTTAGGGCTGTTCAGAGCCGCAGTCGGAGTAATAAACCCCGCCGTCGAAGTGGCGGTGCCGTTTCCAGTCAGTCCGTTGGGGGGGCCCCAGTTTACAAGATTGGGAAGATTAAATGCCTCAAACCGGAACTGGACGCTCTGTCGCTCGCGAATCTTAAAGGTTCGCGTTATGCCCAAATTAATGTAGATGGATCCTGGCGAGAGAATGTTGTTGGTGCCACTATTGCCGTAAGTTCCGAGCGCCGGCTGCGCGAAGGCCGCGGGATTGAGGTAGCTATTCGGTGTCCGGTTAGGTTGATACACATCAGGAAGCACTTGGTTGGCTCTCTCATACGCGGTCTGCCCTGAAAGCGCTTGGTCGAGTCCGCTGGTCACAGTAAGGTAGGGACCGCTCTGCAGGCGGATGATGGGAGAAATTTGCCATCCTCCGGCCAGCAGCCGCAGGGTGGCATTCGAGAACTTCGGCGTCTCATATACTGCCGACAAATTAAAAAGCTGGCGACGGTCTCCCAGCGTACAATTGCCACGATCCGGCGACCGCTGTCCGGGAATCATGAAATTGGAGCCGGCCACAGCCAGTTCTGGATTGGCGACATCGCTGATGCAGTGGGACCAGGTATAGTTGGCCTGGACGCTGTAACCCTTCGAACTGCGCTTCTGCACCGACAGCATGAGCCCGTTATAGTTGCCGGTACCGCCGTCATCCAACTGATTTATGCTGCCGTAAAAGATTCCCTGCGCGGCATTTTGCTGGACTAACGCGCGCCGCGTATTGACATTCGCCGTGCAGTTCACCGCCTTCGTCGTAGGCGTACAGAGAGGGCTGTTGGACGCCACGTTAGGAACTCCCGCGAGCAACACGCCGGGGTTGGCTTGGTTGCCACCCCAAATGTGAATGGTGGAGTTCCCTACATAGTTTACCGACGCGATCCAGTCTTGCCCCAACTGCCGCTGAATACTGACGTTCCATTGCTGGGAGTAGGTGGTCTTGGGATCGGTCAGAAAGTTTTCATAAGTAGCGAAGTTGATAAAGGGCGCATTCTTGCTGATCGTCAAAGGATAAGGATTGCCTCCGGGGATCCCCTGCCAGGGATTCGCGAAACTGGCGGGCGCAAAAGCGGCCGTAGTGTTCCCGAAGGGCGGACTGGAACCGAACCCAATGTAGTTATTGAAGGCTGGCAAATCGAAGAACCTGCCGTAAGCAGCCCGGATAGATGTGCGTCCATTGCCTTGGGGGTCCCATGCCATTGACACGCGCGGAGCAAAGTTATTCCAGCGGTTATTTGCCACGCCATTTCCCGAGTATGCGGAATCGCCGGGAAAGACCAGTCCGGCCGGAGCATTTGTATAAACCGTGCTACGCGGGCCCTGCGGAAACAAAGTGGGATCGAAATGGGCCAACCAACCGTACTTCGCGGTTACCGGCAGGTAAGGATCCCAGCGTACGCCGATGCCGAGCGTTAAGCGCGAAGTCACCTTCCAGGAGTCCTGGACGTAAGCCCCGAAATAATTTCCCCTGTCGTAAACCATGGTTGTGGTGGCCTGCGTGAAGGCGGATGGTCTGCCGATCATGAAGTCAGCCAATCCCATGCCGCTGACCGTGCCGGCAAAGGTGAAGGGCCCGGAGGCATTGAGGCCAGACTGGGCATTGATATATCCGCGAATGAAATCGGCGCCGAAGGCGATCTGGTGTGCTCCGCGCACCAGATTCAGATCCTCTGAAAACTCAAAATTCGTAGTATTGTAAATGCTGGGAGTCTCGTTGTTGGACGCGATATTGAAGCCCCCCGTCATGGCAATACGCGTGAGTCCAGGAACACCATCCCAGATGTTGATGCCCACGGAACTCGGAGAGAAGACCTGCGGACTGGATTTCGGCACTGCCGATCGATTCAGCGTGCCCCGGAAGCTGCTCACAGTACCTGCGCCGATCAAGTAGGTGTCGCCCAAGACCACCGACTGCGTGAGGAAGTTCAGGTTCGCCGTCGATCCCGCGAGGAGGTTCGCCGGATTATGGTCCGAGGGTTGATTGAGGCGCGCCTGCAAGTAGCGCATGAAGAGAAAGTGCTTCTCGCTCTTTTGATAGTCGCCTCGCGCCAGCGAATCGTACTGATCGCTGGCCGTCCGGCGGCCGAACGAAACTACACCGCACGCCTGATCGCCGGTGGCGGGAAATCCCGCAAGCTTCAAAATGTTCAAGGCCGGCACCGAAAACTGCGAGGGATCAATTTTGTTGTTCGTGAAGGGCGTCTTCAACGTGATCGGGGTGGAGTTGCATGTCTTTGAGGTCACGGTGGTGAAATCACCTGCCAACATTTGGGCGGTGGGAATATTGGCGGTATTCGTAGTGGGCGCAGTACGCAGCAGCGTACCCTGCACGCCCGCGAAGAAGAAGAGCTTGTTCTTGATAATCCGCCCGCCGACGGTTCCCCCGAATTGATTGCGCTTGAGGGAATCGGCCGTCGCTGCGAAGGTGTTGCGCGCGTTGACCGCTCCGTTGCGAATAAACTCGAACAAGTCGCCATGCAATTCGTTGGTGCCCGACTTGGTAACTGCGTTAACCGCCGCCGACGAGTGATGCCCGTACTGCGCCGGCAACGCGCTGGTCTCTACCTTGAACTCCTGTAGCGCGTCAGGAAACGGCAGCGGCAGGTTCAAGTTGTTGTAAGGATCGTTGTGCGTCCCGCCGTCCAGCCGGTAGGTCAAGCCGTTCGAAAGGCCGCCAGCTACCGAAATATCAACAGTCGGAAAATTTCTCACACCGGAGTTCAACCCCGCGCCATTGACCTGCGTGGCCATCCCCGAAAGAAAGATTAGTTCGGTCACCTGCCGCCCATTTAGAGGCAATTCCAGCACGCGCTGATTGTCGATCACCTGGCCGATCCCGGCATTGCGCGTCTCGACCAGAGCCGCGTTGGCTTCCACCTGCACCTGCTCCGTCACCGTCCCCACCTTCATTGCAACGTCGACTGTGGGGTTGCTACCCACCTGCAGCACGATTCCGGACTGCACATACTTACTAAAGCCTTCCTTGGTGATCTCCAACTGATAAGGACCCACCGGCAAGCTGGTGAGGATGAAGCTGCCATCCACGCCAGTGGTGACATTACGAATCAGGCCCGTCTCGGTCTGTGTGGCCTTGACCTGCGCGCCCGGCACGGCCAGCCCAGTGCTATCCGTCACGGTTCCATTGATCTGCGATGTGGAGATGGCTTGCGCCCCTGCCAGCACGGCCGCGGCCAGAAACAGTAAGAGCCGAGAACCAATCTTTTTCATATTTCCCCCCAAAGAACTCTGTAAATCCCCTGTTGCTTACAACAAAAACAATTGCTCGCCCTTGTTTGCAATCTTGGGAATAGTTTCACAGGCTGCCGTCAAAGTCAAGGGAGTGGCGCTCGAGGCTATGCACTACGCCGCCCAAAAGCACTATGCTAAACAAATAGGCTGTGGGTTATAGATCGGTTTCATGGCCTTAGTAATCCTCGGGGGAATACTAAAGTGATCGCAAAAGACCGGGCGCTTTATCAGCCGAAGGAAGCTCATCACCTGCAGGAGACTGGGCTTTCGCTCAGCTTGGTGCTGGATCTGGTCCTGAAGTACACCTACTTTGAAGGCGCCATGACGCTCGCGAAAATGGTGCAGCGGTCCAAGCTCAGCTCCACCATCATCCACGCGATGTATCGCCATCTGCAGAAGGAGCAGCTTTGCGACACGCGCGCCATGGTCGGCGACGATTACGAAATCTCCCTCAGCAACAAGGGCCGCGCGATGGCGGAGGTGGCGCTGAAGAAGAGCCATTACGCCGGACCTGCTCCCGTCCCGCTCGCGGATTATAACCAGTCGGTTTCCATCCAGGCATTGCGCTTGGACCTGAGTGCGGACACCCTGAGAGCTGCGATGAACGACCTGGTTCTGCCCGACCACGTGATCAACGAACTCGGCGCCGCCCTGATGACCGGCGGAGCGATCATGCTCTACGGCTCCACCGGCAACGGGAAAACCAGCATCGGGGAACGCCTGCCCCGCATATTTGAAGAAGACCTCATCTACGTGCCGCACGCCGTCGAAGTCGCCGGCCAGATCATCACGGTTTATGATCCGCTGATTCACCGCACTGACAACACGGAAGAAGAAGTGGTAGATCCTCGCTGGGTGTTGTGTCGCCGCCCCATGGTGAAAGTCGGTGGGGAAATGCGTGCGGACATGTTGGATACCCGCATGGACGAGGTCACCCGCGTGTGCGCCGCGCCCCTGCAGATGAAGGCTAACAACGGCATCTTGCTGATCGACGACTTCGGGCGACAGCGCATCACGCCCCGCGAATTGCTAAATCGTTGGATCGTTCCGCTCGACCGCCGTAAAGATATTCTTTCTCTATGGTCCGGAACCACTTTTGAAATTCCCTTTGAATTGATCGTGGTATTCGGCACCAATCTGCCGCTGAGCGATCTGGCTGAAGACGCCTTCATGCGCCGCCTGAAGAACAAGATCAAGATCGAGCCGCTCAGTGCCGATCTCTTCCACGTATTGCTGCGGCGGGTATGCGAAGAACAAGAACTCCCCTGCACGTCGCAAATGGAATCGTACATCACCAGCGAATGCTTAAAGCAGAGTTCGGAAGGCCTGCGTGCGTGCTTTCCAATCGATCTGATGAAAATCATTCGCGGAATTGCTGCCTTCGAGAAACGCGCTCCGACCCTGGAAAAACGCGACGTCGACGAAGCGATGAAGGTCTATTTCGTCCACTAGGCGATGTCCGCTTTGATAAACTTCTGCGGCGCACCCGCCGCGGCCAAAACCGCTTCGGCCGCCAGATAACCGCTGCGCACAGCTCCTTCCATGGTGGCGGGCCAGCCGGATTTGGTCCAGTCCCCGGCGAGAAACAGGTTGTCCACTTTGGTTCGATTCCCAGGCCGATGCGCTTCGAGCCCGGGCTTCGCCGAAAACGTCGCGCGAATTTCCTTCACCACATGCGCCTTTTCGAGCTTGGCGCCGCGTACCTCCGGAAAGAACTCGGCTAGCTCCTGCAGCGCCAGCGCAATCACATCTGCGCGCGGCATCTCCGTCAGGCTGCGCGAAGCGCTCACCACCAGCTGCAAGTAACGGCCCTGGTGCTTGTTGAACATCCACTGCATGGTGCGATCGAGCAGCGTGGCATGCGGCAGATCCGTCACCGGGCGGTCGAACCACAAATGGATTCCAGTGATGGGCGAGTGCTCAAACTCACCCACGTCGACGCCTATTTCCGGCGCCACCGCGCTGATTCGTTCAAAGGGCAGCGCGCAAACGTAATAATCGCCGCGAACTTCCTCCTCCCCCGCAATCACGTCCCGCACGCTGTCACCGTCGATCACAACCCGCGTCACCGGCGCGCGCAGGCACAGCTCCACATTGCCGATGCGCTTCCAAGCGTCACCGCTGTAAAGGCGCCCCAGCGGAACGTTAGGCACACCCATTTCGTAAGCGTCCTTGCGTGCCAGAAATCCCAGACGGAACACCTGCAACCCATGCGCGGCAGCCATGCGATCCAATTCTTCGTTGATCGCGCTCACTAGTACCTGCCGCCAGAAGCGCTCGATCGCGCGCGCCGGCTGGCGCTGCTCCTTCAGCCAATCCAACATGCTGATGCGGTCGAGGTCCGTGCGTCGCCCCGCGCGCCCCACCGCCTGAATCGCCCGCCCTACCGCCAGCTTCTCGCCGAAATTCAAAAAGCTTAACTTCAAAAACGATTCCGCAAAATGCGCCGGCGCCGGCAGCATCCCGGAGCGCAGCACACTTCGCCGCCCGCCCGGCTCAATAAACGTGAACTCCCGCGAAAAAGCGATGTCCTGCTCCACTCCCAGCCGTTGATAGAAATCCAGTAGATTAACGCAGCAGCGCAGCAGAATATGCTGGCAGTTATCGATGAATTCAGCTTCCTCGCCGTTGCCCACTTCGTAGGAAGTCGCCCGGCCCCCCAAAAACGGCCGCGCTTCCAGCACCCTCACCGAGTGCCCCGCCCCACCCAATGCGGCTGCCGCGGCGAGTCCGGCCAAGCCTCCGCCAATGACGATGACTTCAGCCATCGTAACGCCTATTTCGAAAGGAAAAAACTAAGACGCAACTGGGACCGGCTTGCGACGCCCGCCGCCGCCGCCGCTGGTCAACTCGATCGCCAGCCAGAGGACCACTGCGAGGAAGACGAGATCGGAAGGTTGGAGGTCCATGCGTGGTTTCATTATGGCGCACCGTACTCAAATAGGGCAAGTGACCTATGCTCCACTACGACCTAACGAGCGCCCGCACGGGCCCGCGCGCGCCCCAGCACCCGCACCACGTTTTCCATCAACTTCAAGCCGCAGTCGCCGCCCAGCGTCAGAATCGATTCGGGATGGAACTGCACTGCCTCCATCGGCAGCTCGCGATGCCGCACGCCCATGATCACGCCGTCTTCGCTTTCCGCAGTGACTTCAAACACGGCCGGCAGCTTCTCCGGGATAGCGTACAGCGAATGATAGCGGCCTACGAGGAATTCCGCAGGCAGCCCCTCGAACACTCCCACGCCGCGATTGCGTACCAGAGACGGTTTGCCATGCATCGGATATCCCAGCACGCCCAATTCGCCGCCAAACGCTTCCACCATCCCCTGCAATCCCAGGCAAACGCCGAAAACCGGAATCTCCAGTTTCGCAGCGTAACGCACCAACTCCGGCACTCCGAAATCGGAAGGCCGCCCCGGCCCCGGCGAAACCAGAATCAACGACGGCTGCAACTTATCGATCAACTCCAGCGGAAATCCCGTCCGATAAGTGATGACCTCAGCGCCCGTCTGCCGCGCATAATTCGACAGCGTGTGAATGAAACAATCCTCGTTATCCACCAAGAGCAGCCGCACGCCCGAGCCCTCTTCGGCCCGCGGCGCATACACCGGCTCTGACTTCTTCTCCGCATTCAGCGCTCTGAAAAAACCAGTAGCTTTCATCAGACATTCGTTGTGCTCACTAGCTGGGTCCGAATCGTACAGCAGCGTAGCCCCAGCGCTATAAGCCGCCACACCATCGCGCAAATGCACCGTGCGGATCGTGATCCCGGTATTGATGTCGCCATCCATTGAGATCATCCCCACCGCGCCGCCGTACCATCCGCGCGCCGTCTTTTCCAGATTCTCCACCGCCTGCGCCGCCCATTTCTTGGGAGCTCCAATAATCGTCACGGCCCACATGTGCGACAAAAACGCATCCAGCGAATCAAAGCCCTCCGCCAGCGTAGCCTCGACATGATCGACCGTATGGAAAACCCCAGCGTAAGACTCAATCAACTTGCGCCCAATAACTTTGACCGATCCCGGCACCGCAATGCGCGACTTGTCGTTGCGGTCGACATCGGTGCACATCGTCAACTCCGACTCTTCCTTGCGCGAATTCAGCAGCTCCCGAATGTTGTCAGCATCGCGCAGCGGATCGCCCGTACGCCGAGCCGTCCCCGCAATCGGGCAAGTCTCAATGCGCCGCCCCTCAATGCGCACAAACATCTCCGGCGACGCCCCAATCAGTTGTTCCTCCCCTAATTGCAGAAAGAATTCATAAGGACTAGGACTCGCATGCTGAATCTTCTCGAACAACTCCGACGGGCTCCCCGAGTAAGGCGCACGAAAAGTCTGCCGCAGCACCACTTCGTAATAGTCGCCCTGCCGCATCCCCTCGCGCACAGTCTCGACCTTGGCCATGTACTCCTCAGCCGTGTGATCGCTAACAATCGCCCCGGCTTTGGCCTTCTTAGCCCGCGTCAGCTTTTCCCCAGTGTGAGCCAGACCGCTAGTAGTCACATCCCCGCGCGCGAAATCGAACTGATACCGCTCAATGCGCTCCTTCTTGCGATCCATGAAATAAATGTCGTCGCAAAGAAAGAGGTGCAGATCTTTGACGTCGTGCCGCGGCAGCTTACGCTCAATAGGGTCGAATTGCAACAGCAAATCGTAGCCGAACGCCCCCACCAGCGCCAGCCGCGCCGACAACGGATGATGAAATTCCTTCAGCAGCGCCCGCACCACCGAAAACGCCGAAGGCTGCTTGCTCCGTTCCTCTTCAGAGAACAACTGCGGCAGCGCCTTCAATTCCCCGCGCAGCGTCCCGTCCTCATTCGCGAAACGTTCCCAATGCGGATGCGGCGCCAGCACCGGCTCCAGAAGCTGCGTGATCACCCGTCCCCGCGGACTCAGTGGACGAATGGTAATGTCCCGCCCCTGCGCGATAATTTCCAGCGGAGGCGCCACCGCCCCCACATCCCACCGCGAATACCGCCCCGGAAATTCGTACCCGGAAGAAAGATAGATCCCGCGCTGCGTGTCCATCTTCTTGAGCAGACCCTTCAACCCGCGGCTATAGGACACGTTCGAAATCGTGCGTGTGACTGCAATGCCGCTCAGCGTGGAATAAGTGTCAGGACGCATAAAAAACCGCGGGGATTAGTTTGAGGATATCACCACCGCGCGCCATGCCGATAAGCAGGCATGCGACTGGCTGTCATTCTAATCCCTGCCTTGCTTCAAGCCCAGTTCTCGACCACCACCCCGCCCGACTGCGCCAGCTACACATTAACGACGCTAGCCGACGGCACTTTCGCCTGCGAGCGTTACGCCACGTTCCCGTGGTTCGCCGCCGGACAAGGCTGGTCCACCCAAGTGGCACTGTTTACAGCCCCGGTCCCAGGACAACAACGAGGCGTACAATTCCAGATCGGCCTAGGCCCAGGAGCTTCCGTCCAAGCCGTCTACGGCGGCCTAGCCGGCAACTACGGACCCTTCACCTTCGTCCAACCCCCCGTCCTGGCAGGAACCTCCGCCCGCCTGGACATTCTGTCAGCCGCCTTCGCCGCAACCGACCTGGCCTACGGGCCGCTGTGGGTCCAACTGGACGCGCCCGACGTCCAGACCCTAGAAGCCGGTAACCTGCAGTTGATCTTCCTATTCGCCGACAGCACAGGAAAATACAACACCCAGCTAGCCGTGCCGCCCATCTTCAACGATCAAGCCACGTCCGCCTGGATCACCAGCTTTTCCGAAACACCCATTGACCGCAAAGCCGCCTCCCCCAACAGCAACGACTGTTCCTTCGCAGTAGCCAACCTCTCCGCCCAACCACAGTCCGTAACAGTGTCTCTGTACGATCAGTCCGGAAATCTCATCGCCCAGAAAACAACCCCCGTGCTAACCGCAGGCATTCCCGGAGGCGTCTACGGCAACGATTTCGGAAGCTTCTTCGGCCTGACCAGCTCCGCGCTGACCTCGCCCACCGGAACCCTCGATGGAACCATTCAGTTCGTATCCTCAGCCGGACTCCCCATCGCTCCCCTGGTAGTCCGTCTGGCCGGAAACAGCATCAGCACGTTCCAGGTCGCTCCCCTGCGCCCCTTCATCCCGCCGGTTGAATAAATTCCGCGAACACTTCGTTCGACAACAGCACTCCGCGTGGCGTAAGCCTCACCCGCTCGCCCGCACGCTCCAGCAACCCGTCCTGCACGAACCGTTCGACCACGTTCGCAAACCCGCCACTCTCAATCCCCTCGCGCAACCGCAGCCCCAAGAAAAACGATTCCGACAACGGCTCCGCCGCCACTCTCTCGATAGCCCCTGGCGCCTCCACATAATCCGCAGCGCTCTCCGGATTCTGCCACCGCATCGTCCCGTCAAACGAATGCGCGTCCGCCCCGAATCCCAAATACGGCTCCCGCCTCCAATACTTCAAATTGTGCCGCGACTCAAACCCCGCCCGCGCAAAATTAGAAATCTCATACCGCTCGATCCCCAGCCGCGCCAGCCGCTCCACCGCCGTTTCGTAAAAATCAGCGATCGCATCTTCCCCCGGCACGTCCCCCGCGCCATACCTCGACCCCAGTACCAGCAGTTCCCTCCCTAACCTGCTGTCCTCATCCACCTCCAGCATGTAAACCGAAACATGCGGGACACCCAACCGTTCCACCCAATCCAGCGACTGTGCCCAGCTAGCCTCCGTCTGCCCCGGCAGCCCAGCGATCAGATCGACACTGATCGATTCAATCCCCGCCGCCCGCAGCAGCCCAATCTCCTGTTCGACAATCTCCGCCGTATGCCGCCGACCCGTGCGTACCAGCTCCTTCTGCACGAACGACTGCACGCCCAGACTCACCCGATTGATCCCCGCCCCGCGCCACGCGGCGACCTTCTCCACCGTGAGCCCTCCAGGAGCAGCCTCAATCGTAGCCTCCGCCCATTCCCGCCCCGGAACCGCCGCGAGTATCGAACCCAACGCGTCCCCCGCCAACTGACTAGGCGTCCCCCCGCCCAAATAAACCGTCTCCGGCGTCCACCTCCACTCCGCCCCCCGCAGCTCCGCCAGCAAGACATCCAGATACCGCGACTCCAGCTCCCGCGGAAACACCCCCGAAGCAAAGTTGCAGTAAGTACACTTCTGCGCGCAAAACGGATACGAAATGTAAACTCCAGCCACGCTTACAAACTCACTTCTTCCCCGATTTGCCGCCCCACCGCCCCCGCCACCAGTTCCACCAAAGTCTGCCCCGAATCAGCCGCCACGAAAGCCCCCCGTCCCGCGTCCCAGTCCAACTTGAAACTCTTCATCTGCGCTGAAACCCACACCTGGCTGACCGGCGCATTGGGACTCACCACGAACTTCGCCGGAGGGTCTTCAAACTCAATCACCAGCGCCCCGCCATTGAAATCCGCCTCGAATTCGTGCCGCTCCCCGGCCGCCGAGAGCCGCCGGTAAAGGTCTTCGAGCGCCTGGTCGGCGCGAGTTCTAAACTCTTGTTCGTCCATGGGTTTTGAGGGGTCCAGTACCAGCATAGCGCGCAACAAATCTGCTACTCTTGGTCGAACGAAGCATCCAATTGGTTTCATGCAGCCTGCCTGTATCCGACACACTGACCTGCCTGGGACCTCCCAGCTTTTCGCCGATTTGGCCTATCATTTCGACCGCGTTTCCCATTTCTACCAGCACGATCCCCACGATCCCCAGTCCTTCGATCGCGCCGCAGCCCAAATCCAATACCCCGACGACCGCCGCGCCGCCATGGTGGCCGCCCTCAAAGCCCAGAACGGCGACAGCGAGTCTCTAAGACGTTTAGCCCAGCCCGGCACCGTAGCCGTAGTCACCGGCCAGCAAGTGGGATTGTTCTCCGGCCCCGCCTACACAATTTACAAGGCGATGGCCGCCGCCCAAGTAGCCCGCCAGCTCACCGCGCGCGGCATCCCCGCGGTGCCCCTGTTCTGGCTAGCCACTGAAGATCACGACTTCGCCGAAGTAAATCACGCCTGGGTATTCGGAGCGTCCAGCGAACCCGCCGCCGTCCGAGTAGAAGCCCCCAAACAATTTGCCGGCAAGCCCAAGCCCGTGGGCGGCATCCCCATCGCCAATCCCCCGCTCCACGAACTCCGCGCCGCGCTAGCCGGCTTGCCCTTCACCGACGAAGTCATGGGTCTAGTCGATCAAGCCTACCGCCCCGGAGCCACCATGGGCTCCGCCTTCCGCGCGCTCCTGAAAACTTTATTAGCCAAGCTAGACCTCATCTACCTCGACCCCCTGGACCCCGCGATCCGTAAAATCGGCGCGCCCTTCCTGACCCAAGCCCTGGCCGCCGTGCCCGATCTGAAAGCCGGATTCCTAGCCCGCAACAAAGAGCTAACCGACTCCGGCTATCACGCCCAAGTTCACGTGGACGCGAAAACCTCCCTCTTCTTCCTGCTGGAAAAAGACGAACGCGCCACCCTGCGCCGCAAAGATTCCGACTATGCCGAATTAGCCGCACGCGCCGAACAAGTCTCGCCCAACGCCCTGCTCCGCCCCGTCTGGCAAGATTATCTGCTGCCCACAGTAGCCTACGTAGG
>Ga0070666_10000601_pt1 | contig 21615 bp, 15 predicted proteins | sample KBSS23metaG_FD_64677 | JGI IMG/M metagenome (GOLD analysis project Ga0070666, IMG submission 64677) | Switchgrass rhizosphere microbial communities from Kellogg Biological Station, Michigan, USA - KBS S2-3 metaG | ecosystem: Host-associated > Plants > Roots > Rhizosphere > Soil ... | reverse complement strand
ACGTCGGTGGCGACCTGGTCGTTGCGCGAGCGGCCGGTGTGCAGGCGCTTCCCGGCATCGCCGGCGAGCTGCACCAGCCGGGCCTCGATGTTGAGGTGCACGTCCTCGAGCTCGGTGCGCCATTCGAAGGTGCCGCGCTCGATCTCGTCGGCGATGGTCGCGAGACCGGTCTTGATGGCCCCGAGGTCGGTGGCGGAGATGACACCCTGCGCCGCCAGCATCCCGGCGTGGGCGACGCTGCCGGCGATGTCGGCGCGCCAGAGGCGGCGGTCGAAGGCGACGCTGGAGGTGTAGCGCTGGACCAGCTCGCTCATCGGCTCGGAGAACAGGGCCGACCAGGCTTCGGTCTTCTTGTCGAACTGATTCGCGGTCATTCGGGCGGGGGAGGGTTGATCGAGCGTGCACACGGTCACACAAGGGCCGCGGCGGCGTCGCAACGAGTGCGCACGGCGGGCAGCGGTTGGGGACAATGCTGGCTTATGCGTCCTGCCCGCCTTGCCGCGATTCTATCGGCGAGCCTTTCGCCGAGATGAGCGCCGTTTCCGGTGCAAGCATGCGCTCGACCGGCTTCGGCGCGACCACCTTCGACATGTCGGCCGACGTCGCGCCGCCGCGCCGGCCCGGGCCGGATTCGGCGTTCGACGTCTGCCACGTCGGCGTCGTCCTGCGCGCCCTGCTCTACGTGCATGGCGTGATGGCGATCGGCATGGTCTTCGCCGCGCCGTCGTTCGCGGTCTGGCTCGGCCTTACCGCCGCCGGCTCGAGCGTCGCCCTGCCGGGCGTGCTGATCTGGCTGCTGGTGCTGTGCGCGCTCAAGCGCCCGCTGGCGGCGGCGCCGGTGCCGCTGCAGTGGTTCGCGGCGATCGCATTCGGCGCGGCTGCCGCCTGGGTCACCTCGACGCTGGTCTCCGTGCTGCTGGTCGACGCCTCCGGCGCCGGCCTGTCGGCGCTGACCGGCTTCGGCCCGGCCCTGGCCGGCGCGGCCATCGCCGCGACCATGTTCGAGTGGCTGCGCCTGCGCGCCAAGGCGACGGTGCCGGCGGAGACCACGGCGCGGCTGGCCGAGTTGCAGTCGCGGATCCGGCCGCACTTCCTGTTCAACACCCTCAACACCGCGCTCACCCTCGTGCGGCTCGATCCGGCGAAGGCCGAAGGCGTGCTCGAGGACCTGGCCGAGCTGTTCCGCGTCGCCATCGGCGATACCGCCGAGTCGGTGTCGCTGGCCGAGGAGGTGGAGCTGGCGCAGCGCTATCTCGACATCGAGCAGATCCGCTTCGGCAGCCGCCTGCACGTGAGCTGGGAGCTCGACCCGGTCGCCGGCACCGCCCGCGTGCCGCCGCTCCTGCTCCAGCCGCTGGTGGAGAACGCGGTCCGCCACGGCGTCGAGCCGTCGGCCGAAGGCGGCGTGATCCGCATCCGCACCCGGGTCAAGGTCGGTCGCGCGGTGCTCTCGATCGCCAACAGCGTGCCGAAGGAAGTGTCCCGGCCGGGCAACGGCATGGCGCTGAAGAACGTCCGCGAGCGGCTTCGCCTGATGCACGACGTCGCCGCCCAGTTCGAGACCCGCCAGGAGGCCGACGTGTTCCGAGTCCAGATCGTTGTTCCGCTATGACCCGAAGAAAAACATGAGCGCTGTCCACGCCGTTGCCACCCGTCCGCTGCGCGTCCTCGTCGTCGACGACGAGGAGCTCGCGCGCATGCGCCTGAAGAGCATGGTCGCCGAGTGTGCCGAGCCGCGCTGCATCGTCGCCGGCGAGGCCGCGAATGCGGCCCAGGCGCTGGTCTGGCTGACCACCCACGAGTGCGACCTGGTGCTGCTCGACGTGCAGATGCCCGGCCGCGACGGCACCCAGCTCGCCGCCGAGCTGCGCCTGAAGTCGCCGGCGCCGGCGATCGTCTTCGTCACCGCCCATGCGCAGCATGCGCTCAGGGCGTTCGACCTCGAGGCGGTGGACTACCTGACCAAGCCGGTCAAGCGCGAGCGCCTGCAGATGGCGCTGCGCCGCGTCCACCAGCGGCTCGTCGGCGGCCAGCCGGTGATCGCACAGCCGCAGCCGCCGAAGGAGGAGGGGCCGGTGATCGTCGTCAGCGACCGCGGGCGGATCATCCGCGTGCCGGTCGCCGACGTGCTGTACCTGAAGGCCGAGCTCAAGTACGTCACCCTGCGCACGGCCGACCACACCCACGTCCTCGACGACTCCCTTGCCGAGCTCGAGGAGCGGCTGGGCGAGCATTTCCTGCGCGTCCATCGCAACGCCCTGGTGGCGCGGCGCGCGGTGCGCGCGCTCGAGCGCCGCACCCTCGCCGGCGATCCGGACGAGGAAGGCGCCGAAGGCTGGGCCGTCTGCATGGCGCCGGTCGGCGAATGGCTGGCGGTGTCCAGGCGGCAGGTCGCGGCGGTGCGCGAGGCCTTGGTGGCGATCGGGCGCTAGGCCCGGAGGCTGCCTGGCCCACGCTCGGTGACCGCGTCAGGGCGCGGCGATCGAAGAATACCGAGCATGGACCCGGAGCCGCTTCGCAAACCGACCGGCGCTCGCCGCGGGGTCGCCGGCGCCGTCGCGGCGTTCGCCGCGGCCGGGCTGGTCATCGTCTGGCTGGCGAGCGCCGACGAGCGTCCTGCCGCGCGCATCGAGGCAGCGTCGCCTGCACCGCTGGTCGAGGAGCCCCGGGCCGCGCTGGCGCCGGCTGCGGTTGCGAGCGCGGCCGATGCCGAGGTCCGGGCCGAGGCCCCGGGCGAGATGCAGATGTGCGGCGGCACCTGGGTCAGGCTGAACGACGATGGCGACGTCGACCGGGACAGCGTCGCCGCGGCAACGAAGGAGAGCGTCGAGGCCCTGTCCGCAGCGGCGATCACGGCGATGGCGTCCAGCGCCGACGAGCAGGCTCGCGGCGCGGCGCTGGCGATCGCGATGTCCCCGCCGGGCTCGGCGAAGGCCCCGGCCTGCGAGGGCGACGTCGCCTGCGAGCGCGAATCGGCGACGGCGGCGAAGGAGCGGGTAGAGCGCCGCGACGCGCTCGCACGGCTGGCCCAGGCCTCGGCCAATCCGACCATCTATGGCTGGGCGGTCCAGGCCTGCGGTGCCGCGATCGCGGACGGTCCGGGCCAATGCCAGGTGATCAATGCGCCGCAGTGGGCGCGGCTCGACCCGGCCAACGCCGCGCCCTGGATGGCGGTGGCGGCGAAGGCTCGAGCCGAAAAGGACTCGGCGGGGCTGGACGACGCCCTGTTTCGCATCTCGGTCGCGGAGCGATACGACCCGGGCGAGTACAGGCTCGGCGCCGCTGTTCTCGACCACGTGCCGGACCGCGAGGCGAATCTGTGGGGCACGCTGAGCCTGATCGCCCGGGGCCTCGGATTCGACGCCGCTGCGAAGGGCGATGCCCTGATGCTGGCGTCGCTTTGTGAAGCCCGGGAGCTGACGCAGGACGAGGTGCGGCGCGATGCCTGCGAGCGCAGCGCCGAGATGCTGGCGAAAGGGTCGACGACGCTGAACGGCCTGAAGCTCGGCGGGGTGATCGGCAAGCAGGTGGGCTGGCCTCAGGAACGGATCGACCGGGTGCAGCAGGAAAGCCGCGAGCTCGAGTCGGCCGCGACGCGCGAGCATCCGACCGGCGCCGAGGCATTCGGCTGCAGGTCCCTTCGCCTCCGGCTCGACGCCGTGCGCGAGTTCGCCGCGCACGGCGAGGTCGCGGCCCTGCGTCGGCGGGCCGCCGAGGGCTCGTCGCGGACCGTGGCGAGCACCTCCGCTCGCGCCTTCATGCCGGGCGCAGTGCCGTCGCGCTGATTCAGGTCGCGAGCCCGAAGTACTTCTGCAGCATCACCGGCGTGATCGGGATCTTCGCGGCGACGAAGCTTGCCGTGAAGCACACCTCGCTCGGCTTGCCCGGGTTGATCAGCAGGGTGATGTAGAGCCAGTCGGCCCCGGGCTTCCGCCAGAGGACGATCGCCTGCGGCGCCAGGCCGACCTGGGCGAACGCCGGGTAGCGGCGGAGCAGGGCCTCGCCCACGGCCTCGGTGTCGATCGTGTCGAGGATCGCGCGCCGCTCGCCCTTGCCGAAGCGCAGGGTGGTGCTGTCGACGCAGCTCTCGATCGTGTCGCCGATCGCCGCGGCGAAAGGGCGAGGCTCGTCGCGGGCGCTGGTGCCGTTGCATGCCGCGGCGGCCGCGACGAGGGCCGCGAAAATCCGGGAGTTGCTGCACCGCCGGGCCATCCGGCGGTTGTGCCCCGTTGCCGCGACGCCGTCAAGGCTCCCGATCCCGGGTTCAGCCGGTGTTGCGCAATCCGGCCGCCAGGCCGTTGATCGAGAGGTGGATGCCGCGCTGCACCCGCTCGATCGCCGGATCGTCGGCGCGGCGATGCCGGTAGCGGCGCATCAGCTCGACCTGCAGGTGATTGAGCGGGTCGAGATACGGAAAGCGGTGCTCGATCGAGCGCGCCAGGGACGGGTTCGAGGCCAGCCGGTTCGCCTCGCCGGTGATGAGGCTCAAGGCGTCGTTCGTTCGCTGCCACTCGGCCTCGATCCGGGCGAAGATGCGCTTGCCGAGCTTGCGGTCCTCCACCAGGTCGACGTAGCGCGCCGCGATCGCCATGTCGCTCTTGGCGATCACCATGTCGAGGTTGGAGACCAGGGTGGCGAAGAACGGCCACTCCCGGGCCATGCGCTGCAGCAGCGCCACCCGCGCCGGGCGCTCCTTCGCCGCGCCGAGAAAGGCCTCGACCGCCGAGCCGAAGCCGTACCAGCCCGGCAGCGCCACCCGGCACTGGCCCCAGCTGAAGCTCCACGGAATCGCCCGCAGGTCCTCGATCGCCCGGGTCGCCTTGCGCGATGCCGGCCGCGAGCCGATGTTGAGCTCGGCGATCTCGCGGATCGGCGTCGCGCTGAAGAAGTAGTCGGTGAAGCCCGGCGTCTCGTAGACCAGGCCGCGGTAGGCGGCCATGCTCGCCTCGCTCAGGCGCCCGGCGGCATCGATGAAGCTGCGGGGCGCGCTCTGCGTCGGCTGCAGCAGGCTGGCCTCGAGCGTTGCCGCGACCAGGGTCTCGAGGTTGCGCCGGCCGATCTCGGGCTGCGCGTACTTCGAGGCGATGACCTCGCCCTGCTCGGTGAGGCGGATCTGGCCGTTCACCGTGCCCGGCGGCTGCGCCAGGATCGCCTCGTAGCTCGGGCCGCCGCCTCGGCCGACGGTGCCGCCGCGGCCGTGGAAGAGGCGCAAGGTCAGGCCGTGCGATTCGCGCAGCGCCTGGAACACCTCCACCAGCGCGATCTCGGCGCAATACAGCTCCCAGCTGCTGGTGAGCGCACCGCCGTCCTTGTTGCTGTCGCTGTAGCCGATCATCACGTCCTGCTCGGCGCCGGAGCGCTGCATCAGCGCGGCGATGCCGGGCAGCGCGTAGTACTCGCGCATGACGGTCGCGGCGCGCTGCAGGTCGCCGATGGTCTCGAACAGCGGCGAGACGATGAGAGCGCAGGTGGCGCCCCCGCGCTCGCTCAGCGGCCCGCGCATCAGGCCCGCCTCCTTCAGCAGCACCAGCACCTCGAGCAGGTCGCTCACCGTCTCGGTGTGGGAGATGATGTAGTGGCGGATCGCGTCGCCGCCGTAGCGCGCGCGCATCGCCGCCGCCGCTTCGAAGATCGTCAGCTCGCTGCGGGTCGCTTCGCTGTAGGCAGCGGCGCGCTCGCTCTCGCCGACGCGCAGCGGCCGGGCGTCGTCGAGCAGCTTGAGCAGGCAGGCGCGGCGTGCCGCCTCGTCGAGCGCGGCGTAGTCGGCCTCGATCCGCGCCACCGCCAGCAGCTCGGCGACCACCGCCTCGTGCTTGTCGGAGCTCTGCCGCAGGTCGACGGTGGCGAGGTGGAAGCCGAACACCTGCACCGCCCGGATCAGCGGCGCCAGGCGCGGCGCGATCAGCGCCGCGGCGTGATGACGGCGCAGCGACTCCTCGACGGTGCGCAGGTCGGCGAGCAGCGCCGCGGCCTGAGGATAGGGCGCGCTCGGCGCCACCGCGTGGCGCAGGGCCTCGGTGCCGGTGAGCACGTGCAGCGTCGCCGCCAGCCGGGCATAGACGCCGATCAGGGCGCGCCGGTAGGGCTCGTCGGCGCGGTGCGGGCTGGTGTCGCCCGAGGCGTCGGCCAGCGCCTGCAAGGCCGGCGACACGGTCGAAAGGGTGGCCGAGCTCGACAGCTCGGCACCGAGCTCGTGCACCTGCGTCAGGTAATGGCGCAGCGCCGTCTCGCTCTGCCGCGCCAGCGCCGTCGCGAGCGTTGCGGCGGTGACGAAGGGATTGCCGTCGCGGTCGCCGCCGATCCAGTTGCCCATGCGGAAGAAGGGCGCGATCGCGTAGCCCGGCAGGGCCTCCTCGATCTCGCGATAAAGCTCGGGAATCTGCGTCAGGAAGGTGGCGCGGTAGTAGCTGAGCGCGTTCTCGATCTCGTCGTCGACGGTGAGCTTGGCGTCGCGCAGCATCCGCGTCTGCCAGAGCTGGGTGACGCGGGCGCGGATCAGCGATTCATTGCGCGCCGCCTCGCGCTCGCCGAGCTCAGGCGTGCGCGCCGCCAGCAGCTCGGCGATCGCCCGCTCGGCGTCGAGGATGCTCTTGCGCTGCACCTCGGTCGGATGGGCGGTGAGCACGGGCGAGATCCAGGCGTGCTCGAGCGTGCGGGCGATGTCGTCGGCGCCGATGCCGCGCCGCGCCAGGCGCTCGAACGCGCCCTGCAGCGAGCCGCGCTGCAGGTGTCCCTGGCGCTCGTGCACCGCGCGCCGGCGCAGGTGGTGCCGGTCCTCGGCGATGTTGGCGAGATGCGAGAAGTAGCTGAAGGCGCGGATCACGCTCACCGTGCGGTCGCCCGAGAGGCTGGTCAGCAGCCGGTCGAGGGCGCGGCCGGCGGGGGCGTCGCGCTTCAGCCGGTAGGCGACGGCGAGCTGGCGCACCCGCTCGACCAGGTCGAACGCCTCCTTGCCTTCCTGCTCGCGGATCACGTCGCCGAGGATCCGCCCGAGCAGGCGGATGTCGTCGACCAGCGGCTGGTTCTTGGCCGCGGCCGAGTCGGCGGCGGCGCGTCTTTTCGTGGCCATCGGTTCGCATGATGCAGGAGACGTGCCTGCTAGCATGCCTCGATGGCCGACCGTCTCGTCATCGCCACCCGCGAAAGCCGCCTCGCCCTGTGGCAGGCCGAGCATGTGCGGGCGCTGCTCGAGCGCCGGCTGGGCGTCGAGGTGACGCTGCTGCCCATGACCACCCGCGGCGACCAGATCCTCGACCGCTCGCTGGCCAAGGTCGGCGGCAAGGGCCTGTTCATCAAGGAGCTGGAGAACGCGCTCGAGGACGGCCGGGCCGACCTGGCGGTGCACTCGCTCAAGGACGTGCCGATGGACCTGCCCGCCGGCTTCGCCCTCGCGGCGGTGCTCGAGCGCGAGGATCCGGCCGACGCCTTCGTCTCCGACCGCCACGCCACGCTCGATGCGCTGCCGCAGGGCGCGGTGGTCGGCACCTCGAGCCTGCGCCGGATGGTGCAGCTGCGGGCGCTGCGCCCCGACCTCAGGATCGAGCCGCTGCGCGGCAACCTCGACACGCGCCTGCGCAAGCTCGACGCCGGCGAGTACGACGCCATCGTCCTCGCCGCTGCCGGCCTGCTGCGGCTCGGCCTGGGGGCGCGCATCCGCGCCCGCTTCGCTGCCGGTCGGATGCTGCCCGCAGCCGGCCAGGGCGCGCTCGGCATCGAGATCCGTGCCGACGCCGCCGCGCTCGGCGAGCGCTTGGCGACGCTGACGCACCGGCCGACCTGGCTCGCCGTGCTCGCCGAGCGCGCGGTGTCGCGAGCCCTCGGCGGCAACTGCAGCGTGCCGATCGCCGCCCATGCCGCCTGGCACGAGGCGCGGCTCGAGGTGCGTGCCGCCGTCGGCGACCCCGACCGGCTCGATCAGCCGCTGCTGCGTGCGGAAAGCGTCGGCGACGCGCTCGATGGCGCCGCGGCCGAGGCGCTCGGCACCCGGGTGGCGCAGGCGCTGCTCGACCAGGGCGCGGCCGCCTACCTCGCCGCCGGCGCGTCGCCCGAGCCGTCCCCGGCCGGATCCTGAGCGGGGCGCGTCTGCCGCGCCTGATCGTCACCCGGCCGAAAGCCCAGGCCGAGCCCTGGGTCCGAAGGCTGATCGCGCGCGGCATCGATGCCGTCGCCGTGCCGCTGATCGAGATCGAGGCGCCGCTCGATCCACGGCCGGTCGATGACGCCTGGCACGGTCTCGGCGGCCGCGACCTGGTCGTGTTCGTCAGCAGCAATGCGGTCGCGCGCTTCTTCGCCGCCCGACCCACCGCGGCTGCCTGGCCGGAAGGGCTGCGCGCGGCCGCGCCGGGACCGGGCACCGCCGACAGCCTGCGCGCGCACGGCCTGCCGGCAGCGGCGATCGTCGTGCCGGCGGCCGACGCGCCGCAGCTCGATTCCGAATCGCTCTGGCAGCAGTTGCGACAAGACGATTGGCGCGGCCGCAGCGTCCTCGTCGTGCGCGGCGACGGCGGCCGCGACTGGCTGGTCGAGCGACTCGTCGAAGCCGGCGCGACGGTCGACGCGGTCGCTGCCTATCGGCGGCTCGCGCCGCAGCTCTCGGCCGAGGCGCGACGCCAGGTCGAAGCCGCGTTCGCCGCGCCGGCGCTCCACGCCTGGCTCTTCAGCAGCTCGGAGGCGATCGCGCATCTGCAGGCGCTCGACGGCGTCGCGATCGCTCCCGGTTCGCGCGCGCTCGCCACCCATCCGCGCATCGCGGCGCGGGCGCGACAGGCCGGCTTCGCCGAGGTGTTCGAGGTGCAGCCCGGGCTCGACGCGGTGGTCGCCTGCATACAATCGATGCAACCGTGAACGACGATTCCTCGCCCGCCGCCGAGCCCCGAACCGTCGCATCCACGCCCGCCGACGCCAAGCCGCCGCGCGGGCCGCTGCTCTGGCGCTGGAGCGGTCCCATCGTCCTGCTGCTGACGATCGTCTCGATCCTCGCGCTCGCGCTCGCCTGGCGTGCCGACCAGCGGGTGCACAGCAGCGAGCGCGAGCTGGTGAAGCGGCAGCAGGAGAGCGCCGACCGCTCTGCCGAGGCGATGCTGCTCGCCCGCCAGGCCCAGGACGCGATGCGCGAGGCCACCGCCAAGGTCGCCTTGCTCGAGGCCCGCCTCGGCGAAGTGGCGCTGCAGCGCGGCCAGCTCGAGGAGCTGGTGCGCTCGGTGGCGCGCTCGCGCGACGAGAACCTGGTGAACGACATCGAAGCCGCGGTGCGCGCCGCGGTGCAGCAGTCGGCGCTGACCGGCAGCGCCGAGCCGCTGGTGGCGACCCTGAAGCAGAGCGACGAGCGCCTGGCGCGTGCCAACCAGCCGCGGCTCGAGCCGATCCGGCGGGCGATCGCCCGCGACCTCGACCGGGCCAAGGCATCGAGCGTCGCCGACGTCGCGACCCTCTCGATCAAGGTCGACGAAGTGGTGCGCATGGTCGACGAGCTGCCGCTGCTTTCGGCCTCGGAGCCGCGCCGCGACTTCGCCGCAGAGGACAGCGCGCGGGTCGAGGAGGCGGCGCCGGCGCCCGCGGCGGCGGCCTCCGGCCCCGAAGATCTCGGCGACCGGGTGTCGCGCGCGCTCAGCCGGGCCGGCCACTTCTTCGCCGTGAACATCTGGTCGGAGATCCGCTCGCTGGTGCGGATCACGCCGATCGCCCATCCGGAGGCGATGCTGGTCGCCCCGGACCAGGTCTTCTTCCTGCGCGAGAACCTGAAGCTGCGTCTGCTCAACGCCCGCCTGGCGCTGATGGCGCGCCAGTTCGAAGCCGCCCAGGCCGACCTGAAGTGGGCGCAGGGCGCGATCGAGCGCTACTTCGATCGCGGCTCGAAGCGGACGCAGATCGCGACCGACTTGCTGCGCCAGGTCGCGCAGCAGGCGCGCGGCAGCGGCGTCGCGCGGCCCGACGACACGCTCGCGGCCCTCGCCACCACCTCTGCGCCGCGCTAGGCAATAGTCCTCGGCGTCCCATGCGCGTAACGATCTGGTTCGTCCTGCTGTTCGCCGTGGCCGTGGTGGCTGCGTCGACCTTCGGCACCAACGACGGCCTGGCCTCGTTCTACTGGAGCGGCTGGCGCGTCGACGTCTCGCTCAACCTGTTCCTGCTGGTGCTGATCGGCACCTGTTTCCTGCTCGTCGCCGTGATCCAGGCGCTGACGTCGCTCGTCGGCCTGCCGCGGCGAGCGCGCGAGTGGCGAGTCGCCCGGCGCGACCGCAGCGGCCAGGCGGCGCTGCGCGACGCCCTCGCCCAGTATTTCGGCGGCCGCTACACCCGGGCCCAGAAGTCGGCGCAGCGCGCGCTCGCGATCCAGATCGAGACGCCCGAGCTGGCCCAGGACAACGAGTTCACCGTGCTCGGCCACCTCCTCGCCGCGGGCAGCGCGCATCGCCTGCAGAACCGGGCGCTGCGCGACGAGGAGCTGCGCCAGGCGCTGGCGATCGCCGAGCGCAGCCCTTCGGCGCGCTCGGCCGAGGAGGGCGCGCGCCTGCTCGCCGCCGAATGGGCGCTCGACGATCGCGAGGCACCGCGCGCTCTCAAGCTGCTCGCCGACCTGCCGCTCGGCGTGGCCCGCCGCACCCACGCCCTGCGCCTGAAGCTGCAGGCGGCGCGCCTCGGCCGCCAGGCGCAGGAGGCGCTGAAGACGGCGCGGCTGCTGGTGAAGCACCAGGGCTTCTCGGAGGTGGCTGCGGTCGGCCTGCTGCGCTCGCTGGCCTTCGAGGCGCTCGACACGGTGCACGACCTCGACCAGCTGCGCCGTCTCTGGAGCGGCCTCGAGGCGGCCGATCGTCGCGATCCCTTCGTCGCTGCCCGGGCCGCGAACCGGGCGATGTCGTTCGGCGCCGCCGAGGAGGCGCGGGCGTGGCTGCGTCCGCTGTTCGATCGCATCACCGACCTCGGCGCCGAGGAGCGGGCCATCGTTGCCGAGGCGCTGGCTCTGGCCGTGCCCGGCATCGGCGCCGAATGGCTGCCGCGGCTCGAGCTGGCCTGCGCAGCGCTGCCGCGCGACGGCAGTGTCGCCTTGGCAGCGGGCTGCGCCCTGGCCGAGCGTGGGCTCTGGGGCAAGGCGCGCGCTCTGCTGGAGCTCGCCGCCGACGACGCGACGCTCGCAGTCGTGCCGCGCCGCAAGGCCTGGATCGCACTCGCCGAGCTGGCCGCGCGCGAGGGTGACGCGGCCCGCGCCGCCGCTGCCTACGAGGCCGCTGCGCGGCTGGGCTGACGAAACCCGGCTGATACAATGCACGCACTGCGGCTGTAGCTCAGCTGGATAGAGTACTTGGCTACGAACCAAGGGGTCGTGGGTTCGATTCCTGCCAGCCGCACCAAACATCAAAGGGCTATCTCCCGGTAGCCCTTTGCCTTTTCCGGGCCCGGCGCCATGCCGGGCCGCACCCCCCTCGCGAGGTCGTCGTACGACTCCCGCCCCCCTGTCAAGAGGGGGGGGCGATTGAGGCCTGCTCTCGAAAATTTCGCCGCTGACCCTGCTGCCGGTTCGCCCTGTTTTTGGCGCGACGGCCACAACCACAAGCGGAGAAATTTTGAGCCTTCACCTTACCCCCTCCCGCGCCCGTACCGGCCGCACTTTCGTCCGCAACCGCATCGCGGCCGCGGCTGCCCTGGCCCTCGCGGCCGGCGGCGTGCAAGCGATGGAGTTCGAGACTTCGAACCCCGACCTGTCGATTCGCTGGGACAACACCGCGCGTGTCAACCTCGGCGTGCGTGTCGAAGGCCGCGACAGCAAGATCGGCAACACGGCGATCGCCGACGAAGGCACCTACAGCTTCGACAAGGGTGACTTCGTCGCCAAGCGCATCGACTGGCTGTCCGAGCTCGACATCGTCTACAAGAAGCAGTACGGCGCCCGCATCAGCGGCACCGGCTGGTACGACGCCGCCTACGGCGACAAGAGCCACTCCAATCCGAACGCGCCGCTGGTCAACATCCCGAGCTACATCGGCAACGAGTACAGCGGCACGACCAAGCGCCTCTATCACGGCGGCACCGGCGAGCTGCTGGACGCCTTCGTCTTCGGTCGCATCGACCTCGGCGATGTGCCGGTGCAGGCCAAGCTCGGCCGCCACACCGTGTACTGGGGCGAGTCGGTGCTGCTCGGCGGCAACCTGCACGGCATCGCCTATTCGCAGAACCCGCTCGACCTGCAGAAGGGCTTCGCCACTCCCGGCACCGAGGCCAAGGAACTGTTCCGGCCGCTGAACCAGCTGTCGGTGCAGGCGCAGCTGACCGACACGCTGTCGATCGCCGGGCAGGCGATGTTCGAGTGGGAGGCGGCGCGCTATCCCGAGGGCGGCACCTACCTCGGTCCGGTCGACTTCGTCTTCAACGGCCCGGACCGCCAGTTCCTCTCGCCCGGCCTCGGCTTCGCCACCCGCGGCGCCGCTTCCGAGCCGAAGAACACCGGCGAATGGGGTCTGTCGGCCCGCTGGGCCCCCGAATGGCTCGACGGCACGATGGGCCTGTACTACCGCAAGTTCGCCGACAAGCTGCCGCAGGTGCTGCTGACCCAAGCCTGCGCCGCGGGATCGACGACGGCCACGCCGGCCTGCGCCGATCCCACGCTCGGCAGCCGCTACAACCTGGTCTACGCCGACAACATCGACCTGATTGGCGTGAGCCTGGGCAAGAACATCGCCGGCGTCAGCGTCGGCGCCGAGTTCTCGTATCGCCACAACACGCCGCTGTTCAGCCAGGTGCTGGGCGTGGCTCCCGGCCTGCCGGCCGAGGGCGACACCAAGGGCGCGCGCGGCAACACCATCCACGGCGTCGTCAACGCCCTGGGCACCGTGGCGAAGACGCCGGTGTTCGACCAGGCGGTCTGGCTGGCCGAGCTCACCTACGCGCACTGGACCAACGTGACCAGCGGCGCCAACCTGTTCAACGCCGTCGGCTATGCGCCCTGCAAGGCCAACGGCACCAGCCGCACCCGCGACTTCGACAAGTGGGACGGCTGCGTCACCCGGGACTACGTCGGCACGGGTGTCGGCTTCACGCCGACCTGGTTCCAGGTCTTCCCGGGCGTCGACCTGTCGGCGCCCCTCACCTACGCGGTTGGCCTCTATGGCAACTCGCCGACGGTGTTCGGCGGCAACCAGGGCCTGGGCAACTACACGCTCGGCGTCTCCGCCGACTGGCTGCAGAAGTATCGCTTCGACCTCAAGTACATCGACTTCGTCGGCCACACCCGCGACAACGGCACCTCGGTCACGTCGCAGAACGGCCTCACCGCCTTCCTGAAGGATCGGGGCTTCGTCAGCCTGACCTTCCGCACCACCTTCTGATCGGAACACTGACATGCACGCTCAATACAAGCTGCTGGCGGCCATGACGGCCGTCGCGATGGCGATGCCGGCGCTCGCCGGGATCACCGCCGAAGAAGCCAAGACCCTTGGCGGTACGCTCACGCCGATCGGCGCCGAGAAGGCCGCCAACAAGGACGGCACCATTCCCGCCTACACCGGCGGCCTGACCACGCCGCCCGCCGGCTTCAAGGCGGGCGACGGCATTCGCCCGAACCCCTACGCGAGCGAGAAGCCGCGCCTCTCGGTCGACGCCAAGAACATGGCCCAGTACGCCGGCAACCTCACCGAGGGCACCAAGGCGCTGATGCAGAAGTACCCGTCGTTCCGCGTCGACGTGTATCCGACGCACCGCAGCGTCGCCTTCCCGAAGTGGATCGCCGACAACACCGCGAAGAATGCGCTGACGGCCAAGACGCTCAACGACGGTCGCTCCATCGAAGGCGCGCACGCCGGCTTCCCGTTCCCGATTCCCAAGACCGGCTACGAGGCGATGTGGAACCACCTGGTCCGCTTCAACGGCCAAGCCTACGAGGCCAAGTACCGCAACCTGAACGTCGATGCCAGCGGCCGCACCAACCTGGCGACCGAGGGCCTGAGCAACCAGGAATATCCGTTCTGGGATAACACCAAGACCTCGGCTGACACGTTCTGGCGCATCAAGCTCACGTACACCGGCCCGGCGCGCCGCGCCGGTGAGGCGCTGATGCTGATCGACCCGCTCGACATCGGCACCAAGGATCGCCGCGCCTGGAGCTACCTGCCCGGCCAGCGCCGGACCAAGGTCGCCCCGGACCTCAGCCATGACACGCCCAACCCCGGCACCGCCGGTGCGACGACCTTCGACGACACCTTCATCTTCAACGGCTCGATGGAGCGCTTCGACTTCAAGCTGGTCGGCAAGAAGGAAATGCTGATCCCGTACAACGCCTACGCGGCTGTGTACCAGGCCAAGCAGGACGACCTGCTGAAGCCGAATCACCTGAACCCCGACCTGGTTCGCTGGGAACTGCACCGGGTGTGGATCGTCGAAGCGACGCTGAAGGAAGGCAAGCGCCACGTCTACAGCAAGCGCACCTTCTATCTGGACGAGGACTCCTGGGCGGCGGTGGCGAGCGACGAGTACGACGCCCGCGGCCAGCTCTATCGCGTCGGCTTCGCCTACATGGCGCCGAGCTACGACCTGCCCGCACCGTACACCGACATGTTCGGCCACTACGACCTGGTTGCCAACCTCTATTCGCTGACCGGCTTCATCGCCGAGACCGGCGGCCTGAAGCTGACCAAGCCGCTCCCCGAGCGCGAGTGGACGGCTGACGCCCTGGCCGGCGCCGGCGTCCGCTGACCGCAACAGGCACGGGAGACTCGCATGCAACGCCGCACCCTTCTCAAGGCGCTCGCCGCGGGTGGCATGCTGCCGCTCGCCGTCGGTGCCGCCGCTCCGGCGGAGCCGACACCCTGGCGGGACGTGCTCGACACGCCCGCGCAGAAGAGCTCGCTCGCGGCACGCGGCCTGCTCACCGGCCTGACCCGTGCCGGCAAGCGCCTGGTGGCCGTCGGCCAGCGCGGCCACGTGCTGCTGAGCGACGACTCCGCCAAGACCTGGCAACAGGCCGACGTGCCGGTCAGCGCCGACCTGGTGGCGGTGTGCTTCCCGAACGCCGAGACCGGCTGGGTCGTGGGCCATGACGGCGTGGTGCTGAAGAGCACCGACGCCGGCCGGACCTGGGCCCGCCAGCTCGACGGCCGCGGCCTCGGCGAGGTTCTCGTCGCCTACTACACCCGCAGCGGCGACGCCAAGTGGCTCGCCGAGGCACAGCGGTTCGCGGCGCAGGCCGCCGAGAACCCGTTCCTCGACGTCTGGTTCGACGACGACAAGTCCGGCTTCGTCGTCGGCGCCTTCGGCCTGGTGCTGCGCACCGCCGACGGCGGCAAGAGCTGGGAGCCGCTGATGCATGCGGCCGACAACCCGAAGAGCCTGCACCTGTACGCCGTGCGCCGCATCGGCGGCGAACTGTTCGCCGTCGGCGAGCAGGGTCTGGCGCTGCGGCTCGATCGCGACAGCAGCCGCCTCGCGGCGATGACCCTTCCGTACGCCGGCACCCTGTTCGGGCTGGTCGGCAAGGGCCGGATCGTGGTCGGCCACGGACTGCGCGGCAACGTCGTTCGCAGCACCGATGCCGGTGCCACCTGGCAGAGCGTCGCCACCGGCGTGGGCGTGGGCCTGACGGCCAGCACCATCGACGAGCGCGGCCGGATCGTCATCGTCAGCCAGGCCGGGCACGTGCTCGCCAGCAGCGACGACGGCGCCAGCTTCGCCCCCCTGAAGATCGAGCGGCCGATCCCGGCCGCCGCGGTTGCGAGCGCCGGCCCGGGCCTGCTCGCGCTGGCGGGCCCGCGCGGCGTGCAGACCGTGACCTGGGCTTGACCGAAGGAACATCATGCACGCAGGCACCTCCGCGCCCATCGCCCCGCTGACGCTGGAACAGTTCGACCCGGCGAGCGGCTCGCCGCTCGAACGCGCGGTCTTCAACAACCGCAAGATGGTGATGCTGGCTTGCGCCATCGTCACCGTGCTGCTGGCCGCGCTGGCCGTGGCGAAGCTCTCGCTCAGCGCGAGCTTCGACAAGATGATTCCGCGCAGCCATCCCTACATCCAGAACTATCTGGAGAACCGGGTCGAGCTGCGCGGCCTGGGCAATGCGCTGCGCATCGTCGTCGAGAACCCGAAGGGCGACATCTACGACCCGGCCTATCAGGCGACGCTGCGCAAGATCCACGACGAGATCTTCCTCACCCCCGGCGTCGACCGGGCCTGGGTCAAGTCGCTCTGGGCTCCGGGCGTGCGCTGGACCGAGGTGACCGAAGAGGGCTTCCGCGGCGGCCCGGTGATGCCGGACAACTACGATGGCAGCGCCAAGGCCACCGAGCAGTTGCGCGCCAACATCGCCCGCTCCGGCATCGTCGGCAGCCTGGTCGGCAACGACTTCAAGTCGAGCATGCTGGTGGTGCCGCTGCTCGACAGCGCTTCCAAGGACAAGGCCGGCGCCGAAAAGCGCATCGACTACCGCGAGCTCTCGAGCGCGATCGAGAAGATCCGCACCCGGGTCGAGGCCGACGGCAGCGTCAAGCTGCACGTGATCGGCTTCGCCAAGCTGGTGGGCGACCTGATCGACGGCCTGCTGCAGGTGTCGTTGTACTTCGGCCTGGCGGCGCTGATCGCCGCCGCGATCATCTGGCTCTACACCCGCTGCGTGCGCTCGACCGCGCTGGTGATGGCCTGCTCCCTGGTCGCCGTGGTCTGGCTGCTGGGCCTGGTGGCGGCCTTCGGCTTCGAGCTCGATCCCTATTCGATCCTGGTGCCCTTCCTCGTCTTCGCCATCGGCGTGAGCCACGGCGCGCAGAAGATGAACGGCATCATGCAGGACATCGCCCGCGGCGCGCACCGCCTGGTCGCCGCGCGCTACACGTTCCGCCGCCTGTTCCTGGCCGGGCTCACGGCGCTGCTCGCCGATGCGGTCGGCTTCGCGGTGCTGATGGTGATCGACATCGACGTCATCCAGGACCTGGCGCTCACCGCCAGCCTCGGCGTGGCCGTGCTGATCTTCACCAACCTGATCCTCCTGCCGGTGCTCTTGAGCTACGTCGGCGTGAGCGACGGCGCGGCCGCCCGGACGCTGAAGGCCGAAAGCGACAGCCACCAGAACCGCGGCTTCAACCGCCTGTTCAACCTGCTCGGCCACCTGGTCGAGCGGCGCTGGGCGACCTTGGCGGTGGCGGCCGCGGCGGTCCTCCTCGGCGCCGGCTATCTGGCGAGCACGCACCTCAAGATCGGCGACCTGGACCCGGGCGCGCCCGAGCTCCGGGCCGATTCCCGCTACAACCGCGACAACGCCTACATCACCGCCAACTACTCGCTCTCGAGCGACACCTTCGCGGTGATCATCAAGACCGCCAAGGAAGGCTGCCTGAAGTACCAGACGCTGATCGAGACCGACCGCCTCGCCTGGGCGTTGCAGCAGGTGCCGGGGGTGCAGACCACGGCGGCGCTGACCAACGCGGTCCGCAACATCACCGCCGGCAGCAACGAGGGCGCGCCCAAGTGGCTGACGATCGCCCGCAACCAGGACGTGCTGAACTACGGCGCGCAGCAGGCGAGCGTCAACAACCCGGATCTGTTCAACACCGATTGCTCGGTGATGCCGGTGATCGCCTATCTCTCCGACCATCGCGCCGAGACCCTCGACCGCGTGGTCCAGGTCAGCGGCGACTTCGCCCAGGCGCACAGCACGCCGGAGCGCAAGTTCCTGCTCGCCGCCGGCAGCGCCGGGATCGAGGCTGCGACCAACATCGTCGTCCGCAAGGCCTGGGTGCAGATGCTGCTCCTGGTCTACGGCGCGGTGATCGTGCTCTGCTTCATCACCTTCCGCAGCTGGCGGGCGGTGGTGGTCGCGGTCGTGCCGCTGGTCATCACCTCGGTGCTCTGCGAGGCGCTGATGGTCGCGCTCGGCATCGGCGTCAAGGTGGCGACGCTGCCGGTGGTCGCCCTCGGCGTCGGCATCGGCATCGACTACGCGCTGTATCTGCTTTCGGTGCAGCTCGCGCAACAGCGCGCCGGCGCGACGCTGGGCGAGGCCTATCGCAGCGCCCTGCAGTTCACCGGCAAGGTGGTGGTGCTGGTCGGCGTCACGTTGGCCGCCGGCGTCGCCACCTGGGCGCTGTCGCCGATCAAGTTCCAGGCCGACATGGGCATCCTGCTCGCCTTCATGTTCCTCTGGAACATGGTTGGCGCGGTGGTCCTGATCCCGGCCCTGTCGCACTTCCTGCTGCCGACGGGACGCGCCCGGTCGAAATTCGTGGAGGCGGTGCCGGCCTGAAGCGGCACCGGCGCCGAGACGCAGGATCAGCTCAGGGCTTGCAGCAAGCGCATTCCGTCCACCAGGTCGGGTGAGCTGAATCCTTCGCTAAGCGCCGAGTAATTGCGACGCAGCAGTTCACGCGCCTCGTCCCCGCGACCGACTTCCGGATACAGGCGCGCCAGCGCCATCGTCGCGCGCCACTCGAGCGCGAGCGCGCCCCGCTGCCTGGCCGCCGAGGCCGCTGTGCCGTTGCCTGCCAAGTCCTTCGCCGATCAACTTGAGTCCGAATTCGCTTTCGCCCGCAAGCGCCCGGCAGGCGCCGCAAGTCACCATGGCCCCGCCCATATAGGCAGGGGCTGTGCCGGTCGGCAATCTGCAGCAACATCTCGGCACGCTCCCTCGCCCGCGCGTAGTCGTGCGCTGCAAGCCGCCAGCGTCGCCCACGTGAAGGCGATGGACTGGCTGAAAGGGTGTTCGATCTCCTCGCCGATGGAAACCGCCTGGTCCGCGAGTTTCGCGGCGTTGTCGGCGTATCCGGTCAACCACGCCGCGTTGGCACAGGTGCCACAGGCGCAGACCCCGGGATCGTGGCCGCCGTAGCGTACCGCCCGCCACGGACTCAAGGCGGCCTACTGAATCACTTCATCTGCACGCAGCAGTACCGTTTGCGGGATCGTCACCCCGAGCAATTTGGCGGTCTTCATGTTGATGACCAGCTCGAACTGGGTTGGCTGTTCGATAGGTATGACCGCCGGATTCACCCCCTTCGCGATTCGATCCACGAAGGTGGCAGCTCGACGATAGAGATCCGCAAGGTCAGCCCCGTACGACATGAGGCCGCCTTGATCCGCGAAGCGCCGCAGCGCGTACACGGCGACCAGCCCGTTGGCGGTGGCAGCCTGAGTGACCTGCAGTGAATTCTCGAACAGAACGGCACCACTCGCGACGAGCAGCAACCTGGCCCCTGCTGCCTTGACTCTCGCGCATGCAGGTTCGATGCCCTGGCGGTTCAGTATCTTGGATGGCAGGAGCTGCCATCCTCGCGCTTCGGCAGCGGACTGAGCCGCCGTCCACGATCCGACGCTCGATTCCTCCCACAAGACCCCGATCGGTCCAGGCCCAGGGGTGATCTCCTTCAGAAGTTCCAGACGCTTTCCGACGAGATCGACTTGTTGGAGAGTGAGTCCGGTGATGTTGCCGCCGGGGGCGGCGAGCGATGTGACGACCTTCGCCTCGACCGGGTCGAATGCACCGCCCACCATGACGATGGGAATCCTGCTGGTTGCGCGACTCACTGCGTCGACGGTGGGGCCCGCGGCGACGATCACATCGACGTTTGCGTTGACGAGTTCGCCTGCGATGGCAGCGTAGCGGTCCGGTCGACCCTCGCCGCCGCGGCCTTCGAGGATGACGTCCGATCCGTAGCGGTAGCCGAGTTCGCGCAGGCCCTTCAGGAGAGCGCCGGCCGATGGATTCGTCGGCTCAGGTCCTTTGAAGTCCGCATTCACGCCGCCCGTCGAAAAGAACCCGACCCTCAGCGGCCGTCGCAACGCCTGTGCTCCGACGCTCGCACTGCCGAGAGCAGCCAGTGAAATCGGCAAGGCAATCAGGAGCCGTCGTCGATCCATCGTCTGGTGAAGCCCGAGTTTGGCGACGCCGCCATTATCGTTCGACGACCGAAGCCTATTTCGCTCCGTTCGGATAAGCCAAGGCGTCGGAGCTAGCGGATGTCATCAACGCTCACACCGATTCGCGCAGCGTAGAGGGCGAGCGTCCGCTGCCAGGCCGGGCGGGCCATGCAGCGCTCGTAGTACGCCTTCACCCTTGGAAAGGGGTCCATCAGATCGGTCTTGCGAATACCGCGCAGGACGCACGCCATCATGATGTCCGCCACCGTGAAATCGGCGCAGGCGATCCACTCGCGGCCTTCCAGACGCCGCTCGACGTCGCCGAGCCAGCGGCCGGCAATCTTGCGCACCTCCGTCTTGACCTTGTGGGTGGCATTGCCGCGGTCGAATATCTCGATGAGGTCGAGGCACACCAGGGTCGGCTCGACGGTGCTGACCGCGGCGAAGCACCACTGGACGACGCGGGTGCGGCCCTGGACGTCCTCCGGGATCAGCTTTCCCGCCTTCTCCGCCAGATAGAGCACCACGGCAGCCGACTCGGCAACCACGAAGCCGTCGTCGTCGATGACCGGCACCTGGCGAAACGGGCTGATTCGACGGTAGGCGTCGTCGTCGAGCTCGCCGCCGGTGTGGTCGAGCGCGTGGACCCGGTACGGCAGGCCGACCTCCTCGAGCGCCCACTGCGCCCGGAGGTCCTTCGTCTCGCCGCGCCCCGCGGGAAAGATGTTTCCGAAGCCGTAGAGCGTGATCAAGTCGTCCTCCGCCGGCGACCCGGTACGCCGCCGCGCGCCGGAGCGTACACGCCGCGGAGAGCGGCTCGCCGCTGCCGCTGGGAGGCGGCGGTCAGTGCTGCGGCCCGTCGCCGTCGCCATGCGTGACGGTGGTCACGGGCGTCGAGCCGCCATCGGCTCCTTCGAAGAAGAAGGGTTGACGCGGCCTCGGGCGCAGGCCGACTTCGTCGAGCCGCGGCAGCGCATAGAGGCGACCGTTGAGCATGACCTGCGACACCGTGTCGGACTGCCGGATGTCGGCCAGCGGATTGCCATCCAGGATGACCAGGTCGGCGAGCTTGCCCGGCTCCAGCGAGCCGACATCGCGTTCCATGCCCAGGTAGCGCGCGCCGTTGATCGTGGCCGCGCGCAGTGCCTCCAGCGGCGTCATGCCACCCAGCACCATCGTCCACATCTCCCAGTGCGCACCCAGGCCCTCGCGCTGGCCGTGCGCGCCCATGTTGACGGCCACGCCCGCGCGCTGCAGCGCGGTCGCCGCCCGTGCGACGCCGATCACGTTGTAGTCCTCGTCCGGTGCGATCTCGCGGCGCACGGCGCGCGCCTCGAGCACGGTCCGGGGCACGAAGTTCTTCAGAATCGGGTGCTGCCAGACGTCGGTGTGGGCGTACCAGTAGTGCTCGCCGTCGAGGCCGCCGTAGGCGACGTTGAAGGTCGGCGTGTAGCCGACCTGCGTCTGCGACCAGAGCTGGTGCACGTCGTCGTAGATCGCGCCCACGGGGAGCGCATGCTCGATGCCGGTGTGGCCGTCGACGATCATCGACATGTCCATCTCGAACAACGAGCCGCCCTCGGGAACGACCATCATCCCGGTCGCGCGCGCGGCCTCCAGCACCTGCTGGCGCTGGTCGCGGCGCGGCTGCATGTAGCTCTTGACGCTGATCGCGCCGCTGGCCTTCTGGCGCCTCAGGTGCGCGAGCGCGTCGTCGAGGCTGTCCACCGGCGCGGCGAAATCCCACTTCGCACCGTAGAGGATGGTGCCGGTGGAGAAGATGCGCGGCGC
>Ga0070666_10000600_pt1 | contig 21637 bp, 22 predicted proteins | sample KBSS23metaG_FD_64677 | JGI IMG/M metagenome (GOLD analysis project Ga0070666, IMG submission 64677) | Switchgrass rhizosphere microbial communities from Kellogg Biological Station, Michigan, USA - KBS S2-3 metaG | ecosystem: Host-associated > Plants > Roots > Rhizosphere > Soil ... | reverse complement strand
CAGGTTGCTCGCACTATCGACGGCTTCGGCGATTTCGAGCGCCTGCGCTAGGGAACTCGCGCCGGTGCGGTGGTCGCCGACGTCCAGATCCACGAGTACGTCGAGTTTGCGGCCGGCGTTTTGGTACCAATCGACCTGCTGGATGTGATCGACGACCACCATGGCGCCCGTGGCGGCGATGCGCGCGATTTTCGCGGGGTCGGCCACAGGCGAGGTCAGCAGCAGACTTGTGATGCCACCTTTCGACATCAGTTCGGCTTCGGCAAGTGTGGCCACGCACACGCCGCACGCTCCGGCGGCGAGCTGGCGCTTGGCGATCTCGACGCACTTGTGGGCCTTCGCGTGAGGGCGCAAAGCTTTGCCGGCGCGGTGAACGTGAGCGACCATGCGCGCCAGGTTGGCTTCGAAGGCGTCTAGATCGAGGAGCAGGGCAGGAGTGAGGATTTCTCTTTTGAGCAAGCTTTTATAGTTTACTCCGTGTGTTAATCTGAAGTGCTTTATGAGTTTGGTGCAGTTGGAACCGCGGGTGGACACCGGCGCTTTAGAGCGCGAATTGAGACAGCAAATCACAGGCGAAGTCCGCTTCGACTCGATTTCCCGGGCGCTGTATTCGACCGATGCCAGCGTCTATAAAATTCGCCCGCTGGGCGTGGTGATTCCGAAGACGCGCGAAGACATTATTCGCATCGTCGAGATCTGCGGGCGCTTGCGCTGTCCGATTACGATGCGTGGCGGTGGAACCTCGCAGGCGGGACAAGCGATCGGCGAAGGGATTCAGATCGACACCTCGAAATATTACAACCGCGTGCTCGAAGTGAATGCGGCCGAGCATTGGGTGCGCGTAGAGCCGGGCGTGGTGCTGGACGAGTTGAACGCGCAATTGGCTCCGCTGGGCATGCGCTTCGCACCGGATATTTCGACAGCCAGCCGCGCGACCATTGGCGGCATGATGGCCAACAATTCCTGCGGCGCGCGCAGCGTCTTATACGGCAAGACTATCGATCACGTTTTGGAGCAGACGGTGTTGCTGTCCGACGGCAGCATCGTGCAATTTCGCGAGATGGCGCGCGGCCAAGTGCCGTCGGGCGATACGCTGGAGGCCGCCTGCTACCGTGCGGTGTTGGGACTCGCGCACGAACACGCCGCTGAAATCGACCGCCGTTATCCCAAGGTGGTGCGGCGTGTGGGCGGCTATAATCTCGACGAATTTGTCGATCAGAAGAAACCGGTGAATCTGGCGAAAATCATGGTGGGCTCGGAGGGCACACTGGGCGTGGTTCTGGAAGCCAAGCTCAATCTGGTGCCTTTGCCCAAAGCCAAAGCGGTGATGGTGATCGGCTTTGAGCAACTGCTGGAATCGTTGTCGGCTGCGCCGGTGATTCTCGCGCACAAGCCGTCGGCGGTGGAGGTGATGGATAAATCCATCCTCGATCACACGCGGCAGAACGCGGTGCTTGACAAAATTCGCAACACCTACGTGTCGGGCGATCCCGGCGCGACGCTGTGCGTCGAAATGTACGCGGACCAAAAAGAAGATTTGCCGCCGCGCATGCAGGCGCTGGAGGCAGATTTGCGGGGGCGGAAGCTCGGGTATCACTATCACACCGAAACGGACTTACCGGGGCAAGCTCGGATCTGGAGCTTGCGGGAAGCGGCGCTGGGATTGTCGACGGCGATGAAGGACGACGCGAAATCGATTTCGTTTGTCGAGGACACCGCGGTGGCACCGGAAAAACTGAGCGTGTTTATTGGGCGGTTTCTGGAGGTGGTGCGCGGCCACAATACCTCGGCTGGCGTTTACGCGCACGCGTCGGTAGGCTGTCTGCACGTTCGGCCGGTCATCAATATGAAGACCGAAGAAGGTGTGCGGCAATTCGAGGCCATCGCCAAAGACGTCGCCGAACTGGTTTTGGAATTCGGCGGGGCGCTGTCGGGGGAACATGGGGATGGCTTGGTACGCGGGCCCTTCATGCGTCAGATGTTCGGTGACACTTTGTATGAAGCCTTCCGCGAGGTGAAGCGGACCTTTGATCCGCACGGGATTTTCAATCCTGGCAAGATCGTGGACGCGCCGCCGATGACGTCGAATCTACGCTTCGGCGCGGGCTACCAGACGCCGAATCCCAAGACATGGTTCGATTACTCGGAGTTCGGCGGCCTTGGCGGGGCTGTCGAAATGTGCAGCGGCGTGGGCGCGTGCCGCAAGAAACTCTCGGGAACGATGTGCCCGTCGTACATGGCGACGCGCGAGGAATCGGATTCAACGCGCGGGCGCGCGAACGTGCTGCGGCTCGCGATGACGGGGCAGGTGGAGGGCGAAGCGGGGCTGGGCGATGACGGTGTCTATAAAGCGCTGGACCTGTGCCTGGAATGCCGCGCATGCAAGGCGGAGTGTCCGGTGGGCGTCGACATGGCGCGCTATAAGAGCGAATTTCTCGCGGATTATTACTCGCGTCACGGCACGCCGTTGCAGGCGCGCGCCCTGGGGAACACGGCGAATCTAGCAAAGCTGGGGAGCGCATTTGCTCCGCTTTCCAATTGGGTAGCGGGCACCGGGCTGAACAAGAAGTTACTGGGGCTGGACCCGCGGCGCAAGCTTCCCAAGTGGCGGCGCGATACGTTCGCGCATTGGGCCGCGCGGAAACCGCAAGCCCAGGCCACCAAGCGCGTCACGCTGTTCAACGACACCTTCACCAATCATTACGACCCGGAGATCGGCATCGCGGCTGTGGAGATTCTGGAACGCGGTGGCTGCGCCGTGGACGTGATCCGGCCGGGGTGCTGCGGACGTCCGCTCATCTCCAAAGGACTGCTGGCTGAAGCGCGCGCGCAAGCCGGGCAGTTGGTGGAAGCGCTCTACCCGATTGCCGAGCGCGGTGAAAAGATTCTGTTTTGCGAGCCCAGTTGCCTGTCGGTGATCAAGGAAGACGCGGCCTCGCTGCTACGTGGCAACCAGCAGGAGAAGGCTCGCACCGTCGCCAAGGCCGCGCTCCTGTGGGAAGAATACGCGGCGATGCTGGACTTGCCCCTGCGCAGCGGCCCGACAAAAATTTTGCTTCACGGGCACTGTCATCAGAAGTCAATGGGGCTGCTGGAGGCCACCAAGTCGCTGCTCGCGCGCATTCCTTCCACCACGGTTGTAGATCTGGATGCGGGCTGCTGCGGCATGGCGGGATCGTTCGGATATTCGAAGGATCATTATGACGTGTCGGTTACCATCGCGAACCGGAAGCTGCTGCCTGCGGTCAAGGCGATGAAAGCGGGCGAAGCGCTGGTTGCCGTGGGTACGTCGTGCCGCCATCAGGTCGCCGATCTCGCGGGGGCCACCGCCGTCCACCCCGCGGTTTTGATCCGCAGTCTGCTTCTGTAGGATGGTATGATCACTCGGTTGTGGCAATTCAACCTCCCAGCCCGTTAACGCAGCCCGCTGCGGGACCCGGTCCGTCCCCGCGCCAGCGCCCTACGCACGTACGTCACATCGTGCTTGGCCTCACGGTGGCGGCGTACATGATCACCTACATGGACCGCCAGATTCTAGCCGTCGCGCGGCCGGTGATCCGCGACGAGCTGGGAATCTCGCTGGTGATGATGGGCTGGATTACGTTCAGCTTCCGCATGGCCTACGCGCTGTTTCAAATTCCGGGCGGATGGCTGGGCGATCGCTTCGGCGCGCGGCGGGCGCTGACGCTGGTGGTCACGTGGTGGAGCATTTTCACAATCCTAACCGGACGGGCGTGGAATGCCGCTTCGATGCTCGTCATTCAAGTGTTTTTTGGTGTGGGTGAAGCTGGCGCGTTTCCCATCGCCACACGCTCGCTGGCGCGCTGGATGCGGCCCACAGAACGCGGATTCGCGCAGGGAATCACACACGCGGGGTCGCGGTTGGGTGCGGCGCTCACGCCTCCGATTGTGGTGCTGATCATGGCCAAGTTCGGCTGGCGCGCGGCGTTCCTGGTTTTTGGATTGTTAGGCGTGCTGTGGTCTGCCGTGTGGTATTTCTACTATCGCGACACGCCTGAAGAGCACCGCAGCGTCAACGAGGCCGAGCGCGAGCTGATCGGCTCGGGGCGTAAGCGTTCCACCGAGATTCCCTGGCGCAAGATTCTCTCGCACAGCAATCTGTGGATTCTGGCAGTGATGTATTTCTGCTACAACTTCAATCTCAACGTCTATAACGATTGGTTCCCCACGTATCTGCACGACTCGCGTGGTATGACACTGGCGAAAATGGGGCTGTACGCAAGCCTTCCGCTGTTTGCCGGCACGCTGGGCGATCTCTTGGGAGGCTCGTTTTCAGACCGCGTGCTGAAGCGCACAAGCAACGTCAACCTGGCGCGGCGCTGGGTGGCGATCGCGGGATTTCTACTCTCGGCCGCGGCCACGATTCCTGCAGTGCTGACGCACGATCCCAAGGTTTCCGTAGCGTTTTACTGCGTAGCGTTCTTCGGCCTGGAATGGACCGTGGGCATTTCCTGGGCGGTGCCGCTCGATATCGGCGGCGACTTTGCCGGGTCGGTTTCGGCAGTGATGAACACACTCGGCAACGTCGGCGGCGCGATGTCGGCGGCGGTAGTGACTTATGCGGCCACTCGCTACGGATGGAACGCTCCGTTCTTCCTGACCAGCGCGCTGTGCTTGATCGCGGCCCTTTTGTTTTTGAAGATCGACGCCACTAAACGCATTGCATGAAGATTGATCCTGACAAGTGCGTCGCCTGTGGGAACTGCACGTACGTTTGCCCAGTGGGGGCGATCTATATCGATCCGGTGAAGCGACGGGCCACCGTCAACGCGAACGAATGCGTGGAGTGCTACGCCTGCTACAACGGGCTGAGCCAGGAACATCTGAATCCCACGTTTGTCCGCACGTTACGCAAGGTGTTTCAGGCGCTGCGCTTGCGCTTCGATCCTGAACCCGACGTTTGCCCGACGGCTGCGTTTGCACCCGATGACCTGGTGTGGCCCCGCACGGTACGACGGGCGTTTTCTGATCCGCGCGTGCCGCACGAATCGACCGGCGTGCACGGGCGCGGGACTGAAGAAGTGAAAACCAACGACGTCAGCGGACGCGTGAAGGCCGGAGAGGTGGGTTTCACCATCGAGTTCGGACGCCCCGGCGTCGGCGTCTGGTTCCGCGATCTGCAAACCATGTGCTGGGCACTGGCGCGCGCGGGCGTGGCTTTCGAAAAACGCAACCCGGTTACTTCACTGATGAGCGACGTCGCGACGGGGACGATCCGCGAAGACATCATGAACGAAAAGGTGCTCTCCGCGATCATCGAAATCAAAGTACCGGTGGAACGCGCCGAAGAAATCATTCGGCTGGTGTGGGATGTCGAGAAGCAGATCGATACTGTGGTCGCGCTCGGTGTCGGTGCACGCTGCGATGATGTTGGGGAAGAGAACGTGGTGGCGCCCATTCTCGAAAAGCTCGGTTATCGTCCCCAAAGAGCAAAAACGAATATCGGACTAGGACGCGTAACCGCATGACCAACACACTGCATCGCTTTGGGCCGTCGCCGAGTTTTGCGGACGACTACATTGTGTTCGCCATGTGCGCGCGCGGCAAGAATGACGTCGACGCGCTGCCCAAACTGCGCCAATTCCTTGAAATGGCGGTGCGGTTCAAGCCGGTGAATCTGGGCGATGCGATTCACGGGGGCGCGCTGCGGCCGTCGCGCGAGATGAATCCGCTGGCGCACTGGAAGCGCGATTCCACCGTCGACTTCAAGGCTGTGATCGATGGGCTGAATGCTCTGACTACTGTTGCGGCGGTGTTCGATAACCGGGTCACGGCTGAGGATTTTGTGAAGACAGTCAAGCAAGCCGATCTGGGGTTGAGCATCAACATCTCGACTTCCGTCGATGGCGCCGAGCAGTGTTGTTTCGCCGCCGGCATTCCGCGCCACAGTGTGGGTTACTCGCTGGGATTCGAGGGCAAGACCGAGAAATTGCCCAACGCGGACGTCCTGACGCTTTCGACTATGTGCGGGCACGGCATGGTGAGCCACTCGCTGGCGAAAAAGATGATCGATTGGGTGAAAGAAGGCCGCCGCACCCCGGAACAGGCCGCGGCTTGCATGATGCGGTTCTGTTCTTGCGGAGTCTTCAACCCGGCTCGCGCGGCGAGGGTGTTGGAACAGGCGGCGCGCGGGGACGGCTGAAGTTATGGGGTTCGCGCTGTGGATCGATCCCGAGCCCGGACTCGCCTGGGCCCAGGGCACGCACGAATACCGCCCTCTGGGGACGGCCGTCATTGCTTTCACGGACCAGTTTCGAGCGCGCGACTTCCGGCAATCGCGGCGCCGACCGGCGCATCTGAATCGGGCGTTCGTCGGATTTTTTGGATCGCTGGAAGAAGTGAATGTGTACTTGCGTTCTGAGACACAGCTTAAGCCGCGGGCGACGCCGGCTCACTTGTTATGAGCTCTGAGAAATTGTTGCTTCTGGCGGCGCTCGATGAGGCGTTTAACAAGAAGTCGTGGCACGGGCCGAACCTGCGCGGGGCCATTCGTGGAGTTAGCGCGGAGCAGGCGGCGTGGCGTCCCGAGGGCGATCGACATAACATCTGGGAGCTGACGCTGCACGCTGCGTATTGGAAATATGTGGTGCGCAGGCGGTTGCTCAAGCGAAAGCGCGGGTCATTCGTCCTCGCGGGCAGCAACTTTTTCAAACGGCCTGAAGGCCGCACTGTTTCGGAAGCGGCGTGGAAGAAGGACGTCGCTATTCTCGAAGCTGAGCACCGCAAGCTGCGTGAAGCTGTCGCGGACAAAGCGTTGACGCCTGCCGCTCGCCACTTAATCCGGGGCGCGGCGGCGCACGATCTATATCACGCGGGGCAGATTCGTTTGCTGCGCCGCCTAAATCCCAAAGGTTAAGACGTTGTGTCCGTCCTGACGCGCATATTCGGCGTGGCTGGCGAGCTGGCGTGTAAGGAAGCGCCCCAAGCCACCGACGCGGCGCTCGGCTATGCTCAGTGTTAAATCGGGATCGGCGCCCGCTAGCGGGTCGAACGGTTTGCCGGAGTCGCGTACTTGCACAGCGAAGTGATTTTCACGGGCGGCGTATCCGACGCTCACGGTATCGGGCGCTTCCGCTGGGTACGCGTAGCGGATCACGTTCACCACCACTTCTTCAAACACCAGCTCCAATTTCCAGAGCTGCTCTTCGCTCAGGTCCGCGACTTTGGCGGCGTCCATGACAAACTGGCGCAACGCCACGAAGCTGGCCATGTCAGCCGGCTGCGTGAGCCAATGGAATTCGCCCGCTTCTTCAGAGCTTCTGGAAGGCTGCATCGGCATTTTCAAAGCCTGGAATCAGCTTGTCGAAACCCGAGAGTCGAAATACTTCCTTGACCATGCCGGTGAGCCCGCAAATCGCCAGCTTCCCGCCGTTCGGTTGGAGTTTCTTGGCCACCGAAAGCAGGCTGCCGAGGCCCATGCTGCTGATGTACTCCAGGCGCGCTAAATCGGCGACGATGTTTTTCTCACCGCCCTTGATCCACGGGTCACAGGCTTGTTCAAATTGCACGGCGGTGACCGCGTCCATGCGTCCCACCAGCGTCACCACGACGCCGCGCTCTTGCTTGGTCGACGAAATATCCATAAGTGTTAACTCGAACTGTAGCCCAACTGGCGAAGCTCCCACAAGCGGCGCTCGCGCCCGGCTAACAACGGGGTCAACGCCAGGCGCCCGGTGGGGCCGATGCTCTTTTCGAGATAACGCAGTTCTACCAGGCGCGATTTCACTTCGTCGTCTTCACCCGAACCGAAGCCGGCTTCGCGCTTCATCAATTCGGCCTTGGCACGGATTGCGAGTTCGGTCGAGACTTGCAGCAGACACAACATGTCGGCCACCAACGGAGGCGCGAAGGAATCGCGCAGGGAACGCAAGTATATCCCGGAGGGCGTGTGGCTAAACTCCCCGCTCGAAATGTCGGCCAGCAGTTGCATGTCGGCATCGAAACCTTCGCCCAGCCATGCTTCGACGGCGCTCTCGCTGCGGATAAAGATCACGACCATCAGAGAGGGAATTCCCACCAGCACCAAGCCTGCGGCAAACGCCGGAGGCAGCAAGGGCGAGTTGTAAAGCATGTGTACCAGCGAGGCGATCACCCATCCGCCCGCGAGCCCAAGTTCCCGGGCGAACTTACCGCGGTGCACTTGGCTTGCTCCCATGACACCGGCGATCGCCGTGCCGCCGCCGTGCATCAGAGACGTACCAAATCCGCGCACCAGCCACACAATCATGCTGGCCGGTCCCAGGTAGTGCAGGTAGACGATGTTCTCCGCCATCGCGAAACCGGCGCCCACCGCGAACCCGTAGATCGCGCCCTCCACCATGAAACCCACACGGCCTGTGCGCAGCAGCCACCACACTACCAACGCTTTGAGCAATTCCTCCACGATAGGCGTCTCGATCCAGGTGGAGTTGGGAATGCCCCTGCCGCCCAGTAAGAGGGTGTTGGCGAGGTACGCGATCAAGGCCGTCGAAGCTCCAGCCGCGAGCGACGCCAACAGGCGCCGCATGGGGGCCAGCTTGAAACTATCGAGCAGCACCAACCCTCCCAGAAACGCGAGCACCGGCAGGACACAGATCGCGAGACGCGTTAGGTAGGCCACCGATAGCACATTGAATGTCATAGCAACTTTAATGAAACCATCACTTCGGAGGACGTGCGACCGTGATTTTCCACCGCCTCGGCGTAGCCCACCGAAAATGTGCTGATGAAATACGACGCGATCACGACACGAAAATCCAACTGCGTGCCGGCGTTTCCATATACCAGGCGGTTTGGCGCAGAAGTCAGGTTGCCTGCCAGAACGGAGGAGAAGAGGGTGAGACGCGCCCAATTGCAATATAAATACGTGGTGCCGAATTTACGGAAACGCAGGGGAGGAAGATTCCACTCGACCATCGACTTGGCAAAATCGGTAGTTCCAATCTGGTCGATCGCCACACCCGGGAACGTGTAATATTCGCGATATCGGCTGGTGGACAAGTGATCGATATAGTTGTTCTGGAAACCCCCGAAGTAGAAGTTCGCGAAGGGCTGAGTACGGTCTCCGAACGACTTGCCGAGCGAACTGCGAATCCATACGGGCGAATTTCGCAGAGGAGTGAGGAATCCGTATTCCAGCGTTCCGTAGATCCGCGGATAGAACGTCTCACTAGCGTAATTTCCTTGCGACGCCAACTGCCAGCGGATTCCCTTTTCGTCATCGACGGCGCCCAGCGATCTTTCCAGGCGCAAGTAGGTCAGGGAAATTCTGCCGGTCAGGAAAGTGCTGAACGGGGTGGCCACATTCTGATAGTCCGGCAAACGGTCTAGGCCGCCGTATCCGGCGATGCTCCAGTCCAAGTCGAGCGCACGCGGAGGCTTGAAGCGGAGGCTCTTCTTATACGCGAGACGAACCTGGTAGCCCTTAAGGCTCATTTTAGTGGGGCCGAATAGATCGTAGAAATCGGTGCCGTTATAGGCCGCGTCGAAGTGCCAGCCCCAATTGCGGAAGTCGACGGCGAAGTGCGCGCGCTCCTTGGTTGCGAGCGAAGCGCCGGGTGAGTAGCCCGCGGTCAGGTTCAACGCCGCCAGGCCCAAGCCATCGGTGAAGTCCATGCGCGCGCCGTAGGAGGCGGTGTCTTTGTATCCCTCGACAATGGGATAAATCGCCGCGGGCTTCAGGTTCTTCCACGCGACATAATCGCCGGCTTTGGTAGTGAGCGCGGCTACGTTAATCTCGGCTGCCGGCGGCAGCTTCCAGTCGCGGACGATCGGGTATTTCTCCACTACTTGCTGGCCGAAATACTTCACGGCATTCACGTCGACAAGCGGCTTTGCGTCGAAGGAGACAGGGACGAAGCCGGCGGCGGTGTACTCGTAAGCCAAGAGGCGATCGTTGGCCTGCGGAACCGGCCAGTACAAACCGGTTTCGGTGTTGCTCAGCACGTCCATGGCGCCGCTGGCTACGTCGAAGCGGAAGACGTTGGAGACGCCCGTAAAGTACGACGTGCCATATAACTTTGCACCGTCCCGAGAGAACGTAAATCCGCCGCCGGTACTAAATTCGAAATCGTGAACGGTGTCGAAGGTGCCATCGCCGGCGCGCAGTTTTTCGAGCGAGAAACGCACCAGCTTTTGGTGTCCGCTGGTATCCGCCAGCATCCCGCTCATCGATTTTCCGTCGGGAGAGATGTTTAAATCGAAGACGTCGGTTCCGTAGGGAAATTGAAAGCGGTGCGTGACCTCGTGATAGGGCGAGGCGGTCTCGACGATGATCGACAATCCGTTTAAGTGGCGCACGCCCCATAGCGAATGATCCACCGGGTTGAACGCCAAGTCGCCGGTGCGGAAATTCTGGATCAACCGCGTCGCCTTGCGGGTTCCGAGATCGTACACGTTGAGATCGCGCCAGTCGTTGTTGTCGGTGGTGAAGAATAGCTTTCGCCCAGTGCGGTCGAAGGCGAGAGAGCTTACGTAATACAGCGCGGCGCCTTCAATGTCGTGCAGTCGTGTGATGGTGCCCGATTGCGGATCGATCGCCGCCAGATGCGCCATCGGTCCGGGATAGCGCACGGCGGCATAAATCTTGTGCGTGGTGTCGTCGTAAAAGGACCGCGACACGGAACCCAGCGCCTGTGCCGACAACTTCTTCAGGGGCGTCACCGGATACTGCCGGATCTGCGCCAGGTTCTGATTCTGCCACTGGCGCTCGGCTGCGATCCAGCGCGACCATTCTTCTTCCAGGCTGGTCCCGAACACCTGGCGAAACTGCGCGCTGAAATACGCTTTGCTGCCGGGACGGCTGGCGGCCCAGTCGATCACTTTCTCGGGTCCGTGTTGCACGGCGAGATAGCTCAAGAACCGGGTGCCATAGAGATATGAATTCGCACCCACCTGGAAGTCAACGGTGGAGCCTTCCGCTTCGAGCCCGACCTGATCGTAAATGTGGCTGTTGTCGCGGACCATGGTGCGGAAGACCATTTCGTCATAGCCGCCGAGGGAGCGCCCCAAACCACCGGACATCCAGGTTTCGAGAAACACGGCGAGGCCTTCGTGATACCAGCGCGGCGAGTAGCGGCGCGGCGCGGTCAGGAAGCCGTAGACCGTCGAAATAGGGTCTTCGGGATTCGGCGTGACTTTGCTGGGAAACACGGCGGCTCCGAAAAAGCGGCGGAAAAAACGATCGCTATCGCGCGAGCCATCCATCTCCACCACGTGCGCGAGCTCGTGGTTCAGGATCCAGCTCATGCGTTCGTTGGCGGGGATGGTTTCGTAGATGTAGCTGAAGGGAGCAATCCCCACGTTGATGCGGTTGGAGGGAATCACGTCGGCGCCGCCGTGGCCGTAGTCGCCGAAATCTTCCAGCAGGATGGTTACTTTGCCGTCGGGGCGGTAGTCGAACAGCTTCTGGTGGAAGGTGAAGGCGTTCTCGAAGGAACGCATCAACTGCGGCGCGAGGTAGGCGTGGTTGGTATCGTAAAAGACTAGGCGCAGATCGTTGGTTTCGATCTCGCGCAACTGTGCCCACGCCGGGGTGGTTACAAAAATGAAACAGGCGGACGCAGTAAACCACCAGCGTTGGAACGCCGTGGAAACCGCCGTCCGCCTGAATCTAACCAGCGCGATGACCTCGCCGATGCCCGCGAATGATTAATAACGCGTGAGATTAGTAGCTGCGGATTGGACCGCGCCCTGCAACTGCGCCGCTGACGATTGGAAGCTCGAATTGCTTACCAGTGACCGGAAGTCAGAGTTGCTGACCAGGGCTACGAAGTTCCCATTCGTGACGAGCGACACGAAGCTTGCATTAGAGGCCAAGCTGGCATACTGCGAATTCGCGAGCATTTGCGTGACCTGTGTTTGCACGCTAGAATTCACTCCTGAACTTACGCTGGACGCTACGTTCGCGTTGACTCCCGAGTTCACGCCCGAAGCGACGTTCGACAGCCGCAGGTTCGCGATCGCATTCACAAACTGAGCGTTGCCCAGCAAGCTCACAAACTGCGAGTTACCCAACAAATTCGTGAAATTTGAATCCGCGGCGAGCGCCTTGAACCGTGGGTCGCCGGCCAAAGCCTTGAACTGGCCGATGGCGTAAAGTTTCGCGAATTCCGCATTGGAGCTGGCGTCAGCGGTGCTGGAACCGTTCGAATCGCGGTACACATCGCGCTTGCCGATCGCGCCCTGTACGGCGCTCTTCAGGCCGGCCGGTCCGTAGGAGGCGAGCCCAAAAATTCCGATAGCTACAACCACACCGGCGCCGATGAGCACCGCATATTTCCTTGGCGAGTTACTGGTCATGACCTTCTCCACTTTCCGCCGCCGGCAAGGGCGGTAACCCATTGCCGCTACGGCACTTAAAAAGAGCTTAATTCCCTGCCCGCCGCCGTGTCAAGCCAACCGGGCTGCTGTAATACGCGTGCGATGTCTGAATATGAGATCAGAAGAGAGACAGTATCCTCAATCCCCAAGCGCGACGGTAGCGTTCCACTGGGACGGTCGCGTGGGGATTGAGGATACTGTCCCTCTTACTCTTCTTACTCGTGAGGGCGGGGGCGGGGCTTGCCGTCGCCGTTGGTGAGGATGAACTTCTGGACCCGTTTCCCCGTATCCACTTCACCCGTATAGAGGTTGCCGCGGGAATCGATGGCGATGGCGTCGATCCAATGGAACTGGCCCGCCATGCGGCCGTTGTCGCCGATGGATCCGGCTAGGGCTCCCGTCTTGCGGTCGTGAATCCAGATTTTGTCATTGGTGCCGTCGGCGAGGAACACGTACTTCTGGCCGGCGTCATGGGAAAAGGTCAGGTTATAGATGGTTCCGCACATGCCGAAAAGCTGGCTTCCGGGGCCGCCGCATTCGGCGCCGCGCGAGGGGGTCGAGGGGTGCACGAAGAAGCTGCTCACAAACTTGCCCTGCTTGGTGAAGACCTGCACGCGGTTGCTGCCCCTCTCGCAGACGTAGACCAGCCCATCGACCGAGAAATGCACGCAATGGAGCGCGGGCGCAAACTGGATCTGATCGGGCGGATTGCCGCTAGTGTCATAGGGCGGCGTGGGGTTGTTGTCGATCTCACCCAGCGGGATGCCGTGACCTCCCCAACCGCGCTTGAACTTCCCCTCGTAGTCGTAGACCAGCACGCGCTTGGCGTCGACAATGTAGATCTCTCGCGCGTCTTCATCCAGGTCGAAGAAAAAGATGCCGCCGGGGAAGACTTCAGTCTGTTGGTTGTTCTCGGGCAGCCGAGCCGCCGGAGGGCGAGCGGCGCGGTGGCCGAAATCCCACAGCAGCTTGCCGTCGGCGGTGAATTTCTGGATGCTGTCGCCCTGGCTGCTGCCGGAGATCCACACGTTGCCTTCGCGGTCCACCATAATGTTGTGCTCGGCCGCGGCGCCGGGGCGCGCGATGCCTTGCGCGGGCCAGCCGTCGGTGTACCCGGGACCGCCCCAGGACTTGAGCAAATTGCCGGCGGTATCGAATTCGAGCACGGCCGGCGCCGCGATACAGCAATCCGTGCGCGGCGGCTTGGTGGCGGCGCCGTTCTCATCCGGGTTGATATCGCGCGGGCGATTCAACACCCAAATGTGATCGTCCTTGTCGGTGACCATGGTGGGGACGCCCTGGATGATCCACTTGTTGGGCAGAGGCATCTTGGGCCAGAAGGGGTCCACTTTATAGACCGGTAGCGGGCTTTTTTGCGCTTGCGCCACGGCTGCCAACAGCGCAAAGGCCAGAATCGCACTTCGAGTGGGCATTTATTTTTCGAACTTCTTAAAGTCCAGGTAATCCCCGGAGCAGGAGATTTCGCCGAGTTCCCACTTGGGGCGCAACTCGTAATAGAAGGTCGCGGTCCAGGGCTTCACCAGCGCTTTGGGGTCTTGCAGAATGAAGTCCAGTTGCATGTGATCCATGTCGATGCGCCGGAAGCGCTCGGTGACATGCAGCTGCGTGCTGTGCGGATGGCCTAGCCGGTCGAGCCAGGTCTTGTCGTTGAACCCCACGGTGTCGACGACGAAAGTGGTGTCTCCGTCCCAGCGGCCTACTGACGATCCCATCCAGGTGAGATCCGGGTCCTCGGGAATGGGGCGGCCATCGGTATAGATCCGGCGCACCATGTGATCGTACTCGTAGAGCATCAGCATGTAGGTGGGCGTGCTGACGAACTCAAACGGATAGGGGTGGAAATAGACGCGTGGGACTCCCGGCGGGTCGCACTTGGTGACCACCGGATCGTTGGTGGTGTCGAGCGTATACTGCCCGCCGTTCGAAGATTTTGCTTCCTTGTATTTCGCCAGAGCCCAGGGCGTCATTTCCGGTTCTTCCTTGGTGAAGGTGGCTCCGGCAAATGCCCGAATCGCCGGGGGATTGCGCGCCATCCAGACACCCGTCAGATCGTGCTTGGGCGCAGGCTTGCCGGGCGCGGCCGGGGGAGCCGTCTGGGCACTGAGAACACCGGCGAACGCTAAGGCAGCGGCCGGCAACATGAATTGCAGGAGACTTCGCGCCATTTTAGTCTTCGAAGAGCTGGAGGGACTCGCCGTCGGGGCCGATCAGTTTACGGATCCACAGCGTATGTGCGCCGTTCTGCGCGGGATTTCCAGTGACGGTGATCATGTCTCCGGGCTTCAAGGTGCGCTTGCTCCAACCGGCTCGCGATAATTTGTTGGGGGCGGTGAGCTCGCCCTGCCAGGCCTCCGGCTCGCCCTTGTCGTTCTTGGCGTCAAAGTAAACCTGCACGTGCGGATTCACGTATTGGAAATCAGTGACGGTGCCTTTTACGGTAACCATTTTGGTGACGTCGAAAGCCGCCGCGCCGTGGTGCGCGAGAAGCGGTATCGCCAACAGCAGAGCGGTGATGACCAGGGGAACGGCGATCAGCAATTTGATTTTGAAACGACTCATGGATGAAACCTCCCGCCGCGGGGTATTGTCCCACCGGCGTCGCGAACGTGTCAACCCGCGCACCAACGAAACAAAGGCGGGAAGCACCTATGAACCGTGAGTTTTGACCGCAGCTTGGTTGATGATGCCATTTGTGGCTACCCAGACTGTGTAGATTGATGTCGCGTTCACTAGAAAGATTCCCGTGGATGCCAAGACTATAAACGCCAGCAGCAGCGAGTATTCAGTGATGTCTTGTCCTTGCTCGTTGGTCCAGAAGCGTCGCGCTAGTTGCCGCATTTGATGTCTCCCCATCACTTTCATAGGCAAGCAGGTTTGAATAAGTATATCCCCGCAAACTATCGAAAGATAGTCCTGTTTAGTACCGTCGGATCTGTTGAATGGAGCAGTACGTGCAACGCCTTGGACGATTTGAGGCATATTGGTAGGGATGCAAACACGGACTCTGGCATGGATTTTCGTTCTTGGAATGCTGCCCGGGGCGAGTGCACAAAATTCGCCGGTTTACAAAGTCGACCCGGCGTGGCCCAAGCGGCTCCCCAACAAATGGAGCATGCAGCAGATCGTCGATATTTACATCGACAAAGACGATCACATCTGGCTGTTGAACCGCCAGTCAGACGCGCGGCCGGATGAGTTAGGCGCCGCCACGAACCCGCCCCGCGCCGAGTGTTGCGTGCTTGGGCCGGAGGTGCTGGAATTCGACACCGACGGTAACGTGCTCAAGGCTTGGGGAGGTCCGGGATATGTTCCCGGCTGGCCGGGGCGCTTGCAGACGCTCGCTGTCGACCGGCAGGGCAACGTTTGGATATCGGGACAGATGGCGGGCGATAGCATCCTCAAATTTTCCAGCGACGGCAAGCTGCTGTGGGACTTCGGGCATCGCGGCCCCAAGGTGCCCGCCGATCAGGTGAAGCAGAACAATCAGCAGACCGACACGTTCCCTCCGGGCATCGCCGCATTTGATTTTGATGAAGACGCTCACGAGATTTACATCACCGACGGATTTCTTAACAAGCGTGTCCTGGTTTACGACATGGATAGCGGAGCGTTCAAGCGCGGCTGGGGCGGTCACGGCATTCCGTTGAGCGAGATCGATAATGATCCAACTCCGCCGTACGATGCTTCAGGACCGCCCCCCGATCAGAAGGAGTTTGCGCCGGCGCTGCATTGCGCTCACATTTCAAAAGACGGGCTGGTGTACGTCTGCGAGCGCGGCAGCGACCGGATTCAAGTGTTCACCAAGCAGGGAAAGTTCGTGACCAGTTTCTTCGTGCATCCCTCCACGCAATCGCGCGGTCCGAATTGCGGCGGGATTTGGGGGCTGAAGGATCCGCCGTGCGGAACCGTTTACAACCTGGCCTTCTCGCATGATCCAGCGCAGAAGTATCTGCTGGTGGCGGACGGAACCAACAACATGGTTTGGATTCTCAATCGCAAAGACGGCACCGTGGCCGGCTCGTTCGGCGGCAACGGCCGTTACGCGGGACAGCTGCATTGGATCGACGCGGTGGCTGTCGATTCCAAGGGCAACGTCTACACGGGCGAAGTGGAAGACGGCAAACGAATTCAAAAGTTCGTCTTGACCAACAAGTGAAGAGAGGCAGTATCCTCAATCCCCGCCCAACCGCCTTTGCGAGGCGCTACCGTGGCCTGCGGGGATTGAGGATACTTTCCCTCTTCTAATCCTCAGCGCGCCGTGCACGCCGACGGGCTGAACTTCGCGCCGTCGCGTTCCTTCTTGAAGTCAGTGGTGGTGACGAAGGGGATGCTCAGATACACCGGGTCCGTGACGACAGTGGTCACCGTGAACCATTGATCCCCGTTAGGTTCGTCGAAGCGGTCATAGTATTCGGTGACGCTGGTCTTATCGCTGTAGGGAACGCCGTTCTTGCGCAGATATCCGGCGCGCAGCTGCGTGGTGACCACTTCGAGGCTGCGGGATTGAGTTCCCTCCGTGCGGGTTCCCAGCCCAAAGCCGCCTGATGGCGGAGGTCCGGTCTCCCAACGCGCGGCAGAATAGCCTTGCCACGAGGGCGCGGCGCCTTGCGGCGGCTGTCCGCCGAAATGGAAGGTGCGGGTCTGCGTGCCGGCGTCGGTCTCGATCTTCAAAGTACTGTCGTCGGTCCAGGCGATGCGCAGGCGGCCGGGAACGCGCATGATCGCGGGCGCTCCGTAGGATTTGCATTGCAGGCCGCCTGCTTCGTCCTTAGCGGGGTCCCAGGCGTCCACCAGTTTGAGGCCGTCCCTATTCAAAGGAACGCTGGCCGAGTCACCCTTGAGAGGAGTCACCATGCGCCAGCGGTAATCTTCCGTGACGACGGAAACCCAGCTACCAGTCAAGTCAATGGGGGCGGCTTCGCGAGCCGGCCGGGGTGGAGGCGGCGGGCCTCCGCGGCCTTGCGCGGGCATCACGGCCGGTAGCGCTGCTGCGAGCACAAATAGAAGAAGTGCGCGTTTCATGATTATTTCCCCGTGATACTGCGGTAAATCGATTCGATGAATTGGTCGGCTTTGACGAAGCTCGCGGGCGTGATGTATTCGGTATCGTAATCGAGCGTGGGCTTCGCGGCCTTGATCTGATCGAGGGTCTTGCCTTCCTTGATCATGGTTTGAATACGGTCGCGAATGATCACGACCATGTCGCGATACTCCACCACGTCGGCTTCATCGCAGATGCGCCCGTGGCCCGGGATCACGTAGGTGCCGCCTTCCTGCGTATGCCCGGGAACCGTTAGATCCAGAATGTGATTCAGCGCGTCAATTTCGCCCTGAATGCCGCCGCCGCGTTCAAGATCGATGAAGGGATAGCCACCGGGAGTGAAGATGTCGCCGGTGCTGATGACGTCGGAGCCGCGAAATTGCACGATGGTATCGCCGTCGGTGTGGGCCTTGGCTTCGTGATAAAGAATGATGGCCTCGCCGTTGAAGCGGAGATCCTTAAATGGCGTGAAGTACTCGTCTTCCGGCAATCCAAACTGCGGCGGCTGAGTTTCTTTGCCGGTGGGTTTGGTCATGCGGTTCAATACGTTCTCATGCCCGATGATGCGCAGGGGCTGGTCGCCCTCTACGCGCCCGTTGCTCGAGACGTCGTTACTCGCGCCTGCCTTCGCGAAGGCTTCATTCCCGCCGACGTGATCCGGGTGCACGTGTGTATTAACGATATAGAAAACCGGCGCGTTGGTCAGCTTGCGGATCTCCGCCATCACCTTGGGCGCCATGGGCGCGAGCCCGGAGTCCACTAGCAGCACCCCTTCCTTGCCCACTTGCACAGTGATGTTTCCGCCCGCGCCGGCGAGCATATGGATGTTGCCCTGCACCGGGTACATGGAAAGCTGCGCCGCATCTTGGGCTGCGGCGAGCCCCATCCACAACAGCGCCGGTAACGCGAGTTTGAAAATCGTCTTCATGGCAGTTCTCCCTAACGACGCTTGGCGTCCAGCAGACACGCGTTGTTCCCGCTGGCGCCGCAATCGCAGTAACGCTCACAGGATTCTTTGGGATGCTCCGGTTTGGGCATCTTCTGGCGGTATTCCGGATACAGAGTTTCGGCCCCGCCGCGCGTAATTTCATTGGGCAGGCCGTACCAGTCCGACACCTCATGCAAGAAAGGGTTCGTGCCTGGGAAGTGCGCGGGCACGTAATCAGCGCGGGGTTTGGGAACTTCGGGACCGTATTCGCAGATATCACGGCCCATGCGCTGCGTGGGGTCGAGAATCCAGGTCTGGCTGCGCGTCAGGGGTTCGGTCAGGAACACGGGATCAGTAATCGTGGTAGTCACCGTGAGATAGTTGCCGTGGCGGATCCAGTGCTCCGTGAAGGTCGCCTTGTCGCTGCGCGGAAGGCCGTTGCGCCGCAGATAGTTTTCCTTGAGATGAGTGGTGTAACCATTCAGCATGTTCTTGTCCCAGGAAGCGGTGGTGAATCCCTGCCAGGTGTGTGGCGCGAGCTCGGCCGGGTGCGCGCGCTGGTCCATCCACAGGGTGCGCTCCATTTCCTGAAAGTTCATGCGCGTGTGCCAGGCCACCAGGCGCTGCGTGACGGGATCGATGATGGCGTCGATGCGCATGTTGGAAAGGCCGCGCATGGAATAATCACCGCCATGCGGGCGGCACTGGTATTCCTGCGCTACCGAAATACGGTCCGGGTCATAGCTATCGCCGCGCAGCCGCGCCGCGGCATTGATGGGGATGCCCATGTAGTCGCCCAGTTCCGGACCCGGCAGGCGCTCGGGCAGGTCTTCATGGAACAAAGGCACCCACTCGCCCGCGAAATCAGCCTGGCCGAAGGCATTGAAACTCAAAAGCGCGGGCAGCGCCAGCAAGCCAACCATTCTCAAGCGACGGAAAGTTTCCATACGTATCTCCTCACCCAACATCGTTTAGATATAAACGACTTATTCGGCGCTGTCAACCGCGCGCAGACGTGTCAACAAAGCTTTCAAGGAAGCGGCTTCACTCGGTTTGAGCGGCCGCATCAAACTCGCGATCAATTCCATTTGCCGTGGCAGGGTGCGCTCTACAATGCGGCGTCCGGCCGGGGTCACGCGCAACACGTTCACTCTGCGATCAGTGGCTGAGGGCTGGCGCTCGACGAATCCGCGCGCACTCAGTTTGTCGATCAGCCCCACCACGTTTCCCTTCGTGACTAACAGATGATCCGCGAGTGTCTGCTGACTCATGGGCCCGTGTTTCGCCAGCGCCACCAGCACGTGAAAGCGAGCCAGCGTGAGATCGGCGCGGCGCAGGTCCGCGGAAATTCGGGCCTCCATATAGTTATAGGCGCGTACTAATTGCAGCCAGGCGGGGAACCCGTGGACTTCCGTGTTGTCTTTGTGGGCCATAAGCTAGCGGGCAGTGCAACCTGTCGGATTCCAGTTACCGGCGTCAGGCTGCTTGCGGAAATCCGTGCTGGTGACCCAGTTGGTGTTGAGGTAAGTGGGGTCCTCGACCACGGTGGTGATGGTGATCCACTCTGCGCCGTTGGGTTCCTTGTGATAGTCGTAGTACTCGTTCACCCGCGCATCGGCGCTATAAGGGACGCCGTTCTTGCGCAAATATCCGGGGCGAAGATGCGTGGTCAAGACTTCAAGCGAGCGCCCTGCGTTACCCGGCGGCAACGCACCGGGAGCGCCGCCGTTATTCAGCGTGGCTAGCGGTTGGCCCGCTCCTTCCCACTTGGCGATGGAGTAGCCTTGCAGACTCGGCGGTGTGTTGGCAGGCGGCGGTACACCGAAGTGGAACACACGGGTTTGCGTGCCGGCGTCGGTATCGATCCTTAAAGTGTTGTCGTCCTGCCAGACGATGTGAATGCGCCCGGGAATGCGCATGATCGCGGGAGCGCCGTAAGCTTTGCACTGTTGGCCCGCGGCTTCGTCTTTGGCCGGGTCCCAGGCTTCGCCCACTTTGCGCGCTTCGGCGTTCAGCGGAATGCTGGCGAAATCTCCGCGGACGGGCGTCACCATGCGCCAGCGCCAATCTTCAGTGACGATCGAAACCCAATAACCAGTGAGATCGACGGGCGCTGCCGCTTTGGCTGACTTGGGCTGCGCGAATGCGCTCGCAGCCAGCAGGAGCACGGCGAAGAATGCGCGCAGCATCGCTATTTGCCCCCCAGGCTCTTGTAAACAGCTTCGATGAAGGCGTCGGCTTTCACGAAGCTGTCCTTGGCGATGTAGCGCGTGTCGTAGTCGAGCGTCGGCCGCGCGGCTTTGATCTGGTCAAGAGTCCGGCCCTTTTTAATAAGGTCCTGTACGCGGTCGCGAACGATGGTGATCATGTCGCGGTATTCCACCACATCGGCTTCCTCGCACAATCGGCCGTGGCCCGGAATCACGTAGGTGCCGCCTTCTTGCTTGTCAGCGGGCACCGTCAGCTCCAGAATGTGATTCAACGCCGCGATCTCGCCCTGTACGCTGCCGCCGCGGGCGACATCGATAAACGGATAACCGTCGGGCGTGAAAATATCGCCGGTCACCACCACGTCGGAGCCGCGGAACAGGATCACCGTGTCGCCGTCGGTGTGGGCCTTTTCTTCGTGATACAGAATGATAGCCTCGCCGTTGAAGTGCATGTCCTTGAAGGGCCGGAAATATTCGTCAGTGGGCAAGCCGAGTTGGGCCGGCGGTGTTTGATTTCCCGTCACCGGCGAAGTCATGCGATTGAGAACATTTTCGTGAGCGATGATGTTGAGCGGCTGCGAAGGATCGGCCGGCACCATCTTGAAAATGGCTTCGTTGCCGCCGACGTGATCCGGATGCACGTGAGTATTGATGATGTAGCGCACCGGCCCGTCGGACAACTTGCGGATCTCCGCCATGATCTTCGGCGCCAGCGGCGCGAACATGGTGTCGATCATCAACACTCCCTGCTTGCCCACTTGCACCGTGACGTTACCGCCCGGCCCGACCAACATATAAACGTTGCCCTGCACCGGAAGGGTGTGGATCTGGGCGCTGTCGAAATTTTGCTGCGGTTGGGCGCAGAGGCAGGCCGCCGCCAACACCGCGAGACTGAGAGGCGCTAATTTCATGATTCCTACTGGCGCGGACGAAGCTGGCAATCGGCCAAAGTGGTGCACATGCAGAAGCGTTCGCAGTGTTCCTTGGGAGGCGAATGCGGCTTGCCCATCTTCAATCGGTATTCGGGATACATAGTCTCGGGGCCGCCGCGCGTGGCGTCCGCGGGCAATCCGTACCAGTCGGCCACTTCGGTCAAAAATGGATTTGCCCCCGGCA
>Ga0070666_10000595_pt1 | contig 21751 bp, 24 predicted proteins | sample KBSS23metaG_FD_64677 | JGI IMG/M metagenome (GOLD analysis project Ga0070666, IMG submission 64677) | Switchgrass rhizosphere microbial communities from Kellogg Biological Station, Michigan, USA - KBS S2-3 metaG | ecosystem: Host-associated > Plants > Roots > Rhizosphere > Soil ... | reverse complement strand
CACGGCCTCCTTGACCCGCCGGACAAAGGCCCAATCGGCCTCGCCCTTGTACATCTGGCAGCGCGTACGGCCATGGATGGTGATCATCCGGACGCCCAGGTCCTCGGCGATACGCGCGAGCTCGGGTGCATTGAGGCTGGAATGGTCCCAGCCCATCCGGGTCTTCAACGTGACCGGCACCTTCACCGCCTTGACGGTCGCTTCGATCAGCTTCGCCGCGAGCGGGAGGTCGCGCATCAGGGCGGACCCGGCGTCGCCGTTGACGATCTTCTTGACCGGGCAACCCATGTTGATGTCGATAATCGCCGCCCCGCGCTGCTCGTTGAGCTTCGCAGCCTCGGCCATGACGTGAGGCTCGCAGCCGGCGAGCTGCAGCGACACCGGGTCCTCGACCGGATCCCACAGACTCTTCTGTAGCGATTGCCGGGTCTCGCGGATCATCGCCTGGCTGGCGATCATCTCGCTCACGGTCAGCCCGGCGCCGTAGCGCTTCACGACGCGCCGGAACGGCAGGTCGGTGACGCCGGTCATCGGCGCCAGAATCACCGGCGACACGACCTCGAGGGGGCCGATCCTGATGGGCTTCAGTTCGTTCATGGGTCGGCGGGAGATAATGGAGAAGCACTTGGCGGACAAGGCAAGCGCGCCTAGAGCGCCCGCCGCAATGTCCACCACAGCCTTGATCGTCGCCGCTGGCAAGGGCGAACGTGCCGGAGGCGGCTTACCCAAGCAGTTCAGGCTCTTGGGCGGTAAGCCGGTGCTGCGCTGGGCGGTGGAGTCGCTGATCGGTCATCCGGCCGTGCAATCGGTTCGGGTCGTGGTCGCCGACGGGCAACAGGATAGCGCCGCGGAGGCGCTTGCTGGCATCAACGCCGGCGAGCTCGTCGTCGGCGGCGCCGAGCGCGCGGATTCGGTGCGTGCCGGCCTCGCAGCAATCGATAGCGACGCGGTGCTGGTCCACGATGCCGCGAGGCCCTTCTGCCCTCTCGGCGTTATTGACCGGCTGGTCGCTGCCCTCGAATTCTTCGAGGGCGCAGCGCCGGTGCTGCCCGTCGGCGATACGCTGGCGCGGATCGGCGAGACGCTCGGCGAGCACGTCGATCGAGCTGGGCTTGCCCGGGTTCAGACGCCGCAGGCATTTCGCCTCGCGGCACTGCGCTCGGCCTACGACCGCTGGACCGGGCCCGCTCCCACCGACGAAACGACGGTGGTCCGAGCGGCCGGAATGAAGGTCGCGGCCGTCGAGGGAGATCCCGCGCTCGAGAAACTCACCCTTCCCTCCGACTTCGACCGTGCCGAGCAATGGCTCGCAGGACGCCTGACGCCGCGCACCGGCATGGGCTTCGACGTGCACGCCTTCGCCGGCGAAGGGCCGATCATGCTTGGCGGCGTGGAAATCCCTTATTCCCGCGGCCTTGCCGGTCACAGCGATGCGGACGTCGTCCTCCACGCAATTACCGACGCACTGCTTGGAGCCGCAGGCCTCGGCGACATCGGCGAGCATTTCCCGCCGTCCCAAGCTCGGTGGAAAGGGGCCGACTCGTCGCTTTTCCTGGCGCACGCGGCGGCGCTGCTGCGCGACAAGGGCGCGTTAATCGATCATCTCGACTGTACAGTGATCGCCGAAGCACCCAAGGTCGGGCCTCACCGCGACGAAATGCGTTCCCGAATTGCCGAAATCGTCGGCTTGCGCGTTGGACAGGTCAGCGTGAAGGCGACAACCACCGAGGGCCTGGGCTTTACCGGGCGACGCGAAGGCATTGCGGCGCAGGCCGTCGCCAGCATCCGAATGGGGCTTTGAACCTTGGGCGATTACCTTCTTCCCGAACAGCTGGTCAGCAAGGCGCGCGAGGTTGTCGAAGCCAACCGCAAGGCGGGCCGACGGGTGACTGTCGCCGAGAGCTGCACCGGCGGGCTGGTCAGCGCCGCCTTGACCGAGATTCCCGGTTCTTCGGAGATGTTTGAAGCAGGCTACGTAACCTACTCGAATGCTTCAAAGATCCACCAGCTCCACGTGTCGGAGGAAGTCGTCGACACGTTCGGCTCGGTCAGCGTCGCGACCGCCTGGGCGATGGCGCGCGGGGCGCTGGCCGCCTCCGATGCGGACATTGCCGTAGCCATCACCGGAATCGCCGGCCCCGGAGGCGGGACGCCGTCGAAGCCGGTCGGGACGGTGGTCTTTGCCACCGCGGAGCGCGGCGCGGATCCCGCCCGGATCATCGCCGACCAGAAGTTCTTCGACGAGAAGACGCGCTCCGGCGTGCGCCTTCAGGCGGCGCTCTGCGCGCTCGACTTGCTGATGCCGTAAAGCGCGGCGGCTCGCTGCTCGAAGGCCGACGTCATGCGTCTCAGGGCTCGGTCGAACATCGAACCGGCAAGCGTTTCGAACAGCCGCGACTTGAACGCGAAATCGACCGAGAAGCCAACGTTCGTCCCGCCGTCCGCCGCGCGCTCGAACTTCCACTCATTGTGCAGAAACTTGAGCGGCCCTTCGACATAGTCGACGCAGATCCGCTCCGGACGGTCCTTCACGACGCGGCTGGTGAAGCGCTCCTTGAAGGCGTTGAAGCCGACGACTAGGTCGGCAACCGTTTCCTTCTCACTCGACGACCGCACCCGGACCGCCACCACCCACGGCAGGAATTCGTCATAGCGGGCAACATCGGCCACGAGGTCGAAAAGCTGCTCCGGCGTGTAGGGAAGGTAGCGGGTCTCGCTGTGACGCGGCATCAGCCGTTCGAACGCTCCAACTGCGCCAGGCGTGCCGCCTGCATCTTCTTGAAGTCGTCGCCGGCGTGATAGCTGGAGCGGGTCAAGGGCGAGGCGGCGACCAGCAGGAAGCCCTTGGCGCGCGCAATCGCCGCATAAGCGTCGAACGCCTTGGGCGTTACGAACTCCTCGACCTTCGCATGCCGTGGGGTCGGCTGGAGGTACTGTCCCATCGTCAGGAAATCGACGCCGGCCGAGCGCATGTCGTCCATCACCTGGTGGACCTCCAGCCGCTCCTCGCCAAGTCCGACCATGACGCCCGATTTGGTGAAGATGTGCGGAGCCTTCCGCTTCACGCTCTCGAGCAACCGCAGCGACGCATAATAGCGCGCTCCCGGGCGGATCGTCGGATAGAGACGCGGCACCGTCTCCAGGTTGTGATTGTAAACGTCGGGCCCTGCAGCGACGATCTCCTCGACCGCGGCTTCGCTCTTGTTGCGGAAGTCTGGCGTCAGGATCTCGATCGTCGTGTTCGGCGTGCGCTTGCGCAGCGCCTCGATCACCTTGACGAACTGCTTCGCGCCGCCGTCGGGAAGGTCGTCGCGGTCGACCGAGGTGATGACGATATGCTCCAGGCCGAGCTCGGCGGCCGCGGTCGCGACATGCTCGGGCTCGAGCGGATCGACGGCACGCGGCATGCCCGTCTTGACGTTGCAGAAGGCGCAGGCCCGAGTGCACGTGTCGCCAAGGATCATCACCGTCGCGTGCTTCTTGGTCCAGCACTCGCCGATGTTCGGGCAGGCCGCCTCCTCGCACACCGTCGCAAGGTTGAGGTCGCGCATCAGCCGGCGCGTCGCGTGATAGCCTTCGCTGACCGGCGCCTTCACGCGGATCCAGTCGGGCTTGCGCTGCTTGGGTATGGCTGCCGGGACGTTCATGGCCGGCCAGATAGCGATTGCGCGCGGTGCTTGCCACCCCTGCCCCCGCTGGCTAGCCGCAGCTGATGCAATACCTCGAGCAGCTAATCGAAGGGTACCGCCGCTTCCGCGAAACCGAATGGGCGCATGAGCGCGAGCGCTGGGCGGAGCTTGCGGAAGGACAGAGTCCGCGCGTGATGATCCTTTCCTGCGCCGATAGCCGGGTCGATCCGGCCCAGATTTTCGACGCTCGGCCGGGCGAGATGTTCGTCGTTCGCAACATCGCCGCCCTCACCCCGCCCTATGAAACGAGCAGCGGCTATCACGGCGTTTCGGCGGCGCTCGAATTTGCCGTCACGCAGCTCGAGGTGGGTGAGATCCTCGTCATGGGCCATGGCATGTGCGGGGGCTGCTCGGCGGCGCTGACCGGCGCCTTCGATGATCGCCGCCACGGGCATGGCCAGTTCATCGCCGATTGGGTGCGGATGCTGGATCGGGCTCGCGACAAGGTTCGGGCCCGTCACACGGAGCTCGACGCCAGGGCTTTCCGGGACATGGAGTGGGAGGCGGTCAAGGTCAGCTTGGCGAACTTGCGCACCTTCCCATGGATCCGAGAGCGGGAGCAGGCGGGAGAGCTGAAGCTTCACGGCGCGCACTTCGCCATCGACGAAGGGAAATTATACGTGCTCGACGAGGCGGAAGATGACTTCCGCCCCGTCTAGCAGCTCAAGAACGCGATCGACGGTCTACTAGCAGCGGACGTCGTAGCTGTAGTGCGGCTGACCGTATTGGTCGACGTAATAGCAATAGCCGCGGGTATCCCGATAATACTGGCGATTGTTGACGACCGCGCCGAGAACGCCGCCGAGGACCGCGCCGGCGACCGCGCCGCCGATGGCGCTTCCACCGAGCGCCTTGCTGGCGATCGCGCCGCCGACCGCGCCAACCGCGGCGCCAGCCGCGACGTTGGACCCGTTCGGGTTGCCATAGCCGTTATAGCCGTAACCGTTGTAACCGTTATTGTAATAGCCGTTGTTGTAGCCGTACGGATCGTAGCCGTACTGGTTCGGGTATGTCGTGCAGCCGGACGCCGCAACACTGGCGGCGAGGGCCACCGCAAGACCTAGCTTCCTCATCGTCTCGTCCTTCCTCAACTCGCCCCCTGCTGTCAGGGCTATCAAGCGAACAACAGGGCGTTTCGTTCCCGCACTGACCATGTACGGAACATGTACGTAACGAGTTCGTGCGCCGGCCTGTGGCCATTCCGCGACGCCGCGCTACAGGGGGCGGGCAGAGTCGCGCCAAAGGGAGTTCGATGCGGGATCGCTTACCGGAGCAGGAAGCCAATATCGCGTTGCTGATCGACGCCGACAACGCCTCTCCCGAGCATCTCGACGAGGTGCTTCTGGTCCTGGGCGAGCTGGGCACGATCAACATCCGCCGCGCCTACGGCAACTGGTCGAAGGCCAGCCTCAAGGGATGGGGTGCGCAGACCGGTCCCCACTCGATCATTCCCATGCAGCAGTTCGACGTGGTCAAGGGCAAGAGCGCGACCGACATGCGGATGACGATCGACGCGATGGACCTGCTCTATCGCGGCAATGTCGACGGCTTCGGAATCATGTCCTCGGACAGCGACTTCCTGCCCCTCGCCCAGCGGATTCGGGAAGACGGGTTGCCCGTTTACGGCTTCGGCACCGCCAAGACTCCGGTCTCGTTCCAGCAGGCCTGCACCCGCTTCTTCGACGTCGGCGCGCTCGCAATGAACGACGAGGACGAGCTCGAGCAGCCCAAGACCGCCGCCGGCGCGCGGCCGGTGGACAGCGAGCTGCTGCAGGTCCTCGGTGCTGCCTACAAGGCGTCCAAGCGCGACGAGGAGGGTTTCACGCCGCTCTCCGAGCTCGGCCAGCGTGCCAAGGCCGTGTCCAGCTTCGCGGCGCGTAACTTCGGCTATACGCGCCTGTCCGACCTCATCCGGGCGGTGCCCAACTTCGAGGTCAAAGCCGGCGACGATGGCCGCCTCCTGGTGAAACGCCTGCGCTAGCGCTTCCTGTGGATGCTTCGTCCACAGATATTTCGTTGGCGTTCCGAGTCGAACGCTGTTGTCTAACCGCCACACATGGTTGGATTTTGCTGCGGCCGGAACCGCCGTGCGCACCGAATGTTGTGACCCCAACTTAGGTTAGACTCGCGACTTCATGCTGGCCCCAAATCATCCCGAACAATTGCTCGACGCTGCCCTGAATGCACTTGCCGCCGGCCCCGCCGGCCACAGCATTCTCGATGAGCTCCCCGTCCCCGTGTACACCACCGACGCCGAGGGGCGCGTGACCTATTGGAACATGGCGTGTGTCGATTTCGCCGGGCGCGAACCCGTCCTCGGGCAGGATCGGTGGTGCGTCACGTGGCAACTCTACACGACGGCTGGCGAACCGCTTGCCCACGAAGATTGCCCGATGGCCCAGGCCATTAGGGAACGGCGCCCGATCCGCGAGGTGATCGCCATTGCCGAGCGACCCGACCGCAGCCGCGTCGCCTTCCGGCCCTACCCTACCCCCTTGTTCGACAAGCACGGCAACTTCACCGGCGCCGTCAACATGCTGATCGACGTCAGCGACCAGCAGGCCGAAGCGCTCCACGAGCAGGCCGAGCGCTGCCGCCGGCTTGCCGATGCGATGTACGACCGGCGCACGAGCAAGGTTCTGGGCGACATGGCCGAAGGGTTCGAGCGCACCGCGCAGGACCTCGACGGCCGCCGCTAGACGGATTGCCGCGCAAGCTCGACCCGCGGCCTTAACTTCACTAATTTCACGTGGTGTGTGGCCATTAAGTGTGAACTTAAGGTCGGAGCCGCTTGACCGAGATTCAGGATGGACGAGGAGAAGGAGCCAACATCCGAGATGGCTCGGAAAATCCTACATTTCCAGCACTTTCAGAGCAGCTCCAGTTCGATCGTCACCTCATTTCCCGCGGCGAGGTCGGCCTTCGTTCGCACTTCCTTCTTCACGGGCAAGAGGTAGCCGCCGCTGTTCAGCGGAAACACCGACGTCCGCCAGGTGACGTCGCCGATCGTCGCCTCGACCTTGACCGATCCGAACCCGCGCGGACTGCCGAAGGCATGCGCCTTGATCTCGGCCGATTGCTCCTCGGGAACGGTCACGAAGTACCAGCGCCCCGCCGCGTCCGAACCCTTCCAGATCCAGAGAAGCGACGTGACGCTGATCGTCACCGCGTCAATTTCCGGTAGCTTGTCCGGTGGGGCCGCGTGGCCTCCTCGCCGAGGCGCCTGATCTTGTCCTCTTCATACGCCTGGAAGTTGCCCTCGAACCATTCGACCTGGCTGTCGCCCTCGAACGCCAGGATGTGCGTCGCGAGCCGATCGAGGAAGAAGCGATCGTGGCTGATGATCACCGCGCAGCCGGCGAAATTCTCGATCGCCTCCTCGAGCGCGCCAAGCGTCTCGACGTCGAGGTCGTTGGTCGGCTCGTCCAGCAGCAGCACGTTGCCGCCGCGCTTCAGCATCTTGGCGATGTTGACCCGGTTGCGCTCGCCGCCCGACAGCTTGCCGACATTCTTCTGCTGGTCCTGGCCCTTGAAGTTGAACGCCCCGACATAGGCTCGGGTCGACTGGTCGTGGCCGTTGACCTTCATGTAGTCGAGCCCGTCGGAAATCTCCTCCCAGACGTTCTTCGAATTATCGAGATGGTCGCGGCTCTGGTCGACATAGCCGAGGTGGACGGTCGGCCCGATGTCGATCGTGCCCGCGTCGGGCTTCTCCTGGCCGGTGATGATCTTGAACAAGGTCGACTTGCCCGCGCCGTTGGGGCCGATCACCCCGACGATCCCGCCCGGGGGAAGCGTGAAGCTCAGGTCCTCGAACAAAAGCTTGTCGCCATAGGCCTTGGTCAGGCCATTGGCCTCGATCACCTTGCCGCCTAGGCGCTCGGGGACCTGGATGAGGATCTCCGCCTTGCCGGGGACATGCTTTTCCTGCGCGGCGACCAGCTGGTCGAACTTGGCGATACGCGCCTTCGACTTGGTCTGCCGCGCCTTGGCGCCCTGCCGGATCCACTCGAGCTCGTCGCGGATCGCCTTCTGGCGCCCGGACTCCTCGCGCTCCTCCTGCTCCATTCGCTTGGCTTTTTTCTCGAGATAGGTCGAGTAATTGCCCTCGTACGGGAAGTATTTCCCGCGATCCAACTCGAGGATCCAGCTCACCACATTGTCGAGGAAATAGCGGTCGTGGGTGATCATCAGCACCGCGCCGGCATATTCCTTGAGGTGGTTTTCGAGCCACTGGACGCTTTCGGCGTCGAGATGGTTGGTCGGCTCGTCCAGGAGCAAAATCGACGGCTTCTGGATCAGCAGCCGCGTGAGCGCGATGCGGCGCTTCTCGCCGCCTGACAGATTCTCCACCGGCCAGTCGGACGGCGGGCAGCGCAGCGCCTCCATCGCGACCTCGAGCTGGTTGTCGAGAGTCCAGCCGTCGACCGCATCGATCTTGGCCTGGAGGTCGCCCATCTCCTCCATCAGGGCATCGAAGTCGGTGTCGTCCTTGGGATCGCCCATCTCGGCAGAGATGGCATTGAAGCGGTCGACCATGTCGGCGACCTCGCGGGCGCCGTCCTTGACGTTCTCGAGCACGTTCCTGCTGGGATCGAGCTGCGGCTCCTGGGGCAAGTAGCCGACTGTGATGTTCTCGCCCGGCCAGGCCTCGCCCTGGAAGTCCTTGTCGATGCCCGCCATGATCTTCATCAGCGTCGACTTGCCGGCGCCGTTCGGCCCGACGATGCCGATCTTGGCGCCGTGATAGAATTGCAGGTTGATGTGGTTGAGCACCGGCTTCTGGGCGCCGGGGAAGGACTTGGTCATGTCCTTCATCACAAATGCATATTGGGCGGCCATGGGGTCGCTGATATCCTTCAAGAATTGGGAGTTGGCGGGCGCTTAGGCGATGGCGCGGCGAATTTCCAGAAGCCTCACCAATGAGCGGCGGCGTTCTCGCGCTTGAGGATCGCATTCGCGCGGACGCAGGCGAGCAAGTTGAGCGCGGTCGCGGCCAGCGCGATCGGCGCGCGGCGCAGCTTCCGTGACAACGGCTGCCCCTTGAGCGGCTGCAGCCGCCACAGCATGAAATGAGCGGGGACCAGCCAGGCGCCGCCTACCCGGACCTTCGCCTGGACGAGCGCGTGCAGCCATTCCGGATCGGCGCGGTTCTGCGCTGCGATGAACGCCCCGGCGTGGCCCTTGCGCCCCTCCTCCCATAGCCGGCCGAACAGCCAGCTATTGATGACGCTCCCGGCGATGATCCGCGCTTCGTGGGAGAGGTAGCCGCCGACGGAGCGATGGGTGCGGAAGAAATGCCGGGCCGTCGGGACCCAACCGATCCGGCCAAAGTCATCGGGGCTCGTGAACCCGCTGGTCTTGATCATCGCGCCGAGGAACCCGTCTTCGACCGGAAGCGCCGGCGGCAGCCAGATCTTCCGCAATACATCGGCACGCGCGCAATAGAGCTGGCCGCACAATACTCCCTCCTTGGACGCCTGGCTCGACGCAGCGACCGACGCCCGGTCGGCCATCGACAGGCTCGCCGGGTCGGTTGCCAGGGCCTTGAGCGGCGTGTCGGTCGAGACCTGCGCTCGCGGATCATCGAGGAGACGGCGAACGAGTTGCTCGAGCACGTCGTCCTGCTCGAAGATGATGTCGGCATCCATCGCGACGAGGAAGGTCGCGTTGCCGGCGGAGAGCTCGTGAACGAAGGCGTTCCAAGTCCGGCTCTTGCCCGGCTCGGGAAGGTCGACGACGCGATAGGTTACATGAGGCGGCAGGTCCAAGCCATAGCTCCTGGCGACCTCTAGCGTCCGGTCGCGGCAACCGTTGGCCAGGCACAGCACCTCCAGCGCCTCCACGCCGAGCTTCCTTGCGGCCGCCCCGTCGAACAGGGTCTGGCTGAACAAGGATTCGAGCGTGGCGCCGATGTTCCGCTCTTCGTTGTGCGCGAAAATGCCGAGCGAGAGACGCATGGCCTGTCATAGGCATTGCGCGAATCGGGGGTCAATCGCGCCGGCGCAGCAGTCCCGAAACGGTCAGTCGCGGCCGATCATCGCCTCCGCATCGGCGAAGCGGTAATCGCGATACTCGTCGCGCAGGTCCTTCTTGCTGAGCTTGCCCGTCGCGGTGTGGGGCAGCGTGTCGACGAACTCTATCGCATCCGGAAGCCACCATTTGGCGACCTCGTTCGACAGATAGTCCCGGATCTCCTGCGCGCCGACGTCGCTTCCGTCCTCGCGGACGACCAGCAGCAGCGGGCGCTCGTCCCACTTCGGATGCGGGATGCCGATCGCTGCAGCTTCGAGGACGCCGGGGCAGCCCACCGCGACATTCTCGAGCTCGATCGAGCTGATCCATTCGCCGCCGGACTTGATCACGTCCTTGGCGCGGTCGGTGATCTGGATCGTGCCGTCGGGATGAATCGCCGCCATGTCGCCGGTGTCGAACCAATGGTCGCTGTCGACGCAGTCCTGGTCCTGCTTGAAGTAGCGCTGGATTACCGCCGCGCCTCTCGTTTGGAGCTTGCCCGAGCTGACGCCATCGCGCGGAAGCACCTTTCCGTCCGCGTCGACGGTCCGGAGCTCGACGCCGAACATCGATCGCCCCGGCCGTGCCATGTAATCGACCTGTTCGTCGTCGCTCATCTCGTCCCAGTTGGACGGCGGGGCGCCGACGGTCCCGACCGGGGTCATCTCGGTCATTCCCCAGAGGTGATTTACGTGGATGCCGCGCTCCCGGAACCAGCGGATCGTGGCCGGGGGAGCGGAAGAGCCCCCGATGATCACCAGCCGAAGCTTGCCGAGGCTCGCGCCGCTGTGCTCGACGTGGTCGATCATGCCGAGCCAGACGGTCGGAACGCCGGCGGTATGGGTCACGCCCTCCCGGTTGAACAGCTCGCAGAGATGCTCGGGCCGGTTGTCGCCGCAGATGACGAGCTTCGAACCGGCGATCGCCACGGCATAGGGAAGGCACCAGCTGTTGGCGTGGAACATCGGCACGACGGGAAGAATCACGGATCGTGCGGACAGGTCGAATATGTCCGGCGCGATGACGCTCATCGCGTGCAGTACCGTTGCCCGATGCTCGTAGACGACGCCTTTCGGGTTTCCGGTGGTGCCGCTGGTGTAGCAGAGCCCGCAGGGATCGCGCTCGTCACCCTCGACCCAGCGATAATCGCCATCCTCGACGGCCAGCAGCGCATCGAACTCATCCTCGAAGCAGATGAAGTGGCGGGTAGCGGTGAGCTGCGGCTTCAATCGCTCGATGATCGGCGCGAACGCGCGGTCGTAGAAGATCACCACGTCTTCGGCATGATTGATGATGTAGGTCAGCTGGTCGTCGAACAGCCTTGGGTTCAGGGTATGGAGAACACCGCCCATCCCCACCACGCCGAACCAGGCGACGAGGTGCCGGTCATGGTTCATCGCGAGGGTCGCGACGCGCTCGCCGGGCCGAACGCCGAGCCGTTCCAATCCCTGCGCCAGGCGCCGCGCAGCGTGAGCGACCGTCTTCCAGTTGGTCCGAACGACAGTCCCATCGGCGCGGGCGGCGACGATCTCCCTTTGGCCATGCTCGCGCTCGGCATGGTCCATCAGCCGCATGATGCGCAGCGGGAAATCCTGCATTGCGCCGAGCGTGCCCATCAGCGCCTCTCCCCCAATAGAGGCGCGCATCATGGCGCAATAATGTCTGCGGTCAAACGTCTAGAACGGCAGCTTGAACCCCGGGGGTAGCGGAAGGCTGCTCTGCATATTCTGCATTTCGACTGCAGCGGCCGCGTCTGCCTTGGCGCGGGCGTCGTTGATCGCGGCGGCGACCAGGTCCTCGACCATCGTCTTCTCCGATGGCTGAAGCAGGCTCTCGTCGATGTCGACAGCGAGGATCCGGCCCTTAGCGGTGGCGCGGATCTTGATCAGGCCGCCGCCCGCGATACCCTCAACCTCGATCTTCTCGAGGCTGTCCTGGGCCTTCTGCAGCTCCGCCTGCGCGTTCTGCGCCATCTGCATGATCGACTCGAAATCGGGAAGTTCGGGCATGTCAGCCGCCTCTGGTTGTAAAGGATTCGAGCTCTGAATCCGGGAACGCATCCATCACCGCCCGAACATTCGGATCGGCAAGCACATCGGCGCGAACGCGCTCCTCGGCGATTTTCTCCTGGTCGAGCAACGAGGGCTCACCGGCTTCGTCGGAAAGGGACACTTGCCAGCTTGCGCCGGTAGCGGCCTTCAGCGCCAATGCCAGGTCGCGCGACCAGTCGGGTCCAAGCGGCCGCATCGGCTTCAATACCAGCTCGGGAGGAGCATAGCGGACCAGTCCGATCTGGTCGTGCAGCTGTTGGGCAAGCAGATGCTTGCCGCTCTGCTCGATCGCTTTCACGAGTTCGGCGAAGTCCGTCGGCAACCGCGCGGTCGGTCCCGACGGGCGCGCCGCCTGAGCAGTCGAAGTAGCGACTACGGCGCCCTCGCCGCTCAGCTTTGCGACCAGCGAGGCAGGGTCAGGCATGTCGGCCGCATGGATTAGCCGGAGGAGCGCCATTTCCGCGGCCTCGCGCGGGTCGGGCGCCACGTCGACGTCCTGCAGCCCCTTGAGGAGCATCTGCCAGAGCCGATGAATGGTCCCCCACGAGAGTTGCTGGGCCATCTCGTCCGCGCTCTCGCGTTCTTCTGCGCTGAGCAGTGGATCGGCGCTGGCCGAGGCCTTGGCGCGCGTTGCCGAATGCAGGCTTTCCATCAGCCCGCGAAGCAATTGCATCGGGTCGATGCCGAGGTCGTGGGCATCGTCGAGGTCGGCAAGCGCCGCGGCGGCATCACCCGCAAGCACGAGCTGGAGCAGCCGGCGAATTCGTCCGCGGTCGGCGAGACCGAGCATGTCACGGACTTGCTCGACCGTAACCGCGCCGGCGCCGTGAGCGATCGCCTGGTCCAGGATCGAAAGCCCGTCGCGCGCCGACCCTTCCGCCGCCCGCGCGATCATGCCCAGCGCTTCCGGCTCAACCTCTACCCCTTCGCGCCTCGAGATTTCGGCGAAATGCGCGGCGAGCTTCTCGGCCGGGATCCGGCGCAGGTCGAAACGCTGACAGCGCGACAGCACCGTCACCGGCACCTTGTTCACCTCGGTCGTCGCGAACAGGAACTTCACATGCTGAGGCGGCTCCTCAAGAGTCTTCAGCAACGCATTGAATGCGTTCTTCGAAAGCATGTGAACTTCGTCGATGATGTAGATCTTGTAGCGCGCGCTGACCGACGCGTAGCGGACTGCGTCGATGATCTCGCGAATGTCGTCGACACTGGTATGCGATGCCGCGTCCATCTCGATCACGTCGATGTGGCGGCCTTCGGCAATGGCGCGGCACGGCTCGCAGACATTGCACGGCGTGATCGTGGGGCCGCCCTGCCCGTCCGGACCGATGCAGTTGAGCGCCTTGGCGATCAGCCGCGCGGTCGAGGTCTTGCCGACTCCACGAACGCCGGTCAGCAGGAAGGCGTGCGCGATCCGCCCGCGCTCGATGGCGTTTGCAAGCGTCTGGACCATCGCGTCCTGCCCGATCAGCTCGGCGAAGCTCTGCGGCCGGTATTTGCGGGCCAGCACCCGGTAAGGCGACGCGGCGGACGGCTTCGCTGGTTCTTCCGGCAGGTCGAGCCCGAGGCCGGGCGATTCGTCGTCACTCATCGCTGCTGATGTAAGCATGGAAACGGGCGAACGCGAGGAGTAGCAGTCGTATCGCTGAGTCGCGGAGCGGTCACAAACGGCCGTTACCCAGTCCCACACGAGGGGGCCTCGTCATGAAACAGCACCTGATCTGCATTTCGGCCGTCGCAATCCTGACTGGCTGCAGCCACAAGCAAGTCGCCGACCGTACCAACATCTACGCGACCGGATCGTCGACGGTTTTCCCATTCACCCAAGCGGTCGCGGAGCAGTTCCACGCTTCGCACCCGCAACTGCCCGCGCCGCAGGTCGAGGAAATCGGCACCGGCGCAGGAATCGCGAAATTCTGCGGCGGCGTCGGCAATGAGTTCCCCGACATCGCCAACGCATCACGGCGGATGCGGCCCGAGGAAGTGGCCGATTGCCGCGCTCACGGCGTGACCGACATTGCCGAGCTTCAGATCGGCATGGACGGGATTGCGTTCGTCCAGAGCCCGGGCGCGCCTAAGATCAGCCTGACTCCGAAGCAGATCTACGCGGCCCTCGCTGCCGAGCCCTTTGGCGTCGAGCAGAAGGCGAAGAGCTGGAAGGAGATCGATCCGTCGCTGCCGGACTTCCCGATCCTTGTTTACGGACCACCGGCCGGCGACGGTACGCACGACACGATGAACGAGCTGTTCCTCGTGCCGGCTTGCGAAGCGGACCCGCGGGTCAAGGCGCTCAAGGCCGACAAGGCCCGTGTCGACGAGGTTTGCACTCGCCTCCGCGGCGATGGCGGCTACATCAATGCTGGCGAGAATGACGAGAAGACGACCGTCTCGATGATCGTCAATCCCGGCGCCATCGGCATCCTCGGCTACTCGTATCTCGAGCAGAATGCCGGCAAGCTTCGCGCGATCCCGATCAACGGCTCAGTACCGACGGCGGAAACGATCAAGTCGGGGAAATATGGGGGCGCACGACCGCTGTTCGTCTATGTCAAACGCTCGAGCGCGCAGCGGATTCCGGGAATGAAGGATTTCGTCACCGCTTACGCGTCGGCCATTGCCCCCAAGGGCTATCTGACGCAGCGCGGGCTGATCGCGGCCGACGATGCGACCCGGCAGAAGACCCAGCAGCTCGCTGCGGCCATGCCCCACTCGCCCGCGGCGGCGCCCAAGAAGTCCTGATCGCGGGCAAAGCCAGGCGAAGCGGCAGAGGTGGAAGCCGACGACCCGGCACGAGATCGTTGTGGCTGCTTCCTTCCGGACCTGACCAGGTTGGCGACAGCGCCGTCCGCCGACTTCCGCGCGGGCATATGGGCGATGGCCTCCTGCCATGCAAGTTCGCAGCAGCCTCACGATTTCATCTTTCATTCACTCCCCAGCAAGCCGCGGGAATGCTCACTCGGCGTGCGATGCTCCCACTGCTGTTCCTTGCCGCGTCCGGCGCGGCGCAAACGCCTCCGGCTTCCGCGCCAATGGCTCCACGCCGCAGCGGCGGCCGGCCGTTCATCAGCCCGATGGGCGAGCCTTTCCGTCCCGAGATCCGCGGCGACAGCGGGCTCGCCGAGTGGTTCAGTCAAGCGGATCGGAACCATGACGGACGGCTCACTCTCGACGAAATGTCGGTCGATGCCGATCGCTTCTTCGCCGTCCTCGACGTCAACCATGATGGCGAGATCGATCCAGACGAGATTGAACGCTACGAAACCGTCGTTGCCCCGGAGATTTCCAGTGGACCGCACTTCGCGTTCACGGCGATGGACGGCGGGTCTGGCCAGGCTGGCGGACATGGCAGCGGCCAATGGGGCCGCGGAGGCGGCGGTCATCGCCACGGCGGCGGTGGCGGAGGCTCCGGCGCTCATTTCCATCCCCGCGACATGGACCCCCACCAGGGGGCCGCACGCTACGGCCTGCTCGATTTGCCGGAACCGGTGACCGCTGCCGACGCCGACTTCAATCGCGGTGTCTCACGGGACGAGTTCAAGCAAGCCGCCGGCCAGCGGTTCCTGGCGCTCGACCTCGATCACCGCGGTTACCTGACGCTAGCCGGACTACAGGCGATCCGACCGGCACCGCCCGCCGAGCCCAACCGCAACGACTCGTTGGACCAGCCCTCGACGGATGGCGACACCACCTCCTATCAACCGCCCGAATGACCAAGCTTCGTACCGTCATCGTCACTGTATCCCTCCCGTGGCTGCTCGGCGCGGCTCCGCCAACGCCGGACCGGCAGCCGATCAATGTCGTCGGCCACGCCTGGGCGCCGTTCATCAGCCCGATGGGCGAGCCTTTCCGTCCTCGCGACGCAACCGACGACACGCTCGCCCGCTGGTTCAACCAGGCCGACAGCAACCATGACGGGCAGTTGACCCCGCCTGAGATGCAAGCCGACGCGCTGCGCTTTTTCGCGACCCTCGACACCGACAATGATGGCGAGATTACGCCCGAGGAGCTGGTCAATTACGAGTGGGAACTGGCACCCGACATCCAGCTCAGCTCACGTCTCAAGCGCCGACCGGGTGAGGTCGGTTCGACCAAGCCGGCGGAGCCCAATGACCTGGCCGCGACGCTACGCCGCGAGCGCCTGGGCCGCAGCGAGCCGGACTGGCTCAGCTCGGGCCTCCAGGGCGCGGCGCGCTACAGCCTGCTCAATATGCCTGAGCCCGTTGCCGCGGCTGACGCCGACTTCAACCGCGGGATCTCACGCGCCGAGTTCGCGAAGGCGGCGCTGGACCGCTTCAACCTGCTCGACCGCGATCATCGGGGCGCCCTGACCCTTGCCGCGCTAGACGCGATGTGGACAGACGTGCTGGCGAAGGTTCACAACCGCAAGAAACGCTCCGACAAGGTCGACCAGCGGGTCGCCGTGCCGGTCCCGCTGGACCGCTAGCGCCCCATCCAATTGCGTGCCTCGGGCGGCACCCGGACGCTCAGGCATTCCATGTCCTCGGTGAGGATGATCTGGCAGGCGAGCCGTGAAGTCCGCGTGGCATGAGCCGCGAGGTCGAGCAGATCCTCCTCCTCCTCGCTCGCCGGCGGCAATTTCTCGAAGTCGCCCGCATCGACGATCACATGGCAGGTCGAGCAGGCCATCACGCCCTCGCACGCCCCTTCGAGCGGCTCGCGCGCCGCCCAGGCGACGTCCAGCAGCCGCTGTCCCGGCGCAGCGTCCACTTCCTTGTCGAGGGTTCCGTCGGCCTTGAAGAAACGCACCAGGGTCACGCGTCGAGCTTCTCCTGGGCGACCGCGTGCGCCGCGATGCGCTTGCAGGCGTCCACCAGCTCCTGCTGCGTCGTGTACCGACCAAAGCCGAGGCGGATCGAGGAACGGCTGGCGCGATAGTCGAGCCCGAGCGCACGCAGCACGTGGCTCGGCCGACCGGACCCGCTCGCGCAGGCACTTCCAAGCGAAAAGGCGACGTCCCGCAGGTCGGCGATCAGTCTTGCTCCATCAAGGCCTTCGCGGCGGATATTGAGATTGCCGTGATAGCGATGTCGAATGCTTCCGTTGATCGTCCAGCCCGGCCCTAGCGCATGGACGGCAGCATTCCACAACTTCTGCACATGGTCATAATCACGCGTGCGGCGCTCGTCGGCGAGCTTGGCGGCTGCGCCAAAGCCGACGCACAGCATCGGCGACAGCGTGCCCGAGCGCCGTCCCTGCTCCTGGCCTCCGCCGTGAAGAAGGGCGTCCGGTTCCCCGCCCTTGCGCATCCAGAGCGCGCCAATGCCCTTCGGCCCGTGGATCTTGTGCGCCGAGACCGCGACCAGGTCCGGTCCCTTGCAGATTTCGAGCCGCCCGAACGCCTGCACCGCATCGCAGAGCATCAGCGCGCCAGCCTTGTGCGCCATGTCGGCAATCTCGGAGATGGGCTGGGTGACGCCGATTTCATTGTTGACCTGCATCACGGCAACCAGCGCCACGCGCTCGTCGAGCGCGCGTTCCAGCAGATCGAGGTCGAGCCGCCCGTCCGCTTCAACCGGCAGGACCGTGAGGTCCGCGCCCCGGCCCGCCAGCCATTCGCACGTGTCGAGCACTGCGGCATGCTCGGTGGCCACGGTGATGATCCGGTTGTGGCCCTGCGGTGTCTGTTCGAGGCTGCCTTTAATCGCCCAGTTGAGCGCCTCGGTCGCACTGCCGGTGAAGGCGATGCTCCCGCCGCTAAGCCCGATCGCGCGCTCGACCTGCTTGCGCGCGACCTCGATCGCCGCTGCCGCCTCACTTCCCCAGCGCGACGGCGAATGCGGGTTGGCGAACCTCTCCTCAATCCACGGCTGCATGGCCGCCGCGACTTCGGGCGCCAGCGGCGTCGTCGCCTGATAGTCGAGATAGATCACGCGGCCTCGGCCTTGGCGCGGCTGGCGATGCGGCGCCATTCGGCGATAAAGCGCTCGACATCGTGGTCGCGGGTCGCGGGCCCGAAGCTCACCCGGACGACCGATACCGCAAGGGCCTCAGGCACGCCCATCGCACCCAACACCCGGCTCGCCTTCATGCTGCCCGACGAACAGGCGCTTCCCGCCGACACCGAGATGCCGGCGAGGTCGAACTGAATCAGCTGGCTGGCGCTCGCGACGCCCGGCATGGCGTAGGCGCCGATGGTCGCGGTGCGCGGCGCGCCCGCGGCGATGACCTGACCGCCAGCGCTGGTGATCTCATCCTCCAGCAAGGCCCGGAGTTCCTGCAGCCGCGGCATTGCGTCGGCGAATGCCCGCGACGCGAGCGCCGCGGCCAATCCCGCCGCGGCCGGCCCGTTCTCGGTCCCGCGACGATAGCCCCGCTCCTGCCCCCCGCTCGGCTCCAGCATTGCCAGGTCCCGAACCAGCAGCGCGCCGATGCCAGGCGGCCCTCCGAGCTTGTGTCCCGAAACGGCGATGAAGTCCGCGTCGGGAAGCAAAATCTTGCCCGCTCCCTGCGCGCAGTCGCAGAGCAAGAGCGATCCCGCGTCGCGAGCCATCGCTTGAATTTGCTCGATCGGCTGGATCACCCCGGTTTCGTTGTTGACCAGCTGGAGGGCGATCAGCGCCGGACCCTTCGCCAGCTCGGCCTCGAGCGATCCGAGGTCGATCAGCCCGTTCGCGTCGACCGTGAGAACGGCGGCGTCTCCACCCATCGCGGCGATCACCGCCTCATGCTCCGTGGGCCCGACCATCCGGCCCGGCCTCTTGGCGCGGGCGGCAACGATCTGGATCGCTTCGCTCGCGCCGGATGTCAGGATGACGTCATGACGCCAGCCAAGTGCGCTGGCGATTGTCCTGCGCGCTTCCTCGAATGCGGAGCGCGACCGGCGGCCGTCGGCATGGGGCGAACTCGGGTTGGCCCAGTCGTCCATCGCTGCGGCGACCGCGGCGCGCGCTTCCGGCACGATCGGCGTCGTCGCCGCATGATCGAGGTAAAGACGCTCTACGGTTCTCAAAAGCCGCCGATTCCTGCCAATTGCCACATGAACGGCCGCCCCTATATAGGACCGAGAGCCGCTGCGCACTCGCAAGCGGCACCCTTCATAAGCGAGCATATGCCCGAAGTCATTTTCCCAGGCCCGGAGGGGCGCCTCGAAGGACGCTTTCACCCCGGCACCCGCCCACGCGCGCCCGTCGCCCTGATCCTGCATTCGCACCCGCAGGCGGGCGGCACGATGAACAACAAGATCGTCCAGCTGCTCTACCAGACGTTCGTGAAGCGCGGCTTCGCTACGCTCCGCTTCAACTTTCGCGGCGTGGGCAAGAGCCAGGGCCTTTTCGACAACGGCATCGGCGAGCTCTCGGATGCGGCCTCGGCGCTCGACTGGGTCCAGTCGATTCATCCCGAGGCGGAAACGACATGGGTCGCCGGCGTCAGTTTCGGCGCCTGGATCGGAATGCAGCTGCTGATGCGCCGGCCCGAGATCCGCGGCTTCATCTCGATCGCCCCGCCCGCCAACATGTACGACTTCAGCTTCCTCGCCCCTTGCCCTTCGTCCGGCATCATTATCCAGGGGGAGGCCGACGAGGTGGTGACTCCGGGCGCGGTCCAGAAGCTCGTCGACAAGCTCAGGACCCAGCGTCACATCACGATCCATCACGACCTGATCCCGAACGCGAACCACTTCTTCGCGAACGAGCTCGATCTGTTGATGAAGTCGGTGGATGACTATCTCGACATGCGGCTCGCAACCGACCCGATCAAGCCGGCGATCCCGTCGCGCTCATCGAGGTCGTAAATATCTATCGATTCAAGCGCCCAACTTCACCAAGACTTAACCAACATCCGTCAAGTTGGGCCAATGCCAAAGGCTGACCAGCAGGCGCGCCTCGACGAGGCGTTCGAGCGGATCGAAGAGACGATCCTGCCGTGCATCGCGATGATGCTCGATACGCTGATCGATGCCTCCGAATCGGTCGCCGAGAATGAGCGCCGCTTTCTCGCCGCCGAGTTGAAGACGCTGGCCGCCGAGCTGGAAGAGCTGACCAAGGCCGTCGAGCGGTCGAGCCCAGTCCATGTGGAACCTGGTGAATACAAGGCTCGCAACGTCGGCTAAGCGGCCTCGGCAATGATCCGGTCGTGAAGTGCTGGATCTACGTTCCCACCGGATAGAACGACGACCGTATCCTCCACTGGTGGAATTTTGCCGGCCAACAAGGCTGCAAGCCCAACAGCGGCGCCCGGCTCGACAACCAAATCATGCCTTGCCCAGGCGAAGCGGATTGCCTCTTCCACTTCGGCATCGCTGACCGCCAGCGCCAGCGCCTTGCGGTCGCGCAATATGCCGAGGGTGATCGGCGAGACGCGCAGCGTCTGAATCGCGTCGCAGAAGGTATCCGGAGCTCCTGCGTCGACCGGCACGATCTCGCCCGTCTCGAGCGAGCGCGTCATGTCGTCCCAGCCATCGGGCTCGACGATGACGATCTCGGCATCGGGCACGGCCAGCGCAATTCCCGATGCCAGGCCGCCGCCACCGCAAGGAACCACGATCCGTGCCGGCGAACGGCCGAGTTGCTCCACGATCTCAAGTCCCGCGGTGCCCTGACCGGCGACGATCATCACATCGTCGAAGCTCGGAACGACCGTTGCCCCGCTTTCCTCGGCAATCCGCGCCGCGATCGCTTCGCGGCTCTCGTTCCTCCGGTCGTAGAGCACGATCTCTGCGCCCTCGCCTCGCGTGCCGACGATCTTCACCTCCGGCGCGTCGGCCGGCATCACGATGATCGCGCGAATGCCCAGTCGCCGAGCAGCGATCGCCACGCCCCGGGCATGGTTGCCGGAAGAAAAGGCGACGACTCCCCGCTCCCGCTCCTCAGGCGAGAGCTGGAGCAGCCGGTTGGTCGCGCCCCGCAGCTTGAACGAGCCGCCGGTCTGCAGGCATTCGCATTTGAACCAGGTCCGGACGCCGCCGACCTCGCCCTCGATCGAGGGCGTTCGCTCGACGAACCCTTCGATCCTTTTCGCGGCCTCAACGACATCATCGCGATCCACTGCCGTACTCGCCACGTCGAGCATCACACAGGTCCTCCCCGCCACTCGGGCATTGGCCGCCCGCCAAGCGCGACGTCAACCGCCGCACGCGCGAGAAGGCGCGTCGAGTCGAGGATCGGCAAAAGCGAGACTTCGGCTGTGATGAGCAGCGGGATCTCGGTGCAGACCAATGCAACCGAATCGCAGCCCTCGGCGGTGAGCTTCTCGATGATCCGCACATATGCCTCGCGCGAGCTGTCCTTGAACACGCCGAGGCACAGTTCATCGAAGATGACACGGTTGATGAGCTCGCGGTCCGGCTCGTCGGGGATTGCCCAGTCGATACCGCGCCTCCCCAATGCGCCGGGATAGACCGGACCGGTCATCGTGTATTTCGTGCCCAGGATCGCAACCTTGCGGCGGCCTTCGGCCAGGGCCTGCTCGGCGACGACCTCGCCGATGTGCAGGCAGGGAAGCGCGAAGGCCTCGCCATGGAGCTCGAACGCGATATGCGCTGTATTGTCGGGACAGGCGAAGAAATCGGCGCCCGCGGCGGCGAGCTTGCGCACATCTTTCTCGAACAGCCGCCGGACTGCGGCGTAGTCGCCGCGCTCATAAGCCTCCATCATGAAGTGCATCGCGATGCCGGTCAGCGTCACTTCCGGATGAAGATGCGGGCCCAGCCGCCGGACGCCTTCGAGGCACGTCTCGCGATAGCAAAGCGTCGCCCCTTCGAAGCTGTGCGAAAGGATTCCTACGTGCTTCATCGATAAGTCGTTGATATTTCACCTTTTCGATTAGCCGTTGCGTATCAGCGACATACGGTCACCGAATCTTCAGCACTCGGGCAAAGAATCTTTACAGCAGGAATCACGACACATATATCGCGCACCCGCTGCCCCATGGGACTTCCAACCGCAAGGCAGCTCTTGGTTGAAACGTGACTGTTGGAGGTCCCTTGAGTTGCACAAGCATCATCGCGCGCTGGGGCTAGCCGCCGCCCCGTCCGGT
>Ga0070666_10000582_pt1 | contig 22046 bp, 25 predicted proteins | sample KBSS23metaG_FD_64677 | JGI IMG/M metagenome (GOLD analysis project Ga0070666, IMG submission 64677) | Switchgrass rhizosphere microbial communities from Kellogg Biological Station, Michigan, USA - KBS S2-3 metaG | ecosystem: Host-associated > Plants > Roots > Rhizosphere > Soil ... | reverse complement strand
AGTCGGTGTCCGGCTCGAGATCGAACACGCTGCCCGAGAACATGTTCGGCGCGGTGTAGGCGAACGGGCTGAACGCGAACGGACCGGTCTCGCCGCCGCCGCCGCGTCCACCTCCTGCCGGCGCCGGTGGCGATGGCGCGGGCGCCTGGCGCGCGATCGCGGCGGCGCTCTCCGCGGCGTTCGCCGCATCGGCGAAGCTCGGTCCGCCGACGCGGCCGTTCACCTGCTCACGCTGCAGGCGCAGCAGCGGCAGGCCGCCGCGCCACTGCGGATCGCCTTTCTTTCGGAACGACACGTCGACGCGGGCGTTGCGATTGTCGTCGCCGGAAATCTTCCAGTCGAAGCCGAGCGCCACCAGCGTGGGCGGCTCAACGCTGAACTCACCGGCGGTCGTGGTCGCTTGCGCGGCGGCGCGCTGCGCAGAGACGAAGGGCAGCAGGGCGAACAGCGCGAGGGCGGAAGGACGACAAAGGTGCATAAGGCTCCCAGTTCCGCAGATATTACGCCGGCGCACGGCGACGACTCCGTTTTGTGCGGGTGATCACAGAAACGGGATGAAAACCGCGACGGCGGGCGGCGGTGGCGACGCTGTATCGGCTGTTTGGCCGAAGGAAATCGCGATCGCATGAGCTGGTATCCAGGTTGCTCACGACCGCGGCGCCATGCCGGCTGACATTTGTATTCTCGTTGCCGATCCCACGCGCCTCGATGCCATCCGACAGGGAACGTCGCTTCCGGGCCGCTTGATGCCGTTCGCATCGACCAGCCTGGCATCGGCGATCGCCAGCATCCGCGCCTACCGTCCGAAGACGATCGCGCTCGAAGCGGCCTTCGCCGACTCTCCGGCAGGTGTCGGCTTCATCGAGCAGGCCGAGCCTCTCGTCCGCGGCGGGATCCTGCTCGTCTCCGAGCACGATGGCCAGTGGACGGTGTCGCCACGCGGCAACGGGCGAAGCCAGGCGCCGGCGTCGCGCGTCGATTCGAAGATCGTCGCGCCGTCGCCGCGCCAGATCGCCGCCGTGGCCGCGCCGCCGGTCGAGCCGGCCAACACGCGCCGCGCGCCGCGGTTCCAGGTTCGCGAGCAGCTCGAAGTGATCGTCGAAAGCGGTCACGCCAACCTGATCGATCTCTCCGTGCTCGGCGCGCAGATCGTCTCGCTGCCGGTGCTGCGGCCCAATCAGAAGCTGAAGATCGACCTCACCGACACCAACGACGGCGTAAGCGTCATCGCGCAGGTCGCCTGGTCGCTGTTCGAGAAGCCGACCGCGCAAACCGAGCCGTACTACCGCGTTGGCCTCGAGTTCACCGGCGCGGCGCGGCAGGCGCTCGAGAAGTACCGTCAGCGCCACTGCAACGAGAAGCCACTGGCCGTCCGCGCCAAGTAATCCAGGGGGTACGAACATCCCGGGGAAGAGGTAGACTCTCGCCCTCGGGATGAAGATCCGGATCACCACTGTCGGCGCGGCCACCGGCGTGGCGTTGCTGATCAGCGCGATGGCGGCGGCCGTCGCGCACGCCCAGCGCGGCACGACGCCGCCGCGCGCGCCCGCCGCCCAGGCGCCGGCCGCCTACAACGGCCCGCGCACCCCCGACCGCAAACCCGATCTGAACGGCATCTGGCAGGCGCTCGGTACCGCGCACTGGAATCTCGAGGCGCATTCGGCCAGCGAAGGCATTCCCGCCGGGTTCAGCGTCGTCGAGGGCGGCGCGATTCCCTATCAGCCGTGGGCGCTGGCGAAGCGGAACGAGAACCTGCAGAAGCGGCTGACCGACGATCCGCTGCGCAAGTGCTACATGCCGGGGGTGCCGCGCGCCACCTACCTGCCGTTTCCGTTCGAGATCACGCAGATGCCGAATCACATCGGCATCGCCTATGAATTCGCGCACGCCACGCGGACGATCTTCCTCGACGGCACCGCGCACCTGGAGGACCTGGACTTCTGGATGGGCGACGCGCGCGGCAAGTGGGACGGCGACACGCTCGTCGTCGACACGGTGAGCCTCGGCGACAAGACCTGGTTCGACGCGGCCGGCAACTTTCACAGCGACGCGCTGAAAGTGGTCGAGCGCTTCTCGCCGATCGACGCGACGCACATCGCCTACGAAGCGACCATCGACGATGCGAAGGTGTTCACGCGGCCGTGGAAGATCAGCATGATCCTCTACCGCCGCCTCGAAAAGAACCTCGAGCTGCTCGACTACGAGTGCGCCGAGCACGTCTACGACAAGCTGTTCAAGAAGAGCGGCAAGCCGTAGCCAGCCGGCGGAAACGGAGGCTCGACGTGAGAAGTGCGATCGCGATTGCCGGTCCGCTCGCTGCGGCCCTGCTGATGCCGGCCGCCGGTTCGGCGCAGGACGGATCGAGCGCGCCCGCGGCGCCGCGCAGCGCCGCGGCGGCGCCGAGCTATCCACCCTACGTGCGTCCCGTCAGCAGCTTCGTCCCGCCCCGCACACCCGACGGCCAGCCCGACATCTCCGGTCTCTATCTCGCGATCCCGCTGCCGCGCGGCATCGAGACGCCGCTGGTGCCGCTGCCGAACCGCGCGCCGAACCGCGCCAACAGCGAATTTTCGTTCAGCCTCAACGAGCGGCCGAAGCTGCCGGACGGCGCGATCGCGCGGCCGGTCGGCGTCGATCCGCCCGACGGTCGGATTCCGCTCACGCCGGAGGCACTCGCCCGGCGCAAGGACATCATCAGCAAGCAGGAAAAGATCGAGTATCTCGACGGCCGCGTCCTCTGCCTCGCCACCGGCGTCCCGCGGTCGACGATCCCGGCACCGGTCGTCGGCTATCAGATTTTCCAGAAGCCGGGCGCCGTCGTGATCTTCTACGAACAGAACCATCTCTATCGCACGATCCCGCTCGACGGCCGTGCGCCGCTCGATCCGAACATCCGCAAGGCGATGGGTGTGTCGCGCGGCCACTGGGAAGGCAACGTGCTCGTCGTCGAGGTGACCAACTTCACCACCAATTTCAGCAACAACTGGGTGATCGGCGCGATCTCGGCGACGCCGGGCGTACCCGCCGAGTCGTTGACGACCGGCCACGGCATCCCGCACAGCGATCAGTACCGCGTCACCGAGCGCTACACGCCAATCGACGCGAACACGATCCACTACGAAGCGAAAATCGAGGACCCGCAGGTGTTCACGCAGCCGTGGACGATTGCCTACTATGCCTTCGCGCGCGCCCCGAAGAGTTACGTCCCGGTCGAGTACGCGTGCTTCGAAGGGAACGACAAGAACCTTCTGCTGATGACCAACACCGACATCAGCGGCGTTCGGGTGAACGTGCCCGAGGAGTGAAGGCGTCATGACGATCACACGAGCTGTCGCGCTGGCGAGCCTGGCCCTCATCGCCTTCGCGGCGTCGGCTGCGGCGCATCACGCGTTTTCCGCGGAGTTCGACCAGAACAAGCCGGTGCTGCTCGAAGGCGCGCTGACCAAGGCCGACTGGATGAACCCGCACGCCTGGATCTACATCGACGTCAAGGGCGCCGACGGCTCCGTCGTGAACTGGGCGATCGAGATGGGACCGCCGAACGCGCTCCTGCGCCGCGGCTGGAAAAAGAGCTCGATGCAGATCGGCGCGATCATCAAGGTGGAGGGGTTTGCCGCGAAGAACGGCAAGGAGTTCGCCAACGCCACCAACATCACGATGCCCGACGGCACGAAGATCTTCGCCGGCACCGACGAGCCGAAATAACGTAGGCACTGATCGGTCACCGACCGGAATCGTGAATCGGCAGGCTGTGGTTAACGGGCGACGGTGACGGTGACTGCCGCCTCGAATAGCATCGTGCGATCGTTGTCGCGCGCTGCCCAGGTGAGCAGCGTGCGCAGATCCTTCTTCACGACGCCGTCGATCACCGTTCGTCCGTTGACGACGACGGCCACGCTTCGATTCAGATCGAACTGATCCGGCGACAACAGCAGCGAGAATGCGGCGACGCCGCTGCACCTCACCTCGACGCGATTACCGGTCCGCTTCAGATCGACGCGGCCTGACGCGTGGCTGCGTGAAAACATCAGGCCGTCGCCGACGATGCCCGGCGCATAGCGGCCGGTCAGCCGCACCGGCTCGCCGCCGCGGACGACGTTGAGCAGCAGCGGCCGCCCGGACGGGAAGCTGCGCAGCGCGTCGGCGACGTCAGACCCCTCGCCCACCTGCTGGTTATTGATCGCGGCGACCACGTCACCGTCGCGCAGCCCCAGTTGCTCGGCATTCGACCCTTTCAGCACGCGCGTGATCGTGGTCCCGCTGGCGCGAATCCCGAAGTCCGGCGCCGCAGCCTCCGGCAGCGCGTTGACGTCGGCAAACCGCGGTTCGCCGTTTTGCCGCTCGGCAAGGCGATCGATCACCAGCCAGTGCGCGCGCGCCGGAACGTCGGCCGCGCCGCTCTCCCACGTGATCACGTCGGGCAGCGCCTGGCGCCGATGCGCGGCCACGAACTGTTCAAAGGCACCGCCGATCATCGGCCACCACGACGTGTCGTGTCCCGCCGACGGCTGCGGCCGGTAGTCGACGTCGACGCCGCCGCTCTTCAAATGCGCGACGACCGGATCGACGACGCTCGTCGGGTACATCGGATCGCGTCCGCCGTTGACGACGAACAGCGGTTTGTTCACGAGGTTGTTCGGATACAGGTCGCCGTCGCTTTCCGCGGTCTCGTTCTCGAGCACGCGGAGATGGCCGTTCAGCGGCAGGAAGCTCGCGTACGGCGTCGTGTCGCGCATCGCGACGTAGTACGCGCCGGTTCCGCCGTCGGACACGCCGGCGACGACGACGCGGTTTTCATCGACGTTGTAGGTGCGCTTGACGGCGTCGAGAATCGCCCGCAGGTTTTCGAGCTGACGCCGGCTCCACCACGGCGCACCTTTCCACGCGTATGGCAGGACGTAAATCTGCTCCGCGCCGGCCAGCCGCCCGGCCGACCCTGTGCGCGGCGGCACGTTCGAGTCGATCCGTCCAACCCCGCCGTGGAGCTGAATCCGAACTTGGTACGCGTGCGCGGGATCGTAGGCTGGCGGCACGTCGAGCGTGTAGAAGTACTCGCCGCTGGCGCTGCGGTAGCTGCGCTCGACGACGCCACGGGCGACATCGCGTGCGTAGGTGCGGCCGTTGCGAAGGCGCGCAGCCGCCTCCTCTACGCCAATTCCGGTGGCGACAACGCGATCGATCGCCGCCGCCTGTTCGTCGGCCGAACGCGCCGCGAAAAACTGTGCGAACGCCGCGTCGATCGCCGACGACGATGTTTGCGCGGCCGACAGCGCCGCGCCGGCGACCAGCGCCAGCACACCCGTGCACGGCGCAAAGCGGCGGCGGGATCGTGCCGGCACGCTACGGCTTCTTTGCAATCGAGGGTTCACCAAACGTCGCCGGCTCGATCGGCACGTTCACCTTGACGTCGGCGAACTCGAAATTGTCGCGGCCGTCGAGCCAGGCGAACGTCCAGCGGAACGGGAACTTGATCCCGCCAACGTCGCGATAGTCGGCGTAGTCGACCTGCGTTGGCACGCGCCCGATCGGCGATCGGCCGTGGCGCACCATGCGGACGAGCAGCCCGGAGGCATCGTCGAAATACAGCGTCGCCAGCGTGCCGTTCGGACCGTCGCCCTGCACAACCGTGACATCCTTGTCCGCGATGGTCGTTGGCGGACCGACGCGCAGGCTGGTGAGCGCCTGTGTAATCTGCGCCGGGAAGGCGAGCATCGCATCGAGCCGCGCGCCGTCGCGCTCGCTGCCGGCGAGCTCATATTTCGGCACGACCGCGAGCGGCGTCGCGATCCAGCCGGTCCGGCCGTCGTAGGTCCGCACGCTGACACCGCGATCCGGATATTCGGGAAAGCTGATGTGGGTCGCGCGCTTGTCCGGCGCCTGCGCGGCGACTTCCACCGCGCCGCCGCCGCCGAATCCCTTGTAGCCGACGCTCTTGCCGGTCGCGACGAAGCTGGTGATGCGGGCGACGTTCGCGGCGCCGCCGAGCGCCTGCAGATACTTGTTCAGCACCTGCTCCACCGTCGCCACGCCCTGCGCCTGCACCAGTACATCGTCGGCTTCATCGGCCGGCGGCCCGTAGACAACGTCGAGCGTCGGCGTCGTGACCGGGCGATCGCGGCCGCGATGGCAGGTCCAGCAGGTGACGACCTGGCGGCCGTTGAAGGTGTCGCGGTTGATCCCGGTCACCATCTGGACCATGCGGCGGGCGGTCCGCTTGCGCGGCGTGTCGAGCGCCCAGTCGACGTGGTCGGTGCCGGCCGACGGATGGCAGCCGACGCAGTCGGAGCCGACGGCGGCCGACATGATGCCCATCGTCAACATGAAATCGTCGACGCCGATGCCCTTGAGCGCCTGCACGTTCGTGAACACGTCTTCGACCATCAGCGGCCGGCCGGGCGCCGGCGCCCGGCTCGACTGCGCGGAGGCGCGCCGGTTCGCGCCGACGCCGCACGTCAACATGACTGCGGCGGCGGCGGCCACGTATCTCGATCCCGACGTCATGTGCGGACCCTCATCGTTTCTGCGGCGACCGCGCGCGGAACTCCTCGAGACGGCGGCCGAGTTTTTTGTAGAACTCCGCGCCCTCGCCCGGGTACCAGTAGCTGCGATGACACGCTTCGCAGGCTTTGTCGAGATTCTCGCCGACGTCCCACAACTCGGCGGCATCTTTTCGCTTTGCGACGGCGAGCGCCTCGAGCGCGACGTTGCGCAGCGCTTCGATGCGGGCGTTCCACTCGACCGGGTCGCGTTCGACCTTGGCGGTAATCTGCGCCGGCGACAGTTCCACGGCGTCGGGGCCGCTGCTGTTGTTCTCGTCGCCTGGCGGCGTGAACGGGCGGCGGATCTTCAACAGGTACGCGCCTTCGGCGAGCGACACCGCGCCGACGCGAATCCTGTCCCAGTCCTCGTCGGTCCTGGGGACGATGTCGACCATCCCCTGCTTGGTGAGCGTGGTGCCGACGGCGTTGAAGATATTGTCGGCCACCGGATCGAGCATGTACTTCATCAGCTCTTTCACCGACACGACCGGTTTGACATCGCCCCACAGCGCCGGATCCGCGGTCGCCACGGTTGCGTTCGCCGCGCGCGGCGCGCTCGACGATCGTGAACATCCGATCGTCATCACGGCGCTGCACAGAACGGCGACGGCGTAGGTGGTCACCGCGCGGTCGACGCGAACGATTTCCACTGCTGCTCCAATCAGTTGCCGCACTGTACACGACCCGCGTGTTCCGTTGCGGGATCGTGTGCCGAAATCGAACCGCCGTTGGATCGACGCGTCGACGATCGGATTCGCCACGAAAATACGGCGATGTACCGAATCGACGCAAGATCGCCGGTTCGATTTCAGGACACGCGCGCCAATTCGGTAATCGCCCGCAACCGCCACAAATCCACGAATTCCCATTGTTCTCGCACGATGCGCATACGGCGCGTCGATTGCTGTAACGACAGGGCAACCCCTTTTCATCAGTTGAATCCATGAGACCGCTGCTGAAGCTCGTTGAGCCGCCGCCGGGCCTGGCGGCGCCGCCGATTGAGGCGCCCGCTGCCGCGACGGGCGCGGACCGGCGCGCCTACGAGCGGATTGCCGTCACCGATCTGCCCTGGGTGAAAGGCGCGCGCCTGAAGTACGGCGCGCCACTGTCGCTCATCGACCTGTCGATTGGCGGCGCGCAGGTGGAGAGCGCTGTCACGCTGCGGCCCGGATCGACCATCGTCGTGCAGATTCACGGTGAAGACAAAGACATCGCGCTCGCGTCGCAGGTGCTGCGCTGTCACATCGCCGCGATCGCGCCGGTCGCGACCTACCGCGGCGCCCTCGCGTTCAAGCGCGCGGTGCAGCTGCCGGGGCTCGGCGGCGGCAAGGTGAACGCGGCGCTCGACGCCGCGCACGAATTCGCCCGGCTGACGCTCGCGATCAAGCGGCTGACGACACGGCCGACGCGCGATGCGGAAAGCGCGTCGCGCGCGAGATGCGGTGTAGTCATGACGGAAATGGGCCGCTCGGCGCTCGCCGCCGCATCGATGGCGCTGGAGTTGCCCTCGGCCAAACGCGGCGGTCCGGCGTTCTCGAGCGCCCTGGCCGGGCTCTTCCGCGAAGTGACCCGCGGCCTCGAGGACGGCGTGTCGTCGATCGCGCTGCTCGATCGCATCTCGCGCCGCCTGCGATACACGATCGGCGTCGACATCCGTCTCGAGAGCGGCTTCGTGTTCGCGGCACGGCGTCCGAGCCAGGCAATCTACTTCGATCTGCCGGCCGCGGGCGATCAGCCGCCGGCGCGGCTGCTCGTCGACTTCATGCACGATCCGCGGCCGACCGATATGCAATTCCAGCTGCTGAAGGCGGCCGGACATCTCGCCACGGTCGTCCGCGATCTCGACGTCGCACCGGCCGCACTCGATCCCACAACCGAGCTCGACACGCCGAAGGATCCGGATCGGCCGGTCACGGCAGTGATGCCGGTCGAGAACGAGACGGCGTCGACGCTCTGCAAAATCGTCGTGCGATACGCGGACGGGCGGTTATTGAAAGGCTACACCTGCGATTTCCTCGCCACGAAACGCTACTTCCACCTCGCGCCGACGCCGGACGCGCCGAAGGCGGCGCGCATCACCGTTCCGGTCGGGCACCTGAAAGCGATCTTCTTCGTTCGCGACTTCGCCGGCGAGTCGCACTACGTGGAACGCAAAACCTTCGACCACCATACGGCCGGCCGGCGCGTGGCGATCACGTTCCTGGACGACGAACAGCTGGTGGGTGCGACGTTGAACTACCGGCCCGACGGCGACGGCTTCTTCGTGATTCCGGCCGACCCGAAGAGCAACAATCTCCGCGTCTTCGTCGTCGCCCGCGCCGTCCGCCACGTTCGCTTCATCTAGTCACGGCACGGCGACGCCAAGCACGTCGGCGAGACCTTCCCGGCTGAACGGCTTCATCAGCAGCGCGAACTCGCCGTCCCTCATGTCGGCGACCGCTTCGATGTACCCGGTGGTGAGGATGATCGGCAGATTCGGGTGCGGCTGATGGATCTCGCGCGCGAGCTGGAGCCCGCTCACGCCGCCCGGCATCATCACGTCGGACACCACCACGTCGATGTTGCGCGCGTTGGCGAGCGCGCCCAGCGCGGCGTCGGCGCTCGAGACGTGGGTCACCGCAAACCCCAGCGCCATCAACAACTCGCGGCTTTTGCGTGTGGACGGAAAAGCCCCGACCTCGCCCACGCGGCCACGATATGTCGGAGATCTGCTGGCCGCGGCGCGCAGCTCCCGAGGCCTGCGCTGGCGGTCACCGTTATGCAATAGCACGCATCGACGAGAGGCCTCGACCTGTGACGAAACGGCCGACAACCGCGGATGAAGCGCTCGCCCGTCTGATGGCTGGCAACGAACGCTTCGTCGCCGGCGAGGCGAAGTTTCCAACCGTTCAGAAGGAGGTCCTCGCGAATCTCGCCAGGGCGCAGCGGCCGTACGCGACGATTCTCGGCTGCAGCGATTCGCGCGTGCCGCCGGAACTGCTGTTCGACGCCGGCTTCGGCGAGCTGTTCATCGTGCGCGTCGCCGGCAACGTGATTTCGCCCGAGGTGATGGGCTCGCTCCAGTACGCCGGCGTCCACCTGCGCACGCCGCTGTTCGTGGTCCTGGGACACGATGGGTGCGGCGCGGTCGGCGCGGCACTGGCGGCGCTGAACGGCGGTGCCTCCGAGCCGGCGCGAATCACGCTGCTGCTGGAGAACATCATCCCCGCGCTTCGCGATCTCCCCGCCGACCCGGCGATGCCCGAGGTGCGCATGCGCGCCGCGGTCGAGGCGAACGTCCGCTGGTCGATGCACCAGCTCTTCGACACGCCTGAGGGCCGGGCACGCGTCGCGGAAGGCCACATGAAGCTCGTTGGCGCGGTGTACGACCTCGAGACCGGTCGAGTGCGGCTGCTGGCGTGAACGCGCTCGTCGCGATTCTTCTGGCGGCTCACGCTTACGCTTCCATAGAGACGCAGCGGCGCATGCAATCTTCGATCGAATTCTCCGCGAATCGTATCGGCACGAACCGTCGCGAGGTCGACGACGTTGCGGACTTCTTCCACGCTGAATCCATGGCTGTAGGTGATACCGGCGTAGCTGGTGCCGTCGCTGCCGAAGTAGCGGCGGAACCCGCCGTGGCCGGACGTCGAATCGAGATCGCCGCTGCCGGGGACGTGGTACAGCTTTCCCGTCAACATCCAGTTGCCAATGTATTTGGCGAGCGTGGCGACGTAGATCAGCGGACCGAACTTCGACGGATGACGACGTCGTTGCCGCCGCCACTGGCCTGATGAACGAGCAGATAGAACTCGTCGCCGGAAACCGTCGCAACAGGGTGGTCTGTCGCGGTGATTCCGCTGTCGAGAACGTCCATCGCCGCCGCGCGGCCATCGGCGAGCCTGATCCGAACCGCACGCTGGCTGCCGTCGGACAGGCGCTGGATGCCGATCAGGGAATCGCGCGCCCAGCGAATCCGCTCGAGGCCGCCCAGTTGCACGTCGGGGGCGCTTGTCAGGGGATGCACCGCACCGGTCACCGTGTCGACACGAGCCACGCCTGAGGCGTGTGCCACGTAGGCGATCCGATCGCCGGCAGCGGCCAGGCTCGTAGAGCCTTCCACGTGGAGCGTGGCGACAGCCGCAAACGTGTTCGTCGCCGAACGCAATCGCAAGACGCGGTTGCCAATCGCGTCGAGCACGAGCACGCCGCCGTCGCGCGTCACGGCGACATCGGTTAAACGACAAGGCTGCAAATCGGCAGGCACCGGAATCTGCGCGACCGGCCGGCCCGAGACGAGCTGCAATTTGTGCAGCGACGACGCCGGTCGATCGGTGCCGGACGCCGTTGGTTCTGCGCTGACGACCCAGAGATCGCCTCGCAGCGGATCGATCTCGAGCCCGGTGATGTCGTAAAAGCCGGCGGACGCCGACGTCACGAGATCGACGACGTGGCCTGAGCGTTCGTCGATGATGACGAGCTTGCGAAGTCCGCCGTCGGCGACGACGAACCGCGACGAGACACGGTCGTATGCCAGGCCCGCCGAGCCGAGAACGCCGCCAGCCGTGCGCAACGCCTCGTCGAGGCGGTGCGGCACCGCAACGGATGGCGGGGCCGCCGGTGGCGTGGCAGCGGGCGGCGCCGAAACCGGTGGCGCCGAAACGGTCGGCGCGGAGTGAGGCGACGCGGAAACCGTCGCCGGCCGCGCAGCCGCCGTGATCACCGCTTCGAGTTCCGGCCATTGGCGGAGTTGGCGAACGGCGCGGAAGTCGTCGTTGGTCGCGGCATCACTCTGGAAGCCGGCCTCGGCGAGGCGGCCGAGCATCACGAGCGCGTCGTGCGGGCGGCCGCTGAGGCTCTGCGCACGCGCCAGCATATACATCAGCTCAGCATTGCGCGCAGGACCGGTTTGTACCGTCCGCCATGCGAGATCGTGGAACAGTTCGTAGTCGCCGCGTCCGTACGCCTCGAGCGCCAAACGCTGGCAGTCGTGCCACTCGCGACAGGTAACGGCCGGAGCCGAAGTTGTCTGCGGCGCCAATAGTGATGCGACCACGACCAGGAGGCGAGCCAGTGACATGAAGAGAGCAGTCAAATCTTCACAAGGATACCGAGCCGCGATTCACGGTGATAACGATTTCGATTGGCTCAGGAGGACCGTCGTGCAATCACCGTGCTCAGTCAGTGATCGCACGGATGACTCGACACGGATTGCCGGCGGCGAATACCGCTTCGGGCACATCTCGCGTCACGACGCTGCCGGCGCCGATGACCGCTCGCGCGCCGATCCGCACGCCGGCGAGGATGATCGCACCGCCGCCCACCCACACGTCGGACCCGATATCGATCGGCTTGCCGAATTCTTCGCGACGCCGTTGCTCGGCATTGAACGGGTGGAGCGGCGTGTAGATTTGCACCGCCGGGCCGAACAAGGTGAAGTCGCCGATCCGCACCGGGCAGACATCGAGGACGATACAGTTGAAATTGAAGAAGACCCGCTCGCCGAGTTCGATGTTGGCGCCGTAGTCGCAGTAGAACGGCGGTTGCATCCACACGCTGTCGCCGCCGCTGCCGAACAGGTCGCGCAGAATCCGCCGGCGTTGCGCATCCTCCGACTCGCGCGTGGCGTTGAGCTGCTGGCAGAGATCCCGGGCGCGTGCACGCCCCGCCACCAGCTCGGGATCCAACGGGTTGTACATCTCACCGGCCATCATCTTCTGCCGTTCGGTGGACATCGCTGGACCGTATCACGCTCGCGAGTCGAGCGGTGACGCGCACCGGGCGGGGCTCCGGCTCACAGACGCGGGTGTGGACCAACACGGCCTCTGGCGCACGCCTCGCGTATCGCGGCTGCGTGGGAGAGAATCCGCTCGTCGCGGGTCCCGGTTCGCAGCGCCCGCTGTGACCACGTCGCCGCCTCGTCGACGCGGCCGGTCTTGAACAGCGCCCACGCCAGAGCGTCGTCAGTCACGATGTCGTGACGCGTCGCCGCAACAGCCTGCGCGATCTTCAGCGCCTCGGGCAGTTTGCGATCGTGGTCGGCCAGAAACAGCGCGAGGCTCGCTTCCGTCTGAGCCGGCGGCGGGCCCGCCAATTCCTCGGCGAGCTGGTAGTAATGGGCGGTTTCTTCCACCGCACCCTGCACGGCCAGGATGTCGCCAATCCGCGCCGCGAGGTCGAGCGTCGGCGTACGGCGGAACTGATCGCGGAAGATCGCAAGCGCGGCATCGCGTTCGCCGCGCGCCATCTTCACCTTGCCGAGGCCGACGACGGCGTGCGGGTAGTCTGGATAGAAGAACACCGCATGGCGGTAGGCGCGTTCGGCGTCGGCGAGGCGGCCCATTCGCAGCGTCAGCTCGCCGGTTTGTGCGGTGTACCACGCCTTCGCCTCAGCGTCGTGAGGACTCGTCGCCGCACCGGCGAGTTCCATCGCCTCGAGCGCGCCAGCCAGATCGCCGCGAAGCTCGCGCGCGTAGGAAATGCGCGCGTAGGCATCCGCTCCGGGACGGATCGACGCCATCGTGTCGAACGCGGCGAACGCGGCGTCGTAGTCGCCGAGCTCGAGGAGCGCGTCGCCGATGACACCGTGATTCCAGGCATCGGTCGGCCTCGCGGCGCGCGCTCGGCGCCCGGTCTCGAGTGCGTCGCGAAAGCGATGCTGCGACAGGTACACAGCCCCGAGCAGGCGCAGCGCGTCGTACTGCCCCGGGTCGTCGGTCAGCACCGTGCGAAGGACGGCTGCGGCGCGGTTGGCGGGGCGTCCGTCATTCGATGCGCGCGCCTGCCGAAGCAATGCGTCTGCGAGGAGCAGCGCCGCTGCTGCATCGCGCGGCTGACTTTGCAGGCGCGTGTCCATCTCGGCGATCCGCTGCTTCAAGCCGTCTGCCGACGTCGCCGGAGCGCCAGGCATTCCGACGGCGGGGGCCAGGCGCAGCGACTCGCTCGTCGTCGATGCGCTCCGCATCTTCAGGTGCGGCACGACCGCGGCAGCCGCGCCCGCCACGATCGCGCCGATCACGCACACCGCGTATGTGACTCGCGACATTGCTGGTCCTCTCGCTACGGAACGTCGTAGCCCTGGTGCGGCACCGCGACGTAGGGAAAGCGGCTGAGGAACGGCTTGTCGTTCGCGTTCACGCCGTCGCCGAGCTGATCGTTCGGGCTCTTGTCGGGCAGGCCGAGCAGCGAGTGCAGGAACGGACCGTATCCTTGCGCGATCGCCCGTACTTCGATATCGACGACGTCGTCTTCGAGACGGCGGCCGTTGGGGAATCCGGCGAGATCGCCGGCGACGACGCCGAGGCGATTGCCGGCACCGGCTGCTGCCGTTGGCGCAATGCTGGTGTTCAGCCGCAACAGATCCGCCCTGCGCGATGCGGTGAAGTTCAGGCCCGGCACGCCGGTCAACAGAATGCTGACCAGGTCCGTGCGATTGGCGACATCCACCGCTGTGAGCACGCTGCCGTAGAGCAGGTTTTCGAGGCGCGCGACTTCCGGATTCAGGTAAAAACGTTCGAACTGCGCGTCGTCGCTCGGATCGGAACGGTTCCAGAAGTCTTTCTGCCCGAGCGGAATCACGACCTCGTTGATCAAGGGCTCGCCGAGCCGCGAGATCTGGACGAAGCGGCCGCGCCCGTCCGCGGTACCGTCGTCTTTCAGGACGCGGATCTTCTGGCGGCTCGCGCTTGCGTAGATTCCGATCGTCGGCTGGCCGCCGCGTGAGATCTGCGCGATCGGGACCTGGATGGCGATCGTGTGTGTGTTGTAGCGAGCGACAGCGTCGCGCCCCGGCTCCGGCGCGAGCGGGATCAGATGAAAGGCGTTGAACGGACGAAGACCGGCCAGGTCGAACACGGAGCCGAGGTCGACGAAAAACGGATCATCGCGCTGGCCGGCGAATACCTTGATGCCGCCGGGCAGGCTGGCAACCGCGGCGTCGGCGAGCGCCGCGTAATTCGGCGTCGAGCGCGGGCCGATGTTATCGGGCGGCGTCGGCACATCGGTTCCCAGCAACTCGGACTGTTCTGCGTTGCCGCGGCCGTGCCTGACCCGCGTCACACTGTAGGTCTGCGGCCGATTCCACGACGGGTCGGCCAGCGACGTGATCGGCCCCGTGTTGTACAGGAACGTGTCGGGATCGCGGGTGTCGGTGTGAAACCGGAATTGAAAGGTGATGTCCTCACGCGCGTCGCCGTCGTTGTCGACATGGATCTCGTACAACACCGAATCGTCGAAGGCCGGGAAATTCGGACCGCCGGCCGGCGACTCGAGCGGAATGTAGTTGGCGATGATCGTGACGGTGTCTGGCCGATCCGGGCTGCGAAAGGCGTAGAGATCGGTGTTGTCGGCCATTGGATCCTGGCTGATGAGCGGTGCCTCGCGATGGCTGGACGCACCCCCCGGATGCACCTGCACGCCGACGAACGCTGCGACGATCGCGCCGAACACGAAGAGTTTCTTCACGCCGCGCCTCCTTTGCCCTGTATTACGCGCGGCGTCTCGAAACGGATTGCGGTCGGGTGACGACGCGTAGGAACGTGCCGCCATGGCCGGCGTCGTCTCCGGCATGGCGGCGCGCGGCGGTGCGACGCCTGGCGGCGTTCATAACGAAAGGGCACGCAGTCGCGTCGACGTTGACCGACTGCGCCGAACCGCTGTCAGGTGTGAACCATCGCGGCACGTTGACCCGCATCTCATTCGACAGGCGCGCGGCCGATCGCGATAACATCTCCTGATTTCCTCTAGCCGACGGAGCACATCACGATGAAACCAAAGAACACGATTTGCCTCTGGTTCAACAATGACGCGCATGACGCGGCGCGCTTCTACGCAGCCACATTTCCCGACAGCAAGGTGACCGCAGTGCACCAGGCGCCAGACGACTACCCGGGAGGCACCAAGGGCGACGTCCTGACGGTCGATTTCACCGTGTGCGGCATTCCCTGCCTTGGCCTCAACGGCGGTCCGGCATTCAAGCCCAACGAGGCGTTCTCGTTTCAGATTGCCACCGACACACAGGAAGAAACCGACCGCTACTGGAACGCGATCGTCGGCAATGGCGGCGCCGAAAGCGCCTGCGGGTGGTGCAAGGACCGCTGGGGCCTGTCGTGGCAGATCACGCCGCGCGCGCTCACCGACGCGCTCGCCGCCGGCGGCGATCAGGCTCGGCGTGCGTTCGCGGCGATGATGACGATGAAGAAGATCGATGTCGCCGCCATCGAGGCAGCGCGGCGCGGGTAGATGCTGCCGAGACTCACGTCGCCTTGTTGTTTTCGTCCCACGGCATCGGCTCCCAGAGTTCGACTTTGTTGCCGTCGGGATCGAGAATCCACGCGAATTTTCCATTCGCGTCGGATTCGGGTCCCTTCACGATCTCGACGCCGTTTCGCGTCAGCTGCGCCAGCATCTCGGACATGTTGTCGATGCGGTAGTTGATCATGAAACTGGCGGCGCTGGGACTGAACCACTCAGTGGTCTTCTCGGCGACGTGCCACACGGTGAGGCCGCGGTCCTCAGACTTGTCCTCGGGCCATCTGAGGATCGCGCCGCCCCAGGGCTCGAGCTGAATTCCCAGGTTTGTGCTGTACCACTCCGCGAGCTTCTTGTGATCTCCGGTGGACTTGAAGAACACACCGCCGATGCCGGTCACCTTCGCCATCCGTCCTCCGATTTGCTGTCTGCGTTCACCGGCTGCCACAACTCGATCGGGCTCCCTTCCGGATCGGGGCAGGGCGGATCCATATGTCCAAACTGATCTACATCACCAATACGTCACTCGACGGCTACATCGAGGACGAAACCGGCGCCTTCGATTGGATCAACCCCGATCAGGTGCACGCGTTCATCACCGAGTTGGTGCGGCCGATAGGAATCTACCTCTATGGACGGCGACTCTATCAGACGATGGCCTACTGGGAGGCGCCGGTGGAGGACTCTCCACCCGAACACCGCGAGTTCGCGGCGGTCTGGCAGAAGGCCGAGAAGATCGTCTTTTCACGGACGTTGACAGCCGCGACGACACGTCAGACGCGTGTCGAGCGGAACTTCGACGTCGCGGCGATTCGGAAGCTGAAGCGCGAGTCGGAGCACGACATCACCATCGGCGGCGCCGAGCTGGCGGGGTGTGCGCTCGAAGCCGATCTCGTCGACGAATGTCACCTGTTCGTCAACCCGGTGATCGTCGGCGGTGGAAAGCCGGCTTTCCGGCGCGCCTTACGACGGCATCTCGAACTCCTCGAGACGCGCCGTTTCGACACCGGAGTCGTTCACGTGCGCTATCGCGTACGAGGCGCTAATGCCGGCCGCGTTGACTGACGCGCGGGTTGCGCGACCGAATCGTGTTGGACAACCACGGGCAGCGGACCGCGGACGCGGACCCTCCACAACCAGAAGAACATCGCGCCAAACAGCAACAGGATCGGCAGCGCGCGCATCGGACCGGTCGTGAAGGGCTCGGGAAGGATTCGCGCCACCCGCTGACGGATGGAGAAGAACGAGCCGGCCGCGATGAAGAGCGCGAAGCACATGCGCCACAGATGGCGCGCAAGGCGCGGCCCACCTCGTGGGACACCGAATCGCATGATGCGCGCGTCGCCGATCGCCGCCAGGATCAGCACCGTGGCGAGCACGAATGACATCACGCCAATGGTGCGAAACGGGACGCCGCCGGCGGAGACGCGAGGGCTGTTGACCGCCGTGACGCCGCCGACGACAACGATCAGCGCGAGCCCGAGTGCGAACGTCATGGCTGCGGCATTGACACGCCGCGTCCACGGCGAAACGGGGCGCACCGTCGTCAGTGCCGTGCCGACAAAGTACGCGGTCAACAAGGCCGCCATCACGTTGCCATCGGTGAGGCCATTGCGAAGCGCCAGGACCGAGGCGCTGGTGCCCATGACGAGCATGGCGTAGACGAACAGCAGCCCGATGCGGCGGTGGATGGTCCCGCCCTTTTTCACCAACAGCGCCACGGCGCCGAGAACAATGGCGAGGCCGCCTGCGGCAATGTGGATTGGTAAGAGCATCGACTACCGGGCCGGTCCGCGTCGCTGATTCCACAGTTCGCGCGCCGACAGGATGAAGGTGAAGCCGCCGAGCCCGCCGAGCGCCCAGAGTGTCCAGACGAAGAAGAATCCGCCGGCCGACCTGGCGATCTCGGGGTAGTGTGCCCCCCTCATGTGGATGACCGGCATGCCTGCCGCGAACAGTCCGACGAGCAGCATGCTGACGAGCCCCGATCGCCGTTCCGCGAGCACCAGCGTCCCGTACAGGAGGACGGCGAGCACGAGCAACGCCGTGTTCGAGGGTTCGGCCTTCGATATCCCACGCACGATGTCGTCCGTGACGTGAAGCGTCAGCAAGAGGATCGAGAGCAGAGAGGTGACGACCAGGACCGTGTTTGGCTTCATTCGATCACAGAGTGGCCGCACGCGGGCGCTCGAACAACCACCTTGCGACGAGCGGCGGATTCGCGGGGACGAACGGCGGCTACATCTGGCGGAACAGGTGCAGGTAGTTGCGGCTCACCGGCAACACATCGTCTCGGCCCTTGACGTGAATCTCCGCCGTTTCGTTGTCGTGGCGCTTGACGTGGCTGATCGCGCGCAGGTTGACGACGACCGAACGGTGGACTTGCGCGAATTGCTCCGCATCGAGCTGCTCGAGGAGCTCTTTGAGCGGCGTCCGCACGACGGCCTCGGCCGGTTTCCCTCCATCGCGCCAGGCGACGATGGTGTACTTCGCGTCGGAGCGGAGGTAATCGACGTCGTCGATGGCGATGAGGCGCACGGTTTTTCCCGCTTGCGCGCGAATCCATCGCAGCACGTCCGTCTTGCCGCCGCCGCCTTGCAGCTTTGCGAGCTGCTCGCTCAGCTGCTGCAACAGCAGCTCGGTGTTGATCGCCGGCCGCGACGACTGCAGACGTGCCTTGAGGCGGCTCACGGTGTCGGCCAGCCGCGCCTGTTCGACCGGCTTCAGCAGGTAATCGAGTGCGCCCTGCGTGAAGGCCTGCACCGCGTAGTGATCGTACGCGGTGACGAACACCAGATGGGCGCGCCGGCCGATGTGATTCGCGGCGTCGACGCCGGACAGTCCCGGCATGTGGACGTCGAGGAAACAGATGTCGGGATGACGTTCGTCGAACAGCCGGACGGCTTCGCGTCCGTTCCGCGCCTCAGCCACGATGTCGAGCTCGGGCCACACCTCCGCGAGCTGGCGCCGCAGCGCATCGCGCAACAACGGCTCGTCGTCTGCGATCAACGCCGTCGCGTCGGGCTTCATGTGTGCGCTGGTAGATCGATTTCGACCGCGACACCCCGCTGGGCACCGGATGTGAGCCGCAGCTGCGCGGCATCGCCGAAGATCAGCTGCAGCCGCTCGCGCAAGGTCGTGAGCCCGGTCCCGAGACCGCTGGCCGATTGCTGCAGCCCTGCGCCCGTGTCGGTGACGCGGACCACACAGCGTTCACCGAGCCGTTTGACGTCGACGTCGATCCGGCCGCCTTCTTCGCTGGGATCGATGCCGTGGCGCACGGCGTTCTCGACCAGCGTCAACACCATCGTCGGCGGACAGCGAACGTTCAGCGCCGTTGGGTCGACGCTCATCGCGTACGCCAGCCGATCGGGCATGCGCATTTGCATCAGCTCGAGATACGGTCGAACGAGCTGCAGTTCGCGGTCGATCGTTGCCGCAGACTCGTGCAGCACCGGTACGGCGGCACGGAGATACGCGGTGAGGCTGCGGAGCACGGCCGACGCCTGCGGCGAGCCCGCATCGACGAGCGCCTGAACGTTCGCGAGGGTGTTGAAGAGGAAATGCGGCGCCACCTGCGCCTGCAGGAGATGCAATCGCGCGTCGAGCGCCTGCCGCTCGAGCTCACTGCGCTCGAGCGCGAACGCGAGCTCTTGATCGCGGGCGAACGCTTCCTTCTGCCGGACGATCGCGGCGAGCGCCGTCCACGGCGCGAGAAGAAGTCCGGCGAAGGTCAGGTGTGTCCAGCCGTCCATGCGGCTGGGGGTCTCCCAGAACGGCGGGGCGCCTTCGGGAGTGGACAGCATGTAAATCACGAACGTCGTCACCGGCATGAACACGCCGACCGCGACGACTTGCAGCGCCCAGCGTTGGAGCCAGCGCGGCAGCCTCCGCGGCCACGCTTCGAAGACGGCGAAGGCAGTCGTCGCGGACAGCCCGAGGATGGTGGTGCGAAGGAACAGCCCAGACGCACCGTTTTGCCATCCGTGCATCAACAGGAGACCGACACCGATGGACATGGTGAGCGCGACGGCAACTCGCCGCGATGTCTTCGCGATGAACCCGACCGGCCTCGCGGCCGTCGCCGCTTCGGACATGACACTGAGGATACCTGTCGCGGGCGAGATCGGGCACTAGTCCTGATTCATCCGGCGCTGAATATCGCGGTGCGCCGGCATGCGCGGCAAGCGGATTGCGACGAAGCGCGGATTGGCGCGGATGAAATCCGTCTCAGCCAGTCGTTTCCCTGGCCACCTGCGAGTCTGCGTGTCGGTGCACAATCCGCCACCGCCGCCCTTCGCGTCGGAAGATCTGGGTCACGCGCAGTTCCTGGAGTGTCGGTGTGCCGTCGGTCGGCTTCTTGAACGTGATCGTTTCGCGCAGGACGACATAGGCGACGTCCTGTCCCACGTAGCGAGACACTTCCTGGTGCGTGCGACTCGCGTCGACGTACTGTGTCGCGACCCAGTCCAACCGCGCGCTCACCTCCGGCCACCCCTTCGCGATCGCCCCGCCCAGACCACCCGACAGCGTGACGTCGTCGCCGTGAGACCACAGCGACTTGAATGCATCGGGCCGCCCATTGACCAACTGCACCTGGGCCGCTTCGACCTCGCGCAGCACGACGTCGAAGCCTGGCTGCGACGCGTGCTGTCCGACTGGCGACTGCGTGCTCGTTGCGGGCGCCGCGGATGTGAGCACTGCGCCGACCGTAAGCCCGATAGAGAGCACGTAACGCATCACGACCTCCGCCGCCTATTCTGCCGCCTGTCGCGCCCGACGGGGGATGGCCACCGCGTCCGCGACGACGTGACGAAACACGCGGGCGCCGGGATCGGCATCCGTTCGGTCGTGCCACATCATCACCGTCGTCATCGACGGTAGCGGGAACGCTGCGGCCACTTTCTTCAGCGGCAGCAGCGAGACGCAGAGCGCGGCCATGCGATCCGGTAAACCGGCAATGCAATCAGTCGCGGCTGCGGCGAGCGCTGCGGTCATGAAGTACGGCACGGTCAGCACGACGCGCCGTCGCACGCCGGCACGTTCCCAGCCTCGTTGCGCGACCCGATGTCCAGTACCCGGACGACCGAGGACCACGTGCACGTCGATATGCGGCAGTTGATTGAACAGCTCGCGCGTGATTCGCCTTCCGACCCGCGGGTGATCTCGACGGACGACCAGTGCCGCCGACTCTTCGAACACGCGTTGTGATCGCATGCCCGTTTGCACCGCCTGTGCCGGTGCAAACGCGACGTCGACGTCACCGCTGGCCAACCCATCGGTCGCCGCCAGGTAGTCTGCGCTGACGACGCGCAGCCTGGCGTGAGGGAGGCGCTTCGTAAACACCCGCGCGATACCTGGCACCTCGCAGGCCTGGTGGCTGTCCGCGAGCGCGATCGTAAACGTGCGCGTGCTTTCCTCGGCAACGAATCCACCGCGATCGAACGCGACCGCCAGACGGTCGGCGACGTCGCGAAGCAGCGGCGCGAGCTGCTCGGCGCGCGGCGTCGGGACAAATCCGCGGCCGTGGCGCACGACCAGCGGATCGCCAAGGAGCTGACGGAGACGTCCAAGCGCGTTGCTCACCGCCGACTGCGTCACGTGCAGCCGCGCGGCCGCCTTCGTCGCGCTCCGCTCCTCGAGCACGGCGTGCAGCACGAGGAACAGGTTCAAATCGATCGCCGATAGATTCACGTTCATGATGGTTTCTATCATGAACTATGAGTGGTGCAAATGTACCGGCGTCCCTATCGTAGACGCATGAATCACACACGACGTGCGCTCATCATCGGTGGCGGCATCGCCGGCCCGGCAGTTTCGCTGTTCCTGCAACGAGGCGGTATCGAGCCGCTGATATTCGAAGCCTACGCTGGGCCCGCTACGATCGGCGGCGGCTTCCAGATCGCGCCCAACGGGATGCGCGTCTTACGCGCGCTCGACCTTGCAGACCGGATCGCGGCGGCAGGGGCGCCGTCGAACGAGTTCCTGTTTCGCAACCAGCATGGGCGGCAACTCGGCCGGATCACCCTGCGCCGCTCAGGCTTTGGCGTGACGATTCTCCGCGCCGCGTTCCACAGCATTCTTCTCGAGGAGACCGCACGGCGTGGCGTGGCTATCCGCTACGGCAAGCGGTTATGCGGAGTCGACGAGCGGCGAGACGCGATCGTTGCGCACTTCGAGGACGGCAGCACGGCCGAAGGCGACGTGCTCCTGGCAGCTGACGGCGTCCACTCTCGCGTCCGAGCACTGACGATGCCGGCCCAGGCCAGCGCCCGCTAC